>Ga0302325_10000054_pt1 | contig 312894 bp, 263 predicted proteins | sample Palsa_T0_2_FD_201948 | JGI IMG/M metagenome (GOLD analysis project Ga0302325, IMG submission 201948) | Peat permafrost microbial communities from Stordalen Mire near Abisko, Sweden - Palsa_T0_2 | ecosystem: Environmental > Terrestrial > Soil > Palsa > Peat permafrost | place: Sweden: Abisko... | reverse complement strand
CGTCCCCTTCATATTGTGGGGCTCTCTCATCCTGTTGGGATGCGAGCTCATGGAGGTCTTGTGCCGATTCGATGAATGGGCCGGCTGACCAGGCGTTCCCAACTGAAGAAAACAGGCCGATGCACTCATCGAGTGTGGATTAGTCCTCATAAACGCCGTTCTCGTCGGCAAATCATAAGGCCTTGCGCGGACGCGATGTGGACGAGCGCAAAATCGCCAATGTACTCACCGAACCCGGACCCGCACCGCCAAGTCGGCCAGCGTCTGCAAATCCACCCCACTTGGGCGGAATCCCCTTGGCGAAGCAGAACAGCCAGCCGCTGCAGCCTGCGAAAAATCCCCTGCCGAAATCGGCCCGCGCGCCCACTCCGCCAGGTCTTCGCAATGGGCTATGTTCCCGCCAAGCTCATCGACTCCTCCAATCCAGCCGCAACGGCGAACAACGTCGCGGCGCCCAAGACTGTCTTTCCTCCCGGCATATCGCCACGCACTTCCTCTCAGCATCGCAGCCGAGCCCATCGGCACGCCCGCCGCACCAACCCTGCGCAAAGCGAGTGGGAAAGAAAACGGCGCTCCGCCTCACATCAGCCTTTCGTGAGGCGGAGCGCCGTTGACCGGGCGGGTGGGCCCGCGTCGAGAAATGACCGCAAAACGGCCAAACGCCCGCGTCCAACCGCCGCGCCACCAACCGACCCACGGCGAAAATGGATCACCCTCCCGCCAACCTGCGGCTCGCCCACGCACACACAGCGCCAGGCAGGCGGCCACGATCCCGATGACGATTCCCGGCCAAGATGAGGGTGCCCCCGGTCCGGGCCCCCCCACAGACAGGTCTTCGTCTGTGGGGTGGAGATCCCTCGTCCGCCGCGGCGGAGGGACCGGGGAGGGTGGCTGCCGTCGGCGTGGGACCTAAGTAGACGCGCCAACCCCCGACGGGCGACCGGGTGCTATTGCCCGATCCGGTCTCACCCCCAGAGCGCGAAAAGCATGCAAAATGCTGCTAATTCGCGCTAAAATGCGCGAAAAAGCAGCATAAAACGCGTGTTGAACACGCTAATTGAGGCATTTATGCGAAATTCTGTACCAACTCGCTATGCTTTTTGCGCAGCCGATCACGTCGCGTGCACGCAAAACGCGCAATTTGACGTTCACTGCCACGAAGAATCGTGCAATTCTATGCGAACCTTTGGCACTGGTTTGCGCAACGCCCAGCGAACATTTAGGGGGGTTTTGTGCAATGCCCAGCGAACATTTCGCATTCCGCCTCTGCCCGCCTTCATCATCCCCTTTATCATCATCCTGATGCGCCCCGAAACCACGCGATTCGACATCGTCACCATCTTCCCCGGCTTCTTCGCTGGCATCTTCGAGCACGGCATCGTCCATCGCGCTGTAAAGACAGGGCTTGTGTCGATCGCGACCCACGATCTGCGCAACTTCACCCACGACCGCCATCGCACCGTCGACGACCGCCCCTTCGGCGGCGGCGAAGGCATGGTGCTGAAACCAGAGCCTTTAGCCGAAGCTCTGCACTCACTCGGCATCGCGCCCAAGGCCCAACGCGAGTCCAGTCCCGAGCGCAAGCCTGGCTCCACGCGCGTCATCCTGCTCTCCGCGCAGGGGCGCCTCTTCAACCAAACCGTCGCCCGCGAGCTGGCTAACATCAATCAAATCATCCTGATCTGCGGCCGCTATGAAGGCGTCGACGAGCGCGTCAACGAGCTCTACTGCGACATGGAGCTCTCCATCGGCGACTACGTTTTGAGCGGTGGCGAGCTGGCCGCGGCCGTCGTCATCGACGCAACCATGCGCCTGATTCCAGGAGTCTTAGGCAATGAGGCTTCCGGTGAGTTCGAGAGCTTTGGCTCGCCCGATGCCGAGATCGCAGCAGCCACGGAAGGCGTGCCGCGCTCGCAGCATGGCGCCGGAGGGCTGCTCGACTACCCGCATTACACGCGGCCGGCCGAGTTCGCTGGACTGCGCGCGCCGGACGTTCTGATGAACGGCGACCACCAGCAGATTCGCCGCTGGCGCCGCGAGCAGCAGCTCAAAAAGACGCTGCGCAACCGCCCTGATTTGTTGGAGAAGGCAGCATTGAGCGCCGAAGATCGGGAGATCCTCAGGTCACTCGCAGCGAACGATGAAGCAGATTGACGCAGTGGATTGAAGCAGCAGATTGATGCAGTCGATTGAAGAGGCGGCGATAGGTCACAATCGCCGCCCCGGTTGAAAAGAAGTGGGTTAGCGGGCGATGTCGACGGTGAGGTTGAGGTCAACGGCGGTTGGCTGGTTGTCGATGGTGCCGGGCTTGAAGTGGAGGCGGCTCACCATGTCGGCGACGCGCGCATCCCACAGCGGATTGAGCGATTTGACGACCTTGACGTCCTCGGGACGGCCGTTTTGGTCGACAGTGAGGGCAAGACCGACTTCGGCCTCGGCCGGGACCTGGCCATCGGCCGAAGTAACGGCGATGGTCAGATGATTGGAGTCAAGAAGTGCAGGAGCAATGACCCCGGTGCTGACACGCACTTTGGGGGTTTGGGCAGCGGCGTCGTCGGCGGGCTGGCTGGCTTTCGCCGCTGCAGGAAGGATCAGCGAGGGGAGCAAAAGGCTGGTAGCTAGTATACGGCGCATGTAGAATCTCCAATGTGCTTAGAGTGACCGTTATTAGTTTGCCACCAATTAAACACGACTGTCAATGAAAATCGAGAAATAAGAATTTACCAATAATTTATGAGCGCAGATATTCTCTGTCTTGAACAAACTACAACTAAAGTGCGTAGTTATCCACAGGGACATTAAAGGCGAAAGAACTCCTTCGGCTCCGCTAGCGTGCAGCGGCTTCGACGAAATCTCCGAAGAGAGATGGGGACGGCTTTAGGGGGCGGCTTTAGAAGGGTTTTACGGGAGCAGGCTGCACCGGGCCGACATCGCCGACGGTGATGGCGGCGACGTAAAAGTTCTCGCCGCGCGCGGGCGACCCAGCCATGCGGCGCAGCATGGCAAGCTGGCCGGTGTGGCAGAGTGCATCGGCAATCGGGCCCTGCATCAGGTTATCGATGGGCGCGTTAAGTGGCATACGCGAGGCCAGCAGATTGTCAAAGGTAGCGATCGCGGCGTAGAACCGCTGCAGTTCCACGGCCCAGCTCCCTGGTGGAGAGTTCTTCCACGCCGGGTTGCCGATGGCCATGGACGTTGCCCAGTCCATCAGATCGCTCATATGGGAAAGGATTTCGACTGGACGCCGGCCAGCGCCGTTGTAGTCGCCGAAGTTGACCGGCGCGTTTCCAAGGGCCCGGGTCAGGCGATACGCAAGCGTAGCCAGCGTATGGCGGAGAAGATCCCGTTTGTCATCAGAGGCAGGCATGGGAGAGGCTGCAGCGCACCAACTGCCGCATGAGAGAACTATAACGCAGTCCGGGTTAACGGCAACGGCAGCCATGCCGCACGATGAGATAGCGCTAGGCGCGTACCGATTCGCGCGACCTGCAAGAGCCGCAGTCCGCAGCGGCCGCAAACATGATCAAGCGGAGCCCGCAAAAGAACGCAAACTGCAAGCGCAGATCGCCACCTCTTGTTTCATTTGAGGTTAAGCGCAATACGCCGATCTTTGATAAACTTGAGATTCTGAGTTCACTAGCAGGAAGAAACCATGTCAATCCATCCAGTTATGCAGCGCCTGGCAGACAAGCTCAAGCGCACCGATTTGCCGGCCTTTGTCCCCGGGGACCAGATTCGCGTACAGGTAAAGATCAAGGAAGGCGACAAGGAGCGGCTCCAGGCCTTTGAGGGCCTGGTGATCGCGATCAACCGCGGACCCCAGGGCACTTTTACCGTACGCAAGATGAGCTTCGGCCAGGGCGTCGAGCGCATCTTCCCCTTCAACTCCAAGGTGATCGACAAGATCGAGAAGATTCGCAGCTACAAAGTGCGCCGCGCCAAGCTGTTCTATCTGCGCGGACTGCGCGGGAAGGCAGCGCGACTGAAGGAGATCGACCGCGAGTCGGGCACGGTGCGCGCGTAGGCTCGGCCGGCAATAACCCAGATCGCAACAAGCCGAATTTCAGCATCACCCAAAACCCCTGGCCCCGTGCCGGGGGTTTTGCTTTTTGGAGGAAAGATACCGAACGAAATTCCCTTCCCCACTTTCCCCAGTTTCCACATGGGGCATGAAAAGCGATTGCTTCCTATACTGGTGCCATGGCAAGAGCTCCGGTATGCGGATGGCGATTGGAGAAAGCTGCGTTGAAATGCGGCGCCACGCGCATTGCCGGCCTGGATGAGGTAGGGCGCGGACCGATGTTCGGGCCGGTGGTTGCCGCGGCGGTGATCCTTCCGCCTGGACGCCGGTTCCGAGGGCTCACCGACTCGAAGCAGCTGACGGAAAAGCAGCGCAATGAATTTGACGGAGTGATTCGCGCGGAGGCCGTGGCGTGGGCCATTGCGGCGATTGATGTGGACACGATCGACCGGATCAATATTCGCAAGGCTTCCCTGCTGGCGATGCGCACGGCGGTCGAGCAGCTCGCATTGATTCCGGATTACCTGCTGATCGATGGTTGCGACATGATCGAGTGGCCGTGCCCGCAGCAGCCGGTGGTGCAGGGCGATGCGAGGAGCCTGTCGATTGCGGCGGCGAGTGTGCTCGCGAAGGTGCATCGCGATCGGCTGCTGGTGGAGTTGGACGCAGTGTACCCGGGCTACGGACTGGCGCGGCACAAGGGCTACTGCTCGCGGGAGCATCTGGCAGCGCTGCAGCGGCTGGGCCCGACGCCGCTGCACCGGAAGACGTATTCGCCGGTGGCACAGCAGATGCTTGAGTTCACGGAACTGCTGGAAGTTGTGGAGTGAGAGATGGTGATGCGGCTTGCGTGCGCTTCGCTCCTAGTTGCATCGTGGGCGTTGTGTTGCGCCGCGCAGGATGTGGGCCAGCCGCAAGCTGACGAGACGCCGCAGGCGCATGGGCCCTCACGGCCGAAGGCTATGACCGGATCGCTCACCGGCACGGTCTACTGCGCGGATACGAACCTGCCGGCGCGTGGAGCACAGATCACGCTGTTTCACATCTCAGAGAATTCTTTAGGCGGCGGCGGTTATGGAGAAACCGACCTGGAGGGGAGATTCTCGCTCAGCCATGTTGCCGAAGGCGACTACTACGTATTCGCCGCGCTGCCAGGGTATGTGAATCTGGTGAGCAGCTTCGCGCAACAGCACCTGATGTCAATGACCGCCGAGGAGCGTGAGAAGCTATTGGCGCAGGCGCTGCACGTCACCATCTCCGCCGGCCAGACTTCGCAGATCTCCGTCAGGCTGGAACGCGGAGCGGAGATCGACGGAAATGTGAACTATGACGACGGCAGCCCGGCGATAGGATTGCGCGTGGGCTACAAGCTGAAGACCGCAGATTCGGAGGCGAGCGGCGCGCAGGCCCACATGATGGATAACACGTTCTTCGCGCAGATCGGACAGCCCATGACCGACGACCGCGGGCACTTCAGAATCCTCGGCGTGCCGCCGGGGAAGTATCTGGTGCACGTGATGGTTCCGACGCGATCGAGCCAGCACGCGGAGGTGAACCGATATACCGAAATGATTGAATTGCAGAACAACGGCGACCTGAAGGTTTACGTAGGTGGGGCCTTCCGCGCAAGCAAGGCAGAAGTAATCAATGTGGATGCGGGCGCGGCATCGAGGGACGCCGACATTACGATCCCGCTGAGCAAGCTGCATACGATTCGCGGACAGGTGGTGCTGAAGAGCACGGGGCGGCCGCCGGTGACAGCGAACGTGCGGTTGCTTTACGCCGACACGAAGGAAGAGATACGGAGCGTGCTTGCGCCAGACGGCAGGTTCGAGATTTTCTATGTGCCAGAAGAGAGCTACCTTGTGCGGGCGGCAGCGGGAGCGGAGGCACCGCCCGCCGTCGATGAGGAAAGCAATCCGGAAACTATCGTAGCGTCCACTGCGCAGCGCATTATCTGGAGAATTCCCCAGGCCGGAGTGGATTCGCCCGGAGTATCGGTGCAGGTGACCGGAGATGTGGAGAACCTGACGATCGCGGTTCCCGATCCGCGGGCTGACAAGAAAGGCCCGACGTTGGAGATCGGGCCGGAAGGCGTCGGATTCAGTTCGACAGTGAATCCAGAACAGTAGACGGCCGGTCCTATTCGCGAGGAGCGTTGTGGCAGGCAATGCCGGACGACTTACGCCGGGACGGCCGCGCGCGTCTTGCGGCGCTGCATGAAGCTGAGCACCGGGCGCGCAAGCAGAAGTACAGCCAGGATAAGGGTGATGCCGAGCGGCGTGAGTACGCCGGTCTTGACCTGCCACCAGTAGTGAATCACTCCGCAGACCGCGGCGACGTAGACAAGCTTGTGCAGGCGGTTCCAGTTTTTGCCGCCGAGCTTGCGAATGGCCCATGCCGTTGAGGTGAGGGCTAGCGGCAACAACAACAGATAGGCGGTGACGCCCATGGTGATGAAGCGGCGCTTGGCGATGTCGCTCGCCATGGCGGGAATGCTGAAGCCGGCGTAGAGGCCGACGTAGGTGAGCATGTGCAGAGTTGCGTAGAAGAAGGCGAACAGGCCGAGCAGGCGGCGGAACTTGATGAGCCAGTTGAGACCTGGAATGACGCGGCGCAGGGGCGTGATGGCGAGCGTGATGGTGAGCAGGCGCAGCGTGGTGAGCCCGGTGGCGAAGGCAAGCTTCGCCGTGGGATCGGGGCCGAGGTTGTTGGTGACTGCTCCGTAGGCCAGCCAGGCCGCGGGGGCGAGGCAGGCGATCCAGGTGAGCGTCTTGAGCAGGATGAGTGTCGTGCGGTTCATAGAGAGCGAGTTAGCAAGTCAGCAGGTAAGCGAGTCAGCGGTTAGCAAGTTAGCGAGTTAGCGAGTTAGCAAGTTGGCGAGTTAGCGAGTTATTAAGTCAACAAGTTCACAAGTTAGTGTGGGTTCGCTTCAGTAATACTTGCGCAGGTCCATGCCGTTGTAAAGCGAGGCCACCTGTTCGCCGTAGCCGTTGAACATGAGCGTAGTGCGGCGCTGCGCGTAGAACGGCAGGCCGATGCGGCGCTCGGTCTTCTGGCTCCAGCGCGGGTGATCGACGTTGGGGTTGACGTTGGAGTAGAAGCCGTACTCCTGAGGTGAGAGATCGTTCCATGTCGTCGAGGGCTGCTTGGCGACGAAGCGGATGGTCACGATGGACTTGGCGGATTTGAAGCCGTACTTCCAGGGCAGCACGACGCGAACCGGCGCGCCATCCTGATTGGGCAGCGTTTCACCGTAAAGACCGAATGCGAGCAGCGCGAGTGGATTCATCGCTTCATCCATGCGCAGACCTTCAGAGTAGGGCCAGTCAATGGTGCTCTCGCCGGACCACTTTTCGACGTGGCGATCGTAGTAGGAGAGGAACTGCACGTACTTGGCGGTGGAGAGCGGCTGGCACTGCTTGATGAGCTCGGAGAGCGAGTAGCCGACCCAGGGAATGACCATGCTCCACGCTTCAACACAGCGATGACGATAGACGCGCTCTTCGAGAGGTTGGAGTTTGAGGAGAGCATCGATATCGAAGGTGAGCGGCTTGGCGACGAGGCCTTCGACTTTGACGGTCCAGGGGCGCGTGGGCAGAGCGCCGGCGTTTTTGGCGGGATCGCCCTTGTCGACGCCGAATTCATAGAAGTTGTTGTAGTGCGTGATGTCGTCAAAGGTGGTGAGCTGCTCGCCGGTTGTGGTGAGCGGGCTGGCGACAGTGGGAAGCTTGGTGCCGGCAAAGGCGGAGCGAGGCGACAGGAATGGAGCGAGGCGGGCTGCGCCGAGGGCGGCAGCGCCCGCGGCGGCTGCGCCTTTAAGGAAGCGACGCCGCGAGAGATATTCGATGTACGCGTCGCGAGAGGTGATCTCCGACGAGGGAATGTCAGACGGCTTGCCGATCAGCATGGGAAACCTCGGTTGGAAGAGCCCAGTTGCACTATTAGACACCGGCGAGCGGGCAACAGTGGCAGAAATCGCGCGAAATGAGCGGCTTTGGTTCTCATTTGATCGCTCCCTTGGCCGTTGCAGTGGTGACCTTAGAGATACGCAGAACAGCGCGGTTTTGGATTGGGCCGTTAAGACGGCTTGCGCCAGGCGAGGACGATGACTGGATACGTAATGCGGATGACTCCATTTTCGCGGTGGGCGGAGACACCGAGCGTGTCGGTTCCGGCCTGAATTTCCAACTCGAACAGCGCGCGGATGCGGTCTGCATCGCCGGGTTTGGGGAATGAGCCGGCGAGCAGTTCTTCGAGCGGGCGCTCGTGGGTGGTGGTTTCAAGGCGGCGCAGCGCGAGACCTGCAGTGTTGCCGAGGGACTCAAACTCAGACTGCGTGAGCGCGCGGGTGTGCGAGGGGTCGCGGAGGATCTCCCAGTGATTGAAGGCGGACTGCGCGCCGGGACGCAGGGCGACGTCGCAGACGAGGATGGTACCGGCGGGTTTCGCGACGCGCTTCATTTCGTTGACGGCGGCGAGAGGATCGAGAAAGTGGTGAAAGGAGAAGCGGGTGAGGACGCAGTCAAACGAATCGGCCGGGAATGGGAGCTCGGTGCAGCAGCCCTGACGCCACTCGACGTTCGCGACCTGCTGCCCGGCCTGAAATTTGCGGGCGCGCTCGAGCATGGCGGGGACGAAGTCAAGGCCGGTGACGTGGGCGGCGCGGCGTGCGAAGAAGCAGGAGACGATGCCGGGGCCGCAGGCGACGTCGAGGACGGAATCCTGCGGAGTGACTGCGGCGCAATCGGCCATGAGATCGAGAATGGGGTCGTGCTGATAGCCGTGACGCTGGACAAACGGGTCAGCCTGGCGGGTGAACTGGTCGAGAATTTGGGCTTCGTGGATCTGGGCGTCGTGATGCGCGGACTGCATAGGAAAAGTATCGCACCGGATGAGACGAGGTGCGAAGGCGGGGAATTAGGATTTTTTCGCGACGGGGGTGAAGGGCCATTGTGCGAGGCGGCGCGCGCGATAGAGGTAGAGCAGCGTGCCGGAGATGGCGATGGCGGCGGCGACGGCGAGCTCCTGAAAGGCCTGCACGCGGTTGATGAGGATGAAGGCGAATCCGGCCATGGCGAAGAGCGGCGGAAGCGGAAAGAGCGGCATACGGAAGGGGCGCGGAAGATTGGGCTGGCGGATGCGGAGAACGATGACGCCGATCTGCTGCAGGAAAAACTGGAGCAGGATGCGCGTAATGACGAGCAGGGTGATGACCTGCGAGAGCGTGAAGAAGCAGAAGAATGCGCCGACGAGTCCGAGGGCGACGAGCGAGCGATGAGGGATGCCGTGGCGCGGGTGGATAGCGGCGAGGAAGCGGAAGTAGTTGCCGTCACGCGCGGCGGCGAACGGAACGCGCGAGTACCCGAGGAGCAGGGAGAAGACCGAGGCAAAGGCGGTCCACACGATGAGCGCGGCCATTGCGTAGCCTGCCCAGCCGCCGAAGGCGGAGCGGGCGAGATCGGCGACGAGCTCGATGCGCGTGGCGGCGGATTGCGCGGTGTGCGATGTGGTTCCGAGCGAGGGCAAGACGGCCAGGTTCATGAGGACGTAGGACACAGAGACCAGCAGCACCGAGATGAGGATGGCGCGGGGGATGGTGCGCTCAGGACGGCGGACTTCGCCGCCGAGAAAACAAATATTGTAGTAGCCCCAGTAGCAATAGGTGGCGAGAAGCGTGGCCTGGGCGAGGCCTCCTAGAGCGAACCTGGGCGGGGAGGCAGTGGGCAGATGCCAGCCACCGTGGGTCGCGGCGTGCGCGAATCCTGAGGCGATGACGCCGGCGATGGCGGCCATGACGCCGCCGAAGAGCACCCAGGCCATGCGGGCGACGGAACCGATGTTGCGATAGAGCAGCGCGGTGACCGCGAGGCAGGAGGCGGCGGCGGCGAAGCTCGCATAGTGGAGCGCAGGCAGCGCGGCGATGGGCGCGGTCTGCAGATTGGGCCAGAAGACGGAGAGAAATCCGGAGAGGCCGATGCAGCCGGAAGCGATGGAGAGCGGCGCGGTGAACGATAGCTGCCAGACGTAGAGAAAGCTGAGCCAGTTGCCGGCGCGAGCGGGGCCGTAGATTTCGCGAAGGAATGCGTACGAACCACCGGCGAGCGGAAAGGCGGAGCCGAGCTCGGCCCAGACCAGGCCGTCGGCGACCGCGATGACGGCGCCGAGGATCCATGCGGCGACGGAGAGCTTGGAACCGGCGGCGGCGATGACCAGCGGCAGCGTGATGAAAGGGCCGACGCCGATCATCTCGAGAAGATTGAAAAGCACGGCGGAGCGCAGGCCGATGCGGCGCTCAAGCGGTGCGGAGTTCGAGGAGGGCGAGGTGGGTTCGATCATTCGATCGTTCGCGGTGCGATTCCAGATTACGTGGCGAGGCCGGGTCTGACGACTGGGGGCGCGGACAGAATTTGGCCCGGAGACTCCGGCGGGCGAACTGCATTGACTTGACGGTGGAAGGTGCTGGAGACTGAGGGCTGCCGTACACGTGTTCAGTGAGCGGTTCTCCAGTTAGTGAGCGCACTTCTAGTGTTGCAGGAAGTGGCTTTTTCTTGATGAAAAAGCCACCTAAGGGTTGAGGCTTCGCCATACAGCAACTGGAGAACCGCTGTGAGGAATTCCGCATGTTCGACAAAAGCACGGGCAAATTGGCGAGCATTGCGCCGCATTCAGGCGCGAAGCGGCCGCTGCGGCAGCCTTCGATTAAGGACATTGCGCGGCTGGCGAAGGTTTCGCACCCGACGGTTTCACGCGCGCTGCAGAACAGCCCGTTGGTGAATGCGAAGACAGCGGCGAAGATTCGCAAGATTGCCGACGAGACGGGATACCGGGCAAGCGCGGTGGCTCGCGGGCTGGTGACGCGGCGAACGCGGACGATCGGGCTGGTGGTGACGACGGTCAACGATCCATTTGCTGGCGAAGTGGCGCTGGGCATTGAGCAGGCGGCGAACGATCACGGATACAGCGTGTTTCTCGCGAACTCGAACGCCGACGCGGAGCGCGAGCGAAAGATGGTGCAGACTTTTGCCGAGCAGCGGGTAGACGGGATCGTCGTGACGTCATCGCGCGTGGGCGCGGAGTATCTGCCGCTGCTGGCCGAGATGATGGTTCCGATGGTGCTGGTGAATGACCAGTACCCTGGCGAGTTTGTGCACTCGGTGATGATCGACAACGTGGGCGGCAGCAGAGCGGCGGCGAAGCACCTGATTGAACTCGGACACCGGCGCATTGCGTACGTCGGCGACCGGACGGGATACCAGTCGGACGCGGAGAGACTCGCCGGATACAAGGAAGCGCTGGCCGCGGCGGGCATCGCGTTTGCGCCGGAGCTTTGTGTGGCGGGTGACTCGACGCCGGAAGGAGCGATGAGGGCGGTCGATCGATTGCTCGCGCTCGGCGATGCGCCGACGGCGATCTGCTGCTACAACGACATGACGGCGCTGGGAGCGATGCGTGCAGCCGCCGCGCGCGGCCTGCGCGTGCCCGAGGATGTTTCGGTGACAGGTTTTGACGATTTGTTTTTCGCCTCGTACCTGCAGCCGCCGCTCACTACGGTGCGGCAGCCGATGCGGCAGATGGGGCGCATGGCGATGGATAACCTGCTGAAGCTGATGTCGGGCGAGGAGACACCGGCACAGCCACGAGTGGAGACGGAACTGATGGTGCGCGGCTCGACGGGACCGGTCGGGGGACATGCAGCGGGACCGGAAAAGAATCGAGGGAAGGCGAATACGCATGGCCAGCGCGGGTACTGAAGCGGGACGGCGAACCAGAAACGATGACGCGGCGCTGCAGCCGCTGCGCACGTTCTGCGAAGAGACGCCGATTATTCCGGCGATCCGCAAAGCGGAGCTGGCGGAGCAGGCGATCGCCTCGCGGGGAAAACTTGTCTACCTGCTGACGGGCGATCCGGAAAACATCGAAGGGATGATCCAGAGGCTTCTCGGCGCGAATAAGATTCCGATTGTCAACCTCGATCTGCTCAACGGATTCTCGCGCGATCGGTTTGCGGTGAGTTACCTCAAGAAGGTTGGCGCGCGCGGAATCATTTCCACGCACCTCGACCCGCTGCGGCATGCGCTCTCGATCGGGCTCTATGCCGTGCAGCGCACTTTTCTGCTCGACAGCGGCGCAATGGACACGATCACCAACCAGCTGAAGAACACGCCGGTGCACGCGCTGGAGATTTTGCCGGCGCTGGTGGCGCCGAAGATTCTGCCCCGTGTGAAATCGCTGGGTCTCGATTTGCCGGTGGTGGGCGGAGGGCTGATCGAAAACATGAAGGAAGTGGAAGGACTGCTCGCGCAGGGGTTGAGCGCAGTCTCGACCAGCAATACGGGAATGTGGCTGCGCTGAAACTGGCCGCGTGACGTATTTTGCTGCTCCGTATCTGTTGTTATTCAGTGTCCGGATTGGGCAGGATCACGTCGCGGACGATGGAGTTCATTTCGGCGCAGGCGGAGATGAACTGGCGCAGGGTGCGGCGGGTTGAGCCAAAGGTGTCGAACTCGGCGGGCGTGAGTCCGTTTTCTGTGTAGGCGCGCTCGAAGTCGGGGAATTTGGCGAGCAGCGTTTCGACGATACGGGGGTCGACAGGAGTGTCCATGCGATTCACGACCTCGATATCGCTCTCGTTGTAGCGCTTCTGCCAGGAACAGGGCGGCGAGATGACGACCTGGCCGCCGATGAACTCACTCCAATGCATGTGGTTGCGGAAGGCGGCAGAGAGCAGGCGGATGCGATAGCCACGCTCCTGATAGATCTTGTAGGCCTTCTTGAGGACGGCGACGCCTGCCCACTCCAGATAGCCGGGATCGACGGAGAGATTGTGCTTGTCGTGGAGCACCTTGAGCCAGTCATCGAGGCGGCCGACCATGATGGTGCAGACCGGGCCCATGGTCGAGATGTCGAGGCCCTCGGCTTCGCGGCGCTTGAGGCCGCGCTCGACGGCCTCGGCGACGGCGATGGCCTGGGGGAGGGTGAAGCTGACGGTAGCGTTGATGCTGATGCCGCGATAGGTAGCTTCTTCCATCGCAACCATGCCGGCGCGCGTGGCAGCGATCTTGACGATCATGTTGGGCGCGAGCTGATTGAATCGAATGGCCTGCGCGAGCATGGCATCAGAGTTGCGGTAGTTGCGGGGATCGGTTTGGATGGAGAGGCGGCCGTTGCGTCCTTTTTCGCGCTCGAAGACAGGCAAAAGCAGTTTGGCCGCGTTGGCGGAGATCTCTTCGACGATGCGCCAGGAGATCTCGTCTTCGGTGGCCTGCGGCATCTCTTTGGCGAGCTCGAGGATGCGCGGCTTCCAGGTGCGCATCTCCTGCTTGAGGACTGTGACGGCGATGGAGGGATTACAGGTGGCGCCGACGGCGCCGTGCGCGATGGAATATGTGAGCTCTTCGATGGCGGCCGAGTCGTTCCAGAGGCAGGTGGGACTGGTCTGCGTCATTTTGTGGAGTGGGGATTTGAACTGGAGCGCGGAATCGAGGACAGCCATGAAGCCTCCGGCGGTGCAAACGTGTGCAAGCCCACGCTACCACCGGCAGGAAGTGGGGTCAAGAAAAGATGGCGCCGAATTAGATGACCTTCCGGAATAGCACCGGAGCCGGAGCTTGGCGCGGCACGATCGAGTGCGGGAGTGACGTCTTGAGGGCGCGAGACTGGCCTCATTCCCGATTTAATTCAATGGATACCGCGATTTGGACCGGCCCAGAAAAGGACAAATGAACGGTTGACAGTTGCGAAGTCATTGCAGGATGATGGATGGGCTTGCACACGTGTGCAAGAATCCTTGTTTACCGGCCCTTCCCAGGCCGCACTATGCAAGTTAAGAATTGCATGGCGACCTTCGCCTGTCGGATCATGCTGGATTGCCGCTCAGCCGCACTTTTCGAATCGACCTCGCGCAAATTTCATGCGTAATGGAGAAAGTTTGATGAAGCAGTTGCTGCATCCTCCCGAAGCCTTCAAAAACAAGATCGAAGATTTCGGATTCGAATACCTGTCGTTTGAAACGCGCAAGCTGGAAGCGGGACAGTCGTACCACAGCGAGACAGCCGAGCGGGAACTGGCGATCGTGGTGCTGGGCGGAATCTGTTCGGTGGTGAGCTCGCGCGGCGAGTGGCAGAACATCGGCAAGCGCGCAAACGTGTTCGATGGAATGCCCTACACGCTGTACCTGCCGATCCGAACGACGTTCGCGGTGACGACAGAAGAGGGTTGCGACCTGGCGTTCTGCTACGCCAAGGCGGAGGAGGAATATCCGCCGCGGCTGGTGACTCCGGACAAGGTGGACATCGAGATTCGCGGAGGCGGGAATGCGACGCGGCAGATCAACTCCATGCTGCCGCCGACGTTCCTGGCACACCGGCTGATCGTGGTGGAGGTTTTTACGCCGGCGGGCAACTGGTCGAGCTTTCCTCCGCACAAGCACGACGTGCACAATCCGCCGGGCGAGGTGGATCTCGAAGAGATTTACTACTACCGGATCGACCGGCCGGAGGGATTTGCCGTGCAGAAAGTGTACACGAGCGACAAGCGGATCGACGAGACACTGACCGTGCGCAGTGGGGAGTTGGTGCTGATTCCGGAGGGATATCATCCGGTGGTCGCCGCGCACGGATACAACGTGTATTATCTGAACGCGCTGGCAGGTTCGGCGCGCTCGCTGGCTGCCTCCGACGATCCCAACTACGCGTGGGTGCGTGCCGGATGGCGCGAAAAAGATCCGCGAGTGCCGGTCGTGAAAAGGTAGAAAAGCAGCGAGTCAGCAAGTTGGACCGGCGAGCAGGCAAGTTAGTGAGTTAGCAAGTTAGCGAGCCGGTTAGTTAGTAAGCCATTCAGTTCGCAAGTCGGAAGTTAACGGGGAGAACGGGCATGAACACGCGTCGCATGACGATGGCGCAAGCGCTGATCCAGTTCCTGAAACAGCAGTACGTGGAGCGGGACGGCAGCACGCACACGTTCTTCGCCGGCATGCTGGGAATCTTCGGCCATGGCAACGTGGCCGGGATCGGGCAGGCGCTGCAGCAGAATCCCGATTTTCCGTACATCCTGGTGCGCAACGAGCAGAGCGCCGTGCACATGGCCACGGGATTTGCCAAGGCAAGCAATCGGCTGCGCACGTATGCATGCACGAGTTCGATCGGGCCGGGCGCGACGAACATGATTACCGGTGCGGCGCTGGCGACCGTCAACCGGCTGCCGGTGCTGCTGTTGCCGGGAGATATTTTTGCGCGGCGCAACGTGGCGCCGGTGCTGCAGCAGTTGGAGTCGACGGCGACGCAGGACATCGGGGTGAATGATTGCTTCAAGCCAGTGTCGCGGTATTGGGACCGCATTTACAGGCCGGAACAACTGATCACGGCGCTGCCCGAGGCGATGCGCGTGCTGACCTCGCCTTCTGACTGCGGAGTGGTGACGCTGGCGCTGCCGCAGGACGTGCAGACCGAAGCGTACGACTACCCTGAAGAACTTTTTGCGCAGCGCGTCTGGCTGATCCGGCGCGGCGAGGCGGACCGGGTGTCGCTGGAGCGCGGGGTTGAAGCGATCCGCGGCGCAAAACGGCCGCTGATTGTGGCGGGCGGCGGCGTGCTGATGAGCGAGGCCACGCAGGAGCTGAGCGATTTTGCAGCGAAGACCGGGATTCCGGTGGCGGAGACGCAGGCTGGTAAGGGCTCGCTGGCCTGGGATCACGCGCAGGAGGCAGGCGCGATTGGCGCCACGGGAACCCTTGCGGCGAACCGGCTGGCGAAAGAGGCGGATCTGGTTATCGGGATTGGAACGCGCTATGCGGATTTCACGACTGCATCGATGACGGCGTTCCAGAGTCCGAAGGTGCGGTTCGTGAACATCAATACTGCGGAGTTCGACGCGTACAAGGTGGGCGCGATTCCGCTGGTGGCCGATGCGCGCGCGGCGCTGGAACAACTGGATGCGGCGCTGGGCGGCTACCGGGTGAGCGCCGAGTACGCGGGCGAGATTGCAAGATTGCGTAAGGAGTGGGACGCGGAGGTCGAGCGGCTCTTCCATTTGAATAGAGACGGAAAGCCGGCGCAGAGCGAAGTGATTGGCGCGATCTGGGAAGCGGCGGGCGAGCGCGACGTGCTGGTGTCGGCTGCAGGGAGCCATCCTGGCGACCTGCACAAGCTGTGGCGGACACGATCGCCGAACGGCTATCACATGGAGTACGGCTACTCGTGCATGGGCTACGAGATTCCCGCTGCGATCGGCGCGAAGATGGCCGACCCGAGCCGCGAGGTGTATGCGTTTGTGGGTGACGGCACGTATTTGATGGCTCCGACGGAGATCGTGACTGCCGTGCAGGAAGGCGTGAAGATCATCATCGTCCTGGTCGACAATCACGGGTTCGCGAGCATCGGCAGCCTGAGCCGGTCGCTGGGGCAGGAAGGTTTCGGCACGCAGTACCGGATGCGCGACGCGAAGACCAGCAAGCTGGAGGGTCCGCCGATCGGCGTGGACTTTGCCGCGAACGCGCGCAGCCTGGGGGCGCATGCTATCAAGGCGGGCAATCTGAAAGAATTCAAGGATGCGCTCGATGAAGCCAAGGCGCAGAGAGGCATCACGGTGGTGGTGATCGAGACGGATGCGTCGATTGGCGTGCCGGGCTACGACTCGTGGTGGGATGTTGCGGTAGCCCAGGTTTCAGAGAGTCAGGGCGTGCGCCAAGCGCGGACCCGATATGAAGAAGCACGCAAGCGCGAGCGCAATCATCTATGAGGGCAGTTGGGAGGAGGGTTGGAAATGGACAGGCTGCAGAATTTTGTTGACGGCGGTTGGCGCGCTTCGAGCGCCAGCGAGACGCTGAAGGTGATCAACCCGGCGTCGGCCAAGGTGATAGCGGAGGTTCCGCTTTCGACGGCGACGGATGTGAACGCGGCGGTGGAAGTGGCCGAGCGGGCGTTTCTGCAATGGCGGCGCACGCCGGTGGTGGATCGCGTGCAGCCGCTGTTCAAGCTGAAGACGCTGCTGGAGCAGAACCGGGACGATGTCGCGCTCTCAATTACCGAGGAGTGCGGTAAGACGCTGGCCGAGAGCAAAGCCGAGATGCAGCGCGCGATCGAGAATGTGGAGACGGCGTGCGGCATGCCGATGATGATGCAGGGAACGAACTGCGAGGATATTGCGCCGGGCATCGACGAGCACATGATCCGCCAGCCGCTGGGCGTGGTTGCAGCGATTGTGCCGTTCAATTTTCCGGGGATGATTCCGTTCTGGTTTTTGCCGTATGCGGTTGCGGCGGGCAATTGCTTCCTGCTGAAGCCGTCGGAGCGGGTGCCGATCACTTCGCAGAAGATCTTCGCACTGATTGAGAAAGCGGGATTTCTGCCAGGCGTGATTCAACTGGTGAACGGCGGGCGCGACACGGTGAACGCGATCCTGGATCATCCGGCGATTCGCGCGGTGAGCTTTGTGGGATCGACGGCGACGGCGAAGTACATTTACAGCCGGGCGGCGGCCAGTGGCAAGCGTGCGCAGTGCCAGGGCGGGGCAAAGAATCCGGTGGTGGTGATGCCGGACGCAGATATGGACATGACGACGCGCATTCTTGCGGATTCCGCCTTTGGATGCGCGGGACAGCGGTGCCTGGCGGCATCGGTTGCGATCTCAGTGGGCGAGGCTAGGCCGGGCTTCACCGAGAGGATTGTAGCTGCAGCGAAAAACAGAAAGACCGGCTACGGCGGTGCGCCGGGCGTGGAGATGGGACCGGTGATCAGCGCGGAGAGCAAGACGCGGATTGAAGGACTGATTGCGAAGGGCGAGCGCGACGGCGCCCGCGTGATCGCGGATGGACGCGGCGGCAAGGTGGACGGATACGAAGACGGCTACTTTGTGCTGCCGACGGTGCTGGATGATGTGCCGCCGGATTCAGAGACGGCGCGGACGGAGATCTTCGGGCCGGTGCTGAGTTTGATCCACGCGCAGACGATTGAAGAGGCGATTGCGCTGGTGAATGGACGCAGCTACGGCAACATGGCGTGCATTTTTACGACGGACGGCGCGAACGCGCGGCGGTTCCGCTACGAGGTGAACGCGGGCAATGTGGGAATCAACGTGGGCGTGGCCGCGCCGATGTCGACGTTCCCGTTCAGCGGATGGGGCGAAAGCTTTTTTGGCGATTTGCACGCGCAGGCGCATCACGCGGTGGAGTTCTACACGCAAACCAAGGTGGTGGTGGAGCGGTGGCCGAGGGAGTGGAGCAGGAAGTTCTAGATTCCTGAGCTCTGCTTTCACGCATCGCATCGCGGAATTTTGGGATTTGAATGCACACGTGTAGCAAGCGGGCGGGTTGAGGTTTTAGCAAGGAGAAGAGATGAAGGAGCTGTTGGTGGGCAATGCGCCCTGCTCATGGGGACTGCTCGAGAACCAGGACCGGAGCAACGCGATCCCGTACGACCAGATGCTGGATGAGCTGGTGGAGACCGGCTACACGGGAACGGAGCTGGGCGACTGGAGTTTCATGCCGACCGATCCGGCAAGGCTGAGTGCGGACCTTGCCAAGCGGAACAACGTGGTGATGCTGGGCGCGTTTGTGCCGGTCGCTCTGCAGAATCCGGCGGCGCACGCGCCGGGCGTGGCGACGGCGGTAAAAACGGCGAAGCTGATTGCCGCCGTGGCGACGACGCAGGCGCCGTTCCTGGTGCTATCGGACGATAACGGGACCGATCCGATACGCACAGAGCGCGCAGGACGGATCTGGCCGCAGGATGGATTGAGCAAGGACGAGTGGGAGGTGTTTGCGCGCGGAGCCGATGAGATTGCGAAAGCAGTTTTCGACGAGACGGGACTGCGCACAGTCTTCCATCACCACTGCGCTGGTTATGTGGAGACGCCGGATGAGATCGCAACGCTGCTTGACCTCACGAATCCCGACCGGCTGGGACTGGTGTTCGACACCGGGCACTATATCCACGGAACGGGGCGGGAGGAGGTGGATCTTGTGGCGGCGCTGAACCGCTTCAAGGAGCGCATCTGGTACGTGCACCTGAAGGACCTGGAGCCGAACGTCGCGCGCCGCAGCCGCGAAGAGGAGTGGGATTACTTTACGCAGATGCGGAACGGACTGTATCCCGAGCTGGGCAAGGGGTGCGTCGACTTTCCTGCGCTGCTGCGCTGGCTGGCCGCGCGCGATTACAAGGGGTACGTGCTGGTGGAGCAGGATGTGCTGCCGGGAATGGGCACGCCAAAGGAGAGCGCGGCGCGCAGCCGGGAATATCTGAGAAGCATCGAGTCGAATTTCGCGTAGAGCTGGCTTCTGAATCTGGCTTGCAACACATGTTTTCTTCGAGGATTTGATGAGCGGAAAAAGATTGCGAGTAGGAATTCTTGGGGCGGGACGCATCGGACGCGTACACGCGGAGTCGCTGGCGTTCCGGCTGCCGGAGGCCGAGATTGTGGCCATCACCGATATCAACGCGGAGGCCGCGAAGGCTCTGGCGGAGCGATGCGGCATTCCCAAAATCGCGGCGAGCGCGGATGAAATTCTGGGCGACAAGACAATCCAGGCAGTGCTGATCTGCACGTCGACGGACACGCATGCGGATCTCATCGTGCAGGCCGCGCAGGTGGGCAAGCACATCTTTTGCGAAAAGCCGATTGCGCTGGAGCTCGACAAGATCGACGTGGCTCTGGCGGCGGTGAAGAAGGCGGGCGTGCAATTGCAGGTGGGATTCAACCGGCGGTTCGACTCGAATTTTCTGCGCGTGCGGAAGGCTGTTGCCGACGGAGAGATCGGCAAGCCCAGCCTGATGCACATCATCAGCCGTGATCCCGCGCCGCCACCGATGAGTTTTGTGCGCACGTCGGGCGGCATTTTTCGCGACATGATGATTCACGATTTCGACATGGCGCGCTACCTGCTGGGGGACGAAGTGGAGTCGATTTATGCGGCGGGCGGCGTGCTGGTGGAACCGGGATTCAAGGCCGAAGACGATCTGGACACGGCTCTGGTGGTGCTGCACTTCAAGAGCGGCGCGATCGGCACCATCGACAACAGCCGCAAGGCGGTGTTCGGGTACGATCAGCGCGTGGAGATCCTGGGCAGCAAGGGCAAGATCGCAAGCGAAAACCGTTTTCCGAATGAAGTGGTAGTCAGCGGTGAAAAATCTGTATACACTGATCTGCCGTTGAACTTCTTCATGCAGCGCTATACCGAGAGCTTCACGCTGGAGATGCAGCTTTTTGTGCAGGCAGTGCTGGAAGGTAAGCGGACGCCGGTGACGGGCGAAGACGCACGGGTACCGGTGGTGATGGCGCTGGCGGCGCGCAAGTCGTATGACGAGCGGAGACCGGTGAAGCTCGAGGAGATTTCGGCATGAAGCGATCAGTATGGATTTGCATTTTGACGGACGTTCACCTGTGGGTTCCTGTGGGAGTTTTGATCGTGGGAATCGTGCTGCTGATGCACCTTAGAGCGGCTCCAGGATAGATATACTCTATCCGGCTCTTGTGCCAGGTCGCCCCGCCCTGGGGGCCGGGCCGACTCGGCTGCAGTCTTTCCGATGTAAAGCAATCCTGGAACCGCTATCGGTGAACGAATGAGCGACTACACTGCAAGGGCGACTGCGCGCTCGACCATTTCGCTGCACAAACTCGGCGTGTTCTGCGGGCTGGCGGCTGCGGTGTGGCTGGGCAGCGCGGAAGCACCGACGAAGCTGGTGAACGGCGGCTTTTCGCCGCTGCTGATCTCGACGGGAATGGTGATGGGCGCGTTTGTGGCGCGCTGGACCGTTCCCACGCTGCTGAAGGGCACGGGGTTTCTGTTCAGCGACCTGCGCGCGAAGCCACACCTGATTGTGTGGGCGCTGCTGGCGGGCATGCTGTGGGCAGTGGGCAACACACTGACGATCTTCGCCGTGCGCAACGTTGGGCTGGCGATCGCGTTTCCGCTTTGGAACACAAACAGCCTGGTGGGACTGGCGTGGGGATGCCTGCTGTTCAAGGAGCTGCACGGATCGCGCGCCAAGGACTGGGCGAAGGTGATTGGCGGAGCGTCGGCCATCGTTATCGGCGCGGCGATTCTTGCGGTGGCAACGGCGCAGCAATCGAAGGGCGCGCCGGGAACGGCCGCCGTGGGTATTGTCGCGGCGCTGGGCGCAGGACTGATGTTCGGCACGATGTACATTCCGTATCGCAAGGCCTATATCAGCGGCATGAATCCGCTTTCGTTCGTGACCGTCTTCACGTTTGGCGAACTGGGGACGGTGCTGGTTCTCGGGCTGATTTTCTATGGCGGAGCGAGCCCGCTTGCGGCCGATCTGGCGCGGGGGCGGACCATGCTGTTCTGGCCGTTTGTGGGCGGATTGTGCTGGGTAATCGGCGACCTGTTTCAGCAATATGCCGCGAAATACATCGGCATCGGGCGCGGGATTCCGCTCTCCAACACGAACCAGTTATGGGGACTGGCCTGGGGCGCGCTGGTCTTCGGCGAGTTCGCCGGTCTGAGCACGGGAGGGCGACTGGTGGTTCTTGGCGGCTCGACGATCATGATTGCAGGAGCGGTATCGATCAGCATGGCTGAGCCACCGCCGTCGGAGATGGAGAACTGGGACGCGGCGATGCACCGCGAGTGCTCACGGTATGAGTTGGATAGCGCCCACGTCGCGGCCGTGGTGGCAGGCAACGATCCACTGGCCGATCAAGCACACCCGCGGCGATGGTGGGAGATCGTGATCATGCTGGCGGCCGTCAGCATCTTCGTCTGGCTGGCCGTGGGCACGCGCGCCCAGCATATCTACGTGAATGTGCCGTGGATGATCGTGCTGATGGTGGGAACCATCATTCCACTGGGTCTATGCGGGACGCTGCTATGGCGGCGGACGCGCTTTTCCTAGGGCAGTTTCGGAAGCGGGCATTTTCTTCCACCCCGTCGACGAGGGCCTGTCGCCGGGGACCCCGGTGATCCACCCCACAGACGAAGACCTGTCTGTGGGGACCCCGATGATCCACCCCACAGACGAAGACCTGTCTGTGGGGACCCCGATGAAATTGCCACTTGTCGCGCGCTTTCGCTCTGCACCCATTCCGAAACTGCTATCAGCGCCGGAGTTCGGAAACAAAACGAGGCCGTGCAAACTTCCCTTCCCGGCACCGCGCTCAGCGATGCAAGAGGAAATTCGCGGTGATCCGTCGCTGCCCATCCCTATGATGTTGAGCAATCAGCATCAAATTGTGAGGGGCAAACAAGTGCGATGGGAAGATACGCCTTCAGTCCCATGGGGATCTTCAGCATTCTGGCGATGATTGTCGCGGTGATTCTGATCTACCTCATGGTGAATCCCGACCTCGCCGTTGAGCCAGTGGCCACAAACAACCCGGCGACCGGCTTCGGAACCGCGTTCGACCTGAACAACAAGAGCGTGGCCACGCTGAACGAGCTGAGCTCCTCCTATTGCGTGAACAGCTTCCATCAACCGGACGGGAGCCCGCCGGTGGAGTACGGAGCGCTCAACTTCGGCGCGCCGACGCCGAGCGTCTCGCTTGCCAGCCTGCCGCGCGGCGAAACCGCGGTGCTGCCACTCGAAAATGTTCTGGAGGGCCCAGCCGGATCCGAGGTCGATCTTGTGTTTGTGGTCCGGTTCCAGCCGGGTTGGTGGATCAACCAAGAAGAGCGGCGCTACCGCTTTGTTGGAACCGAGAGGCAGGACAATAGCTGGAGCTGGAAGGAAGCCGCGCTTGGCAGCCCTTGTGGGTGAACTTCGTGCGGGCGCCGCCGATCGCAGGTTTATTTCAACGGAAATCCACCTTACTTCAGCGGCTTTCCAGAGATTATTGTTGCGGGGATTCGCTGCGCAGGACCTGCATTACTTCATCGAGCGCCGACTCCCAGGGCTGGAGCTGAATGCCGAAGCGGGTGTGGAGCTTTTCGTTCGAAAGGACAGAGTTCTGTGGCCGCGTGGCGTGGGTTTTGTAGTCGCTGGATGCGATGGGCTTGAGTTCTGGCGGCTTGACGCCGAGGAGCTGCGTGGCACGCGCGAAGATGGCCTGGGCAAAGCCGAACCATGATGTCGATCCGGAACAGGACATGTGGTAGAGGCCGTAACAGCTTTGCGGGCTGGCATAGCGGCCGGCGATGAGCCCGCTGACGATGGCATGGGTGGCGCGGGCGAGCTCGATAGACGTGGTGGGCGCGCCGATCTGGTCGTCGACGATGGACAGGCTCTCCCGCTCGCGACCCAAGCGCAGCATGGTGAAAAGAAAGTTGCTGCCGTGGGGACCGTAGACCCAACTGGTGCGGAAGATGAGATAGTTGCCGCCTGCCTCCTGCACCCCCTGCTCGCCGGCCAGCTTGCTCGCGCCATAGACGTTGAGCGGATAAGTCTTGTCGGACTCGGTCCATGGGTCGGATTTCTTGCCGTCGAAGACGTAGTCGGTGGAGTAGTGAACGAACAGGGCGTTGCGGCGGCGCGCCTCTTCGGCGAGAACGCGCGGCGCCTGCGCGTTGATGGCAAGGGCTTGATCGTGCTCAAACTCGGCGCGATCGACCGCTGTGTAGGCGGCGGCATTGAGGACGAGATCGGGCGCGGAGTCGCGAATTACGGACCGGATCTGATCAAAGTTAGTAAGGTCGAGGGCCGAGCGATCGACGGGGATAATCTCGCCGGCTTTCGCGAAGGCGCGAGCGAGCTCGCGGCCAAGCTGGCCATTCTTGCCGAGGACAAGAATGCGCAAGCCACCGGAAGGCCTGCCGGCCTGATGGTGAGTTGAAATGTCACTCATGGAAGATCGAGCCCCGGAGAGACTTGAAACACCCCTGTTATTTTACTTAGACGCGAAACGGGGGCCAACGGATGGATTCGCGCGGCAGAAGAGTTCCACGTACAATTTCAATGGAGAGTTTTGAGAATGCGCCGAGTTTACTGCGATGCGAATGCCACCACGCCTTTGCTGCCTGAGGTGATGGAGGCGATGCGCCCTTACTGGATGGAGGAGTTCGGGAACGCGTCGTCCATCCATCTGGAAGGGCAGCGGGCGCGCAAGGCGGTGGACAGAGCGCGCGAGACGCTGGCGCGGTTCTTCAATTGCCGCGAAGCCGAGGTGGTTTTCAACGCAGGCGGCACGGAGGGGGACAACACCGCGATCAGCGGGCTGGTGCGGCCGGGCGATCACCTGATTACGACGGCGATTGAGCACTCGGCGGTGATGAGGGCAGCGGAGCGCGCGGCCGAGCACGGCACGGAGGTGACGTTTGTTGCGCCGCGGCGGGATGGATTGATCGATCCCGAGGAGATCCGGCGCGCGATACGGCCGGAGACGAGGCTTGGCGATTCCCGCAGGACCCTCGTCAGTGTGATGCTGGCGAATAACGAGACGGGCGTGCTGCAGCCAGTGGAGGAGATTGGCAGGATCGCCGCGGAGGCGAAGGTTTATTTTCATATCGATGCGGTGCAGGGCGCGGGAAAGCTGGCGTTCGACGTGAAGCGATTCGGATGCCATCTGTGCTCGATCAGCGCGCACAAGATGCACGGGCCGAAGGGCGTGGGCGCGATGTATGTGCGGCGCGGAACGCCGGTTGAGCCGCTGATGGTGGGCGGCAGCCACGAACGGCGGCAGCGCGCGGGGACAGAGAATGTGGCCGGCATCGTGGGGCTGGGCAAAGCGGCGGAGCTGGCGATGGCCGCACTCGAGGACGGAACCGTCGAGCGGGTTGCAGCGCTGCGCGACCGGCTGGAAGCAGGAATCCTGGAGATTGCGGGGACGAGCGTGAATGGCGCGGGCGCGCCGCGCGCGGCGAACACGACGAACATCCGCTTTGAGCAGTTGGAGGGCGAAGCGCTGGTGATCGCTCTGGACCTGAAGGGCGTGGCGGTGAGCGGTGGGTCGGCGTGCCACTCGGGTTCGACGGAGCCGAGCCACGTGCTGATGGCGATGGGGCTGGACAAGAACGCGGCGCGGGCAAGTTTGCGCTTCAGCCTGCTGAAGACAGCGACGGACGCGGATGTGGAGCATGTTTTGCATGTGGTGCCGCGGGCGGTGGAGCATTTGCGGGCGCTATCGCCGGTGGCGGCGGGAACGGCTGGGTGAGCGAGTCAGAATCAGCGAGCAGAAGACGATTGCGGTAGCAATGTCCGGAGGGGTGGACTCCTCGACGGCTGCGGCGATTCTTGCGCGCGCGGGTGATGGCTCCGCCGATTCGCGCAACAACGTGGTCGGGCTCACGCTGCAGCTGTGGGACCAGACGCGGCTGGCGGGCAAGCACGGAATTCCCGATGCGCCGAAGGCGGGACGGTGCTGCTCGCTGGATGATGTGTATGACGCGCGGCGCGTGGCGGAGGATCTGGGGATTCCATATTACGTGGTGAATCAGGAGGAGCGATTCGAGCGGGACGTGGTGCGGCCTTTTGTGGATGAGTACCTCGCGGGGCGCACCCCGATTCCCTGCTCTCTTTGCAACAACCATCTGAAGTTCGACCAGCTTTTGCAGACGGCGCGGAGCGTCGGCGCGGAGCGGATTGCGACGGGACACTACGCGGTGAATGAGTATGACGCGGAGCGCAGGCGGTGGATCCTGAAGCGGCCGGCTGATTTGGCGAAGGACCAGACGTATTTTCTTTTTGGGCTGACGCAGGAGCAACTGGCGTACACGCTGTTCCCATTGGGGCGGATGACGAAGCCGGAGGTGCGTGAGACGGCGCGCCAGCTCGGGTTGCGGCTGTTCGAGAAGCCAGACTCGCAGGAGATTTGCTTCGTGCCCGGCGGCGATTATAAGCGGTTCCTGACGGCGTATCTCGAGGAGCAGGATGAGGCCGCGCCGGCGACCGAGGGAGACCTGGTGGCGGCGAACGGCGAGGTACTTGGCCGGCACGGGGGGATACACAACTTTACCGTCGGGCAGCGGAAGGGGTTGGGCGTGTCGTCCCCCTCGGCGCTCTATGTGCTGAACATCGACGCTGCCAGCCATCGTGTAACGGTGGGCGGAGATTCGGATTTGGGAACGCGCAGCTTGCGCGCACGGCAGATGAACTGGATCAGCGTTGCGGAGCTGAGCGGACCGATGCGGGTGAAGGCAAAGATCCGGCACCGGCACGAGCCAGCGTGGGCGATGCTTGAGCCGGGCGACGATCGAGCCGAAACGAGGGCTACTTTCGATGAGCCGCAACGCGCGGTAACGCCGGGACAAGCCGTGGTGTTTTACGACGGTGATGAGGTGGTGGGCGGCGGGTGGATTGCGTAAGACATCGAGTCAGCAAGTTTGCTGAGCTAAGGGCGCACGGCCCATGCCATGCCGTCGGGATTGCCGCCGGCGTCAATACGGCCGACCACTGTAAGAGTCTTGAGGTCGATGACGGCGACGTTATTGTCAGGGCTGCAGGCGATAAAGGCACGCGCTCCGTCCGGCTGCACGAGAATTCCTGCGGAGCCATGACCGATGGGCAGCCGCTTGATCTCCTGATGCGTGGCAGCGTCAAAGATGACGGCGATAGGTCCCGCGGAGACGAGCACACGCGCGCCATCGGGCGTGAATTTGAGACGGTTGGCTCCGGGCACGTTGGCGGCCAGGGTCGCAGTGACACGCTTGGCCGTGAGATCGACGATGGAGATGGTGCCCTCTCCAGCATTGGCAACCCACGCTTCCTTGCCGTCAGGTGAAACGTCGAAGCCCTCATCGCGCGTGCCGACGGGAACGACGGTAAGCAGCCAGTCACCGCCCGGCGGAAGAATCGCGCCGTGCGGAACGCCGGGCATGGTGTCACCGCGCTTGAGGTCGTATTTTTCGAGGATGGTGATGGTGCCGGAGTTAACGTTGGTGGTCACGATGCGACGCGACCCAGGGAACACATAGAGCATGTGCGTGCGATTCTGGCCGATGCCCATGATCCAGTCAATCGTGCCGGTCGCTGGATTGTAGCTTCCGATGGAACGCGAGGCTTCTGCAGTAAACCATACCTTGCCGTCACGAAAGACCAGGCCATGAGGGCCGTGCAGAGCTCCGAGATCGATGGCGGGCCGGGGTTTTTGGGCGACGAGATCGACAACGGCGAGCGTGTGAAAGGCGCCGAAGCCGTAGTTCGAAACATAGGCAGTGGCGCCATCGGACGATGCAACGACCTCATGCGGATCGTCGCCAACGGGAACATGCGCGATGGCCTGGAGCGTGGCGGGATCGACGATGGCCAATGCATGGTCGGTCTTGGAAAGAATGAGAAGCTCGGCTTTGGGCGCGGCCTGGGCGAATGAAGCAGCCGTGGGAAGAAATAGACCTGCGAGCAGAGCGATGCAACGAAAGCTTGCCTTCATCGGTGTGGACCTCGCGTTTCCTTGATGAAGAGTGACCGAGTTATTTCGGCCGCTGCATATCAAAGCGATCACTCGTGCGGACATAGGTGGGGCCGCCCATGCGGCCGATCGCGCGCAGCTCATCGGGATCGATCTTAAACCCATCAAGCACGGATTCGAGAACGTGAAAGCGCAACACTTCGCCGAGTACTAACACTCCGCCACCCGGCTTGTCGCTCACGTGAATGGTCTGGATCAGGCGGCACTCCATTTGCGCCTTGCTCTCCGCTACGCGCGGCGGCTTGACGAGATCGCTGGCGATGGGCGTAAGGCCGGAGAGAACGAATTCATCGACGTCCAGCGGAACTTCAGCGGAGGCAGCGTTCATCTGCGCGGCGATCTCTTCAGAGACGATGTTGACGACAAATTCGCCGGTGGCTTCGACGTTGTAGAGCGTGTCCTTGTAAGGGCGAAGCGGGCCGGTGCGAACCGAGGCGCAGAAACAAACCGCGGGAGGGTTGGAGCCGCATGCGGTGAAGTAGCTGAAGGGCGCGAGATTGCGAATGCCCGCCGGATCAAGGCTGGAGACGAAGGCGATGGGGCGCGGCACGATCAGGCCGATCATTAATTTGTAGATTTCGCTGTATCCGATTTGCGAGGGATCAAGTGCGCGCATTGGTTTTCGGCGACGAATCAGGAGATCAAATCAGGAGAGTGAGGCGGCGACGACTTCCGCTCTAGACAAACATGTCTCTATCGGCGGGTGTGTGATTGCCGCGCGAGCGCGAGGGGGGAGCGGTGGCACGAAGAGACTCGATGACAGCTTTCACTGAAGCAAGGAGCGCGGAGAACTGGCGGACAGGCTTGTTGACAGCGTCAGCCAGCATCATGCCGGCGCGGTCAACCGTGTCGAGTGCGCTCGAGAGCATGGAATCGACACGCACGGCCTGAGTTGAGAGCATGGAGTCGAGACGCCCAGCCTGACTCCGGGCGCGAGCAACAATCTCCGTGGTTGCAACCTGAATCTCGGCACTCTGTGCGCGCACTGAACGCGCGATGGCGCTGATATCGTCGGTGGCGGCGTCAATTCTGGGAGCTAATTTGACGAGGAGATTGCTCGACGATTCAAGCAGCGGATGCACAGACGCCCGCATGGCGTCAATCTTCTCGTCCAGCAACTGGGCCGCCTTGCGCATCGCAAGGAAGGCAGCAAGCAAAACGACCGCCTGCACCACCATGGCGAGAGCCACAAGTGCGAAGAGGGCGATTTGAAGGGTCTGGTTATCGATTTTCAGCATGGTCGTGATCTCGCGCGAAAATCTTTGTGCGGCTGATTGCGGTGATTCGGTCGTGCTGCCCGCCTAATGGCGAGCAGCACATTGGCCAGCGGCAGCGCCAGAGCTGTTTCATAGCTCCTGCGCTGCGCCGGCGAGATGCCCCAAAAAGGATAACGCCGAATCTCAGTACTCGTGCGTTTCGCTCTCGCTGGTGGACTTGTAAGCCTGGCGGCCAGCATCAACCGCTGCGCCGACGCGCGTGGTCTGATCAGCAACGATGCCCTTGCCGCGCTCCACGAACTCTTCCCACTGCGCGCGACCACGATCAACCGCCTCACGGCCACGATCAACGTATTCACCGACGTGCTCCTTGCCCTTCTCGACCAGGACGCCGATATTTTCCTTACTCTTGTCTACGAAGGCACCGACATTCTCGGCAGCTTCGCGCGTGCGGGCGCGCAGGTACTCCGTACCTTCGCGAGCGCCGTTCGCAATGTCTTCACGGGTTTCCTTGCCGCTCTTTGGCGCGTAAAGTATTCCGACCAGAGCGCCCACGCCTAAACCGGCTAAAAACCAAGCCACACCGTAACTTTTGCTTTCGTCTGCCATGATGTTCCTCCAACTTTATTGAGCTTCAAGGCTGCTTGAGCCTATCAAAACTATCCCGTTTACTGCAAGTTGCCCGCATCGGCGGGCCTCAAAGAAGGTCCGCAACAATAATTGCCGCTAAGACCCTGTGGCCTTGGACGCCAAGGAGTGCTGGGGAGTTGCTAAAGCGCGAATAGCGCTAGGAACGGCAGGACTTGGCGAGAACCTCCGCAAGGTGAAGGGCTTTGCGGTTGCCGAGCTGCTCGATCTGCTCACGACAGCTAAAACCGTCAGCGACGACGATCGTTTCCGGGGATGCCGATTCGATCGCGGGGAGCAGATCGAGTCCCGCAATGGTCCGCGAGACGGCAAATTTCTCTTTCTCGAAGCCGAAGGGACCGGCCATTCCGCAACAACCCGCCTGGATGGGCTCGACGGCGGCGCCTGCTTTGCGAAGAAGATCCATTTCGCTCGCTGCACCGCCGAAGACTGCCTTGTGATGGCAATGGCCGTGGACGAGAATGCGCGCGCCGTTGAGGCGCGGCGCGAGGAAATTGCCGGCGTGCGTGGAGAGAAAGTCGGCGAGAAGCCAAGTTTGCGCGCTGAGGCGTTTTGCGCGGGGGTCGTTCGGGAAGAGCTCCAGCAGTTCATCCTTGAAGACACTAGCGCAGCTGGGCTCGAGGAAGACGAATGGCAGGCCGGCATCGATCTGCGACGCCATCCGATCGAGAATGCGTGCGAGATACGATCGCGCGGCGGAGAGAAAGCCGAAGTCGTAGAGCGGGCGGCCACAGCAGAGATGCCCGCGCGGCGTTTCAACGGCGAAGCCAGCGGAAACAAGAACCGTTTCCGCTGCAGCGAGCGATTGCGGATAGTAGTAGTTGTTCCACGTATCGGGCCACAGCACCACCTGCGCTGCCACCTGCGGTGGGGCGGATTTTTGGACGAGAGTTGTTGATGGACTCGGGGTTTGCGCCTTCAAGAAACTCTTCGGCGCGAGGCGGGGAAGCGTGCGCTCGGGCGCGACGCCGACCATCCATTTGACCAGCGGACTGGTGAGAGAGCTGGTGAGGATGGCGTTGGTGAGAGCGGGGGTGAATGAGCCCCAGTGCGCGAGGCGGCCGGCAAATCCAAAGATGTAGTGATGCAGCGGGTGCAGGCGGCCCTTGTAGTGCTGCGCGAGGAACTCCGATTTGTAGGCCGCCATATCGACCTGCACGGGACACTCGGACTTGCATGCCTTGCAGCTCAGGCAGAGATCGAGCGCCTCGTGGACGGCGCGGCTCTGGAAGCCTTCGTCGCGCAGCGCGCCGGCGAGCATCTCCCAGAGCAGATGGGCGCGGCCTCGCGTGGAGTGCTGCTCTTCACCGGTACCGCGATAGCTGGGACACATGACGCCGCCCTGCGTGTTGCGGCAGGCGCCGACGCCGACGCAGCGCTCGGTGGCGCGCTCGAACGAGCCGTTGTCGGCGGCGAAAGCAAGATGCGTTTCGGGCTGCGGCGGCGCAGTGGAAGGTGGCGGCTGGAAGCGCAGATTCTCGACAGGATCGTAGACGCGCACTGCATCGGAGAGTTTGCCAGGATTCATGCGGTTGTCCGGATCCCACAACGCTTTGAACTCGCGGAAGGCTTGCACCAGCTCAGGACCGAACATTTTGGGCAGCAGCGCGGCGCGCGACTGGCCATCGCCGTGTTCGCCGGAGAGCGAGCCGCCGAAGGAGAGAACAACTTCCGCGGCGCGCTCAATGAACTCACGGAAACACCGTATGCCCTCGACGCTGCGAAAGTCGAAATTGATGCGCGTATGAACACAGCCCTGGCCGTAGTGACCGTAGAGCGGGCTGCGGAAACCGTATTCCCTCATGAGACGAGTGATGGCGCGCAGATAGTTGCCGAGTTGCGCGGGCGGCACGGCGGCATCTTCCCAGCCTTCCCAGCGATCGGGCTCGCCGGGAACGAAGACCATGGCGCCGAGCGCCGATTCCCGGACGTGCCAGACGGATCGGGCTTCTTCCGGCGTGCAGATGTGGGCCGTGGGTGGAGACGGCCAGGACTGCGATGCGCGCGCGATGGCCTCGGCCCTGGCACGCGCTTCTTCCGCAGACCACGCGCCCATTTCGACGAGAAGAAAGCCGACGCCTTCGGGGAGCTGGTCAAGCTCGCGAAGCGCAAGGCCTTTGGCGCGCATGAATTCAATAAGCAGAAAGTCGAAACCTTCGAGGCCGATGGGGCGATGCTCGAGCGCGAGGGGAACAGCGTCTGCGGCGATGAATGGATCGTTGAAACCGAGAACCGTGAGCACGCGGAACGGCGGACTGGCAGCAAGATTGACCGCGGCGGAGACGATGCTGGCGCAGGTTCCCTCGGAACCGACGAGCGCGCGGCCGACGTGGAAATTGTTCTCGGGCAGAAGCTGGTCGAGGTTGTAGCCGGAGACGCGGCGCGGAATCTGCGGAAATTTCTCGCGGATGAGAGCGGCGCAGCGATCGCGGATTTGCGCGAGGCCCTGGTAGATTTGGCCGATCCGGCCACCGGAGCGGATGAGCGCATCGAGCTGCTCGGGCGGAGTAGCGCCGACGGTGAGGCGCGTGCCATCGTAGAGGACGATGTCGAGCGATTCGACGTTGTCGACGGCTTTGCCGCCGAGCAGGCCGTGCACGCCGCAGCTATTGTTGCCGATGATGCCGCCGAGCGTGCAGCGCGAATGCGTTGCGGGATCGGGCGCGAAGGTGAGGTGATGCAGCTCGGCGGCGTCGCGCAGGCGGTCAAGAACGATGCCGGGCTCGATGCGGGCGAGGCGCGCACCGGGATCGATCGAAACCAGCGCGTTCATGTGGCGCGAATAATCAAAGACGACGGCGACGTTGACGGTCTGGCCAGCGAGACTGGTTCCGGCGCCGCGCGGAAGCACGGCTGCGCCGGTTGCACGGCAGGCGGCGAGCGCGGACTCAACGTCCGCCGCGTCGCGCGGAAAGATCACGCCGATGGGAAGCTGACGATAGTTCGAGGAGTCGGTGGCGTAGAGAGCACGCGAGCCGAGATCGAAGCGGACAAGATCAGAAGGGACTGGGCCGCGAAGATTTTTCTTGAGGAGCGACTCGAGTTCCTGGCGCGCAGAAAAGCGCTCGTGGTCGAGCGGAGCGGGGTTGGAGAGGATGGTGAAAGAAGCCGTGCTCACGATCGAATGGTAACGCGTTCTTATCGCCGCGCGAATCAGCGCGCGGGCCATTCTTCCACGACAATTCCCAAATCATTCAATTGCTGGATAGCGATCTCGACATTGCGGCGGATGCGCGGGCGGTCCCTGGGCGGCGCCGCGGGCGACTCGGCAATGGCGATGACGCGGCCGTAGTGCCAGGCTCCGGCAGGAACGGCAGCGACGGCTTTGCCGAGATCATTGAGCCGCAACTGAAGCTCCTGGCGGCGCGCGGCTTCAGGGCGGAGCATGGTTCCCTCGCCGACTGGAGTGGGATTTGCGTCGGGCATGAGAACGCGGAGGGTGATGATGTCGGGGCCGACGGAGAGAAATGGATTGGACCAGGCGGACGGGTCGTGCACGTCAATGTAGAGGCTCTTGGTGGGCAACGGAATCTGCGCGAGCTGGGCGCGCTCGGTGTCGAGCTCGCTGGCGGTCGCCTGCGCCTGATGCTCGGCTTTTTCCGCCGTCTTTGCGACGCCTTCGACGGCCTGCTCTTCTTTGTGACAGGCAGTGAGAGAGATAACGAGAAGCAGCGCAAAGGCCACAATGCCTCTGGCATTGTTACGAGGAATCACGGATCAAGAATAACAGGAGAGGCGCGACGCAGAACGGAGGCCGGATGGCGGCACCGCGGCTCATTTCGGGGCCAGATTCATTTCCCGGCAGGCTCATTTCCCGATAAGGCTGCGTGCGATGGAGTCGAGGACGCCGTTCAGGAAGTTGATGGATTCGGGAGCGGAGTAACGGCGGCCGATCTCGAGCGCCTCATTGATGACGATGGGAAAGGGCGTGGACTTGAAGCCGAGGAGCTCGGCAACGGCCATGCGCAGGAGGTTACGGTCGACCGCAGGCATGCGCTCGAGACGCCAATGCGCGGAGTGCGCGATGATGAGCTCGTCGATACGCTGCTGTTCGGCTTCGGCTACGCGGAACAAGTCTTCGGCAAATCCGCGAACTTCAACATCGACCGGATCGCCGGATTCCCAGAAGGTTGCACGCACCTGATCTGGCGTCTGGCGGCCGATGTCGGCCTGAAAGAGCATCTGCATGGCAAGTTCGCGGGACTTGCGGCGATGGCCTGAGTTCAAGCGGGGCCGCCGGGCTGCATCTTTTTCTTCAAACTGACCATTTCAATGGCGGCGATGGCGGCCTCGAAACCCTTGTTGCCGGCCTTGATGCCTGCGCGATCGAGAGCCTGCTCGAGAGTTTCGCAGGTGAGCACGCCAAAGCTGTGGGGAATGGCGGTCTCCTGTTGCGACTGGCCGATGCCGCGAGCGACTTCGTTGTAGATGGCTTCGTAGTGCGCGGTCTCGCCGCGCAGAAGGCAGCCGAGGGTCACGATCGCGTCCACGCGGCCGGAGTTGGCGATGACGCGCGCGGCGGCGGGGATCTCCCAGGCACCAACAACGCGAACGACGTCGATATCGGCGCGGATGGCGCCACTGCGCAGCAGGGCATCGAGCGCGCCATCGAGCAGGCGATCGGTGATGACGGCGTTCCAGCGGGCAACGACGACGGCGAACTTCATTCCCTCGGCGAGGAGATCGCCTTCGAGCGCGACGGGCTTGTTTTTGATGGGATCGGTCCAGGACCAGAAGCCGAAGGAAAAACCGGGCTCGGGCTCGACGGTGAAGAGGCGGGATTTCCAGTGCGTTTCTGAGATAGGCGCGAGGCGCGCGACTGCGGTATCGCCACCGTTCGCGCGCAGCCAGGATTCGGCGACCTGGTGGACGGCATCGAGCGAGGTGACTTCAATGAGGATGTCCGCAGGCGAGGGAAACTCGCCGTCAACAAATTCAAGATTGCCGAGCGGAGCGAGGAATGAAGCGCCACGGCTCGACTCCTCCTGCCATCCTTTGCCGGGGGCAAATCCGAGCGCGGCAAAGAAGCTGGACAGCCGCTCGTATGCGCCTGCGCTGCCGGCGGGCCGCAGAAAGGAGATCCCTTTGATCATGAGTTAATTTTACCGTCTGAAGTCAAGGCAAAAGGCTCCCGCGATTCGTGCCGTGCAAGTGAAGCACGAGCGATGCGCGGGAGCAGGCCCCGATTTATGTCACGCTGCGCGGCTTGACGGTGATGACTGTTGCGGGAACGACCGCGTTTGCGCCGGGCGCAGTGGGGTAATTGCAGCCAGCGTCGTTGCCACCGGCAGAGACGGGCGTACACGCGGGAAGATCGGGGGTGATCTGCTGCGAGTCAGTAGGCGGCGAAGAAACGCTGACGTTGGTGGGAATGCTGATGACGTGAATCAGGTCATCGCCCTGCGTGGAGACGAAGAAATAAGAATTGTCGGGCGCGAATGTGCCGAAGAGCGGAGCGGATGGCGGCGTGGATGAGGTGCTGCCTGCCAGGGTGACGTACCCTACGGGGCCGATGCCGCTGGCTTGGGGAAGGTAGAACGGAAGCTGCGCCGCCGCTGCAGATGTGGTGGGCGTGTTGTACGTGACGAAGGCGATGGGCGCTGCAGTGGTGACGGAAGCGGTGGTGGGCGCCGAACCGGTGACGACGCCGATGCACTGCTCGCCGCAATTGGAGTTGACGCCCGCGTGGTTGACGGCGGTTAAGGGCGTTGTTCCATTGATGAGGGGGTTGGTCGAGAGCGGCGACATGGTCTGCGTTGTGCCGGCAGTGGTCTCAGGGCAGATCGATGTCGGAATGGTCACGCCGATGTCGGTGAGGCTGATGCTCGATCCGGTGAGCTCCGCGCCGAGTATGTGCTTGCCGTCTGTAGTGGCGGCAAGAGCACCCAGCGGGATGCTTTCAAAATCGGGTGCAGGCTGCGGATAGAACTGAATACTGGAGTTATTGCCGACGATTCCCGACGGGCACCACGTGTGCGCGACGGTGGCATCCCCGGGGGCGTTGCCGGAGAGATAGGCGCCGATGCCGGGCAGTGTGACGGCCAGCGCGTCGGCTCCGCCGGATGAGGTGAGGCTGTAGGTACTCCAGCCGGAGTCGACGTTATAGACAGTGAGAGTGTTGGTGTGACCGGTTCCGGCTGATGCGCTGTCGACGATATAGAGCGTGTTGGAGTCGGGCGTCCAGGATGCGGCGACGCCCAATCCGCCCTGCGTGAGCGCAGTGCCGGAGGTGGTGTTGTAGAGATAGAAGAGCCCGCGCACCTGATCGTTGATGAGCAACTGAGTGTTGTTGGGAGAGACGGCAAGAACCACACCGGGAGCAGTCGTATCCTGCCTGGCGATGGAGTTGGTCGCGGTGGAATAGACCATCAGCTCGCGCGCCGAGCCAAAATAGAGGCTATTGGCCCCCTGGTCCATCATCATCGAGTTGGGCACAAAGGGCAGGCGAACGGTCGATCCGGGGCTTCCCGTGAGGAGTTCGACGGTGCCGAAATACTGCGACTGACCGGGAGCACCGTACCAGACAAAGTCGCTCGTGGTGCCGGGAACGATGACGGTCACCGGATTCGAAGAGAGGGACAGGCCGGTACCGTAGAGGCCGATCTCATTAATGGGCGCGGGATTGCACGATGGCGGCTGGCAGGTGGCATAGACCGAGGCGACGCCAGGATAGGTTGCCGTAAGTGAACCCGTGCTGGTGGCGGTGATGTCGATCGGGTTGGTCGACTCGTAGTCCAGCGTGAGACCGGTGATTTGATTGCCCTGCGTGTCCGTAACTGTTGTGGTGAGATTCTGCGAGACACCCTGGGTGATGACGCCGTGCGTGGAACCATTGGCGAGGCTCACGTTGATGGACGCGGGCGGGCACGTGGAGAAGTAGCCAGCGGACGACGAGGACTGCGCGATAGTGGCGGTAATCACGGTGGTGCCGGGCTGTTCTGCGGTGATCACATTAGTCGTGGCGTTGATGGACGCCACGGAGGCCGTACCAACAGCGAAGTTGAGCGTGCCGATGGAGTTGGAACAATCGGGTAGCGTGGATGAGCCGGGCGCGCAGAGAAGCGTCTGCGTGCCGTTCAGGGCGTAGAAGGCCTGCGCATCGAGCTGCGCCTCCTGGTTTTGCGAGAAGCAGCCCTGGGAGGGCGCGCCAGCCAAGGGTGTGGTGACGAGATTGATACTCGAGATGGGCGCGTGGACGTAGACCGTGACCGGATTCGACGTGACGGAATCGGCAGTGGCGGTGAGGTAAGCGATGCCGTAGGGCTGCCCATTGGTGCTGGGCAACGGACTGGGATAATTGCAGTACGTATAGTCGGCGATGCCGCCGCCAGTGTTGCGATTCCAGGTGCCAGCGCAAATGCCGCCGGTGGGCGAGACGTCGACGAGCTGATTGTTTGTGGTGCCGTAGCTATAGAGAGCCGAACTCACCGAGGCCCCCGCACCCTTGCAGGTATAGGCACTCGGCGCCTGGGACTGAACGGTCTGGCCATAGGCCAGCGAGATGCCTGCGATCTGCGGCTGCAACGTAATCGAGGCAACCTGAGTATCCAGCAGGCCATAACCCAGACCATTGCAGTACTTGCCCGCGGGGTTGCGCACGCAGCCCGAGATAGATATCCCGGCCGGGAGAGCCAGGCCGAGCAGAACAACAAGCGTCAAGAACCGCCGCATGAATCCTCCCCGCTCCGCGCCGTCGACCAGCGGAACGGTCTTAAAAAGCACGTAAGAAAAGTGAGTTATAGCCGCCCATCACATGCCCGGCGATGGCCCGGAATCGACGGGCCGCAGCCAGCGCCACGGAGCTGCGGCGGCACGCTGCTAGGCGAAACGACACCAAGAGTTCCAAGAAAAAAGTGTAACAGGACAGGGTTACCTCTGGCATGGATTGCGGGCCGAAGCGCTTAACGAATAGACTGCGCGGGAGCAAGTTGGAAAGCAGGCCGAAGCGTCAGCATTTCCCTGGGGTTGCGGGGTGAATTCGGGCGCTTGCGCGAGTACGGAAATCGAGATCAGGGAAGCGGATCAGGACTGGGTCAGGATCGGGTCAGAACCGGATCAGGATCGGGTCAGGGGCCGGGCGGCATGTACTGGAGAAACCAGCCCACGGCGCGGTCGAGGACGTCGCGGCGGTGCGCGGGATCGGTGAGGCCGTGACCCTCGTTCGCGTAGACGATCAGTTGCGTGGGGACGTGAAGATCGCGCAGTGCGTGCCAGTACTCGAAGGATTGCGGAGCGGGGCATTCGCCATCGCGGTCGCCGACGAGGAGCAGGGTGGGAGTTTGCACCTGCTTGATGAAATCGATGGCGGAGCTTTTCGCGTAGACGGCAGGATCGTCATAGACCGATGCGCCGAAGAAAGGAATCATCCACTGATCGATTGAGTTTTCGCCGTAGTACGAAAGCCAGTCGGAGATGCCGGCGCCGGCGACCGCCGCGCGAAAACGATGAGTCTGAGTGAGGGCGAACATAGTCATGAAGCCGCCGTAACTCCAGCCATCGAGGCCGATGCGATCGGGATCGACGGGATATTTGTTGAGAACCGTGTCAACGCCGGCGAGAATGTCGCGGAGATCGCCGTAGCCAAAATCCTTGCGATTCGCCTGCGTAAAGGTTTCGCCCTGGCCGTAGCTGCCGCGCGGATTGGGCTGGAGGACGAAGTAGCCGAGCGTGGAAAAGACGATGGGATTGTAGGGCGCAACACTTCCCCAACGGGGGGGGACCGCGGAAGCAGGCCCGCCGTGGACTTCTACGATGAGGGGATATTTCTTCCCAGGATCGTAATTCGCCGGCAGATGGAGCCACCCCTGGATGTGGAAGTTGTCATTGGTCCAGTTCACCGAGACGACGGCGCCGGCGGTCAGCTTGACGCCCTCATTGAAGTGCGAGAGCTGGGTGAGGCCGGCGAAATCGGTGGCTGGGCCCGGCGAAGCGGGCGCGGACGGTTTGGCGGAATAGATCTCCGGAGGATGGTTGAAGCTGCCCGCGCTAAAGACGAAGAGCGAGCGATCTGTGGTGGCGGAGAGACCATGGTCGGCGCGCGAGTCACCCGTTTCGCCGGGGAAGCTGAAGACGGAAGTGCCGGAACTGCCGCCAACGCTCTCACCGGTGTGGCCGGCGGAGATGGGGATGCGAACAAGCTGCTCGTTGCCGCCGGCGATCTCCTTGGAAAAGATGTGCGCATCGTCGCCCCAAGTGATCCACTGGGCTGAGGTGGGGCGGTTGGGGGTGACGTCGTGCGGCTCGCCGCCCGCTGCAGCGACGACCCAGACATCTCCGCCGACGACGCCCTGATCGCTCATGAGTCCGCCAATGAAGGCGACGGCGTGGCCATCTGGCGACCAGCGCGGTATGGCAATCTGCAGGCCGTGCAGCGGCCCGGCGACAGTGGACGGCGCGAGGATCGGGTTGGGCGCGGCGCCGATGGATTGCGTGTAGAGCTTGGCCACCCACCAGTTATTTTCGCCCGGAGGGTCAGCGGCGACGTAGGCCAGCGACCTGGAATCGGGAGACCAGTCGAACTCGTAGACGTGGAGAGTGGCGGGCGTTGCGAGGGTTGGCGCGACGGGCTGCGGCGGATTTGCGTCAATGATTGCTACGCGCTGCACCTCGATTCCCTCTTCACCGATGACGCCGGAGGGCGCATCCATGGCAGCGAGCGCACCGGCGGGGCGGGTTGCGTTTTCGACGTAGAGGAACGCGATGCGCGCACCGTCTGGCGAGAAGGCGGGAGCGCTCAGCTCGCCATGCAGTTGCGTGAGACGGCGCGGATGACCATCGATGTGCTGACCGTCGAGGTGCGAAAGATAGAGATCGGATTGGCCGCCGGGAGCGGCACAGTCAGAGGTAAAAGCAAGTGAGGAAGAGTCGGGAGACCAGATGGGATTGCTCTCTGTGCAGTGCTGATCTGGAGTGGACGCAGCGGTGACGTGCTGGCGGGCGGTGAGGTTCTCCAGTGGAGCGATCTGGATGCCCATGTGCTCGACCCAGGCGACGCGCTTGCCGTTGGGCGCTACAGTAACGCGGCCAATGCCATGGCCGGCGTCGATGCCGGCGAGGATCTCGCTCACGCGGGCGGAGACGGCGGGAAGACCGGTGCTGTAACCGATATTCGGGGCGGTGTTTGGGCCGGGGTTCGGGATTTGGGCGCGGGTGACAAAAGCGGCCGGCAGAATTGCAGACAGGACCAGCACAGCGCGGCGAAACCTGGCGAGGAAGAACTGCATAACGAGAATGCTACCAGCGGATTGCAAGGGACAGCGAGGCGATTTGTGAGGGCGGACAAAACAAGTTCAAGGGAACGGGAGAATCGAGGCGGCGGGGGCAGGCAATTATTTCTTGGGTCGATTTGCGTTGAATTCGGATGCAATTGAGTAAGCTGGTGGCATTCGCGACATATTGATTGACTAGACGTGCGCGCGAAATCCGCACTCGCGTCGCAGCGGGCGGAGCCTGACGGGACGAAAGGGACGACTCGATGCTGAGTTGTCCCTTTGCTGCTTTTTACAAGCGTGTTTCATCAGCAGCCTTCGTGGCATGCGAAGTTCATGGAACCCGGCTTGTTGCCGGGTCCCATACTCGCCTGGCCGGCCATTGCGGAATTATGAAACACGCTGAAGGAAATACGGGGAGCGAAGGATGCCATGGAAATGAAGCCGAAGCCCGCAAGAGAAGATCGAACGCCGAATCGCATAGAGGTGGCGCGGTGCGCGAGCAGACTGTGCCGACGGATTACGGTTGGCGTACTGGCGACAATTGCCGCAGCGACGATGGCGGCAAATGCGGCGGCCCAGGGGTTGAGCACGACGACTGTGCAGGGCACAGTGTATCTGGCGAACGGGCAGCCGGGCAGCGGAACGGTGGTGATCAGCTGGCCCGCGTTCACGACGGCTGCCGGCCAGGCGGTCGCGGCGGATTCGACGACGGTGACGATCGCGACGGATGGATTCCTCAGCGTGAACCTCGCGGCGAACGTGGGCGCGACGCCGGCCGGCGAGTATTACACGGCGGTGTTTTACATGAGCGACGGCACGGTAAGCACGCAGTACTGGGAGGTACCGGCAGCGGCGAACGCGAGCCTGGCGCAAATTGAGGCGCAGGTGATGCCGGCTGCGCAGGCGGTACAGACGGTGAGCAAGGCATACGTGGACGAGGCGATTGCGGAGATAACGGGGAGCTTTCTGACAGCGTCGGGCGGCACGCTGACGGGACCACTCTACCTGAACGGCGACCCGACGCAGCCGTTGCAGGCTGCGACGAAGCACTACGTGGATACGCAGGTGGCGACGGCGCTGCCGTTGAGCGGCGGCACACTGACCGGGCCAATCACCGCGACCAAAATTGGCGCGGCCTACCAAGTAGATCAGTTCGCGGGCGCGGATTTCGGGGCGAAGTTGCAGGCCTGCGTGAATGCGATGAGCACCACCTACGGCGGAATTTGCGACGCACGGAATTTTACGGGCAGCGTAGCCATGGGATCGAGCGTGACGATCTCCACCGGGAATGTGACGATTCAGCTGCCTTGCGCGACAATTGCAACCGCAAACCACATTGTGGTGACGGCGGGAACGCGCAACATTTCGCTCCACGGATGCGCGATGCGCGGCGGAAGTGCAGCAAACGGCGGCGAAGGGGGAACGGCGTTTGCGTACTCCGGGACGGGCGCGGTGATCCAGGTCGGTGATCCGACGTATGCGGCGGATACGTCCGGCTTCCACGTGGACAACGTCGTCATCGATACGACGACGAGCACGAGCGCGAATGCGCAGGGGCTGGTTGCCTATCGCACGCAGGAGATGGATCTCGAGGATCTCTATTTTCTGGGCAACTCGAACCAGACCGGCATGACGCTGGATGGAACGGGCAATTATACCGGCGGCACATTTTTCGGCAATCAGTTCGACGGATTCCAGACAGCGGTGAACGCGATCGGGCACCAGATTTCGAATCCGGCGACGACGGATTGGATGAATGCGAGCACGTTCTTGCGGCTGCACATCGACTGCCCGACGAGCAGCGGCAGTCCCATCAGCGGAACGATCGGAATCAACTTGCAGCAAGGCGATGGAAATACTTTCACCGGCGGAGACGTGGAGGGTTGCGCGACGGCGCTGCACCTGGGAGCGAACGCGCAAAACAACACGGTCGTCGGGCTGCGGAACGAGAACTCGACAAACCAGGTGGTTGCGGATGCGGGAAGTTCCTACAACAACTGGATGACCGGCGGCACGATGTTCACCGGCAAGCTGACCGACAACGGAACGCGAAACAGCTTTCTCGATACATTCCATCGCAGCTTCAACGGCATGAATGGCGACTGGTACGGGAGCCAGCAGGACGCGACGGTCACCAATCATTACCGGCTCGGCATCGGTACAGGGAACGAGCGCGGACTGCAGGACCGTTATGAGACGGACTACGGCTACCGATGGACGACGGGACTGAGCGATGCGACGGCGGGCGAACAGTTCTACCAAATTCTCGATGAGCTGAATGGCGTGTATCGCCTCTCGATCGGCCAGTACAACAATGGCGCGTCAAGCACGAATAACCAGACGGTAATGAACTCGGCAGGAACAGGCGCGGTGGTGCTGAACGGCTCCAATGGATCGGGAACGGGCGGCGTGATCTTCGGATCGGGTGGCACCGCCGAAAGCACGGTGGCGACGATCAACAATGCCGGTAACGCGCAGTTCAATGGAACGCTGCTGGTGGGCGGGGCATCGCAATCAGCCGGCACGATGACGGTGCGTAACAACGCGGACGCCGAGGTGGATTACTACCTGTGGCCCGGGCTGACAACGAGCCAGAAAGGCAGCTTCACCTACAAGGATTGGAACGGAACCAGCCAGTGGTATGCGTTGAAGGACGCAAGCAACAACTGGGCGCTGAACTCGGCGACCGGCGGGTTGGACAGCTTCAAGGCGTATCAGAGCACGAACAGCGGCGACACCTATATTGATGCGAGTAACTCGACCGGACACATCCGATTGAATTACGAAACCGGTGCAGGCTCAGAGACCGACATTTATTCGGGACCGAGCGCGAGCCTCGATGCGGCGTTTCTTGGTCCGACGAGCATCAAGTTTCCGGGACTGGCTGCGTCATCGGGACCGTTCTGCCTGCAGATCGACAACTCGGGCTACCTGACGAACACCGGTTCGCCGTGCGGGACGGGAACGGGCGGGGGAACCGGCACCATCAACTCCGGAAGTACGGGACAGATTGCGTATTACACGACGACAGGAACAACAGTGGGCGGCGTGACTGAAGTTCCGGTGAGCGCCGGCGGAACGGGCGCGGCGACGGCGAGCGCGGCATTGGCCAACCTCGGCGGAGTGCCGCTGGGCGGCGGAACGATGACCGGCGCGCTGACGACGACGCAATCGATTCCCGAAGATTCGCCATATGCGGACATCCGTGCGTTCGGAGCGGTGATCGATAATGCGACCGACATTGGGCCTGCTGTGTGCTCCGCTTTGGCAAGCTATAGTGCAAGTCGCCAAGGGCAGAGCGCAACGATCTTTCTCCCCTGCGGAGGAACAAGCACGGGCTGCTGGTGGAAGAACCCTTTCGCAGCGTGCTCTGGAGTCGGTACTAATCCCGGATTCAAGTATGTTCTTCAAGGCACTTTGAATGTCGGAACGACGCTGATGCTTCCCGGCGCGACGGAGTTTGATGGCGACGCAGGAGCTTATGGCACACAGTTCCAGGGAACCCTAGCGACCGGAATCGTCAACGGACCCGGTTGCTACGGAACACTGGGTACCGCGATTACTTCGACGAACACGCCAGTCACCATCACTCCAACATTTTTCGGAACGGCAGGGGGTTCAGCCTGTGCAATCACCAATGTTCCGGCAAACGCGGCGATCACGATTCGCAGGACGGAGAGCTCGACTGCATCGGGATCAAGGGTCACGGTCGGGTCGAACGGCTACGTTACGCTGACAACAAGCGCAGCCATCCGCATCTCGCCGGGCACGAACATTACGGTGTCAGGATGTTCGGATACCACCTTTAATTCAACCTCAAACGTTGCTGTGAATGCGGATTACCCCAATCAGAAACTCAGCTATTACACCAGCACAACGGGAACGGGCTCGGCGACTGGATGCACAGTTTCAGGATTCAGCGACGATGGATTTGAAACGCCCTTGTCCAGTGCTCAAATGGAACCGGGAACACAGGGTACTCCTGCGGCTCAGGGCAGTTGACCTTGGTTCCCGCTCACACCTATGCCTCCACGGACCAATGGGCCATTGTGGCAATGGAGACGCCGTTCAACGATGGCGCGGCAGGAACCGGCCTGGTCATGAAGAGAATCCTCGTTGAAGGCGCTCCGGGTGCGGAGTTCTTCGCTGATGCCGGGATTCACGAGACGTTCGAGGATGACGGGTTTGCCGCACAACCTGATGGGCTCTCTATCCCTTTCGAGGCCGATTTCGTCCAAAATCTGACGATTCATTCCTCATCATTCAATGCGGTTAACACCGGGTGGGGACCGTGTACCGGGGGATCTTGCCCATCTGTCAGTTATCCTTACGGCTTCCACTGCTCCGCGATTCCGCCCAGCTTGAGCCCTTATCAGGAGGGAACCTGCACTGGATATTCCACGATCGACAACTGGTCTCAAATTCGCGGTGGAATCAAGGTGGATACCAACGACTTCAGCGGCGTCGGCGCGACCGCCCCAAATCTGAATCGAGTTTTGATCGAGGAGCCCGTATGGGGAGCTATGGTCTTCGATACGCGGTATGGAATTACCGAACCGAATGGCTCTAATCCTCCAGTTGAAATAAGAAACAGCTATCTACAAGACGATACTTTAGGCAATCCAGATAACGCATTCCTGGCGGCGGAAAATCCGGGCAGTCCTTCCTACATTCTAGAAAATAATATCTATTCGCAGTTCCCAAACCTTGTTAGTAAGTATTGGACAGGGCTTTCAGTGGGGACAAGAGGGAGCTTGGACTATCAGCAAAACTATCCTCCTTCTGGAGGGTCCTTTGACGATAACGGCTACCACAAGGGACAAGTCGAAGCTACGGGCTTCGTTGGGGTGGAAACTCTCCCATTTGGAAGTCTGCCGATCAATCAGAGCGTTTCTTATTGGTCCTCGCAGTGTAGTTCCAATTGCACGGCGACGGCGGTACAGGACCCGAACGGTGGTCAGAACGCGGCCAGCATCGCGTCCACCTCGACCTCGCCTTACCAGATCACGGCGGGAACAGCAAATATAGCGACTTATGCTGGGGATCAGATTATCTTCATGGATTGGCTGAGACCTGGTCCTGGCGAGAATCAACCGACGGATTGGAGAGGGAATCTACCATTCACTATCCAGACCTCTGGTACCGATACGTTCACCGCAACGTGCAGCGGCGGGATTGGGACCAACACTGCCTGTGCGAATGGCTCCGGCCTGTTGATGGGGATTGACGGCTGGAGTCCCTTTGTCGCGGTTGCAACCTTTGCGACGGGCCAATCGACATCACATGCAATCTCCTACTTGCTAAGTACTGGATCAAACGGCAGCGGGACCATTTTAGACATCGGACAGGAATCGTATTGCCCGCAGTGGGCGCTTGTGCCGGGGCCGAACAATCCTTCTTATACAGGTGCTGACGCTTTAGATGTTGCGCGGGCGCAGATGTACAGCTATCACGGCTGCGCACCGGGCGGCGTGAGTGCAGGACAGGTGGCCACGAACCAAGGGATCAGCGCTCCCAGTATGACGATTCAGGGAGCGCCGAGCGGATCGTATGTGAAGGCCGATGGGACGGGATACGCGACGCTGACTTCCCTGCCCCCCTCGGGCGCGGCGGCCGGAGACTTGAGCGGCAGCTATCCAAATCCGACGGTGGCGGCGATCAAAGGCGGATCGATCCCAACGAGCGCGGCTGTGCTGGGCACCAACTCTTCGCAGCAACTGGTAGCGGCGACGGCCGCGCAGATTGTGAGTGCAATCGGATCGACTTCGATCACCAACGCGACGAATTTTAGCGGCTCGTTGAGCGGAGACGTGACGGGGACGCAAGGCGCGACCAGCGTAGGCAAGATCAACGGCGGATCAGTTCCAGCGAGCGCAACGGTGATCGGCACCAATAGCAGCAGCCAACCGGTGAGCGCGGCAACGACGGGCAGCGGGAACGTGGTGCTATCGGCAAGCCCGACGATGACGGGCACGCTGGCCGGCGCGTCGGAGACGTTGAGCGGAACACTGAGCGTGACCGGTACAACGACTCTGCAAGCCAACGTGACGCTTGAAAACGGCGCGAATTCCAGCCAGACGCTGGCGATCCAGCCGGGAACCAGCGCAGACGAAATCGGCGCGGTGCAGTTCAACAACTACTCCGGCACGTCGCAGTGGCAGTTGCGCAAGGACGCGAGCAATTACCTGCGGCTCACTGACAACGTGAACTCGCTCGATCGTGGCGTGTTCTACCAGAACGGCAATACGATTCTCAACTCCGGCGCCGGGTCGAACGCGCTAGTGATCAACAACACGAGCGGCTCGGGCACGGGAGGGTTCATCGTGTACGAGGGCGGAACGAACTACTCCACCGCGGCGTTTCAAGTAACAGGCAGCGGGAATACGACAGCAACGGGATTCCTGCAGGGCAAATTCATCATCGGGAATGGATCGATGTCGCTCTCGGCGGGATCGGCCTCGGGATCAAGCCCGTCGATTGCGTGCGCGACGAGCCACGTGTGTGACGGCGTGAGCGGAACAGTGACACTGACGACGGGAACGAGCCCGGCAACGGGAACGCTGGCGACACTGAGTTTTCCGAACACGCACACCAACCAGGCGAATTGCATTGTGACTACGCTGGGCTCGAGCGGCCTGGTGACAACAAACACGTGGACGGAAAGCACGACTGCGATCACGCTCACGGCCAACACCGCGCTCTCAGCCTCAACGGCGTACACCGTGAAGTACTGGTGTGGCGGAAACTAAAAGCGGTTCTCCAGTTAGTGAATGGCATTTCCAATGCTGCAGTAGGTGGCTTTTTCTTGTCGAAAAAGCCACTTAGGAGTTGAGGCTTCGCCTTGCAGCGACTGGAGAACCGCTGTAAGCGGCACTTTTTCAAGGCGAGGTGTTGCGAAGGTGCGAGACGGAGCAGAAGGAAAAGCGGATATAGCGGCACAGGGCGAGTTCGAGTTCCGCCTGGATCGTTTCGATCGCGAAGATCTGGAACACTGGGGAAGGATTTTGGACCGCCGGCCGGAGAGCATGGGTGGGGTCACTGCGGCCATGGCGCTTGCAGAAAACCTGCTGGTGGTACGATCACGCGAAGGCAAACCGGTAGTGCTGCGCGCCAACGCCGTACAGAGGGCTTTCGAAGGACGGCGCGGCACACGGAACATCGTGCTCAAGGCGCGGCAGATGGGGCTTACGACCTGGGTTGCGGCACGTTTTTTTCTAAGAACGATCACCCATCCCGGCACGCTGACGCTGGAAGTGGCGCATACGCAGGAGGCGGCGGAAGAGATCTTCCGCATCGTGCATCGATTCGTGGACCAGCTGCCGGATAAATTGCGAGACGGCGTGCTGCGCACCGCGCGCTCGAATGCGCGGCAGATTGTGTTTCCTGAGATCGATGCGCAGTATCGCGTGGTGAGCGCTGCGGAGAAAAATGCCGGGCGAGGAATGACGGTGCAGAATCTGCACTGCTCTGAGCTGGCGCGCTGGCCGGGCGATGCAGGAGAGACGCTCGCTGGTCTGCGCGCCGCGCTGGCTCCGGGGGCGGAGCTGATTCTGGAATCGACACCGCAGGGCGTGGGCGGCTGTTTTCACCAGGAGTGGACGAAGGCGCATGAGACGGGGACGGTGCGGCATTTCTTCCCGTGGTGGATGGAGGGCCGCTATCGGGCTGAGCCAGTGGAGGCCGCGAGCCTGACCGACGAAGAGCGCGAGATGATGTCGGAGCACGGACTGGACCTGGGGCAGATCGCGTACCGGCGGCAAATTCGCGCCGACTTTCGCGGGCTAGCGCGGCAGGAGTTTGCTGAGGACGATGAGAACTGCTTTCTGGCGAGCGGCGAGAGTTTTTTCGAGTTGTCGGCCGTGGAGGAGCGGCTGCTGACCGCACCCGAACCGATGCAGCAGCGGCGGAATGAGGAGCTGGCGATCTGGCTGCCACCGATCAAGGGCAAGGAGTATCTGGTGGCCGTCGATCCGGCGGGCGGCGGAAGCGGAGGCGACTACTCCGCTGCGCAGGTGCTGGAGATGGAAACGGCGCTGCAATGCGCGGAGTTTGCCGGGCATGTGGGCGGGCTGGAACTGACACGACTGGTGACCGAACTGGCCGCAGAGTACAACCGCGCGTGGCTCGTGGTGGAGCGGAACAACCACGGCAGCGGGGTGCTGGCGCTGGCAGAGGCGGTGTGCAAGTACCCGCGGATTTTCCAGCAGGGCGGGCAAGCGGGATACCTGACCACGAGCGTAAGCCGGCCGGCGATCCTGGCGCGGCTAAATGCTGCGATAGTGGAGGAACCGGAACGGTTCCAGAGCCGGCGGCTGCTGGCGGAGTGCCGCAGCTTTGTGAGGCTGGCGAACGGCGGCATGGCTGCCCAGACCGGGACGCACGACGACCGGGTGATGGCGATGGCGATCGCACTGGCTGCGAGGTCGGAGCTGGCGGGAGCACGAAGCCACGTGTGAAGAACGCCGCTCGGTTGAATCCGCATGGCTTGCAGACCGGGAAATCACACGGATCGGTAAGCGGGCGAGTTGCGAACCAGCGGCATTACCCCTACAATTATTGATAGAGAAGATTTTGCAGGAAGGGTCTGTCAACGGAATGCCGAAGGAAAAGATTCATCCCAATTACGCTGCGGTGCGAGTGCTTTGCGCCTGCGGAAGCAACTTTGAGACGCGCTCGACGCACAAGGGCGACATTCACGTAGAAATCTGTTCGGTTTGCCACCCGTTCTTCACCGGAAAGCAGCGGCTTGTGGATACGGCGGGCCGCGTGGAACGGTTCCGCAGGAAGTATGCCAAGTCGACTGAGGCGAAGGCCGCGGAGGCCAAGGCAAACGGAGTCAAGGCAAAGTAAGCCGAGGCGAAGAGTGGAGCGAGACTGGAGCCTCCGCCGTGGCGGGGGCTCACGTTTGTTCGGAGCGGAAGTTTACGGTCGAAGTTTGCGGTCGAAGTTTCGGCTCGAGGTTTCAGATCGAGGTTTCCAAAGAGAGATGCCGGTCTGGTTTGTGCTCAAGCTTCTGTTCGGGATTGCGGGTGCTCGTAATGGCGCGGCGCGGATTCACGGTGAAGAAGAACTGGGACAATCCGGTTGAGCACGCGATGCCCGACAGTGTGCGGGTTCCAGCAGAACTGCGCATCGGCACCGTGACGGTGCGCCCGGCGACAGTCCTCGCGCCGATGGCTGGAGTTACGGATACGGTTTTTCGCCGGTTCATCCGGCACGCGAGCCTGTTTAGCAGAGATCAGGGATCAGAGATCAGAGATCGGAGACGGATTACGGGGCCGGCCGCGGCTTCGCCGCCCGAAGTGTCCCCGCATGGGCCGGAGATTTCTTCCTGGGGCGTAGCGGAGATCGAATCGAATATCTCCAACGCGCAGTCGGGTTGCGGATTACTGATGACGGAGTTCACTTCCGCGGACGGCCTGGCGCGGATGCGCGAGACGAAACGACGCCGCTATCTGACGTTCTTCGACGATGAGCATCCCATCGGCGCGCAACTCTTCGGGTCGAATCCGGAGACTCTGGCCGAGGCGGCACGCATTGTTGAGGAGACGGGCTTCGACACCGTAGATCTGAATCTCGGCTGCCCGGCCAAACGGGTCGTGGGCTGCAATGGCGGCTCGGGACTGCTGCGCGATCTGCCGAAGATCGGCGAAATTTTTCGCGCAGTGCGCAAGGCGGTGACGATTCCCTTCACCGTGAAGTTCCGGCTCGGCTGGAATGATGCGCAGATCGTGTGCATCGAGCTGGCGCGCATCGCGGAGGCTGAAGGGCTGAATGCTATTGCGCTGCATGCGCGCACGCGCGAGCAGGGCTACAGCGGCCAAGCGCGGTGGCAATGGATTGCGGCCGTCAAGCAGGCTGTGAAGATTCCGGTGATCGGCAACGGCGACGTGCGCTCGCCGGAGGACGCCGCGGCGATGATCGCGGAGTCCGGATGCGATGCGGTGATGATCGGGCGCGCTGCGCCGGCGAATCCGTGGATCTTCCGGCAGATTGCGCAGTACACCGCAACAGGCAGCTATGAGAGTCCAACCGCAGAAGACCGGTATCGCATGATCCGCGCTTACTTTGAAATGCTGCTGGCTGAGGCAGAGACAAGCCAGGAGCTGCCGCGCGACGCGCGCATGGGTGACCCGGTGGGAAAGATGAAGCAGTTCGCCACCTGGTTCACGCACGGCGTGCCAGGCGGAGCGAAGCTGCGGGCCGCGATTTACCAGGCGCGTAACGCGGCCGGAGTGCTGGCCGAAGTGGAGCGCTTCTTTACGACCCAGACCGCTAGCGGCGATCTGCCCGCCGAAGGAGAAGGCGCGCAGGCATTTCCCGAGGCTGCGCTGGTCTGCGATTAGAGCGTGACCTGAGCGGCTGCATCCCATTGAGTTTTGCTCGAGGTTGCCGCGCTGTAGATCGGTTCCGCGACTTAGAAATCGTGGTGATGTTCGGCGAACGAGGAGACGGCGCGCTGCAGCTCCTCGGTTGGCGGAGCTTCGGCCGAAGCTGGCGCCCCGGACCGTTCGGTTTGCGCGCGCACTCGCGCAATGGTTTGCCAGTTGTCCTTGTGCGGCTCATCGGAGACCCATGGCGGCAGCGGCATGGCGAGGTAACGGCTCAACACCTCGGTGTAGCCTTCATACAAAACGCGCATTTCGCGCAGCCGATCACTGGAATGGTTATCGTGGCAGACGCTGGCGCCGCTGCCGCAAAGCACGTCGAATAATTTCTGATAGCGCTCGGGCGGCAGGCGGTCAGGGGCATCGTTGAGCGGCTGCAGCGAGAAGATCTGCGAGAGATCGACCACAGCGTGGCGAGCCATGGCAAAGGTGAGCTGCGCCTGGCGGGCTGCCGGCCCTTGAATGCCGGAGATGAGAAGCGCGGAAGTGTCGAGAATGGCTGTTAGCGCGCTGATCCAACTCTGGTTGTTGTGCTGGGAACGGAAGTAGCAGAGCAACGGGTAGGAGATGTGGCTCTCGAGCAGCTCCGCAGACCAGCGCTCCCATTCGGTGAGCAGAATGGCCAGCGCCTGATCGGCTCCCTGGAAAGTGTGGCGGCGGATAAGCTCCGCGGCTGTGGGAGGCGAGCCGGCGCGCGCATCGAGCAGCGCGATGCTGACCTCGCGACGGGAAAATGCGCCGTAGAGCACCGGAAAGTAGCCCATGACGACCGCGAGGAATCCGAAGCCGGTGCCAGCCTCGAGAATTAGAAGCGTGCGGGCCCACGAATTCTGCGGTGTGACGTCACCAAGGCCCAGCGTGAAGATCGTGGTGCCGCTTACGTAGAGGTCGGTGCGCAGGCCCACTTGCCTGCCGGCATCGCTGAACGGACTGCCGAGCGCATAAAAGATGAAGGCAAACCCGGCGACCATTGCGGCGGCCCACACCACCAGAAGAATAATGAGCGAGAGTGGGCCGTAGAAGCTGAGGAAGGTTTCGCGCTTGCGTGGATTCGGCAGGTGCCGCGCGACGAACCTCCACGGCTTCCACGTGGCGACGTAGAACATACGCGTGAGCCGGAACCTGCCGGTGGCGCGGCGCGGAAGGATGATGGTCTGGAAGGCATCGAGCAGCACGATGAGGACGCAAACGATGCCGGCCAGAAACGCAAGAACGTGCACGGAATCTCCTTTCTGCCGGGCCAGACCGCTCGCCCACTGCCTGCATTGTATTCGAGCGTGTTTCATAAAACAGCAGTTGCGGCGGGCGAGGTTCATGGAACCCGGCTTGTTGCCAGGTCCCATACATGCAGGCCGGGCGGAACAACATGCGTGCAGGGTAAGAGGATGCGCTGCGAGAATAATATTGATCAGGCGGCCGATCGCCGCGGTGGACCCGGAGGCCGATGCGCAGATCGATAATTGCAGATTTGGACTTGAATGCAGAGTTGCACTTGCGAAACGCTTCGGTGCTGCGGCTTTCTGCGCCCGCTGCCGACAGCACGACGGGGATTTCCTTCGGCAATGCGGCAGTGGATGCATCGGGCCGCTGGAAGGCGAAGAGCACGGAGAGAAGTCAGGATTCGGTGGTGCGTAGGGCGGATGAGCGCGGTAGTCGTGGTCCGCTGATCGGCGGGGCAGGCTTCCTTGGTTTTCAAGATACGGTCCAATAGACCGCAAACCGTCCCCAACTCTCGTTTAGTGGCTTGAGAGTGACATCTTGAGCCTGTCCTGTCGTGCGGAAAGCTAACCGCTGACCGAAGACGGGCAGAATCCATGAACTCGGTTCCGCTCCCTTCGCAATGAGTGCGGGCACGTCTACATGCGGAGCTTCACGGATCTCTGGTCCCTGATTATGCTCCAGGTATTCGTCGAGGTTCGATTTTGGGAACTGTCCGGCGAGCACAAGCGGCCCGTACAGAAACGCCTGCTGTGCCGGATCATCAGGTAGCCATTCAGTCGTGATTCGCATCGGCATCTTAAACTCGACTCGGTCCCCAGCCTTCCAGGCGCGCTTAAGCATCAGATAAGTTCCTGGTGTTCCCACCACGTCCGGTGATTTGCCGTTCAGCAATACCGTATTGGCCGCTGTTGTCCACGCGGGAATTCGCAACTGAAGTGTCCATATCCCGGAAGGCGTCGCATCCACCGTCAGCACTGTTCGATCGGAATCCGGAAAGTTTGTCGATTGCCGAAGCTGCACACCCCTATCATTCCAATGAACTCGCGAAGGCACAAACAGGTTCACATAGAGCGAATCATCGTCGTGGTAGTAAATTGTGTCGTTCAGCTTGGCAAATTCTTCCACCGCCGTGCCTGTACAGCACCAGAACGTTTTGTCCTCCGTGCAAGTTGTCTTCCACGCGCCCGGAGACATGGAGAGGAAGTAGGTTGTCCGTCCGGTTTCCGGTTCAATCGTCCCCAACCGATGGTTCAGCAGATTCCGTTCATAGTAATCGATGTACCGGGGATCGCCATCCCATCCGTACAGATGTTTCGTCAGCTTCATCATGTTGTAGGCGCAGCAGCACTCCTGATGATGCGAACTTACCGCCATCTCAATCGCCAGATGATGAGGCTGCGTCAGCCAACTCTCAGTGTTTGCAGAGCCGCCCGTCACATAGGTCCTTGACTTTGATACTGTCTCAAAAAAGAACTGGCTCACATTGGCGAAGCGATCATCCGAAGTAAGTTCGAATCGCCTCGCTGCTCCAATCACTTGCGGCATGTGCGTGTTCGCATGTAGACTTTTCAGCTCATCATGGCTCAACGCCAGAGGAGTAAAGAACTTCTTCTTGGTGAAGCGGTCGCCTGTCCTCGCCCAGCGATCGTCCCCTGTCGCCTCCGCGAGATTGTAGAGCACTTCATTCATGCCCCCGAACTCGGTATTCAAAATTTCCTGCATGTGATCTTCGGTTTTGGAACCAGACCATGCGTCTACCCAGCCTGCGAGCTTCACCACTACGTCGAGCGCCTGCGCGTTGGCCGCCCGCATCTTCATGTCCAGAAGTCCCGCCATGATCTTGTGCAGCGTATAAAACGGCGCCCATACTTTTTCTCGTCTGTCTAAGCGATCGAAGAATTCTGACGGAAATGCGCTTACATAGCCGTTGTCATTGAGTTTCGCCTGGCACTCAGCAATCCCTTCCACGAGTTGATCCGCCTTCGCTCTCACCGCAGGGTCATTCGTCGCCTCAATAAGCAACCCGCAGGCTGATAAATAGTGACCCACAAAGTGTCCCCGCAGCTCGGACTTTGGGGCCTCCCAGCCACCCAGCGGATCCGCATTCGAGGGCAATCCTGCATTGATTCTGAAGTTATGCAGAAGCCGGTCGTTCCCTAGCCGCATCATGTAGCCCCGGTTCCAGTCGCGCGCGTCCTTCAAGGGTCCCGGCTCCAGAGTCACCTCGTTCAGCGCAAACGGCCGAATTCGTGGCCGCATTTCCCTTTTTTCAAACACCAACGACTCAACAAACGGGTCCGTCTCCTGGACCGGCGAATGCCGGTTGTATTCGGCGGCTGACATCGGCGCGCCCTTGGCAGGTTCAGCGGCGGTTTGTTCAGCAAGGTTATGTAAAGAGGCTTCCACTGATTTTCCGTCCTCTTGGCCGATAGCTGCTTGCCCAATCAGGGAAGTTGCAGCGGCGATGCCCAGGGGGCCAAGCGCAAGCCCCTTCGCGAAAACTCTCCGATTGATGCCGTTATCCTTGCCGCTCATCTGTTTTCCCTCTTAATGGCTGCTGCGACATTCTGCGTGGGCGCCTCAAAGAGCGCATAGGGCGTGCATCCCCCATGCCGATTGCTCCGTTCTTTATCTTAGGCGTTCTGCTGGTCAATGGTTAAAGAGCCAAACCGCACACATGTATCCACACCGGTAATGCCCGAGCTGACAATCATCCCCATCAGCCCGCCGCCCAAATCGACGGTACTGCCAGCATCCTTCCACACCGCTCCATCGGTAGAGAACTCTGCCAGGATCGATGCTGAGCTCCGCCGCAGCCGCAGCCCCACTGAACCCATGAGCCTGCCGTAGTCTACTACCGGACGCGCGAGTAAGAAGTCGGAGACAGCACTCACTTTGCCATCTGGACTTCTGGAGAGAACGCCCAATCTCCATCCGTGACGCTCGGGGTTGCCAGTTTCGGGCCGGATAATGAGACTCGCGCACGGCGAATCCGCGGATGTCCCGCTGCGCCAGCTCAAGCCGAACTGAACGAATTGCGACGCGGTCTGCGGCACGAACAGCGCCTGCAATGCATTGCACCCAACGGGCGCTGCAACGAAGAGTCCCTCGTCAGAAGGCGTCATCCATCCGTTTCCGGCTGCGTAGATTGAAAGAACCTTTCCATCGAATCGGACGCTTTCTGATGCGGGTGTAACGCCGATAGCAATTGCGCTCCACCCGGCGGGCATGCCGGCAACAATATCGACGGCCTCAGAAAAAAGTTCATCTGTTCCGATTCCTTGAACCGCAACACGATACCTGTATTGCCGGCCGCGCTTCACGTTGACGTCGCGAAATTTTGTTGCTCGAACATTAGTCTTGATGATTCGAAATAACCCGTCTGGCTCCGCGCGTTCTATGGAAAAACTCGCGCCATCCCGAGGTGCAGGCCAACTCACGTCAATCGCTGCCTCACTTCCTTCTGCATAGACCGCTGCAGGCGCCGCAAGCGGGGCTTTGCGCGCAGCATTGGATGGGGCTCGCACGTACAACAGCGTACCGAAGCCCGTATGATCCGCACCTCGTGCGGCGCCTTCCGGGCGCAGCTTATCAACGGCGCGTCCGACTGCAGGCGTGGCCAGCCCGCGGCGCACATGATAGTGCGCATAGATCTGTTCGTAGACCGGCCTCAAGGATCCACGCGGCGAGTTCACCGTGTGCCGGTACTTTCCTGTGCGATCCACATCGGGCTTAAATGCAACCTCATCTCCTAAGTTGTAAGCGGCGGTGTATTCAAAACCGCGCAGCAGGCGATTGTCCTCTGCGCCATACAGATCCATTCCCTGATTCCACGCGATCTCACACGCGTCTCCCATATGGGCGAGGCCGAGCTGCGTATGCTGCTGGTCGCGCCCGCTCTCCTGGCATTGTCCATTTTCGTAGATGTAATGGGTGAGCCGGCCATCGCCGTCTCCATGCAGGTAATAAAGTAGCGCTCTTTCAAACAACACCCGGTCGTCACAAAAGACCGCGATTGCCAGCATCGTCTTGATGGCTGCGGTATCCCAATTTCCATTCGCAAACGGGGCAAAGTCTGCAATCACCGGCAAAATAGCTCGCTTCAGCATCTCAGCACAGCGCGCGGCGCTGGAGTTGTCAAGCTCACCAAGGGAGCGCAGAATCTCCGCGGCATTGATCAGCTTGAAAGGACCCAGGCCGGCCATCAATACGGCATCGGCCCCTGATACGGTGTGCAGCGATTCCGACCAGCCCAACACAATGTTTCGGGCAATTGCAGCATAGCGCTTGTCACCGGTGATCGCAGCCATCAGCGAGCACTGGTATGCAGCATTGGCATCGTCATCGAAGGCAGGAAAATCTACTGAAGGATTACGGCCGATCTCTTGACCAAAAGTGTGAGCAACATAGTCAAGTTGGGAATATGGATCGCTGCGCAGTTTTTCGAATCCTTCGGCAATCGGCGATAGGTTTTTCCGAACACCTTGTTTCATGCGTTCGAGATCTTCTGCAGTATGGAGAATGCCGGGATGAATAAATGCTTGCGGTTTCGGTTGCTCTTCCCCTCCAATTTCCTTCGTAAGAAGGCACGCCCCCGCGATCGCAATCCGGTGAAACTCTCTTCTCGTTATGCCGTTCATGTAACAACGCTCCATCGCGATGTCTATCTCGAATCGTCAGCGCAAGAGAAACGATCGTTTCACGCTTACCGCGGATTGAACGGCATCGGTTCCCATTCGACCCCATTGATAAGCAACCACGGTGATCTCGATTGGCGGCACGCTTCGCGCCGGAATCTGCGTGATGCGGAGCAGGTCTCCGGATACCTCAGCCGGCCCGGCATCCACGTAATAGCTGACCGGCAGACCGGAATCCGATGTCGCATTCAGACGCACGGCGGGTACGCCACGCTTACGATCGGTGATTGCTGGAAAAGTGATCTTCTGTGGCTTGCCTTCGCGCAGCACTGGAGGGAAGTGAATCTTGGCGGGCTGCACGGCGTGCCGGTATCGCCCGTCAGCGGGCTGCTCTACTTCAATCATGATGTCTCTCGGTTGCTGGCGATCGAATTGCACTCGAAAGGTATGTGGCCCTACCTGCATCACCGGGCCCATGATGACGCGGAATGTGAATGCGGGCGTTCCATGGCCGAGAGGTTTACCGGCGCCAACCAACCCTGCCGGAATGACCGGTAGAAAGCCGCCGCTCACGTTGAAGGTCACTCCATCGTCCTCAAGATGAAGCGGCGGATGCACATATCCATCCATCTCCACCGGAAGCGGCTTGCCTGCGTCCACGAATGTGGGCATCTGTAACTCGCGCGGCTTACGGTCGCCGGCGAGCGCCATCGCTGCACGAGCAATTGCTCCATCGAAAAACCAGTACGCCTGCTTCGGATCTCCGCGATACTTCGCGTAAGGCGCAGGGCGATAGCGCTCCGGCTCCATGCCGGTCGCATCTGCTAACCAGCCGCTTTGAGGAGCGACGGGCCTGAGTTGAACGGGGCCCGAATGGGGCGCATCGCGGGGCAGCCGGTATTTGCAGGCATCTTCAAGAAACATGGCCAGCAGACGAGCCTGATTCTGCGACCAGTCGGTATGCGTGCCGCCTGCCTCTACGGCAACTCCAAGCAGATTCTCATCACTCGATTGACGCAACGCGAGCGCGCTCATCTGCAGCCTCGGCAAATAGAAGTCGCGATCGCCCGGCTTCCCGTCGTTGAATTCAGGCAGCTCGGTCGTCTGCCCCACGATATAAAGCATCGGGATACCGTCAAATCCAAGGGAACCAGGCAACGGATACGATCGGATTGGCGCCACGGCAATCACGCGATCGGGAATGCGCCGGGTCAGCAGCCACATTCGTCCGTTGAAGGAGTGTCCAGTAAGAATGAGTGGAACGTATTCGATCTCAACGAATCCCGACACTTTTGCGAGGTCAACGAACATTTGCTCAATTGCGTGCGCCGAGGCTGGGCTCATCTCCCAGGTGATCAGATGGTCGCTCGCATCGCCCGCGCTGAGCCAGACAATGCCTAACTTCTCTCGCGCACAGGCTTGGCGAACGATCGGGTCTTCAAGCCAGTTACGTTCCAGCATGTTCTCCATCGCAAAAACGATGCCGCGTACATGACGAGCTTGCGGCGGAACCCACAGGTACGCGGTACGCGTGCCGACAGGAGCCTTATATTGATAGACCGCCGCGTGCAATGGAATCGCCATCAATATTGCAACTGCCAGCATTTCGATCCTGCGAATCATCGTCGATTCCTCTCGCGAAACCTTCGCCCTTATCGGGACCGTGAAGATCACCGCCCACTCGCTAGGCTTGAATTCGAATGACTTGCTCCGTAGCTCCTTCGACAAAACGAATCTGCAGATGTCAAAGTGATTCAGGAGCAGGCTTGATGCGTTTCGTCCTATCGCAGCAGGCCGACGACCGAGTTTGAATTGACCGGCCAGGACTCCGCATTTCATTGAGAGTTTCGAACGGCTCACTGATCGTCTTCCCGAATCGCCGTTTCTCCGGTTCTAATGTTGAATGTCCAAGGCTTAGGCGCAGGCAGATGCAGCGAACCATTTCTAACTTCGAGCGGCATCCAAAAGTAGCGCGAGTCCCATAATTCGCTCGGTCTCCAGAGGTCGCCCATGAACAGGATTGCGGTTGTATTTGAACCCACGACTTTCAGCAGCATCGTCGATTGCGAGTCGTAGTTGTTGACTTCAGGCGGCGCGAGACTCATGAATTCCGTCCACGGGCCTGTGATCGCCGGAGCTGTTGCGTAGACGTTGGGGTTGGGGCGCCAGCCGGTCATGTGCGACCCAACAGCGTAGTAAAATCCGTTGTAGTGCACCAGCGCGCCGCCCTCAAGCGGAGCGGGAATAAAGCAGGTCTTTTCCACATTCATCAAATCGACTGTCAATTTGGCGATGAAGAAGCCTTTTGCTGGACGAGACTCGAAGATCAGATACGCTGTGCCGTCGTCGTCAACAAACTGACCGATGTCGCGGCTCTCCTCATCGAGCGGCCTGAAGCTTTTCACGTAGGTGTACTGGCCATCGATCTTGCCGCTGACAGCAACCATCACACGCGCGAACTTGTAGTGCTCGTCATCCAAGTGCGCGTACATTACGAACTTTGACGCGCGCGCGTCGACAAATACTTTGGGCCGCTCCAGCACCCAGTGCGGCCCAAGATGCTCGGGATCCGAAAGAACCAGTACTTGCCGGCGAAACTTCCAATGGACGAGATCAGGTGAGGAATAGCACGCAACATAGCGTTTGTCGGGATCGTTGGCTTGCGAACGATCTTCGCCGAACCAATAGTAAACGCCCTTCCACAAAGTAATGCCGCCGCCGTGCGCTTGAATGCGCTGCCCGCGATTGTCGAGCCATGGTTCGCCCGGCCGGATGACGCTCTCGGCGCAGCATAACCCAGCTGCGAGCAATGCTAGCGTTGTCATTCCGATCAGGCGCACAACTTCTCTTTTCACTCTTGTCTCTTTTGCCCAGACTGACGTTTCCCGCTGTCGTTCAACCTTATCCCCGCCGAGTCACCCAATCTGTTTCCACGCGTACACATTGAAATCCAACGTGCCGGAAACGTTACCTTGTCCATTGCTCCAGCTCAGGCGGATCGTCTCGTTGTGATGGGTCATCGTGAACGGAATCGAGCCGTCTCCGTAGACTCTCGCCGTAATGCGGCGTGTCTCGGGCGCGCCTGCGTACAGGCCCACATCTGCCCACGGCACAATGCTGCCGCTCTTTACATACACTGGGATCTTTTCGGTCGAGTTCGACACCGATAACTCCGTACCGCCTTTTAGCACCTCGCCCGTCCAGAAGTCATGCCAAGTGCCTTCCGGCAGTACTATTCTTCTGGCCCCGGCCGAATCTCTCCGCGGTTGTCCCTGCGGCGAGGTACCCGGCTCTTCGACAAAGATTGGCGCAACCATCATGCGGTCGCCGATCATATATTGATCGTCTACGCCAAAAAGCCGCTTGTCGTTGGGTGTATCTAGCACCAATGCCCTGAAGGGCGGCGTGCCGTCCTCCGCGTAGCGCTGGAATGCCGCTGTCAAATATGGCACCAGTTGCATTCTCCAACCGATGACTTCACGGCAGCGCGCTTCCAGCTTCTCCCAGCCGTCCAGCACCTGACCCGAGTTGTTCATCCGCCGATTCAACTGCTTCCATGGCGGATTCTTGATGTACCATCCATTGACCATTGCCAGCGGGGAAAACACCACGCTCTGCAGTCGGCGAATCAAATCTTCTTCACTCACCGCATCCCGCACCTCAGGGCACCAAAGCAAGCCGCTGAATCCAGAGTTGACCAGCGCACGGATAAAATCGCGATGGTTGTACAGGTCGCTATAAAGGACAAATGGATAGGGCGAAGCCAATGCTCCGCTGGAGCGAACCAGGTTGTAAGTCGGCAGCTGCCGCTTCCGGTATTCATCCCAGATCGCCATCTGATAGCGGAGTCCAAAGACCGAATGCATTTGCTCGCCATCGATTCCGGACGGAAAGCTGCTGCACTCAGGGAACGACCAACCGCCGGTGTAGTCCGAGTTATCGCATTCGTCAATCTTGAAGCCGCTGACCCCGATTTCAACGAGATTCCTGCCGTGAAAATCGCCGAAGGCTGTACGTGCGGGTTTGCCGGCAAGGTCGGGAACCAAGCCGCCCCATACGCCGAAATTGCCGGAATGTGGTTCGATGGCCGGGAAAAGGGGAGATGCCGGATGCGTGAATGCATGCTCCCACAAGTTCACCTTGTAATTCATCTCCTGCGCGGAGCGGAGAAATCCCTTGGGATCCGGGAAGCGATTTTCGTCCCACACAAACGTGCACGAGTATGCGTGTGTCTGCCAACCAGCCTCAAGGCCGATTACATCGCAAGGGATATTGCGGTCGCGGAATTCGCGGGCCAGTGCGAGCGCGCTCTCCTGCCTGGCGCGTGATTCGAGCCGATACCAGAACCCGAGGCCCCATTCGGGCGGAACAACGCCACCACCTGAAAAGACGTTGTAGCGCCTCACGGCGTCCAGCATCTGCGGGCCGCCAAAAAGATACACCTCCACTCCGCCTGCATGCGGCACATCGATGGTGATCAGGCCGGCATCGCCGTCTTGAAGGTTGTGCGTGTAATTTGGATCGGGATTGCTGCCTGCAACCAAAGCGGTCGCATGGGTCGGCCGCAGCCGTCCGTCGCCGAAGTAGAAGTCCACATAGCGGGCGGTGTCGACCAAGATGCCAATGCCTTGGGTGGTCACAAAGAACGGAACGGGCGCGTGAGAATCACCGGTATCGAATTTGGGATCGGCATTCACGCGCGATACTTTTTTCTTTCCGCGTTGCGCGAACGACAAAAACTGCAGCCCGAGTCCATAGATCTGCTCGTTCGGACGGAGCGGCAACTGGATCATGCACCCGCGCTGCGTTCGTTGGCCGATGATGGGCGGCAATGGGGCGCCATCAACCTTCGGCAGCCGCTCAAATGCCTCGGTCTTCACATCGACCAACCGGCTCGAAACCGGGGTGAAGCGTTCCGGGACTCCGATTGTAGCGCGCCAAACGCCGGGATGAATTCTTTCCCAACTGGAGATACTTGAAGAGGCCGGAACGGGCGAGCTTTCAGGTCGCAGCAAGCCGGAAAGTCCAGCTGCGGTGCCGGTCACGGCTAATCCTTTAGCAAGAGTGCGCCGGGTAATCTGCATTCCGTGATCGTTCTCCAGAAAATCCAGCCCGTCCGCTGGTGTCAATCGCATCCGCGGCTGCAAAAAAGCTGTGGCAAACGAGGGCCTAAGGAACAACTTAGGTCAGCGCCGAGGGCGGCCTGTACCCATCCTTCCAATGGATTTCCGATTGCCTCAATGGAACGGCCAGAAGCGTGTAATAGTTGTCCGTGAGGAAACCCTCATATCCCATGGGCGTTCCGTCCCAGCGGCGCCAGTCATTCGACCGGCCTTGTGCGCCGCGCCCCTCAAAGCCGCCACGATCGTACTCGCCGAGCATCGCGAAAAGAATCTTGTCCGCTTCTTCTTTGCGGCCCAGATCATAGAGCGCGGCCAGAGTAAAGAAAGCGAAGCAGCCAGTCGCACCGCCGTTCTCGTAGTTCTGAAAACCGTCAGAGTTGTCAGCGAGCACGCCGCCCCCGTGGTGCCCATCGGGATCCTTGTGGACGTAGTCGGGAAGTGCAACCGTGATGAGATTGCCCGGCAGCCCCATATTGAATTTGTCGTAGCCCACTTCCCTCATCTTGGCGAGCAGCTTGTCCACGATGGCGTTGGCTTGGGGCCTTGGCACCAGACCGTAGTGAATGGCGATGGCGTTCACCCAGAGGAAGTAGTAGTCGTGCAGCGTTCCATCCTGGCTTCGCCAGCCTCCGAGAACTCCAGTTGCAGGATCGTAAAAACGGCCGTAGAAGACGCCGCGCAATTTGTCCGCGGCGGCCTGGTACTGCGCCGCATCGGCGGCCTTGCCCAGCTTGCCAGCCATCATGGCCAAGTTGCCAAGCGCACGATAGGCGAGTGCGTTGCTGTATGCGTCCTCATAGCCGAAACCGATCGTGTCCCACCAATTGGAGGGTCTGACCTTGGGAAACCCATCCGGCCAGATTCCAGAGTTGCCGCTGATGTTGTATTTGATCAGGCCATCGCCATTCGAATCGGTGGCCAGCATGGATTCGGCCCAGCCCCGGATGCCTTCGTAATTTGCAGCAAGCCAGGCGTCGCTTCGGCCCTCGCGTGCGCAGTTGGCCGCGGCAATAAGCATTGAGGGAAACGCGTCAGATGCCGCGGTGGGAAAATTACCTGGCGCGGGCAAACCATAAGCCGTTTCTCCAGCGAGAATTCGGTCCAATGTTTGCCGCACGACATCGAGAGCCGTAAGGCCGTCAGCGAGCGGAGGTGTAAGCGCGGCAATATCGGCATATTCGTAGTAGCAGAACGCGCAGCTTGTGCTCGATGTGTTGTTGGCGAGCGCCCCGAGCGACGGATTCAGTTGCAGCACGTTGAGCCAGTTGCGTCGAAAAGGATCGAATCGCGAATCCTTGCCAATGCCTGGCAGGTCGGGAAAGATTGCCGTCACATCCAGCGTGTATGTAATCTGTTTTAAATTCTTTGTGGCAGCGGGCAATGTCAAAGTGGCCAGAGTCGATCGGCGCTCGGAGTGATATCCAAGGGCGAGGTCAGTGGCATTATCGGCAATGAGGCGCATGGAGCCCTGGCCCGGCAGATGAATGAGGGCTGGCAGGCGAAGCGCGCCAGTCTTTGTAAATGTGCTCAACACGGTCGAATGACACTTCGCGAGATTGAATCGGAGGACAAAGGGGTCCAAAGGCATGCCATCGGACCATTGAGACACTAAACGAATTTTCAGAGCTGACAGCTCGACGGCCCAGGCAGGCGGATCGGCTGGGCTTTGGTCGATCGTTCGGTATTCGATTCGATGCGCCGCGTCGCTATGCGCAGCAACAGAGGATGTGAATCCAGCCGCGCTCGCCGGCTGCATGACATTCGCGCCGCGCTTCCCGAAGCCGAGTCCATCGACACTTAGCTCGACAAATTCAGGAGCGTTCTTTGACAACTCCGCCACAAGGCTTGCGGAGACGATGCGAAAACCTTCGGCGCCGATCTGGGGCGCGTCCTCGAATGCAGCTTCGCCAAATGCGGTTGGCGGGAGCGCCAAGCAGGCCGCTCCCGACAATGCAGCTTTCAAGAAATCTCTCCGCGCCAACACCCATTCATCTCCGGCGAACAATCGTCGATGCCAACAAAATGCCGGGCTTCTCTTGGTGAGCGAGCCCGGCGCAATCAGATAAGAACCACGCCGGCGACGCAACTAGAAGGTGATTTTGCCGGTCAATTGAAGCTGACGAGGAACATAGTTTCCATAGGCCGAGGTACCGAGCTGATAGGTGCCAAAGGTGGAGTCTCCGAGCGACGAGTCATAACCACTCGAATTCTGGATGACATGATTGAGGGCGTTGAATGCATCCATGCGCAGTTGAAATACGTAGTGCTCCCATATCTTGAAGTTCTTGCTGATATTGGCATCATCGGTGACGATTCGCTGGAGACGAATGCCAGAATATTCAATATTGGGAGTTACGCTGTAGCCGCTCAAGAGCTGGACAAAATTCGCCTGTTGGCATCCGGCTGCCACGGAATAGGCTTGCAGAGTGATGGCGCCGGTTGAAGTATTACGTGTTCCCACGCACGGCTTGAACGCCTGGATATAGGAGTTTGTCGATGTGCCCTGGAAGTAGGAGTTGGTTTGCCCAGGCCAGAACCGTTTTCGCGGCAGAATGTAGCCGCCGTTTGCCGTGGGATTGATTTCGTAGCCGCTGATACTGAACGGCATACCGGATTGGTAATTAAAGACTGACGCGACCTGCCAGCCGCCGATAATGGTATCTACGACCCGGTTCATACCGGGGAAGAAGCCGCGGCCCTGGCCGAGAGGCAGAAGATATACGCCGGAAATGGTGATGCGATGCGGGAGGTCGACGCTCGAGATGGTCCGCGAGGGAACGAGGTTGACAGTATCAGCGTATCCAACGGCTTGAATGGCCTTCGAGTACGTGTACGTTCCCTCAATCGTCAGCCCGTGAGCGGTTCTGTGGTTAAAAGTTGCTTCAAGGCCATTCGACCAATACTTTCCTCCGTTCACATCCGCCTCGCTGACGCTAGCGGCGTTCAACGTGGAGTTGTAGAAGATCGGGTATGGACGCGTGAAGTTGATCTTCTGGATCGTCGTTGAGGTGTAGTAGGTGCCCGCCGCTGAGAACGGCGCCAGGTTGTAGAACGGGTTGTTGACGTATCCAATTTCCGTACCGGCCGCCGGGGTGGTGCCAACCTTTTGCGTGCAGTTCAGCTCGTTCCCGCCGCGCTCAGGATCACAGCCGGCCTGCGCCGCAGCGCTGATCGGATTGAGGTCGATGGTGTAAGCCAACCCGTAGCCTCGCGCGGCGACATAGGAGATTTCGAGAGTGTCTGCCTGGCTGAATTGGCGCTCAATGCCGAACGAGGATTGCAAGAACATAGGCGGATGGTAATTGGGGTTGATAAAACTGAGGCTTTGTCCGGCATTGGTTTCGAGACACTGAGCCTGGTTGCCGCCGCAGTTATTGGTGGGAACTTGAATGTTCGGAAACGGATTGGCCAAGTTGCCGAGAGGGGTGACGCCTCCGTCATTCGTTCCGTTGTAAATGGTCTGGGAGGTATAGCCGGTCTGAGCCGGCGCAAAGTTGTTTCCGGCTCCGCCGTTGGCGTCGTCAGTATAGTAAACGCCGAGTCCGCCGCGGATTACGGTCTTGGGGTTAAAGGTATATGCGAATCCGGCGCGCGGCCCGAAGTCGTAATACGCCGTCTTGAAGGGATGGCGCGGAGCGCCATTGACACCGGCAAAGGTGATACCGCCCAGCAGCGCACCGCTTATCGGTAGGCCCGTTAAGTTCACCATACTGTTGATCGGGTTCACGTCGTGCGAATCGAAGTCGAAGATCTGCCGGTTTTCGCGATCGACTTCGCCACCGCCAAAATCCTCCCAGCGCACACCAAGATTAATTGTTAGATTTGGACGGACCTTCCAGTCATCCTGCGCGAAGAGCGCGTAGTAGTACTGCGAGTAGTAATCATTCGGCGGTGCAGTAGCTTCGCTACCTGTCGTACCCGAATTGTTGTCCCATGTGCCAAGCAGCATGGATGCGATGGAATTTCCACTATAGCTGGTAACACCGCCGTCAGCGGGCGCGGAAAACCCAGTGCTCCCGCCGGTCACCACGATGTCGTATTGCTGCGTCCATCCTTTGCCCACTGTGAGATTGACGCCGTTCCCCGCAGAGTTGCTGATGCGCTGCGAGTACTGACCGGGCCGGGCGTATCCTCCGAAATGCAAAGAGTGATTGCCGCGCAGGTAATTGAAGTTGTCATTGACCGCCAGTTCGTTGTCGCCGCGCTCCAGGCCCGAAATGGAGCCCAGATCGTAATAATTTCCCGGCAGAATGGACGGGAATCGGTCGAAGTATGTGGGATTCGCGGCCGCGAGACTCGCCGAGAAACCAAGATTGCTGGGATTGTAGCCGTCGGCCGGTCCGGTGTTATCGGTCTGATCGGTGATGAGGATAGCCGCCTTCAGGGAGTTGATCATGTGCCCGTTGAAGGTGTGGGTCCAGGCAAGGATGGCGCTGGGATCTTTGTAGTGGCTGTTCCAGTGCGCGCCATAGCCGGCCCAGTTGAGCCCTGGGTGCGCGGCGTTCACGTTTTCTCTTACGCTGCCGTTCACCGACGTGCCGAACTCGGTAAACAGACGAAGCTCCATCGAGTATGTGTCCTTGTTGCCGACATTTTGATCGAGCTTCAGAAGATAATTTCTTTCCAGAGCAGTCGTCGGATTGTTTTGGCCGTAATTACTGGCAAACGGATTTGAGGTTGCGGCAGTCGCGGTCTGATTGGGTAATGCATACCACGACAGGATCGCCATTGCCGTGGAATTCATGCGATTCGCCGGAATGACATTTGCCGGCCCGATTGCGACCGGATTGCCTTGATGGCCGGCGCCCGTCCCGGGACCGTAGCCGAACTGATATCGGCAGGTATGAGCGTTGCCAGTCTGATAGGTCCCAGTGTCGGTGTTGTTCGCCGTGCAAGCTGTCTCAGAGAGTGGATCATAAATAGGTTCGTTGTACGGAGATCCGTTGGCCGTGAGCACTGAGCTGAAGTCGCCCTCCCCGGGATACTTCGTGCCGTTGCCGATCATTGCTTGCAGCGGGAGTGATTCGGCAACCGAATTTCCGGTCAAATTCTTGATTTCCTCGTAAGACAGCAGGAAGAACGTTTGCTTGCTTCCGCGCCAAAGCTTGGGGATGATGACAGGACCGTTCAACTGAAAGCCATAGTAGTTCTCGGTGTGTGCGGGGACCTCGTACTTCGGTTGCCATCCGTTCACGACGATGTTGGCGTCGTTCTGTGAGGTGTTCGCATCGAGAAACCCGCGTCTCATGATCTCGTAGGCATCGCCGTGCAACTTCTTGCCGCCTGTTTTCAGGGTCATATCGATGGCGCCGCCAGGAGACCGGCCTGCAGATGCGTCGTAGGCGTTGGTCGAAATCTTGAACTCCTGCACGACATCGCTGGGCGGATCGTACTCGTAGTTTTGGGCGCCGGTCATGCTGAGGTTGGTCATACCGTCGAGATTCATTTCGATCCCGGACCCGTGAATGGAAAGGCTCTGGGCCAACTGGTTGTAGGGATCGTAGCTCGAGTTAGCAAGAGTGTTGACGACGCCGGCGCTCAACGTAGCCAGGTGGAACGCATCACCACCCAGAATCGGGAGCTCCTGAATACGCTCCTCGTCAAGGACGTCGCCGCGATCAGCCTTGGCATAATCAAGCACATCGGCGGAGGCGTTGACGGTCACGGTCTGTGCAACGTTGCCAGGAGAGAGCGAAAAGTTCACGGTTACAGTTTGGTCGGTCTGCAGAGTAATCGCTGTCTTATCGACCGTCTTGAAATTGGCCGCCTCGGCGCGGACGTCGTAGACCCCAGGATCAAGAAACGGGACCGAATAATCGCCGGAACCGTTTGTTACGACGCCCTTGTCGACGCCGGTTGACACATTGTGAGCGGTGACCCTTGCCTTGGGAACCACGGCTCCTGTCGAGTCGGTGACCAAGCCCGTAAATCCTTGGGAGGTTTGAGCATGTCCGCTGCTCGATAACGCGATGGCGATCAACGCCACAACAAATAGCAAAGTCGAAGCGGTCCTCAAGCGAATGTGGCAATAATGCCGCCGCGTGATTGAAAATTGCATATTCTGTTCCTCCTTGGAAGTGCCACATTTCGACGAATAGCGATTCGCGGTGCGGCCCAGGGACAGCCGATCCGCTGTGTGAATGAAATTCCGGGTGCTTGTAAACGTTTCGCTAAACCACCGTCGAATCTCTTCTCATGCAAATGCGATCGTCAATGCTATAAACGGCTTCGTTCGGAAGCTTTTCCATATCTTTATGGAAACAAAATACTTAAGTTGCCTGCTACGTCACTGTTACGGCCATCGCTAGAACCCGCACTTCATTTTCAATTACACTGATTCCGCTTCATGCCTGCTCCCGCAAAACCGCAAAGCCTGACCTCGGAGCACGAGGCGTCCGTTCGCAAGGAACTGGATGCCATCCTGGCCGGCGCGAGCTTTTCCGGCAGCAAACGTTGCAGCGACTTCCTTGAGTTCATCGTCAAGCACGCGTTGTCTGGGGATTATGAGCACCTCACCGAGCGTTTCGTCGGTGCGGATCTCTTCGGCAGGCCGGTAGATTATGAAACGGCAACCGATTCTGTTGTGCGTGTTAGAGCTACCGACGTACGCCGCAGGCTGGCTCAGCACTATGCGGAGCACCGCCCCGTAGCAGGTGTCGTGATCGAGCTCGCACCCGGCAGCTACATCCCCGACTTCAATTGGGGTCCGTGGCCGGTCAAAGGATCCGGTCGTGCTGCAACTGCGGAAGCATCCTCTGCCGATTCCGCTGCGTCGATCGCGCCGCCGCTTACCGCTCCGGATCAGACGAAGATCGACGGAATCCGCAAAGGCGTTCTTCTGGGCTTGGGGGTCGCAATTGTTGCCGCAGGCCTGTTCGTCGCGGCCTCATATTGGCGCACTTCGGCAACCTATTCTTATGATGCGCTAGACCATTTTTGGCAGCCGGTTTTCAGCAGCAAGAGGGTGGTGACCCTGTGTTTTGGCGACACAGTTTCCTATTGGCCCAGCCCGGGGACCAGACACGCCGTTGAGGTGAACAATGAGACTCCCGCAAGAGATGATGGCGGGTTCACCGTCACCAAGGACGATCAATCCTCAGCGGGAAACATCCGTGCCGCACTGAGCATCATGGGCGTGCTGGACCGGCACGGAGTCACCAGTGACCTGCGTTGGCCGCAGGAAGTGCAGGAAACGGAATTGGACAAAACGAATGTCGTTTATATCGGTGCCTTCAGCAATATCTGGACGATGAGTTTGAATCGCAACCTGCGTTTTTCATTTTTCAGAGATGATGCGTCCACGGTATCTACCTGGATGATCAAGGACCGCGACAATCCGGGACGCAATTGGTCGATAACGGCAACCTACCCTCAGCCGGTCACGCATGAATATGCGCTGATTACCAGAATCGTTGACCCCGATCAAAAGCGTGTCGTGATTTCGATCGGCGGTCTCAATCAATTTGGCACGCAAGCTGCGGGTGAGTTTCTGGCTGATGAAGCCTCTTTGAATTCATTCGCGCATATTGCGCCCAAAGGCTGGGAACGGCGAAATCTGCAAATCGTATTGGAAATGGAAGTCTCTGGCAAGAGAGCCGTGAATCCCAGAATCGCTGCGATTGAAGTTTGGTGAGCACTCAATCTGCTGGAGCACCGGCTGCGGTCTATTCCTTGCCGATGAACTATACTTGAACCGCACCACTTCCCGCCGGCTGGTGAAAGCTCTACATAGAGTCCCCGCTCATCGAATAGTCAGACGGCCTTTTTGCGGATTGGCATTACGAATAGCTGCGTTATCCAGCGGCATCGGGGCAGCTCCTCCGCGATGGAGCCTTGTTGCTCCAAATTACCTCGTGATGTCAATGGAAGTCTCTACCCGGTTCTATCCGGTCTTTTGAATTAAGTTAATCATTTGTATAGATTGGCGGACGTCTCTGGACTTTCCCGCACTCAGATTTGGTAGGCGAGGCGGGAATCGAACCCACAACCCCCGGCTTAGAAGGCCGGTGCTCTATCCGATTGAGCTACTCGCCCGTTGATCTCATTTTAGCTGTGAGACAGGCCGTTCGGCATGTGCAGCCGCGGGCTGCGCATCTCGGATGGCATCCTGCAGGTAGCGAACGATCGCTGCTTCAGCCCAGTGCATCTCGCCCGGCGAGCGCGGGCCGAGAAAGGCGCAGTGGCCGCCGTGGCGCGACTCCACAAACGTGATGTGCGGATTGGCGAGGATCCGCGCGCGCGTCTCAGGTAAGAGGCGAATGAAGGGATCGTCTTGCGCGCTAAGGATGAGAGTGGGCACGGCGACGCGGTCGATGACGCGCGCGGCAGCGGCACGATAGTAGTAGTCGTCGGCGTCGCGAAATCCGCAGTAGGGCGCAACGACCTTGTGGTCGAACTCACGAATCGAACGGATGGATGCGAGATCCGCGACCTGATAAACGCCGGGAAACAGCTCTGCCTTGCGCAGCAGGCGGCGCTTGAGATTGCGCAGAAAATGACGCTCGTAGATGCGATTCGCCGGTTCGTGCAGCGCGTCGGCTCCGGGGGCGAGATCGATCGCCGGGCACACCGTGGCCACGGCGACAAGCGGCGACTGGTTGCTCCACTCGCCAGCGAGCTTGAGCACCATGTTGCCGCCCATGGAGTAACCGGCGAGGGCAATTTGCCGCAGCCCGAAGCGATCAGCAAAGTGACGAATCACTACGCCCACATCCGCCGAGCGGCCGGAGTGATAGAGCGTGGGCGTGAGCGCTTCGGAACCGCCGCAGTTGCGCATATTCATGCGGACCACGTTCATGCCTGCGGACCACGCGCGCGCGGCGATGCCCTTCATGTATCGCGAGTCGGAGGAGCCCTCGAGGCCATGCAGCAGGAGCACGGTCAGCCGCTCGGCGCGAAGTTCCTCGGGCTGCCAATGGCAGTAGCAGAGCACGCGGCTCAAGTCGGAGGGGTCGACCTCAACCGTTTCGGCGGTCGCGAGCAGCTCAAACGGCGGACGCGGCAGAAAATTTCCCACGATGGTTTGCAGGTGACCGTTGCCGAGCAATCGATGCGGCTCAAATGAGGTGAGCCAGGTGGGGATCTCTCGTGGCAAACTGGACGAATTCGCTGGGATCTGGCCGGAAGATGGAGAGGCGGGAGACGAAGAGTCTGGACAGTCGCTGTCCGTGCGCATTCTCGGGCTCATTGGGGCGGCTAGTGGGGATCGAACCCACGACATCCTGAGCCACAGTCAGGCGTTCTGCCGCTGAACTATAGCCGCCGTGTACCCTATCGATTGTAGCATCGATGAATCTCAGGCGGCTCCGAGCGCCTTCGTGCGTAACACACATGTTGCCAAGCAATTCAGCTAAGAAGAACGCGTCTCCGATCGATGCTCCGATCATGGCTCCCGCCGGCTGCGAACGCTGGAATCGCGGCGCGTGGCTCTTTCGCGATGAGACGCTGCGCAAGCTTGAGTTTCTGCTTGACGAGGCGTTTCGCGTGCCTGGAACGCAATTCCGCTTCGGCGTCGACGGAATCGTCGGCCTCATCCCGGGGTTAGGCGACGTGCTGGCCGGGGTCGTCTCGCTGATCATTCCGTTGGCCGCGTGGACGCGAGGTGTTCCGTACATCGCGCTGGTGCGCATGGCGGTGAATATCGGCATTGGCGTGCTGGTCGGGACCATTCCCATCCTCGGCGACATCTTCGACATTGCGTGGAAGACCAACCGGCGCAATTATCGACTCCTGCTGCGCCATCTGGGCGAACCCCGCCGCCACAACTGGCGCGACTGGTGCTTCCTTCTGCTGCTGGGTGTGGTGTTGGGGCTTGTGTTTGCAATTCCGATCGTGCTGGTCGTGTGGCTGCTCTCGTGGCTTCTGCGGCCGTAGCCGCGACGATCGGGACCGAGTAGAAAACGCGATACAATCGAGTGAGAGTTCGGGGCGTAGCGCAGTCTGGTAGCGCATCTGCTTTGGGAGCAGAGGGTCGGGGGTTCGAATCCCTCCGCCCCGACCAGCTTAAATTATTGATATTTCAAGTGATATTGATCGTTTGAGCCACGCATCTGCTCTTTCCCGCTACAGCACCGTAGTCGATTTTGTAGCTCTGGCCGCTTCCTCGAAATTCCTCGCGCATTTCCAAGAGGCATTTCAAGAGGATTAGTCGAGCAGCGAGGCCGGGTTCGCGTCAAGGCCGACCTTCGGTCGCCGCTCCGCGGTCCCAGAGCCTTGACGCGAACCTTAGTTGCCTCTGCTAATCATAACTATCCGGCGAATTTCAGGCTATCTTTCTTTCTATGAAGAACGTCATCCACTTTGACCCAGACTCATCGGATATTCTTCTATCTTTCCGCGGAGCGGCGTGACGCATTAGTATGGTTCTGCGAAAAATAAATTGCGATGAACCTCCGCTGTTCGAGGTTCCGGAATATCATTAATTTCCAGGAAAAATCCGGGCGGCACTACGCGGTGCCCGCCCGTCTGGAGGAGAGGCTAGAAGTCGAGTCGCAGTGCTGCCTGGTACACACGCGAAGTATCGTGCCCAACAAGTGACTGGAGCTGGCCGAAGCTCGCGGAACTGTACCCGGAGACCGGCGAGGCAAAGTTGGCATGGTTAGCTAGGTTGATGGCGTCCATCAGGAATGTAGCGTTGAGCCGTTCAAATATACGCGTGGATTTGCGCGCCTCACCGTCTATCTGATAGAAGGCTGGTCCGAAGAAGGCGTTGCGCTGGAGAATATTAGCCGCGGTGCCCGTCTGAGCAAAAACCGCAGCCCTGTTTGCGGTATTGAAAAAGTAGGTCTTTCCCTCCCCTGCTACGCGGTTTAAGCCGCTGAGCGGGCCGATCTGGTACGCGAAATCCGAGGTAACGCCGTCCTGGTTGTTGTCTATGCCGCTGGTGACCCCGAACGGCTGGCCGGAGCTAGCCGAAAAGATAGAGCTCAACTGCCAACCGCTAATGATGTTGCAGACAACGCCCGAGGAGCAGTTGGCGAAATGTTCATTGCGTCCAAAGGGCAGCGCGTACACGACGTTGCCGCCGATCGCAGTCTGCGCATCAAAATCCGAAACGCCGTAGTCTAACTGTGGATCGTTTTCGCGGGTAGGAACAGCGGCGGAAGAGCCGTCGTCGAGCGATTTTGACCAAGTATATGCGACCTTCGCGCTAAAGCCTCCCTGGAACTGATGCTTCACCTCGATCGCCATGGCGTTATAGATGGACTCCGCAGTTGCCGCCATCTCGGTGACCGTTCCGTAATTGGTGTTGGGACGGGCACTATGATAGGTGGTGTATGTGGAACCGCCGTTTGGATAGAACTCCTGATATAAATGGTCGCCTCTGTTGCCTAGGTAGGTGGCCGAGAAGACAGTACCTGAACCGATCTGCTGCTGGACCTGCATATTCCAGTAAATTACATACGGCAGCGACTGGCTGGGATCATAAGTCATCAAGGACGGGCTGCTGACAGCTGCCGCCGATCCAAGCTGCGCGAAGTAGCCAAAGGTCTGTAAGTTCACCTGGCTCAGCGTGACGTAGGGAATGTTTGACCCGACGTTGTAGAGATATTGCATATAAGGCCGTTCGTAGGCCATTGAGAGTCCCCCGCTGACCGCTGTGTGGCCATTGCCGAAGACGTCGTAGATAAAGCCGACGTTGGGCGCGAAGGCTGTCCATTCTTTTTTGGTGTAATCGAGGCCTTTGCCTGTGGTGAACAGCGCGGAGTTGGCGATGTTGCTCATATTCGTCTTCACACCGGGCTCCGCCTGGCCGGAGGAGTTCTCGACAAAAAGATTGTTCATGAGGCCGTGCACTTCAAAGAAGGGCGAGGAATAGGTCCAGCGCAAGCCGAGGTCGAGCGTCAGTTTGCGAGTGATCCGCCAGTTGTCATGTGCAAACAGCGCAGTCGTGAGAATGTGATATCCCTTGACGCCGTCATTGCCCGCGGGGAGCAGGGCTTGCAGTTGTGTCTGGAAAATGCCGCTGAGCAAAGTGCCAGGAGCCGGAGAACCCGGCGTACCGATAGCGCTGAATGTGACTGAGCGATTGAGTGTGTTCACGGCGACCATATCCGCTATCTGTGGCAGATACTGCCCGCCGAAGGTAAACGTGTTCTTGCCGCGTATCCAGGTGAGTGTATCGGCGTACTCGAAGGAGTTTTCGTGGCGCTTCTCGGGCAGGAACGTCGGATTACCCGAAGTGGCTAATCCTGATCCGGTAACTGTGATAGCCGGCAGACTCGTGGTCGTGGCGGCAGCAGCCGCGAAGCCATCTGTAATGAGCGCCGCGGGAGGAGGACCTGCGCTGAAGTTATAGTTGTGCCGGTCGTAGTCCGTGTGAACTTCGTTAACGAGCGACGAAGTGAGGGTTGTCGTCAGGCGGACAAGAGCGTTGTTACCCGCCCAAATCTCATCCGAGTCGGAGCCGATGGGGCCGCCGGCACCCACAGCGCCCAAGCCGTTCTCGCCGGTCACCTGCATGTAGCGCAGCGTCAGTTGATTCTTCGTGTTAAGGTTCCAGTCCATGCGGCCCACGCCCATGTCCTTATCGATGGAGTTGCTGTAATACGCAACAGCGGTGCCTAGCAGCGGATTGGAAGTTGTCGCAAACGGCGCTGGGAAAGTGTCCGCATAGATTTGTTGCAGATAGCCGTATGAAGGGCCACCTGGAATATCCGCGAGCAGCGCGGCCGTCGGGACTGTGATGTCCTTGCTAAGGGTTTGCGCACTGCGGAATCCCTCATAATTGCCGAAGAAGAAAATATTCTTACTGCGCCACGCCGGGCCACCCATGCTGCCGCCGAACTGATTCTGTTGATAGGGTTGCCGCGTGGGAGAGAAGTAGCTGGTTGCATCCAATACAGTGTTGCGCAGATATTCGAAGATGTTGCCATGAAATTGGCTCGTACCGCTCTTGGTTGTGATGGCTGTGATGGAACCGGACTTGCCGCCGGCATCGGCTGGCTTGTTTGTGGTATAGACACGGAACTCGAGGATGCTGTCCACGCTCATGCCCCCGTTTGTAACCAACGCCCAGAGGGGCTGCGGCCATACCACGGGTGTCGCATTGCCGCCGTCAACCGTATACGCCTGGTCGAAGGCGCGCTGGCCGCCTACAAAGCCACCTGTATCGGTATTAATGCCTTGGTTTCCGGCGCTCTGCCCGTTCGCGAGTGTAACGCCCGGTTCCGTGCGCATCAATGACGAGAAGCTGCGGTCGTCAAGCGGAAGGTTCTCGACCTCTTTGTCGTTCACCAAATCGCTGACGGACGAGTCACTGGTGTCTACCTGCTGCGCACCGGCTTGGACGGTGACACTCTCAGCGGCAGAGCCAACGCGCATGTTCAGCGTGAGCTGGCTGGCTACACCTGTGGTGATGATAATATTGGTGCGCTTGAGCGTCTCCATGCCCGGCACGGTGGCAGTAAGGGTATAGGTTCCTGGCTCAATCTCGGGAAAGTTGTACAGACCCGACGTATCGGTCTTTGTATGACGGAGGACATGGGTATCGTTGTTTACCAGTTCGACATCCGCGTTCGGGATGGCAGCCTGGGTTGGATCTACGACGGAGCCGTTCAGGCTGGCGCCAGATCTCTGAGCTATGGCCGGCAGCATTGCCAGGACTAGGAACAGCAAACTGGCCAACCGTGCTGTGTGTTGTAGGAGTTTCGGCATCATATAGACCTCGTTAAGGAAGATGGCGTTCTCATTACGCTTGAAGCTGAACAGTGCGATTACCTTGTGTACCGACACGAATACCTCATCGCATACATCCCTAGAGATCGAATTCCGCCGAGTACGCAACGCTTCAGCGCAGAGCGTCGAAATTGGAATTGGCCGGTGCACGGCGGTCAAGATCCGCCGTGCCGGAATTATTCGTAGCCCCAGGTGGCGAGCTTGTTATCCACGTAGAGCGGCTTGTCCGTGGGGGTGTAATCGCGCGGCGGCAGACTGCGGCGCAGTTCTCTCACCTTGTCGGCGCCGCCAGGAGAATTCTGGAGTGCCTCCACGATCAAATGATCACTGAAATAGCGAACAATATTGGAGACGTGGGTATAAGCTGCCAGTGAATCCTTATAGCTGTTGCTTGTGTATACCAACGTCTTATCGTTCTCGATGGTGACGCCGGGGTAGTTGCTGGCCATCGCGGTCAGCTCGGCGTATGGGAAGATCCATTTGTTGGTAAGGATTGGCGGAATCTTGTAGTAGCCGATGCTTTTCCGGTTGCGAAATCCGCGCTCTGCTGCAGCTGTGAGCTCAGCGGATACCGTGTCTCGGTCGCGCGGTTCGGCTTTGGTCGCACTGATCGCCTTTTTTACCACGACGTACTCAGCCTTCGTGAACTCAGCAACCTGGCCTTTGTGAACGTCGTCGCCGCTGACAAGAATGAGGGGAACTCCCAGGCTGGCAGCGTAGATACCTACTTCACTGGTTTCACTCATCTTCATTCCATTCATTTCCCACTGAATGGTGCCGAAGTAGGTGTGTGGGGTGAAACCGGATGTAGAACCGCCGCGCGCGTGATATCCGATCAAAACCAGCGCGTCAAACGATTTGTCAAGCACATCGACGTAGGGGTCATACGGCTTACTGCGTATTTCGAAATGTGCTCCGGCAGGAATCTGTTCGACGATGTAATCCGGCCCTTTATCATTCCCGCTCGCGTGGCCGTCGCTGATGATGATTTCGGTGACGCCCGCCTTCTTCAACCCAGCAATGGCGGCGTTGACGTCGTCGGTCAGGCTCTGACGAACACGTGAGTAGTCGGGACTGGTGGTGTCATAGTCTCCAGCGGTGTCCGCTCCGGTTACGCCCTCCATGTCATATAACAAAAAAACCTTCTTGCCGTCGACTGCATGCGCCGGAACTGTGATAACCAGGCACGCCGCAAAGAAGGCGAGAGTGCACATGATCCAGGACTTGATTCGAGAAGACATATAAATTGCTCCTTTTCAGGCTGCGATCATTCGTTGCCGTTACTTCAGGCGGAAGGCATGATTAGGCCTTGCCGAAGGGATCCTCGAGAGACGGGCTGGGTGTCGTGATCAACTCGGCGCCCGACTCGGTGATGTGCAGGGAATCCTCGATTCGTACGCCGAACTCTCCGCGGATATAGATACCGGGCTCGTCGCTGGTGGTCATGTTGGCTTGCAGTACCGGATGGAGATCGTCTCCGAACATGTTGTTCTCGACAAGGTAGTTCCATTCGTGCATGTCCAGGCCCATTCCATGGCCAACGCGATGAGAGAAATAAGTGAACCCGGGACCATAGCCCGCGTCCACAATGACCTTTCGGGCGGCACGGTCGATATCGCCCATGACCACGCCGGGCCTGGCAGCATGCAGAGCGGCCTGCTGGGCCTGATGCACAATGTTGAATACCTTGATCATCTTGTCAGTAGGCTTGCCCAAAACGAACGTGCGTGTAATGTCGGATGTGTAGCCCTCAACTACACATCCGTCGTCAAGCATCAGGATGGAGCCCTCGCGGATGGTCTGCGGTTTGCGCGAGCCATGCGGAGAAGCCGTATACTCGTCGATGTTCAAACTGGCTTCGCCGACCAGGCCGGTTTTGTCATAACCCTGGCGAACCAGCGTGCGCACATCGACCGTGGTCATTCCTTCCTTGAGCGACTTGTAGACGGCTTCATAGACAGCGAGTGTTGCGGCGCTGGCAGTCCGCAGGCACTGGAGTTCATGCTCGTCCTTAATCATTCGGCAGCCAGCGGTGACCGGTGTCGCACTAACGAAGTTCAGTTGGGGACCGGCCTTGATGATGCTATTTGCGAAAACCCATTTCATTTGCTCGTCAAGGCCCACCTTGCCGGTGGAAATACCACGATCTTTAAGGCCTTTGACGAGCAGGGCAAAGGGGTTTTCATCCTCCTCCCAGAGAAGCACATCTGTGTCGGTCCCAAACGGTCCGGTTGACAGCATCTCGTGGGCGCGATCGTTTTCAAAATGGGGGCACAGGAAGAAGGGCTTGGCCTTCGCCGGGATGACAACTGCCCACATGCGCTCGCTGGCGCCGAGGCGAACATTGGCGAAGTAATCTGTGCTGGAAGTAGAGTTCGACAGCACGATGGCGCCCATGTTGAACTTCGACATCAGGGCCTTCGCTTTTTCAATGCGCGCAAGCCGCTCGTCGTTGGTGAAGGGCGCGACCTTACCGGTAAATGATGGCAATGCGGCGATCGCCGGCGGCAGATTGGCAGACCCTTGCGCTGCTGCCTGCAGCGCTGGCATCGCGCCTGCCACAGCTACCGTGGTTGCGCCCGAAAAGAATTTGCGGCGAGAAAACATAACTTCCTCCAGATCGTGTGCCGTTTTGTCTACTTCTTCGTGCGGCCAGCGGGGATCAGCTCGACCTTTTGCATAATGTCGGCTTCCATGACGGTGTCGACGACGTCCATACCCTTCACCACCGATCCCCATACGGTGTAAGCGTGGTCGAGACGATCGTTATCGTTCAGGTCAACAAACAATTGCGCGTCCCCTGTATCGTGTCCGCGCGTTGAGATACCAAGAGCACCACGCTTGTGCGGAAGCAGGCCCACCTCGTCGTTGAGAAACGGACTGTCGCCGACGAGCTCGTTCGCTGCGGGGCTGCCACCCTGGATAACCCAGTTAGGGGCCCAGCGATGGAATGTGAGCCCGTTGAAGTATCCCCCGCGCGTCAGCTTTACCATGCGTTCGACAGTAAGCGGCGCCTGATCTGGGTAAAGCTCAATCTCGAAGACGCCGCCGCTCTTCATGGTGATGAGGAGATGTGACGCGCTGAGCTTGAGGTCTGACGCCATATCGGGGGCAGCCGTTGGTTCGCGATGCGGTTCAGCCGCAACCTGCGCGCCGGTCCATCCCGAGACCAGGGTTGCAGCCAACGCCGCAACGGATGGATCGAAGTCGTGAACGTACGGGCGAAGCGCATCCGCATTGGCGACGGAGCCGGTTGTCTTGAGCGCGCGCAACAGCGCCATCCTGGCGTCGCGTGTGTTGTCCTTCGCCAGTGCTGTGTATTTCACGAGAGCCTGGATCATCGCGTCGGATGCAGCAGGATCCTGAGAACCCAGCAACGCACGGCCAGCGGCGGCGCCAATCTGATTCGCAATGCGATCGAGCGAAGCAATGTAGACCGCATCTGCTTTGTGGCCTTCTACCTTCGCCAGGCCCTGCAATGAGGCCGCGACAACATTCGCGTTGGGGTCTTTGGCGAGCGTGCGCAAATCATCGCTGTCGTTCATCGCGGCCGCAGCTTTGGCGGCATACACTCTTGCTTCCCAGCTGGGATTTCCAAGGAATGCCGGTATAGCAGGATGCGCATCGGCCGGACTAATCGCCGCAAGCGAGACCAGGGCATGCGCTGCGGGATGCCACGTCGGCTTGCCCGCACCTTCAATGGGCTGCGCTGGAAGACTCGCCACCTTAGCCTTGAGCAGAGCAATTACCTCTGACTTTTCGGCTGCCGGGCAAGGCTTCGCCAGCACGTCCAGTGCTAGCAATGGCACATGTACGCCAGGATCGGCGACAGCCTTCAGAATGGGATGGCAGGACGTGGCCTGCAAGTACGATGTATAGGCCTGCAGCGCTTCCAGACGAACCATCGGCGACGAATCCGCCAGGCCAGCCTCAATGAGCGCAGGGCGCTGACCGGCACTCACCGGATCGGTGACGGGAGTAAGGATCAGGCGCGCCTGTGCATCTTTGGAACCCGCAGCCACCATCGCAATACGACGGACCTGCTGATCGGCATCTTTCTGTGCCTGCTCAATCACGCCGGCGTCGGCTGCGCCAGCTACGGTCAAGGCCATCAAGGAGAGCGTGCGTATCCGCGCGGCCTCAGGTGTACTTGAAACAGCAAACTGGCCTTTCAGCGCATCGATGACCTCGGGACTTGCGCCCTTGCCCTTCTGCGCACGCAGCAGGCTTTCCAGGGCGATTGCTGCTCCCAGCCGCACGTCAGGATTCGGTTTCCTGTCTGGCGCGATATAGGACACGATTTTCTCCGCAGCAGCTGAAGCCGATGCCGTATCGGCATATGGGAGCCGCCCCAACGATTCGAGCAAAGCAGCCTTGGTTTGCGGCACGGACTCCTTTTCCAGCGCTGATTCCAGTGCCTGCTGAGCCGCCGTCGTGCTGGAAGGTGTGGACTTGGCGAACAATGTCTGCGCGAGAGCATTAGCAGCTTCAGAGCGAACTTCCGGGGAGGAGTCGGACAACAGCTCGGCGGCGCTGGAAGCAAGCGAGGGATCTTCGAGGCGACCTAGCGCACGTACCGCGTAGATACGCACTGTCGCAGAGTTGCTGTGCAGGCTGTCCAGGATCGGCCGGCGTTCGCCGGCGGTTGCGGCACGCCGTGCACTGGCAGCTTCGATGGACTGAATGGCGGCAAGGTCAGATTCGGAAACATGTTGCGGATAGGCCGCAACGGTCAGTTCAAGCAGGCCTACCAGGACTACACAAAATTTCATCTTGCCTGCCAATGCCTTGCAGACCATGCAAACGCCTCCCGATTGATTCACAAAACCAGATTTGGAACTACGAACGGTGAGGGAGAAGAACTTTACCGCCGCTCCGGCGGTAAAAACGCGGCGAGGTAGAAGCCAAGATTATGTTCTCTATCTCGCCACATATTCAGTTCTCTGTCAAGAACTATTTGCAATACGTTAATAAATCCGTTGTTGTATACAATATGCGATGCGGTGCGGTAACTTATATTTCATGTCTCTCGGCCGGAGTTCCCTCATCTTCTTATCGCGCAATCGTAGGCTGCGGCATTTCGCAGAAAGTAATCCAATTGGACGCAGGATCTCGGATCGTTTCGTGGCCGGAATCACCAGCGATGAAGCCATAGAGACCGTTGCCACGCTGCATGCAGAGGGCCTGTACACCACGCTCGATCGGCTCGGCGAAACTGTGCTGACAACTAAGGCGGCCCTCGCCGCAAAGGATGCTTACGGCGAGATGCTGGATCTGCTTGCCGCCCGTGGGCTGGCGCCAAACGTGTCGGTCAAGCTGAGCCAGATGGGGATCGAGTTCGATCCAAGCCTGGCTGAGTGGATTATGTCCGGACTGGTGATGCACGCGAAGAGCGTCAATGGATTTGTGCGTATCGATATGGAGGACAGCAAGTTTACCGAGGCTACAATCGCGATGACCGAGCGGCTAAACGCGCAGTTCGGAAACGATCTTGTGGGCACTGTCATCCAAGCGTATCTCTATCGCAGTGAATCCGATGTTAAGCGCTTGATTAGACAGGGCATTCGTATTCGGCTATGCAAGGGCGCGTACCGCGAGTCCGCGGCGGTGGCTTTTCCCCGAAAGGCAGACGTCGATGAGGCCTACTTCAAACTTGCGACGATGATGTTGAGCAGCGGCATCTATCACGGGTTCGCCTCGCATGATGAAGCGCTAATCGACCGTATCGTGACCTTCACAAAGGAGCGACAGATCAGTCGCTCGGCGTTCGAGTTTCAAATGCTTTATGGTGTACGCCGCGACCTACAGCGCCGCCTGGCTCAGAGAGGATTCAGAGTTCGTGTCTACGTTCCGTTCGGAGAGGAGTGGTTTCCGTACTTCATGAGGAGGCTCGCCGAGCGTCCCGCGAATCTATTCTTCTTAGCGAAGAACCTGCTCCGCACTTAGCCGGAATGAGCCGCTTCATACATCGGCGCAAATTTAAGGTACGCAGACTGATAGGGTTCCATGGCATCATTGAATGATGCAGGCTAGAAGCTGCCGCGCTCACCGAAAAGGTCGACCAGGCGGCCGATGCGCACCGAGCCGTTCTTCCAGTTGGTCTCGATAGCGCGTTCGGTTGCCTTCGAATTGCCTTTAGCGATGGCGTCGATAATCTCTTCGTGCTCCGCTACGGAAAGGGGCAAGTCATTGATGATAGTGTGCGCATAGAGACGCCAGTAACGTTCGATCTGCGGCTTCACAATGTCATGCAGGCTGAGGAGTCTGGGGCCGGAACTGGCGCGCACCAACTTAGAATGGAACGTGGTGTCAAGCTCGAAGACAGACCTAGCCTCCGCCATTTTCACCTTGGCGACCATCTTGTGGTTCAGATCAGTTAAGACAGCACACAGATCGCGGCGGATGGGTTCGGAGAGTGCGGCCGTAGACAAACCGGCAAGCCCTTCAAGGTGACCGACGATGCGGTAAAGCTCAACCAGGTCCTCCTTGGTAAGTGGAGTGATACGCATGCGCGACTTTGTGCCGGCTTTGTGCTCGACGACGAAACCTTCGCGCTGCAGCAGTTGCAGAGCACCGCGCACTGGTGTACGGCTTAGCCCGAGACGCGCCGCCATTTCGCCCTCTACTACCCATGATCCGGGAGCAATCTGCCCTTCGACGATCAGATCACGCAGACGCTGATAGGCTGCCGAGACGGTGCTTCCACGCTGTACGCCGTTAAGAATCATGGAAGAGTTATCGTGCGGGGCGTCGGAGCCATAGGTGCCGGCGCCTGACGCGGAGTGCTTGTGCATACTGCTCTTCAAAGACTCTGCTCGCTTGTCCAGTAAACGCTCCAAAGCGAAACCTCATGGAAACTGAGGAAGAGTATACGTGAATTAGCGTCCTGACGGATGCCGCGTTTCTCACAGCAGGTATCAGTGAGGCTGCCACTAATTAGGGATTGGGGGGTGCATCGAAATCATTCTTGTGTCCTTTGTTGTATGCAATAATCAATGCTATCGTGGATTTTGTCATGGATTCCCCTGCAAATTCCAACAGTATTTTTCGAAACGAGCCCTTGACCGTTTTCTCGTCTGCAAAGCACGGCGAGGCATTTCTGAAATCGCTGCGAGACGTGCGGGAACGCTCAGGACAAAATGCGCGTGACGCCAGACCACCCTCTTCCGCTCCAGCTTCAGAACTCGTGGTATCCATCAATCCGGCGCGGCCTCATGAAATTGTAGGAACTTATCAAAGTTCGCTGGCGTTCGTCGGAAAGGCGATCTTCAGGGCGGAGGAGGCATTTCGCGAATGGAGCAGAGTGCCGGTCGAGAAGCGTGCTTCTCTTCTGTATCGTGCTGCTTTCGCATTGCAGGAGCGGAAGCATGAGTTCTCAGCATGGATGGTGATCGAGGCTGGCAAGAACTGGGTGGAGGCCGACGCTGATACCGCGGAGGCCATCGATTTCTTGACGTTCTATGCTGGGCAGGCACTCACACTCGCAAATTCGGCACCTGCCATTCAGTACCCAGGCGAACAAAACCGTTTAGAGTACATTCCTCTTGGCGTTGGCGTGGTGCTACCGCCGTGGAATTTTCCGCTCGCTATTCTCGCGGGGATGACGGCTGCGGCGATTGTCACGGGCAATACGGTAGTGCTGAAGCCATCCCCTCTAACTCCTACCGTAGCGCACGAGTTTGTTAATCTGCTCGAGCATTGCGGCATCCCCGAGGGAGTGGTTGAACTGGTGCAGGGCGGGGCTGACATCGGCGCTTCACTTGTAGAAGATCCGAGAGTGCGATTTATCTCCTTTACTGGCTCGAAGCGCGCGGGGTTACAGATCCATGCCACTGCCGCCAGCCCTCGTTCCGGTCAGAAGTGGATTAAGCGGACGATTCTTGAAATGGGCGGCAAAGACGCTATTGTCGTAGATCGCGATGCCGATCTTGAGATCGCGGCCGAGGGGATTGTGAGTTCTGCTTTTGGCTTCAGTGGCCAGAAATGCTCAGCATGCTCGCGGCTCATTGTGCATCGCGACGTTTACTACCCGCTGCTTGATGCGGTGGTTGATCGCACTCGGCGGCTCCCCTGGGGCGATCCTGCTGAAAATTACACGGTGGGGCCCGTGATTGATCTCGCTGCGTACAGGAGGATATGCGAGTACCTGGATCTGGCCGTCGGTTCCGGTCGTGTGTTGGTCGGCGGCGGACCTTATACCGAACCGGAACAGGGCTACTACATCCAACCCACTGTGGTGGCCGATGTCGATCCAGCGTCGCGGCTTTTCCAGGAGGAGATCTTCGGGCCAGTCCTAGCAGCCACACCCGCTGATGGCTTCGCACAGGCTATCGAGATCGCCAATGACACTGAGTATGGTCTTACGGGCGCTGTTTACAGCAATAACGAAGAACATCTGAATTTGGCCGCTCGTGATTTTCACGTAGGCAATCTTTATTTGAACCGCAAGTGCACAGGAGCGATGGTAGGAGCACACCCATTTGGCGGATTCAACATGTCCGGGACGGACTCGAAGGCCGGAGGCGAGGATTACCTATTGCTGTTTTCGCAGGCAAAATCCATCGCACGTAAGCTGCTATAGCTGTGGGAGAAACGAACGATGACATTATTGACGAGCAAAGAAATGGGGATCGAAGGCCGTGCTGCAGCGCGCGAGCTAGGCGCTCTGAGTGCGACAACCATCGTGGCTGGTTCCATGGTGGGCTCGGGCATCTTCATCGTATCGGCAGATATCAGCCGCCAAGTGGATTCCCCCGCGTTGCTGTTGATGGCATGGATTATTACAGCGATCATGACCATGATCGGCGCGCTCTCGTACGGAGAATTGGCTGCAATGATGCCACGGGCAGGAGGGCAGTATGTATATCTGCGCGAGGCTTTCGGCCCTCTTTGCGGGTTCCTGTATGGATGGACGCTGCTACTCATCATCCAGACCGGCACAATTGCCGCAGTGGGCATGGCATTCGGCAAATTCTTCGGCCTGTTCGTTCCAGCGATCTCATCGCAGCGCTGGCTCTTTCACCTAGGGCACATACCATTGGTTCAACTAGGACCGGTGGCGATGGGCAACATCGAAGTGGGCCTTAACACAGTCAATTTGACGGCGATTATCGTGCTGGGTATTTTGACCTTGGTGAACATACTGGGCGTCCGCCAGGGCGCAACGCTTCAGAATGTTTTCACGGCGGCGAAGATTTTGGCGCTAGCCTTACTGGTTCTGGTCGGGGCAGTGGCAGGCCGTAATGCAAGCGCGATCGCTGCGAACTTTGGACAAGGCGAAGCGAGCTTTTGGCGGCACTTCTCCATCCACGCCACATTTGCGACCGGTAGCGTCAACAGCAGCGGAATTCACTGGGTAGGGGTGCTAACCATTTTAGGCATCGTGCAGGTGGGTTCACTGTTTTCTGCGGACGCATGGAATAACGTCACATTCATTGCGGGCGAAGTGCGGAACGCGAAGAAGAACCTTCCGCTTGCTCTTATTGTCGGAACGGGCACGGTGCTCACGCTTTATCTCCTGGTGAACATCATCTATCTCTGCGTTCTTCCGCTACACGGGAATCCGGTTGCAGCAACGGCGATTGGGAGAGGTATCCAGTATGCAAGTGAGGATCGTGTTGCGACGGCGGTCCTCGAGCAGATAATTCCATCGGGAAGCGCAGTGATGGCAGTCGTGATCCTAATTTCGACCTTCGGTTGCGCAAATGGCATGATCTTGGCAGGCGCACGCGTAGTCCAGGCGATGAGCAACGACGGTCTATTTTTCGTAACGGCAGGCCGTATCAATTCGAAGTTTGGCACTCCGGTGACAGCACTCGTCTTGCAGTTCGTTTGGACAACAGCGCTGTGTCTTTCGGGCTCCTATGGGCAACTGCTGGATTACACGATGTTCGCAGCCTTGCTGTTCTACATTCTCACGTTAGCTGGGCTCATCGTTCTGCGTATCCGGCGGCCCGATGCTCCGCGGCCGTATCGTGCGCTCGGATATCCAGTGCTACCGCTGGTCTACATTGCAATGGCTGGGTGGATATGCTTAACGCTACTGCGCTATAAGCCGCAATTCACATGGCCGGGACTCGCTCTGGTACTTCTTGGTGTGCCTGTATATTATTTCTGGTCTCGCCGACATGGTGTACCCGGCGGCCTTGAACCTGTGGAGAAGAGACATTGAAAACAGGAAGGCAAATGGCGCTAACACGAAGCCGACCGGGGAACTGGCCGGGAAAAAACACCTTACGGCCTTCTTCAGCAAGATCGTTTCGAAGACACCGGTGTAGCAGGCTGCGGCCGCCATCGGCTGCTCCTCAGTCGACACGGCAATCGTGGCGTCATCAATAACGTCGTTCTTGTCGGCTTTAGATACTCGGCTCCGAGCCGACGCGCACGTAGCACGTATTGAACTGTGATTTCGTCCGAACACACACCCACGACGGAAGAAGCGTGGGCCTGCTGAATTTGATCAACGAATATGTCACCCTAGGCCCGCGCTGGCCGACGTTTCTTCCTGGCGCACCTGTCCAAAACATGATGCGGTTGGTCCGATTCCTAAGCCAACCGACGGAGTCACCGATGCCTGCCTCTGCACAGGTACGGGAAACGATGACAACTCTAGCAAGCTGTCTCGACAGGTTGCATCTGCAGACTAGTATCGTAGTGCGACCATAGGGGCTGAAACTGCCTTGTGAGGACCTGAACCGCGGCAATCGCCATGCCAGAGATAAAAACCAGTAGCATAGGTAGAAAGACGTTTTGCTCGGCGAGCCAGAGAGGATGGCATGACAGCGCCCCTGAACCGATCTGACAAGCTGCCTAGATTCTGCTCGAATCCGGAGCGGCTGGTGTAGTCGAATTTGTAACTATCAAAGCACCCAAGAGCCACAAGGATCAACAGGGTTCGGGGGCCGATGCTGTAAGTGGTTCTATAATACTCACTTATTTTCACCAAATTTCAACAAGTCTCCATAAATGGTCCGATCTGCTTTGGGAGCAGAGGTTTTGATCTTTGTTGAAGCCTGTGAAGCCTACTGTTGCGGAGGAGTATTAGACTCAACCGATCCACACTGGGCCAACATTTCGCAACCGATCGATCCCTCGATCAGAGAATCGCGATAAGTGCTGGCAAAATGGCGCTTCAGAAAGGTGATAGAAAATTGAGTTTGCTCCTTTCCTTACTTTCTATACCGCAGTGGCCGAGCTTTTTCTTGTTGCGATACTCAACTTTGGCGGTTCGTCTTACTGACCAGTCTGGTAGCGGATCATGGCGAGAGCGGTCTGATAACTGTAACGCGCATTGGTTAGGCCAATCTCTGCCTGCGTTTGCGCAAGCTGGGCCTGGGTAAGATCGACGATGCCGCTGAGTCCGACTTTATAACGAGCCTGGGCAAGTTCGAGCGCGGTATTGGCCTGATCGAGTAGTTGCCTGTTGACACCGATTCGCTGGAAGGCGAGCTGCGAGTTGAGAACGGCGTCACGGACATCGCGGGCAATCGTATCGCGCAGACTGCGGACTTGTTCGGAAGCAGCCCTCGCGCGCAAATCCGCCTCGTGACCGCGGGCAATGTAGCCAAAGCCGTTAAAGACGGGAATGCTGACGTTGGCGCCCGCCGCACCATACCACGATGATGCGATCTGATCGGCGCGCACGGGCGTAGCGCCGCCGTCGGCCAGCACAGAAACAGTGGGAAGCAGCAGATCGTGCTCGGCAAAGGCGAACTGTTTTGCGGCCAGATAGCGGTCGTTGAGCGAAGCGAGATCGGGTCGCGCGCGGAAGGCCAGTTGGACGAGATCGTCGACGTTGGCGGGCGCGGCTTCGGGGTTTGACGGCGTCTCGTCGACAAGATCGTACTGGGTGTCGGTGTCCGAGCCCAGGATGGCGTTGAGGTTGGCAAGCGCCGACTGGGCGGCGTTCTGCGCGTCCAGCACGAGCAACTGAGCCTGCGAAACCTGCACGTTGGCCAGGCTGAGGTCCAGCGTGGAGCGCAGACTCTGGTTGGTGAGCACGCCGATCTGCTGACCCGTGGCTTGCCGGGTCGCCACGGTTTGCTGTGCCACACGCAGAACCGCTTGTGCGGTGAGTGTCTGGTAAAAAGCCTGATCGACGGCGAGAGTGATGTCCTCGACGGTGGCGCGTCCCGTTTCAAGCTGGGCTTTGGCGTTGGACTGCGCGTTGCGGATGAGGTTGTGGGTGCGGCCGAAGTCGGTGATGAGCTGGCTGACGGTGACACCGCCGGCAGCGCGATCGTAGACGCTGGAGTTATTAAGCGCACCGGCCGTGATGCGGCTGTTTTCGCTTGCGCCGACGGCAGTGAGATCGGCAAAGACGGAGGGCATTTCGCCGGCGCGTACTTCGCGAATGACCTGCGCTTCGGCAAGCTGCAGCAGATGCGCGACGGAGACATTGGGGTTGTGCGCGAGAGCGATCGTCTCGGCGTCGGCGAGGGTGAGTTTGGGCCCGGTGGGTGACGGCAACTGAGGCGGTGCGGGCAGGGGTGGAGGAACCTGACTGGCGGGTTGGCCTTGATTGGGGTTCGTCAGTTGCTGATCGCTTTGCTGCTGCGGTGACTGCTCCGCTTGCGCAAGCAATTGCGCTTTGGGTGCGTCGGGCAGCTCTGGATATTGCGCGCATGCCGAAGCGCACGCCAGGCCAGCGACAAGAAATGCGAAGGCGACGGAAGATCGGAGAGGCTGTTTCATGCGTGGGCCTCCGTGGCGTTGTGTTCGTCTTTGTGTCCGCCCCTGCCATGGATAAGGAGGTAAACGGCGGGAACGAGGAACACGGTCACGGCAACCGAGACGCCGAGGCCGCCGATGATTGCGCGGGCAAGCGGAGCGTACTGCTCGCTGCCGGCTTCGACGCCGAGGGCCATAGGAATCATGCCGAGGAGCGTGGCCAGCGAGGTCATGAGGATCGGGCGCAGGCGGATTTTGCAGGAGTTGACTACGGCATTAAGCAGCGATTGGCCCTGGCTGTGGAGGATGCCGGCGAATTCCACAATGAGGATACTGTTCGAAACGACGATGCCGGTCATCATGATCACGCCCATGAGGGACATGATGTTGAGCGTGCTGCCGGTGAGGAGAAGGATGAGCAGGACACCAAGCAGGCCGGGCGGAATGGCCATGAGGATGATGAATGGATCGATGAACGAGCGAAACTGCGCCATCAAGATCAGGTAGACCATGAGAACGGCGATGACCAGGCCGAGACCGAATTCCTTGAATGCCTGGTTCATGCTCTTGACCGCGCCACGCACCTTGAGCACGGTGTTGTGCTCGGTTTTGGTGTTGGCCACGAGATTGTCGATCTGTGTCTCGAGACGATTGAGCGCTTCAGCGCCGGTTGAGACATAGATGTCGATGACGCGGCGGATCTGATAGTGATCGACCTCAGTGGGCGTGTTGATGAACTGAATGCCGGCAACGGAGCTGAGTGGGGTGTAACCGGTGGTGTGGTCGGAAGTGAGAAAAGACGTTGGCATGACGGATGCCGGGCCGCCTTCATTGGTTGGGCTGTATCCGGGAGGATGAACGCCGCGCAGTGGAATGTTTTTGAAGTCCTCGATGGACATATTGTTGAGCCAGCGGTTGGCGTATTGAACGGTGACCATGTAGTTGTTACCGCTATGGGGGTCGATCCAGTAACTGGGCGCGACCATGCCGTCGGAGGTCATCGCAGTGATCACGTTGTCGACTACATCTTTTGCGGAGAGGCCAATGAGGCTGGCCTTTTCGCGATCAATGTTGAGAGCGATGCCGGGATAGTTAATGTCCTGAGGAATATATACGCCGGAGACGTTCGGCATGGTTTTGATCTTTCCGGCGAGTTGCTCGGCGAGATTATAGGCGCCAGTCATGTCATTGGAGCCGACCTGCACATCGATGGGCGCAGGCAGGCCCTGGTTGATCACGCTGTCAACGAGGCCGCCGACCTCGTAGTAGCAAGTGAGCTCGGGCATCTGGCGTGAGAGGGCATCCTGTACGCGGCGCATGTATTCATAGCTGCCAATGCTATGGTCCTCTTTGAGGCTGGTCTGAACGAAGGCCGTGTCCATGGAGGCATTGGTGGTGTAGATGGCGGAGAGGTCAGGGTAAACGCCAATGTTTGAGACGATCATGCCGAGATCGGCAGGTTTGACAACGCTGCGAATGATATTTTCAACGCGGGCCATGTACTGATTGCTGACTTCAAGGCGCGAGCCGCTCGGCATGCGTACGTTGATAACGAACTGGCCGGGATCGGTGCGCGGAAAATAAGCTCGGCCAAGGAAAGGAAACAGCGCGAGCGTAAGAACCGCTATGCCGCCGAGCAGTATTGCTGCCGTAAATCCCGGGCGCTTGAGCACGCGATAGGCGAGCTTTTCGTATCCGTCGAGGAAGCGCTGGAAGTAGTGATTGAACCCGTGAAGGAAGTGCCGGAAGATTTGTCCTTTGTGTCCCTTGACGACTTCGACTCCGCCCTCGTGTCGCTCGCCGGGGTGCTTGAGGCGGATGAAGTTGGCGCAGAATAACGGAACCACGGTCATCGCGAAGAAGTACGACGCAAAGATGGAGAAGACAACACTGAGCCCGAGCGGTGTGAAGATGTATTTGCTTATGCCAGAGAGAAATGCGACAGGGAAGAAGACGATGGAGGTGGTGGACGTGGCGGCGAGCACCGCGAGGGAAACCTCCATGCCGCCTTTCTCTGCGGCTTCGCGGGGCGGCACTCCCATCTCCATGAAGCGGAAGATGTTTTCAAGCACGACTACCGAGTCATCAATGAGACGCGAGAACGCCAACGCCAGACCGCCGAGAAGCATGGTATTGATGGAGCCGCCGATCAAGTTGGTGATGAGCAGACAAACCAGTGCGGAAAGTGGAATGGAGAGCATGACGGCAAATGTGGCACGCGGGCTGCCGAGAAAGATGAGGATCATGAACCCGGTAAGAACCAAGCCGATGCTGGCTTCCTTGATGAGATTCTTGATGGCAAGCTTGACGAAGATCGACTGATCGAAGACAACAGCGGTCTTCAGAGAACCGGGAATGTCGACGAGATTCTTGATGGCCTCTTTCATGCCGTTGACGATGGTGATGGTGTTGGAATTGCCGCCCTGCTTGAAGATGGGTACGTAGACGGAGCGCTGGCCATCGATGCGGACGATATTGTATTGAAGTGCGCCGGAGTCTTCGGCTTTGCCGACATCCGCGACCACGACGGAGGAGTTGCCGACCGATTTGAGGGGCATCTCGTTCATGGAGCTTGCGTCGGGAAACTGGCTGTTAGCGTAGATGTTGAAGTCTTTGGAGCCAATGCGGACGTCACCCGCGGGAAGAATAAGGTTCGAGTTGTTGACTGCGTCAACGACGTCATTGAGGCTGAGGTTACGCGCCTCAAGCTTGAGCGGATCGACGTAGATCTGAATCTGCCGATAGGTTCCGCCATAGGGCTGCGGAACGGACGCGCCCTGCACGTTCGAGATCTGATTGCGAACCTGGAACTGCGCGAGGTCCTTAAGCTGCGTTTCATTGAGGCCCTGGCCTTTGAGAGTCACGAGACAAACGGGCTGCGAAGATGCATCCATGCCCAGCACCACAGGGGGTAGCGTGCCCGGCGGTAGTCGCCTGAGATCGGCCATGGCAAGATTGGCGACGTTCGAGAGCGCAGCATTGGGGTCCGTGCCTGGTTTGAAATATATCTTGATGACGCTGACGCCGGTGAGCGAGCGCGATTCACTGTGATCGACGTTGGCTGCGAGGGTGAAGAATCGCTCGAACGTGTTGGTGATGTCTGCCTCAATCTGCTGGGGAGGCATGCCGTTGTAGAACGTCGCAACGACGACGACGGGCATGTCAATGCGGGGAAAGAGATCGACTGGCATCCTTGCCACAGTGACCATGCCGACCAGCGTGACCATCAGACAGAGCATGATGATGAAATAGGGATAAGTGAGCGCGAACTTCGGCATTATTTAAGCTTCTCCTTTTGCAAGTCGGGGCAATGCGGGCCCGCGTGGCTGAACACTTGCAGCGGGTTGAGGAGCGGGTGCGGCGCCAGGGATGGCCGCGAAGCGGAATGAACGTCGCGAACGCTAATTTTTGCCGGCATTCTGTTGCCCCTCTTCAGCCTTCATGTCGATCGTGCCGCCGGTTTCGTGAACGGTCTCTGATGCCGGCTCATCGGTGAGAAGCGGACTGACCTCCTCGCCCGGGTGGTAGTTTTCCTGGCCGCCGATAATGACGCGATCGCCGGGCTGAAGACCGGCGGTGATCTCAACCAGCTTTTGACCCTCAAGGCCAATGCTCACGTTGCGGATCTCAACCTGATTCGAGCCGTCGAGCGCATAGACCGAATTCTGGCTTCCGTTGAGTACGAGCCCTTCAATGGGAATAGTGACGACGTTTTGCTGCTCGGAAAGCTCGAGCATGGTGTTGGCGTACATGCCGGGCGAAATCGAGAGGTCACGATTCTGGACGTCTATCTCGGTCTCCATGGTCCGTGTTTCGAAGTCCACTTCGCGTGTGAAGCGGACGATCTTGCCGGTGAAGGATCGATTGATGGAGTCGACGCGAACGGAGAGAGTGTCTCCCTCGTGGACGAAGCGAACATCGTCCTCGGGAACAGGCACGCGGAGCCGCAACAACTGGCTCTGTGAGAGACGGACGATGGGCAGATCGGAGGTGTTGGAGTTCGTCCCGCCCTGGATCAGCGCGCCCGTATCGGCGTAACGCCAGATGACAACGCCATCTATAGGCGCGACGACGTTGGTGTAGTCGTGCAGGGCTTGAACGCGCTGGTTGTCCGCCTGCGAGGAACCCATGTGCTGTTGGGCGGCGGCCATGGCGGCTTTGGCCGAGTCGGCCTGTGCCTGGGAGGAGAGATCCTTTGCCTGGGCGTCATCGAGTTCCTGTTGCGCAATGAGACCGGGACGGCCCTGGGCTGCTTGCTGCAGGCGTCGATATGCGGCATGAAGGGCGGAGTGGGTGGCTTCGGCGCTGCTGATCTCGTGCTCCGCACGGGCGATCTCTTCCCTGCTCTGGGCGATTTGAAAAACGGTCTGCTGGAGTTGCGCTTTGAGCTCGGGGACTTCAAGAACGGCGAGGGTCTGGCCCTGTTTGACGATGTCGCCGATGTCAACATTGATTCTCTTCATGTAGCCGCTGACTTTGGGGTGGACGTCTACGGTTTGATAAGGCTGAAACTGGCCAGCGAGGGTGAGAATGCGGCTCATGTTGCCGCGCCGCGCGGTGGCGATGCGTGCAGTGGGGATTGCGGCGGCCTTGGCGGCTGGATCGTTGCCGTGGCCGCGGCATGCGGAGACGGCGAGAGAGGCAATGCACAAAACGGCACCGGAGGCGAGCAGGCAGGCGGATGAGCGAGCCCCCGTCGTTGGTTTCTGAATATCCATATTGCTCCCGTTCAGCTTGCGATGGTCTTTGCGCGGGACGAGTTGCGCGTTTTGAGTAGGGCGCCGACTAACGCTTGGCTGATGTTCACGTGCCATGGGAAAGGCCGTGAAACCTCAAACCGCGCGGATTCCTTCCCGGCTGAGCGATTTGGATGCCGGGCAACAGAAAACGTTCAGCGCTGCAGACGGGACACGCCCGCTGCACCAACTGAACGAGATTAACGCGTGGGAGGGGGACGGGAGAAGCGGAAGGGAGAAAAGCCGGGGGACGTGGATGCCTGATTCAGATTGGAATTAATTCGGCAGATAGGACCCGCGGCAGCAGCGGGGAGCGCAAACACCGCCAGCCATGGGAGTTGCGAGTGCGGAGGCGCGGAATAAACCGCGGAACCGACAGACTTCGCGACAAGGGCTTGAATTACGAGACGGCCGGCTTCAGAAGGCCGCAGCTTGGCGGCGCTGATTTCAGTGTGCGCGGGGGCGGGACTGTACCAGGCGATCTTCGCCTCAAATGAGAACACGGCCGCGAGCAGGCAGAGCACGATACCGAGAACCGTGGCGCGCCAGCGATGGATCAAGCTCTTACCCTGCATATGGCGAGTCTAACAAATCCGCATGAAGACAACCCTTCTGAGCTAGCTGTAACGGAAGAGCCCCATTTCACCGGTTGGAGTCGAGTCAAACTACCAACGCTTTTCTACACAACGAGCAATCAAAGGTTCTGGTCAGAATTGACCGGAATTATCGTCACCTTTTCTTGGATAGTGTTTATGATGCCTGCGCATCGGCATGCCGTGTCCGAATCGACCTATTCCGGATTGGCAGAAGGACGAATCATGAATGCAACAGCTGTTGAAAAGATCACACCCAGGGTAAATGAACCCATCGAAACTTCGGGCCGGATTCTGCCGCCCGCGACCACTTTTCTTCTGAGGTGGGGGTTCTTTGCCCTGCTTGCAATTGGCGTCGTCCTGTCGGTCGTTCTGGGCCTCGTGCAAAAGTGGCTTTGGATGCGGCAAATAGACTACGCGGGTATCTTCTGGACCCTTCTGTCTGTCCGGTGGGGAATCTTTGGCGCAGCTCTATTCGCTTCAATTCTCTACTTATGGATCAATCTCCGTTTCGCGTCGAGGAACATCGACGTATTGCGCGGGAGCAGTCTCTTCAGCAAAGAGTTTACTCACCCCGCGGACGCCAGCAGAACAATCAACGTCGACATCAGCCCAAGGCTGCTGGTATTTGCGATAGATGCGGGTATTGTGGTCCTCTCGCTCCTATTTGCATTCAGCATTTCCAGTCAATGGGACACGTATCTCCGTTTTCGCTATGGCGGATCGTTCGGACTTGCCGATCCTCTTTTTGGTGTCGACCTCGGGTTTTATGTGTTCCGCCTCCCATTCTATGAAATGTTGCAGGGAAGCATTACCGTCCTAACGATTGGGGCCCTCGCGATCCTCGGCTTTTGTGCGCTGTTCGGCATGCGGCAGTCCAAGCCCAGCGGAAAGCTCATTGTTCGAGATGGCATTGCCAGGCACTTTATCGTGCTTCTCTTTATTCTCGTGGCTAACTTCGGTTGGGGCTTTATTCTCGACCACTATGAGCTTGTCTACTCGACCCTCGGCGTGGTCCACGGGGCCGGCTATGCCGCAGCACACATCACAAGAGTTGCGCTCAGGGTAATGACCGGCGCCTCCGCGCTGGCGTGCATACTTCTGGCATTCGGCTATCTCCGTCCGCGAATGAAAAAAGTGGTTGCCGGTTTTGTGATTTACGCAGCGATGTATGTGGTTGGAGTGCTGGCGTTGCCTTACCTCATTCAGGCGTTCGTGGTAAAACCCAACGAACTCAGCCTTGAAACGCCCTATCTGAACCATTACATCGACTCCACTCGCAAGGCTTATAAGCTGGACGGAATACAGGAAACCGCTTATCCAGCTCTCTCGGACCTGACTCCCGACGTGATCGCGAGAAATCAGGATACCATCCAGAACATCCGTCTCTGGGATTCACGGCCGCTGCTTCAGACCTATCAGCAGACGCAGGCGATTCGGCTTTACTACCAGTTCTATAACGTGGATGTGGATCGGTACCGTCTGGCGGATGGCTACCATCAGGTCATGCTTGCATCCAGGGAACTTGCGTCGCAATTACCCGCACAGGCGCAGACCTGGGTGAACGAAAACCTCGAATTCACGCATGGTGAAGGACTGGTGATGAACTTTGTGTCGAATTCCACGGGAGGCGGCCTGCCGCAATACCTTCTCGAAAATATTCCCGCCGAATCGCAATACGGCCTGACGATAACCCAACCAGACATTTACTTCGGGGAGGTTGCGCCCGGCTACAAGATTGTCGCCACCGGAATTAAAGAGTTTGATTATCCCAAGGGCAACGAGAACGTCTATGCGAGCTACCAAGGGAAGGGTGGAATTCCACTCGACAGTATTTGGAAGAGACTTCTGTTCGCATGGACGCAGAAGGACATCAACATTCTGCTCACCTCCTACCTTGGACCGCAAAGCAGGATTCAGATCTGGAGGAGCGTACAAGAGCGCATTTCCAAAGTAGCTCCCTTCTTGCTATTGGATCAGGATCCGTATGCTGTATTGAGCAAAGGGAAGTTGTATTGGATTCAGGACGCGTATACGGTCTCGGATCACTATCCTTATTCACACGTACAGACAGACGGCACGGCGCAGGGCATGAACTACATCCGCAACTCCGTAAAGGTCGTTGTGGACATGTATGACGGAACAGTGTCGTTCTACGTGATGGATCCAAAGGATCCCGTTCTAAGCATGTACCAGCGCGCATTCCCTGGCGTGTTTAAGGATCTGAGCGAGCTTCCAGCGGACCTGAAGGCGCATCTGCGCTACCCTGAAGATTTGTTTGGGATACAAGCGGCAGAATATGCGACCTTCCATATGACTGATCCTCAGGTCTTCTATAACCGCGAGGATCTCTGGGTTCCTCCGCAGGAGAAGTACGATGGGGCCGTCAGCCCTATGGACCCTTACTACATGTTGATGAAACTCCCGGGGAGTGACCAGCTCGAGTACCTCATCATGACTCCATTTACGCCGCAAAAGAGAGACAATATGATCGCCTGGCTGGCAGCCAGGTGCGACTTCCCCGACTACGGAAAGATGCTGTTCTACGAGCTCCCTAAAGACAAGTTGATCTTTGGACCCAACCAGATCAGCGCGATGATTGACCAGAGCACGACAATCTCGCAGCAACTGACGCTATGGGATCAAAAGGGATCGGGAGTAATTCGCGGAAAGCTCATCGTGATTCCCATCGAAAACTCCTTCCTTTATGTGGTTCCTCTTTACCTGAAGGCCGAGGGCACGAATTTCCCCCAACTTAAGCGCGTGATCGTTGCAACTGGAGATAAGGTCGTGATGGAGCCGACTCTCGACGCGGCACTAACCTCGTTGTTTGGAACAGCGTCGCCGTCGTCGGTCTCATTCCCAGGGCAACAAGCTGCAGCGCAGGCGCCCCTTTCGAAGGCGACCCGTGATCAAGCCACAGCCCAACTTGCAGAGGCCCAAAAAGCACTCAACGCGCTGAAACAACTGCTGGCTAATCCACCTCAATAAGCTGAATCGGAGTGGTTCTTCCGACAACCGGCTCGAAGCGTCCAAATCGGCTGCGGCAGTTAAGCCAGGGAGTAATTGGCCTGTTGGTTCTCCAGTTAGGTGGCGCAGCTGCGCGCCGCTGATGCCAAGATCATCCACGACGTTCGCGTGCAGTAGATTCGGGGTCTGTAGGCACGGAATAGGAAGCGGGGTAGTCCCAAATGAAATCGCAGACGCTTAGAGACACGGTAACGGCGCTTTTTGCCGGCGACAAGGGCCTGCTGGCGATGGATGAAAGCAACCCAACTTGTAACAAGCGTTTTGCCCAAATGGGGATTCCCCAAACTGAGGAGGCTCGGCGAGCCTATCGCGAATTGATTGTGACAACGCCAAGGCTCGGCGAGTGCATCGGCGGCGCGATTCTCTACGACGAGACGATCCGACAGCAAAAGAGTGATGGCACTCCCTTTATCAAAGTCCTGATTGAGGCGGGAATCATTCCCGGAATCAAGGTTGACCAAGGCGCCAAGGATCTGGCCGGGCATCCCGGGGAGAAAGTGACTGAAGGTCTGGACGGGTTGCGCGGCCGTCTTGCCGAATACTCAAAATTGGGCGCCCGCTTTGCCAAGTGGCGCGCGGTGATTGCGATTGGCGATGGAATTCCAAGCTGGGGCTCGATAGAAGCCAATGCGCATGCCCTGGCCCGCTATGCCGCGCTGTGCCAGGAAGCTGGACTTGTTCCTGTTGTTGAACCCGAAGTACTCATGGATGGCGGGCACTCGCTGGAGCAATGCTACAAAGTTACGGACGAAGTGCTGCGAACGGTGTTCAGCCAACTGTTTGCACAACGAGTCATGCTGGAAGGAATGATCCTGAAGCCGAACATGGTGCTCGCCGGATTGGCCTGTACCGGACTGGAGACTGTGGATGAAGTGGCCGATGCCACGGTGAATTGCTTCTTGCACGCTGTCCCCGCTGCTGTTCCTGCGATTGCGTTCTTGTCCGGCGGCCAATCCCCAGAGCTTGCTTCGGCGCGCTTGAATGCGATGAACGTCAGATTCAAATCGCGGCTTCCATGGGCGGTGGCATTCTCGTTTTCTCGCGCGATCCAGCAGCCCGCCTTGCAGATTTGGAAGGGGCAAGATAACAACGTATCGGCCGCACAGCAGGCTTTGTACCACCGCGCACGTTGCAGTCAGGCTGCGCGCCGCGGAGAATACGACGCGTCAATGGAGAAGAGATGACCGGAAGCAAGCATAACCATGAAGGAAATAGTGGCGACGGCGGTGAACCCGAACCCGGCCCGTATTGGAAACGCATGCATCGTGACTGGCGCTTCTGGGTTGGCGCAGTCCTGATGTTTGCAGCGATCTCCGTTTACGTTCTCAGTGGCGATCTGGCATGGATTCCGGGCGGACACACGCAGCAAGGGTTGCCCGCAACCGGGCCGTGATCGTAGCGCCCCATCAACTCCGTCAGTCAGCGGCCTTCTGGCACAAGCCGTGCAGGGGCCGCTGATGACACCAATCAAGTGCCAACTGCCGATCATATGAAGTGAGTGGGACGAGATGAGCCCGATTTCTTTATATCCCTTGCGTTTCGAGCCGATCTATCAGTATCGGTTGTGGGGTGGCAGGCGCTTGTCTGGCCTGCTCTCCGCGCCGCTACCCGGTAACGGTCCTATTGGCGAAGCGTGGGTCCTTAGCGACCGCGACGATCATCAAAGCCTGGTTGCGAATGGACCGCTGAAGCGCCAGACGATCGGTCGATTGATGGAACAATATCGGGCGCAACTGATGGGGAAGTTTGCTCCTCGCTTCCGCCGCTTTCCCCTGCTCCTCAAGTTTCTTGACGCACGCGAAATGCTTTCCGTGCAGGTACATCCCAGCGACGCTTATCCAGACCTGATTCCAGCGGGCGAGACGGGGAAGACCGAAGCTTGGGTCGTGATCGAGGCAGAGAAGGAAAGCCACATCTATGCGGGCTTGAAACCTGGCACGACTGCCAGCGATCTGCGGAGTTCCCTCGCCAACGGGACCATTGCGGATCATTTAGTAGGCATTGTTCCCAAACCAGGTGACGCCGTATTCATCCCTGCGGGAACGGTTCATACATTGGGCGGCGGTGTTGTTGTCTTCGAGGTTCAGCAAAACAGCGACGTTACATTCCGCCTTTACGACTGGGGTCATATAGACGCGAAGACTGGAAAGCCACGGCCGCTTCAGGTCGATCAAGCGTTTGCCTGCATAGATTTTGAAGGGAGCGCCGGTGGCCTGGTCGCGCCCCGCATAGAGATAAACATGCCCGTTGAGCGCGAGAGACTCTTTGATTGCGAACCATTCCGGTTGTGGCGATTGCTCGGTCAAGCGCCGTTCCCAGTTGGCGCCATGGCAGAGCCACATGTGCTGGTTTGCATCGGCGGCTCAGGGCAAATCGAGCACGGCAACATCCCTTATGCCGTAGGCAAAGGAGACGTATGGCTCTTGCCTGCGGAGGCCGGGGTGTGTGCGTTTCAACCCAGCCAGGAAGTAACCCTGCTGGAGATTGCAATCCATGGATCGTAAGAATTGGGGATGGTGCGGAATTGAAGACAGGGCGATGGTGCAAGCGCGGAAACTCGAGTCGATTTCGCGAACCCCGGAGGTGGGGGTTGAATGAAAAAGCTCATTGTGTTCGATCTGGACGGGACCCTGGCGCCGAGTAAGTCGTCGCTGGCTCCCCAGACGGCGGCGTTACTGCATGACCTTATAGGCATCATCAAAGTAGCGGTAATCTCTGGAGGCGCGTGGACCCAGTTTGAAAAGCAGCTTCTCACCGATCTTCCCAAAGGCAGTCTCCTCACGAATTTGTCCCTGCTTCCAACTTGTGGGACAAAATTCTTCCAATACAAAGGGAAGTGGACGGAACTTTATTCAGAGGATCTGACAGCGGACCAAAGAAAGAAGATCATCGACTCTCTGAACAAAGCTGCCGGCGAATCGGGCTTTCACGCAGAGAAGGTTTGGGGAAAGGTGATTGAGGACCGGGGAAGCCAGGTCACATTCTCCGCATTGGGTCAGCAAGCTCCCTTGGCGGAAAAGGAAAAGTGGGATGCCGATTTCGCCAAACGAAAGAAGATCACAGCGATCCTGAAAACCCTTATCCCGGAGTTCTCTGTCCGCATGGGCGGTGCAACCTCGATCGACGTGACCAAGCCTGGCATCGACAAAGCCTACGGCATAGGAAAGCTGAAGGATACTCTCCACCTCTCTTTGAAAGAGATGATCTATATCGGCGACGCCTTGTTCCCAGGCGGGAACGACTATCCGGCGGAACAGGCGGGTGTAGTGTCGATTCCTGTCAAAGGACCAGACGATACCAATGTGGTCATCAAGACCATCATCGCTTGCTTAGGCGTTAAGTGAGCATGCGCACGCGAGGAGATTCAATGGGTGGATTCAAGTTGCAACGCCTGGGGATGATGATGGAGCCGGAACCAGGCAATCCCGTTGAAGTCGAGGGTGTCCTGAATCCGGCCGCCGTTCGTGGGCCCGACGGGAAGCTCTACTTGTTCCCGCGGCTGGTCGCAAAAGGAAATTATTCGCGCATAGGCATTGCACGAGTGCAATTCAATGAAGCCGGCGATCCGACGGGTGTCGAGAGGCTCGGCATCGCACTGGAGCCGGAAGCCGATTATGAGCGCCGGCCCGACGGCGGCGGCGGTTGTGAGGATGCCCGCGTCACGTATGTGGAACCACTTCAGCGCTACATCATGTCCTACACTGCATTCTCGCCCCAAGGCCCACGCATAGCCCTGGCCCTATCGGAGGATCTCTTTCATTGGGAGCGTCTCGGTCTCGCAACCTTCGCACATTGGCACGGCGTCGAATTGGGCAACGTGGATGATAAAGATGCCAGCCTCTTCCCTGTAGCAATTCCGAATCCATCCGGGCATCCGGAACTGGCGATGCTTCATCGCCCGCTCTTCCCCGGCACTCGACCCGAGGAAACTGCCTGTGGCCCTACATCCCGCGAGGTGGATCTCGATCGGGAAAGCATCTGGATTTCCTATTGCTCGATGGCCGTCCAGGGTCATGACGCCAATCGCCTTGGCAGGTTTACCTCCCATCACCGGTTGGCAACTCCAGTGTCGCCATGGGAGCGGCTCAAAATCGGAGCAGGCACGCCCCCGATCATGACCCGCCACGGCTGGCTGATTCTCTATCACGGCGTTAGCGAGAGACCGCAACCGAACACCGCTGAACACCATCTTTGCTATTCGGCCGGCGTGATGGTCCTCTCCGAGAAGCATCCACAAGTGATCCGCTATAGGTCGGCGGAGCCCGTGCTAACACCCGAATTGCCTGAAGAATGTCACGGGACTGTCGCCCATGTCGTGTTCCCCACCGGCATCGACCGCCGCGACGATCTTGGCGCTCCTGATCGTTTCGACGTCTACTATGGGATGGCCGACAACCGGATTGGCGTGGCGCGCCTCGACGTGCCGGATCAGCTACCGCCGGAGGAAGTCGCCAGTTCAGCAAAAGCAAAGGTCTGACAGGCTCAATACCCTCGCACTATGGTCAGAAAGAAGATCGAGAGGGCAGCGCGCTCCTCTCCATCAACTTTCGCCCCAACCGTAGCCGCCTGTGGATCGTTCAAGATGTCCCCAAGCTTACCCGCATCCAGGAAGCAAAAGCCGGTAGCGCGTTGCCAAACAATGGCATGCCTTCGCTTCGGTTCATCCGGGCCGGCTTAGCTGTCGGTGAACATGGCCTTTTGGGGATGTCCCTTCGCCAGTGGAGCCGGAGCAGCGGAATCGCTGAAGTCCTTCGTCCACTGCCAGTTCCTGATTTCGGGCATATCCTCAAGGTGTTCGCGGATGTAGTCGTGGTGGCGATGCAGTTCCTGGTTGAAGAAGTTGATTGCCTTCTCGGCCTGTAAGCGAAGACGAGGGATGTGCTTAAGCGCATCGAGCGCAAGGTGGAAGCGGCTCATTTCATTCAGCACAACCATGTCGAACGGTGTGGTGGTCGTCCCGTAATCCATATAACCGTGCACATGGAAGCGGCCTTCATTGGAGCGCCCATGAACCAGGGTGTGAATGAGCCAGCGATTGTTGTGAAAGGCGAAGATCACGGGAGCACTTTCGGTGAAGAGCGCGTTGAAGGACATTTCGTCCATCCCGTGCGCATGCTTATCGGGAAACATCAAAGTCATCAAGTCAACGACATTGACAACGCGGACCTTGATGCCGGGCACGTGTTTCTGTAGCAGCCACGAGGCCGCGCAGATCTCGATGGTTGGTACATCGCCGGCACATGCGAGCACAACATCCGGCTCACCGCCTCCATCATTGGTTGCAAATTTCCACGTGGATGCGCCTTTCGAGCAGTGATCAAGAGCCTCGTCCATATTGAGCCATTGGAGCTGCGGCTGTTTCCCGCAGGTAACGACGTTCACGTAATTGCGGCTGCGCAGGCAATGGTCGAAGACGCTGAGCAGGCAGTTGGAATCAGGTGGATAATACACGCGGATGACTTCGCTTCTGCGCTCCAATGCATTGACTACGTATCCGGTTGCCTGGTGGCTGAACCCGTTGTGGTCGTTGCGCCATGCATGACTCGTGAGCAGAACATTGAGGGACGCGAGCGGCCTGCGCCAGAGGAACGCGCGGCATTGCTCAAGCCATTTGGCATGTTGAGTTGTCATCGAATCGACCACCTGCGCGAATGCCTCATAGGAGGACCACATGCCATGACGGCCTGTAAGCAGGTAGCCTTCGAGCCATCCCTGGCAAAGGTGCTCGCTCAGTACCTCCATCACGCGGCCATCCGGCCCCAGTTCATCGTCGACCGAAACAATCTCAGCCATGGAGCAACGCTTTGTGGCCTCGAAGATGGAGTTCAGGCGATTGGAATTCGATTCATCCGGGCAAAACATGCGAAAGTTCTTCGGATTTATTTTGAAAATGTCGCGGAAGAAATCTCCCAATTTGCGCGGAGCCTCGGCGAGAACCTGACCCGGTCCGGGAATCTCTAGTGCGTAGTCGGTAAAATCGGGCAGCGCCAGGGTGATCAACTCGCGTCCCCCGTTCACATGGGGATTTCCGCCCATGCGTCGATTGCCCACAGGGGCGAGAGCCGCCAATTCTTCGATGAATTTGCCTTTCTCATCGAAGAGTTCGTGCGCCTTGTAACTCTTCATCCATGCTTCAAGAATCTGGAGATGTTCGGGGTTGTCACGGACCGATGCGAGCGGAACCTGATGCGCGCGGAATGTGCCTTCAATCGGGATTCCATCAACTTCCTTCGGGCAGGTCCACCCTTTGGGTGTGCGCAGGATGATCATGGGCCAGATGGGCTGCTTCTTGAACCCAGTGCCGCGCGCCTCCTTTTGAATCGACCGGATTTCTGCATAGCAGTCGTCGAGCGTCTGAGCCAGGAGTTGATGCACCACCTCAGGATCGTCTCCCTCAACAAAATAGGGGTTATACCCACGCCCCACGTACAGGGCCTTCAAGTCTTCGTCGCTGGTGCGCCCCTGGGCGGTTGGCCCCGAGATTTTGTATCCATTGAGGTGGAGGATCGGCAGGACCGCGCCATCTCGCACCGGATTGAGAAAGTTGACAGACTTCCAGCTTCCTTCAAGTGGACAAGTCTCGGATTCGCCGTCGCCGATAACGCAGGCGACAATCAGGTCCGGATTATCGAAGGCTGCGCCGAATGCATGAACCAGCGAGTAGCCAAGTTCCCCGCCCTCGTGCATGGAGTTCGGCACGTGCGGTCCGCAATGGCTGGGCACGCCGCCCGGCGTGGAGAACTTGCGGAACATAAGCCTCAAGCCGTCTTCATCGTGTGTGATTTCGGGGTGAACTTCGGTGTACGAGCCTTCCAGATAAGAACAGGCATTCAGTGAAGGGCCGCCATGCCCCGGACCGGAGATGTAAATGATGTCCGCGTCGTGCTCTTTGATGAGCCGGTTCAGATGAATGTAGATGAGATTTTGTCCCGGCGAAGTTCCCCAGTGGCCGAGCAATCGCGGCTTGATCTGCTCTGCTTTGAGCGGCTCTCGCAGCAAGGGATTCTCAAACAGGTAGATCTGGCCGATGCATAGATAGTTCGCCGCGCGCCAGTAGCGATTCATCTTGTCGAGCAGCTCGGGCGAAAGCGGACCCTTCGGCGCCGGGGCTCTTGTTTCGCTCTTGCCATCTGCCGCAATAGCCGTGGATAAGGACACATCGAAGATAAACCCAGATGAGTTGCCGGTCTGATCGAAGTTCTTGCTGAATGATTGCGGGATGCCATCCTGATCGGCGTTGATGGGGAGTTCTTTGGTAGCCATCTCGGTTGTTCCTTTCTATTTCTGCGCGGCCGGTAATAGCGCGCTGGCGGCTGTCGGACGTTGGTTTGTTTAAGTCTGTCTACGATGGGTCTCCGGCGTCATTTCGCCAGCATCTTTTTGATTGCGAGCAGTTCAAGACGCCGCTTTGCGGTTGTCTTGGGATAAGCCATCTTGAGTCCTCCCAGCGCATCAAGGACGATTTGAGAGACGATGAGCCGTGCGTTCTCCTTATCGTCGGCGGGGACTACATACCAGGGCGCATGATGAGTGCTTGTTGCACGAAGGCAATCCTCGTAGGCTTTCATGTAGTGTTTCCAGTATTTTCTCTCGTGAATGTCGGAGGTGCTGAACTTCCAGTTCTTGTCCGGCTCATCGATGCGCGCCAGGAATCGCTTTCGTTGCTCTTCGTTTGAAAGGTGCAGGAATATCTTGACGATTTGCGCCCCATTGCGATGAAGATGTTTCTCCAGGTTCACGATGGAGTCATACCTCTGGTCCCAAATGTCCTTCTCATCGCGCAATTCTTCGGGCAGTCCCTGGCTGCGAAGAATCTCCGGGTGCACTCGAACCACCAGCACCTCCTCGTAATAGGAGCGGTTAAAAATGCCGATCCGGCCGCGCTCGGGAAGGCGGCACGTGGTGCGCCAGAGAAAATCATGATCGAGCTCTTCGGCGCTCGGCTGCTTGAAACTGAATACCTCGCAGCCTTCTGGATTGACCCCAGACATCACGTGCCGGATGGCGCCGTCCTTGCCGGCGCCGTCCATGCCCTGGAAGATCAGCAGCAACGCATAGCGGTGGGATGCGTAGTGAAGCTGCTGCAACGAGCTCAGCCTTTCCATGTGCTCTTGCAGAAGTTCCTTATACTGCTTCTTCGACTTCGAATAGGGATCGACAACCGTAGGCCATTTGCTGAGGTCGACCTTTTTGTCCGGCGGTAAGCGGTAGTCTTTCGAGTCGATGGTCATCGTGTCCCTTCGGTGTCACGCGGACTTCTACGCGATCTTTCTCTTGGCCCTCGCGTCATCGCCTGTTTCGCGCTCCGCTTCTAGCCAGTCCTGGTCCTGCTGACTCTCGCCATGGACTCGGTGCTGGTAAATCTCATAAGCTCGGGCCGCGATCTGCTGAGCATCGACGGCAGGCGCTGCGCTTTGCGGGATCGCCTTCTTGATGGGATCGAAGATGCGATAAGCAAGAAGCTTCACACGATCGTTGATGAGTGCCCAGGCAAGTGCATAGGCCCATACAAGTCCCGCCCACTTCCAGCCGAGCGGCGCCATGAATACTCCGTAGACCGCGATGAGTGTCGCGATCGTCTGCGTGCCCAAGACTGCAATCAGCAGAGTCTTCGCGGGGCGTATAGACCAGAATGGGCCGCGTGTGCGCGTCAGGAAGATGGTCAGATGCCCGGCCACGGAAAGCTTGAGGTACATCAGTGTCTGGACGGTCAAGCGGTCCATGTGGAAGACGCGCTCGCCCAGATAGAACAAGAGAAACGCGGCGGCAACGCCAATCACTCCCAGAACGGTGGAGATGGACAGCACGAGCCGCATGTTCCAGGCTTCGGGCTTGTTCCTATACAAGACGTTGTCATAGGCGATCGACAGAATCGCCCCGTCGTTGAGCAGTGCGATCATCACGATCATGACTGCAGTGACAGGATAGAAATTGAAGACCAGTATGGCCAGCGTCATGAAGAACAGTACGCGCAGCGTCTCCGCGATGCGATAGATGGCGTAGCTGTTCATGCGCTGGAAGATGCGGCGACTCTCTTTGATCGCATCGATGATCACGGAGAGTCCGGACGTGAGAAGAACGATCGAAGCTGCTGCTCGGGCTGCGTCGGTCGCGCCGGAGACGGCAATGCCGCAGTCGGCCTTTTTCAATGCAGGCGCGTCGTTCACTCCATCGCCGGTCATGCCGACAATGTGCCCACAGGTCTGCAGCACGTCGACGATATGAAACTTGTGCTCAGGAAACACCTGCGCGAAGCCGTCGGCCTTCTCGATCTCCTCAGTTACCTGCGGCGTTTCTTTCTTCTTTGGATCGCCGAGTGCGTTGGCGTCCAGGATATTGGAGCCCAGGCCCAGCTCTTTCGATGTCTCCCGTGCAATGGCAATTTGATCGCCCGTTACCATCTTGATTTTCACGCCCATTTCAATGGCGTTGGCGATGGTTTCCTTGGCATCCGCGCGTGGCGGGTCGAACAAGGGCAGCATGCCGACAAACTTCCATTTGCCTTCCTCATCGGCCCTGGCCACACCCAGCGAGCGGAAGCCGCGACCGGCAAAATCAAGAATGGCTTTTTCTACCGCTGGCTTGACATCGCCGGCATTGGTCGCCATCTGCAGAATGACCTGCGGAGCTCCCTTGGCCACAAAGAACTGCTTCCCGTCCGCGCCTTTGACGGTAGCTTCGGTACGTTTGTGCACCGGATCGAAGGGCATGAAGTGAAGCACCTGACAACTCTTCAGTTCCTTGTCATCCTTCACGCCTCCGATGACGGCAAGGTCAATGGTGTCTTTGTCTTCTGCGCGGGAGGCAAGCGCCGCCCAGAGAATCACCTTGTCGGGAGCAATGCTGTCCACCGTGAACGGATCGCCTAGTGTTAGTTTGTTCTGCGTGAGTGTGCCGGTCTTGTCCGAGCACAGCACGTCGACCCCAGCCAGTTCCTCGATGGCCGACAATCGGGTTACGATCGCTTCCTTCTTCGCCAGCAACCGTGCACCCACGGCCATGGTCACCGACAAAACAGTCGGCATGGCGACGGGGATCGCAGCTACTAGAAGCACCAGGCAGAATTCCAGCGTGGTGAGGACCTTGTCGCCTCGGAAGAGGGCAAAGACAAGAATCAATGCGACCAGTGCTACCGCCAAAACGATCAGGTAGTCGCCGATCTTCATCACAGCCTTTTGGAAATGGCTGACGGTATGAGCCTGCTCCACCAGTTGCGCAGTCTTGCCGAAGTAGGTGTTCGTGCCGGTGGCATAGACCATGGCGTCTATTTCGCCCTGGCGGATGATGGACCCGGAATAGACTGCGCCGCCGGGTTTGGCGGTAACGGGCAATGACTCTCCAGTCAAAGCCGACTGGTCCACCTCGATCGAATCACCATCCAGCAAGCGCGCATCTGCTGGCACAATATCGCCCAGCCTGAGACGAACGACGTCGCCAGGCACCAGCTCACTCGCCTTGGGATCCTCCCACTTGCCGTCGCGCTTGACCTTCGCCTTGACTGCCAACCGGGCCTTCAGGGCGGCAATCGCGTCTCCCGCCTGATGCTCTTCCCAAAATCCGACCAGGGCGTTGGACAAGAGCAGCGCAAGGATGACGAAGAAATCGAGCCAGTGCCGGACAATTCCCGACAAAATGACCGCGGCTTCAATCATCCACGGAATCGGACCCCAGAAATACGAGAGGAACTTGAGATATTCGTTGGTCTTCTTCTCCGCGATCTCGTTCGGGCCGTACTGTGCCTCACGCTTTTGCGCCTCGGCCTGTGTGAGTCCATCTGCCGATGCCCCGAGCTTTTTCATCAGCTCAGGCATGGGAAGGGTCTTCAGATCATTCTTGTCATCCTTCGGCGAGGGCTTGGACTCTGGGTTCGGATTGGGCTTCTCTGGATTCAGTTTCACTTGTCACAATTCTCCTGTTCCTGCGCTCTCTCCGCGGCGCGTCGGTTCAGAGAGAGGCTTGGAAAATGGTTAAACGTGGCCTTGAAGAAGACTCGTTGGAGCTTATTGAATTCTCGAATGAGCAGCGATATGCGAGCCTTCCTCGACACAGACACACAGTATCTACGCTGGCCATTCGGCCTGATCTTAGGCATCAGCCAAGAATGGGCAGAGCGGGAGAGGTCAGCGCTTCTGGAGCTTGTGCTGGCAAGATGGGGCGCCGGTTCGCACGCAGTCCGCAGGAGATACGCCACCATCTCTGTGACGCCGAAGCCATGAAGCGTTCCGCAGGCATGCGGCATCGATTCGAAGACAAAGGTCCAGCAGGCCGATTACTTTGAAAAGATCGAGTGATCCTTGTCGTAATGCTGTTCCGTTTTTGATGCTTTCTCCGCGGCTTTCTCAGCCAAGTGGTTGATCCTCACTTCTGCTGCCGCATCCGCTTCCGTCTTGTCTTTCAGTTTCTTTGCGTCTTGATTCTCAAATTGTTGCTTCATGGTTGATCTCCCCTGTTATCACCATCGCTCCTCTTCCCATGAAGTTCTGATCAGTTTTGCTCTCCCTATCCGAATCGGCGGGAATGCAGGGCAATGTGCCGTGAATTCACCTGCCACGTTCGCGGTCCAAGCGCCACCGAGCGGCATTCAAGAGATAGCAGCACAACCCGGCGGAATTGTTAGCGCGATTGGGATAGAAGCTCTTCACGCTGCGATGGCGAAAGGCTTCGCCTCTGCCGACGCTCCTCTTACTGTCATGAACTCCACACGGTGAGCAATTCTGGCCAGCATTCACGCGCATGGCCTTCCATGATGGATCGTGCGCAGGTTCCTTTCCCGCCTGCGAATCCCACCCTCATTCACCCTTGGCTGTCGGGGAAATCTCGCATCAGGAGAACACCGAATGATGAGACCTGGGCGATTCGTTACCTGGTTGTATCCACAAAGAACTGGTGGCCTGGAAAAAAGTGTTGATTTCACCAAAGTGGATCGAGAGTGTCGGTTGGGAGTATAGAAAAGTCTTGATTGAACTGTCTCGTGAGACGATCATGGCCGCGCCCGAATACACCGACGAGTCTCTGCTCACGCGGGATTACGAAACAGGCCTATATGGGCACTACAACCGTGAAGGATACTGGGTCGACGAACTCTCGGCAGTGTGAGGGCGGTTCAACAAGCTGATTAGTGCACCGGGATCAATTAGTGCACTAGGATCAGATAAATGCAGATGCCGATCCCGGCGCCGGCCAACAAGAGTCCGAGCGCCACGGCATCCCTCGACATTCGTCCCGGTACCCAGGTGCCCGATTTCAATTCGTGAATGAGTTGAAAATGTCGCAGGACTGAACTGAGGATGACGGCCACGCCCAAGCCCACCAGCGCAACCCCGGACCAGACGGAAAGCCCCGTAGCGCGCATTGGAGGATGTGCTTCGCTCAGGCTCAGCTGTCGGAAAAACAGGCCGAATCGGCTGACCGCAAAACCGATACCGATCAAGCCTAATCCCGTGCGAATCCAGGCTAAGAAGGTTCTCTCGGCTGCGAAATAGACCCTGGGATCTTGTTCAGTAGCCTTATCCATTCACCAATTGTATTGAAGACTCGGACCGCGCTCGATTTCGTGTAGCGATACTTGATGCTGCACACGAAACGCTCCATGTGATCTTTCACTTGAAGCGATCGGCCAACAGATGGTCCGCAATTCGTATCGCGTTGGCAATGATCGTCAGTGAAGGATTGACTGCGCTGGCCGAGACGAAGCAGGAGGCGTCAACGACATAGAGGTTATCGAGGTCATGCGCTTTGCACTCTGGATCGAGCACGCTAATTTTGGGATCCGTTCCCATTCGGCAGGTGCCGTTCTGGTGGCCGACGCCTTCAAGGGGTATGCGCTTCTTGAAGTAAACATGGAGCGGAACGGATGCGCTGGCGTGGCCAGCCTTCTTGAGAATGTCGACCCAGCGATCCTTTAGGCGCTCGAAGGATTGGACATTATTCGGCGTGTAAGAGAGTTGAATTCGTCCAGGAGCGGCGTTTGTCACGGGTTCTGACTCGTTCGTGCGGCCAGTGTCTCCTGACGGGTGTGCTCCAACAAGACCTGGTTGACACGCTTCGAGCGAGAGCGGAGTCGCGTTGTGGAGGGTGACTCGATTCTCAGGGTTGGGAAGATCCTCCGTCGTCAGCCACCAGGGCACCGCGTGGTGCTTCATCCCTTCAAGAACGAAGCCGGGAGTCAGCGGCGGAGCGTCGCCTTTCATCATCTCGAAGTGAAAGCTGCCCACCGGCTGCACCTGGCCTAACGGAAAAGGGTAGGAGGGATCGGTGTCTTTGAAATAAAAATCATTCGTTCCCCATGTCTTCGTATAACTATCCTCGTTCCGCTGGGTGCTCAGCGCGAGCAGCGCGTCTGCTTGGTGATACATGAAGTTGCGCCCAACCTGGTCGGAGCGGTTGGCGAGGCCCGCGGGGTGTTTGTCGTTGGCCGAGGCAAGCAGGATCACGGCGGAGTTAATGGCGCCCGCACATACTGCGAAGAGACCGGCAGAATAGATTGCGGCGCGACCGGCTATCGATGGCGGCGGTGCGTTGGTTTCAGTCGGGCCGGCGGCGGAACCATAAGGCTTGCCGGAGCCGGAGTGGAGGACTTCGACACCGGTGACCGCAGTGCCCGCGCTATTGGTGATGAGGCGTGTCACGCGGGAGTTTGTCATCAGCGTGACGTTGGGCAAGTGCACAATCTGCCGAATGCAGTTGATATCGGCATCGGATTTGGCGTGAACCAGGCAGGGATAGCCGTCGCAGGTATCGCAGCGCACGCATTTTGAGGCGAGAGGGTCAGCCTCGTTGCGCTTGAGTCCGAGCGGAATTGGGAAGGTATGGATGCCGAGTTTGCGAACATCGTCCTCGATGGCCTGCATGCGTGGTTCGTTGGCGAGAGAGGAATAAGGATACTTTCTGGAATGGAACGGTTCGGTGGGATCGAAGGAAGACCCGAAACCACCTGAGACAGGCGGCGCAGTGCCAAGGTCGCCATGGACGTGAAAGAGCTCTTCGGCACGGGTGTAGTAAGGCTCCAGATCGGAGTAGGAGATGGGCCATGCCGGCGATATGCCGCCCTTGTGGTGGATGACTCCGAAATCCTCGGCACGCATGCGAAACATGGCCGCGCCGTAAACTTTTGTCTGTCCGCCTACGAAGTAAGACTGCTGCGGGTGCAGGTCTTTGCCGTCTTTATCGTGCCAGGTTTCCTTGGTGTGATATCGGTTATCAAGGAAAACAGCGGAAGTGTCCCAGTTGAGCTTTTCCTGGGGCATGAATGGACCCCGCTCCAGGATGAGAATCTTCTTGCCGGCGTGAGCCAGATGGAAAGCCAGGGTTCCACCGCCCGCGCCCGTTCCGATGATGATTGCGTCATATTGAGTGGACATATGGATTGAGATGCGAAGAGCGAGTGGCCTTTTGTTTAAACTGCTAACGGATTAGGCATCGGCTTTCGTTTTAGTCCTTTTTTCAGAAGATTACCGGTGATCTGTCTCGACCGAGAGGTCGGCCTCGCGCGGATGATGATGGAACGGGAATTGACAAAGAAATGGGCACGGATAGCTCGGGTCGGGGTGCAGCTTGGCGCACAGGACACTCTCTATGCCGTAAACATGCAGATAGATCTCCGCTGATGTCATCATGCCGAGCACTGGCGCCACGAAGTAGAGCCATACCGCGGTCCACACATCGGCGAATACAGCCGAGCCGGTCGTTCGTGCGGGGTTAATGCTGAAGCCCGAAACAGGCGCGAAGACAAATACATAGAACGTAATCAGAACTCCGACCAGATAGCTCGTGTATTGAGCGAGCGGAGGTCGATTCGAGAACCAAAGCACGACCAGCATGAGGAGCGCGGCCATAAGATACTCCGCGCAAAACGCACCGGCTGTTCCACCCCGTCCAGGAACCGTAACCGCATAGTCCACCGTGGGAACGGCTAGGCTACTGCGCAGACAAAGTGCCGAGAGACCCACCCCACAGATTCCTCCGATGAATTGGGATACGACATAGAAGCCGGTATCCCATCTGTCGATCTTGCCGAGCCGGAAATAGGTCAAAGTGATGGCAGGGTTGAAGTGGGCGCCGGATCGCTTGCCCATGGGCGAACGAATGATAAGAATCGCGGTCGCGCCCATTGAGATTCCCATCAAGAGTCTTCGCAACGCGCTGCTGGGCAGAAGTTTCAGAGCGGGCAACGCCGGATCAAAAAGCCAAACAGTGAAGAAACACGCTGAGATCATGAAGATCGCAAGCTCGGCGCCCTCATCAACATAAAGACGCCAATGGCGCCGGAATGCAGTCCCCAGCGAGTGAATCGCCGCCGCCGAAGTGAAACTGTTTTGCTTCCTGGCCAAACAGTCCACCTCCGCGTCAAGTGACATGCGCAACCTTCCGGCGGGCACCAATCGTCCATGTCGCCGTCAGACGCCGCTAGCGAACCGTGACTTCATAATTCTGGCCCTCCCAGCGATTATCTGCCGTCCAAAGGAACGTGAAGCAAAGACGCGTTCCCGCTTTGGTGGCAACGTCATTCAGGTCAACATAATCAACTTGAAGCGCATTTTGCATCGACTTGCAATCGTTCTCGGTTTTCCAGTTATCGCTTGACCAGCGGAGTGAGAACTGTGCGTCCCCGTGCACACGCAATGCTTCGCCAGCGCGCATGAATCGAACATGCCGCGTTGGTTTCCAGACTTCCAGCCTCTTTCTGTCATTTCGTTTGCCAAGGTAGCGTTCGGCAACTTCGGGGATGGCATCGTAAACCTTGCCATCTGACGTAGAGCGAAGTAGCTTGATGTACTCGGCGTGAGCCCACATTAAGGGCATCGCGGAACCTGTCGGCCTACCAAGCCACTCATAGATCTCCGGCCTGTCCGTTTCATCCCATGACTGCTCAGGAAGCAGCCCTGTGCTGCTCGCAAGTCCCTCGATCGCGCGGATGTACTTCTCGGTACTGTTGCCCGCAGCTAGCTCGTAGTGCCCGCGTTCGCCAGCAAGCAGCGGCCACACGCGGCCTACTCCAAACTTCGTGAAAGGCGCACCATCATGGCCTTGTCCGTATCCATCGTGATTGTAGCGATGCCAGCCTGGTCCTTCAGGAGTATCGGTCTTGATCACCGCGTCGATCACCTTGACGGTTGCAACTATGTTCGGGTCCTGTGGACTGCGAATGCCGTAGCGAACTAGCTCCAGAAAACCCCCATCGACAATGTTGCGCGCAGGAAAATCGCTTTCTTCGCCGGGTGCATGATTGGCAATGTGGAGAATGCGCCCTTCCTTATCTTCCGCCGGGTTCTGCTGCCCGACTTGCTCGGGAAGGATGCGCATGTAGTAGCCGCTTTCGCCTTCAGGCAGCGAGCCGGTCGTAGTCAAAGTCCATTCTTCAATGTGCGACTCCAGATAATCTGCATACTCTTCAATGAATGCAGCGCTCTTGTTATCGCCGGCCTCTCGCATAAATACAGACGCGCAGACAAGAGCCGCAATATTCGAAGCAAGTGTGGAAGGAGAATAGCCGGAGGCTTCTTCCCAACGCTCCTGCGGTGTAACCGGGCCGTTCCGGATAAGGTAGGCCGCGGCTGTGCGGACCATGTAAGAAGGATCAAAATCAGACAGGCCGTTCTCGCAACGGAGACGCCACGCAAGCATGATTGGAAAAGCAACCTCGTCGAGCTGAACTCCGCTCCAATACGCGTCTCCGTTGACCCAGAAGTTCTGCGCAAATCCGCCGTCGGCATGCTGCGAAACGGCCAGATAAATCAGGGCGCGGAGCGGCGTGGCCGTGTCTCCTGCAGCCAGGAGCGCCGTTGCGCTATTGATCATGTCTCGCGTCCACACGAGGTGATATCCTCCCTGGTCGCTATCGCCTTTCGCCTGGCCCCATGGTATAGCGAGCGACGCGATCAGAGCGCCTGCGAAAGACTTATCCTCGTGCGCGAGGAGCAGGCTATAGCTGCTGTTATACAAATTTCCCTTGTCGAACGAGGACCCGGCCAAAGGCTTCAGATGCGCCGCCGTGTCGTTCCATTGTTTCGTGTATTTCGCGAGGTGTTCGTCAAACGGCGTTCCAAGTGACTGCAGCAGATTTGAGACGGCCCGGTGCTCGCTGTTGCCAAACGCCAACCCCAGAGTGAATTCTTTGTCTTCACTCCAGTCCAGTTGCGCAGTCAGGGCAACATTTCCGTCACTAGCTTTGTCAAACTCCCAATCCATTTTGAAGTTCTGAAGATCGGTCCACCCATCGCTCGATCCAACATATCCGCAAGACACGCGTGAGAAGGGAACTGTCGCGCCCATAGCCAGCCATTTGCTGCCTTTCTGCGCCATCAGAATTTGTTGGCCGTTCGCGATCGCAATGTATGCGCTGTTGCCCGCGCCTCCGATCTCAAGATGGGGCGCGCAGAGTGCAAAGATCTTGAGGTTGGCCAGGAAAGACTTGTTTGTTCCCGTGATCCGTGTGCGTTGAAGCAGGCAAGGAAGATGAGGGTCGCCGATCACTTCCTTGGTAATGGTGTAGCGCCCTTCGGGGTCTGCATTCGTGCACCGATAGCCCAGCGCGTGATCGGAAATGCGCTCGACCGAAACCTTGAGATCGCGCTTCTCATCCTGAAAGAACATGCTGCCGTCGGTTATAAGATATTGCAGATCGCGAATCTGCGGCCGATCAATCGTCGGATAGTAGACTTCGGTGACAATCCCATTCCAAATCGTGAACCAGAGATGGCTGGATGCTGAGTATGCCGTACCGATGCCATCCTTGTTGCTGTGCGTCCACCGGGGCTCAATGCCCGGCTTTCCAAACGCTTCTATTCCCGCAACTTCTTGCATCTTCGCGCCTCATCTGTGCAGATTCTAAGACGCGCATCTGAACCCAGATGGTCAATTTTGCTCTACCCGGTGTACGGCTCTTGCTAGATGAGATGGTCTGTTTGTGACAGAGATTCCTCCGTCGACGGAATAGCACAACGCATTAAGGTGACACATGCGTTTGGAAGGGAAAACAGCCGTTGTGACGGGCGCGGGCGCGGGTATCGGACAGGCGATTGCGCTAGCATTTCGCGACACTTATAATCCACGAATTTCAATAGCTTTCAATAAATCGTTCGATCTGCTTTGGGAGCGGAGGGTCGGGGGTTTGAATCCCTCCGCCCCGACCATTAAAATCAATTACTTAATAAATCGCCAGTAACTACAGAATCGAAGCGTTGTTCTTCCATTGTGCGCCGACCTTTGAAGTCCTTGCGGGGATTAATACCTTGGAATCACTGTAGGCAAGCAGGAATGTTTGAACTGATTGGCGCCCCTCCGTGTAGAATTCACCGCATGTTTTGGAAAATCGCGCCGCAATTTTACTTTTGCGAAGGAGAAGTGAAACGAGATGAATCGACGCTCTTTCATCATTACGTCAGCCGGAATGCTGGGGACGCTCCCTCTCTATGCCAGCGGTAGCCACGAGCCCGCTTCCACAATGCTGGAACAGAATTCGAAAGGGTGGATCGACGTATCACCGGGGCCGGAACTGCAGGGTTGGACGGAATATAAGTGGTTTGGGGTGGTCGGAGAAGATTGGCGCAATGCCAATCAGTGGCAAATGAACTCAGCTACAGGCATTCTTCTTTGCGACGGCTTGCAGCCGCTGAGTAAGTATCACAGCATGTTTTTGATGGACCGTGAATGGAAGGATTTTGTCTTTCACGTCGAGTGGAAGTTTACTCATTTGGACCAGCCCACCGGCTATAGTGGCTACAACAGCGGCGTGTTCGTACGCATGAAGGAGGAAACTCCGGATGTAAAAGTCATGCACCAGGTCGAGACCGGCTCCGTGCTGGGCCACGCCGGCTGGCTCCGCGGAGGGATCTTCGATCATGGAGTACTTACGGTGCTCGACACGCGCGTCTGGGTAGACCATGAGTGGCGCAGAGTGGATCCAGGCTTCCCGGGGAGTTGGAAACCGCTGGTGAAATCGATTACCCCGGAATCGGATCCCAAAGGTTTAAAGAGTGCTTATGACGTCGGCATTCAAGGGCCGGTCCATCCTGCCGGCGAATGGAACACTTACGATGTGACCTGCCGAAATAGCAGGATCTCAGTCCGGACGAATGGCGTAGCAAGCAGCTTTGCGGACAATTGCAAAGTGCCGGTGGGCCGCATAGGGCTGGAATGCGAAGGGCATCGAATTGAATTCCGCAACCTGCGGGCGAAGCCGCTTTCGTGAGCGTTGGGTTTGTCTCTGCCGAGGATGTATGACGATTTGAGGAGAGGTCATGAATCAATCGCGCCGATACTTCTGCTATTTGCTTTCGGCAATTGCCACTGTCAAGGCGTCCGCGCAAAGCTGGCTGCTGCCATCGAAGGCATACTCCTACGACAGGATTTCAGTCCATCAAGAGCCCCACAGCCGTCTGCGTCACTTCTTCGATGGCGAGACCCATACCGGATTCGCTGTCGAGCTTCATGAGAGTGAGTTAGCCGCAGGCGACGCGCCGCACCCGCCACACCATCATATACACGAAGAGGTAATTCTAATTCGTGAAGGAACGATTGACGTCATGATTGCCGGGCAAACCACCCGACTCGGTCCGGGGTCGGTTGCTTATATCGCGTCCAACGAAGAACACGGATGGCGCAATGTGGGAACCACCCGCGCGCGCTACTACTTATTCGCCCTTGGCCCCGCGTGGGACTATCGCGAGCGAATGGCCAAGACGGAGTAAGGCCAACGTTGGTGTCACCGGGGCAGGCCACAAGGACCTCATTTAGAACATCTCGCCAGGAATCCCCATTGTTCAAGAAGCCATGCCTAAGAATCAAAGTAGCCCACTACCAACGAACCAATTCAAATGCAATCCCTCCGCTGCTTCCACCGCTGCACCAGGTCCGCCGCCGCCTTCGGCCACTCGAAAAACCGAAATACAAATCCCGCGTCAAGCAGTCGTCGCGGAACGACGTAGCGGCTCTTCAGCACCAGCTCCGACTCGGTCCGCATGAAAAACGAGCCGATCTCGATGATCGGCGCCGGCGCCCAGACGCCGTTCGGCATCTCCCACGCCTCGCGAAAGCCAGCCATGAATTCGCGATTCGGCAGCGGACGCGGCGCGCCCAGGTTCACCGGCCCCTCAATCTCTTCGTGATCCACCAGGAATTCGACAGCGCGGGCGAAGTCTTCCTCGTGAATCCAGGAAACATATTGCCGTCCGCTGCCCTGTGTTCCGCCCAATCCCACGCGCACCAGCCACGAGAGGACGGCGAACGCACTGCCCGGCGCCGGGCTGAAAACGATCGTCGTGCGCAGCGCAATCTTGCGCGTGCCCGGCGTGCGCGCGGCCCACAACGCGCTCTCCCAGTCGCGCGCGACCTGAACGGAAAAGTTCCACGAGTCGGGCGCGGGACGCGAGCTACCGAACAGTCCTTCCACCATCTCGTATCCCCCTAGCTCGCCGGTCGCTTCATCCATCAGCCGGTCGAGCGAATGCCGGTAAATCGTCGCGGTCGATGCGTTCATCCACAGGCGCGGCGGATTCTCGAGCGAGGCGATGGCGTCGCCCACAAGTTGCGTAGCGTGGATGCGCGACCCGTAAATCTCCTGCCGATTGCGCGCCGTGTACCGGCAATTCACGCTGCGCCCGGTGAGATTGATGCAGACGTCGGCGCCTTCGAGTGTCTCCACCCACGGCCCGCGGGACGAGCCGGTCCAGTGCACCGTCTGCCACGGCATACTATACGGACTGCGCGTCAGCACGGTCACATGATGGCCGCGCTCCTGAAAATGCCGCGCGAGCAGCTCGCCAACCAGCCCGCTGCCGCCGGGGATCACGATGCGGAGCGGCCGCCCGCTCATGACTCAACCTCACCGTAGATGGCCTCGCCGTAAATCGCGCGCAGCAGCTCGCCGGCCGGCCGGTAGAGCGGCTTCAACAGCGGCACTTCTGCCAGCTTGATGGCCAGCAGCATCATCTGCATTGTTTTGTCGAAGAGCAGTTGCGTGCGCTGCTGGCGGGGCGACCGGTCATAAACCCAGAACAGCAGGATGCCCATCTGGTAAAGCCAGAACAGCCGCGGCAGATATGGCAGGATCGACTTCGGCACACGCAGATGGGAGTCTCCGAAGGCACGCGTGAAAAACGAAATATCGCGGTCACGAATGGGCGCGGTTGCGCCGCTGAAGGGCGAGAGCGGATGCTCGGGGTCGATATGAGATGAGAGTGCGCCGACGAGCGCGCGATTGGGCGCGAAGTACTCGACCTTCTGGCGGATGATGCCGCGCAGCCGCTGGTCGAGCGTGCGGCTTCTCGACAGTAAAGCCTCCAGAGCCGGCGCGATCTCCTGCTGCGATTGCTCGTAGAAAGCCATCACGATGGCGTCCTTCGAGTCGAAGTAGTAATACGTTGCGCCCAGCGCGACGCCGGCCTCGCTCGCAATCTCGCGCATCGTGGCGGCATCAAATCCGCGGTCGCGAAAAGTGCGCAGCGCGGCAGCAAGGATGCGCTTGCGCGTCTCCTCGGACTTAGGGGTTGACGATCGTGACATCGCGATCAAACTCCTGACGCCGAGGTCAGGGCGCGGCGCTGACGGAGCAACGCCAGTACCAAAAGATTGAAGATGTGCGCTATTCCGAGAATAAGCAGCAGGCCTCCAATCTTGCTGATCGCGATCTTCGCCACCATCGCGTAATCGATCATCTGCCAGTTTGTTGAATACGTGAGGCCGACGTAGCCGAGGCTCACCAAGTAAAAGCCAATGTCGAGCAAACGGGAAATGGCGCTGACCAGCGTCACATTGCCGGCAAAGGCATCGTTAAGGAAAACTTTGCCGGTTCTGTGCAGCACAAGACTGAGGCCGCCGATCAGCATGGCGCAGGCGCCAAGGTACACGAAATAGTAGAGTTCGATGTGGTTCAAGTAAGTCGATGGGAGACGCATATTCGACCTCTTACGATTATTTGAACACGTTCAAATCAACATTACGCCCAGTCTACACTCGAGTCAACATAATATTGAATGAGTTCAAAACACTTGACCAGGCGTGGGCGCGCCATTGGTCTCCAAAGGCTAACTGTTTGGCAGTTCTGCGTATTGTGCCTGCGGGAGAACGCTAGCGCTGCGGCTGGATCGGCCGCGGCATCTGGTAGGCGGCCATGGCCATGCGATGACGGCGGCTGCGCAGCTCGTGCACGATTACGTAGATGATGAGGAAGAGAACGAGGAATGGGCCGCCTATCACCCACGGCGAAATCGACACGTGATCTCCGCCGTACGTAACGGTGGGCGACGCATGCACATTGCCGAAGATTGTCACCAGGTCCCCGCCCACCTTCACCGAATCACCCAGGTGAGGCGATCCGAAGAACGTCACCACGTCCCCCCGGATGGAGGAGTCGTCCGCGGCCGTCACGCTACCAAAAAAGTCAACGATATCGCCATCGGATTCGCCGGAGAGCCGGACATTGCCGAAGAACACCACGAGATCGCCCGTGGCTTTGCCCTGGATGTGCACGTTGCAGAAAAAGCAGACCGCATCGCCGACCGGCTCGTCGGGCGAGATATCGATGTTATGGAAGAACTGCACGGCGTCGTCTTGGGCGCGAACGGACGATGGCGCAGCCGCGAGCGCGGCGCCAAAAAGGCAGACGGCGAGAAGTCTCCTTGACATGCGAGTGGACATAGGCGTGCGTTCCTCGCTCTCAGAACCACTATACGCGCGGCCGCAAAAGAAAGTTCCCCGAGTCAAAGGGCTGGCAGGCCGGGGATGGCAATTTATTGCTATCCGCCGCAATTAGGGCTGGATCCGGGCAACACTCCCGGGGCGCCTAGAGCTTCAACCGCATGCCAAGCTGAATTTGCCGCGGCAGAGCCGTGATTCTACCGAGGATTCAGCGCCTGCGTCCATTCGCTCGCCGAATCCACCACCACGTCCGGTGGCGTCTCCATCAGATTCTGCGGCCCAAAGCCGAAGGCGCACCCAATCGCCCACGCTCCCGCGTTTCGCGCCGTCTGCACGTCCACCTGACTGTCGCCGATCATCACGGTTTCCTGCGGCTGCGCGCCGGTCTCCTCCATCAGCGACCGCAGCCCCAGCGGATCCGGTTTTTTCAGCGCAAAGCTGTCGCCGCCGTAGATGTGCAGGAAATATCCAGCCAGCCCGAGTCCCTCGCAGATGCCGCGCGCAGGTCGCACCGGCTTGTTAGTGAGCACCGCCATCGCGCGCCCCGGGCCGCCCGGGGCGTCATGCAGTTCGCGCAGCGCCTCGAGAGCTTCGAGGACGCCCTCGTAGGCGTAGGTAAAGTCGAGCTTGTGCTCGCGGTAGAACTGCAGAAAAAACTGGTACGCCGTGGCCAGTTGTTCTTCGTCCACCGCCCCTGGAGCTATGTTCCCGGCCACTGCCAATGAGCGGCGCATGAGCATCGGCGCGCCATTGCCCACGAAGCTTGCAATCGAGGGATCGGGCAGCGGGCTGAAGCCGAATTCGCGGAGGGTCGCGTTCACGCTGTTGCACAAATCCTGCGCGGAGTCGATCAGGGTCCCGTCTAGATCGAAGACAAGCAGCTTCAACCTCTCCACAGGAATGGGGCGCAGTGTTTGGATCATGAATCCAGTTTAACGTTCAGGAAGTGCCGCCGAGTATCGGGAAGCAGTATTCCATCGCCACAAGACAACGTGCAACCAGCTCTAGACTGCAGCAGAAACCTTTCCAACCTTCGGTTTGAGCGACGAAGGCAGCGCGAATCCCACCGCGATGATCCAAACAAATCCCGGAAAGCGCGTGAGCGGCACCAGCGGCAGCGCCTGCGGAAATTCGATATTGAGCCAACTAAGTTCGCCGATCACGGCCAGGACGAGGCCAAGAATCGGAATCCATCGCGGCACAATTTTGTAAAACAGCAGAGGAACAGAGATGCCAGCCATCAGCAAGCCGAAGGAAACCGAGTAAGCCGGGCCTCCCATCGCAAATCCCAGGTAATAGAGAGCGAGGATCGCATCCCTGCTTTGGAAAACCGCGGGCTGCGCCATCGCGAAAAGCACAGCAGCATTCGACATCATCATAAAGACAGTAGCGAACCCGCCAAATTGCGCAATGCGCGGGCCGGCGGCACGCACCCCGAAGAACTCAAGCCGGCTGACGATGGACGCAGTGAAGATGCCCAGCGGCACGGACGAGCCGAATTGGAGAAGAGCGCAGAGTAATGCTGCGGAAGGCCTGGCCTGGAAGAAGGCGACGATGGTCGCGGCAGGCTGCCATGGGCCGGGGAAATAAGGCTTGCCCCCAAAAATTGTCACCGGGAAGAGCCCGGCAAGAAACAGCAGCGTGAACGCAAGCGCGAGAGCGCCCAGATGCGGGCTGGGATGACGGGGACCGGCGGCAATTGCGGAATTCGGGGAATTCATGGGCTGACCTCCGGAGTTGATTCTATATCATAATCATTACATTTTGTAATTATTACTATATGCAATACTCGAGAAGTGAATGGCAAGAAGACAGGAAATCCCGAGGACCAGGCGGCCTTCCTGCTGGCGCAGGTGGGCGCCCAGGCGGCGCAACGGTTCGCGGCCGCGCTGGAGCCGCTCAATTTCACTCCGCCGGAATCTGGAATCCTTCATCTGTTGAGCCGGACACCGGGCATCAGTCAGCAGGAGCTGGCGGGCCGACTAGGGATGCACGCCAGCCGGCTGGTGGCGTTGATCGATGCATTGGAGAAACGCGGGCTGGTCACTCGGGCAGCGAACGCGTCCGACCGGCGCATTTACTGCCTGCAGCTGAGCAGCGCGGGATTTGAGGCGTTGACTGCGATTGGGCGCGTGGCGCTTGCGCACAACGAGGCGATGTGCGCCGCGCTCCAACCAAAGGAACGCAAGCGGCTGGCCATTTTGCTAAAAAAGATTGCGGCACAACAGGGACTCACGCCGGGAATTCATCCGGGATATCGGCGGCTGGGCGAGCTGAGCGACCAGGGCAAAAGTTGAAGCTCAACACACACGGCCGGACTCAATGAATGCGAATCCCGCCCGAGCCAGTCGAGACGCGCACCTCGGCGCCGCCCTCGCCGATTTTTCCCACCACGCGATGCTTCTGGAGCGAGCCCTGCATCGCGATCTCGCGGTCGCTGTGGATTCCGCCCGAACCGGACTCCGCATCAAGCATAAAACCGGCGTTGCCCGTCCAGATCTCCACACCGCCTGAACCGGTCCCGATCCTCCAAGGCGCCGACGGCGTGCCCGCGACCTTGATTCCGCCCGAGCCGGTATGCGCGTGCAATCCGCCGCGCACATCCTTCAGGTCGATCGAGCCCGACCCTGTTTCCGCCTTCACATCGCCTGCGCCCGCGGCCTCTGCCTCAATGCTGCCTGATCCCGTGTCCACGGTAAAGCCGCCCTGCAGCCCCGCAGCGTGAATCGAGCCCGAACCGGTGCTCAGCTTCGCGCCCACGCCCACGCCATCGTCGGTCACACCGCCCGAGCCGCTCGATGCATTTAGAAAGGAATCCGCAGGCGCCTGAATCTCGTAATCGATCGAGATGTTGTGCAGATCGTCGCGGTGCGCGCCGATGCGCACAATGTTGCCCGTCTGCTCGATCGGCGGATGGGCCACGATCTCCTCGACTTTCTCGTCAGCCCCGCTCCTGTTTGATTTGACACGCGCGGAGATGTGAACGTTGCCCGCCGCGCACGGAATCAGATGGATCGTTCCAGCACCCGTCGCCACTGTCAAGTCGACTCGTCCGTTCACCGTTAGGTCACGGTTAAAGGTCGCCTCTGCCGCCCGCGCCTGCAGGGCAGCAATCCCCAGCAGGGCCGTGGCCGCTGCCAGAACCGCAAAGCGTTTCTTCATCAAAAAGCCTCTTTTCGCGCTCAACCCTTCCTACGCATCCATTATCCCCCCGGTTCCAGTCGAACGCTCAACCTACAAATACCCTCCCGGGAATCCAATCAATTCATCCCCGCGGCAACAGGTCCGCAAGCACCAGCGCCTCGGCCTCCCAGCATCCCCTTCCCCGCCACGGCGCGGTGCTATCCTCACTCCCAGATGCACGGCCTGCTGCTCTTTAAACCGGTTGCCGTGGCCATGCTGATCCTGGCCAACGCGTACTTCGTTGCGGCCGAGTTTGCGCTGGTTTCCATCCGCGACACCCGCGTCGAGCAGCTTCTCGAGGCCGGGGTTCCCGGCGCCCGCGCGGTCCGCCGGCTGCAGCGCAACCTCGACGACCTACTCCCCGCGGTCCAACTTGGGGTCACGCTCTGCTCGCTCGCTCTCGGCTGGCTCGGCGAGCCGCTCGCTGCGGCCGTCCTCGCAGGCTGGTTCGCCGGCCTGCCGCACGCGCAGGTCTGGGGACACATCACCGCAGTCATCCTCGGCTTCTGCCTCATCACCTACTTTCACGTCGTCGCAGGTGAACTGGTGCCCAAGTCGCTCGCCCTGCGCCGTGCTGAGGCGCTGGCCGTCGCCGTCGCACCGCCCATGCTGGCCTTTATGGCGGTCACGCGCCCCGCGGTGCGCCTGCTCAGCCGCAGCGCCGCCGCCGTGCTGCGTGGCTTCGATATATCGGGAATTGAGCGCGCCTCCTCCGTCCACTCTGCCGAAGAGCTCAAGCTCATCGCAACCGCAGCGCGGCGCATGGGGCTGTTGCCCGAGTTTGAGGAGACGCTTGTTCACCGTGCCCTCGAGCTCGACGATTTATCCGTTCGAGAGATTATGACCCCGCGTCAGAAAATCTTTTCCCTTCCTGCCAACATGCTCCTCGAGGAAGCGTGCTCGCGCGTTTTCACACGCTCGTACTCGCGCGTGCCGGTTTACGACGAGGGCGGCCCGGAGCACATCGTGGGCGCCGTCTATGCGCGCGACCTGGCCCGCCTCTTTCAGTTTCGTGCCGCCTCCACTCTTGCCGGCAAGCCGCAGCCCGAGCTCCGCCTCTCTAAGATCCTGCATGAAGTGCTCGTGGTGCCAGAAAGCAAATCCGTGCTGGACGTGCTCCGCGATTTTCAGCACCATCGCCGCCATCTCGCCATCGCCGTTGACGAGTTCGGCTCCATCGTCGGCCTCGTCACCGCGGAAGATGCCATCGAGCAGCTTGCCGGCGAGTTTGAGGATGAATTCGACGCGCCATCGCATCCGGTGCTCAGCAGCGCCGGCGGCGCCGTGGTGATGGATGGCAGCGTGAACCTGCGCGACCTCGAAACCCAGGTACAGTGGAGCCTGCCGCGTGAGGCAGGCGTGGAGACGCTGGCGGGCTTTCTGCTTGCCCAGCTCGGCCACATCCCTCAGCCGGGCGAATCCGTGGTCTTTGAAGGCCGCAGGCTCACCGTGGTCGAAATGGATGCGCATCGGATCGCCAAGATTCGCGTGGAAACCATCGACGAGCCAGCCCCCGCCGCCGATGAAAGCGCTTAGGCAATTGCCGCAGTAGCCCTCATCCCCTTATAGGTTCCGCTGGATGGAACGGGGTACCGGTCACCGAGATGACATAAATTCGCGGCGGGCGTACCTTGGAAGAGTACGCATTTCGCGGGTTATGGCTGCTCTTTTGTGCCCGGCAAAATTTGGTTCCCTTCCCTCCGGCGAGGCGGTCGAGCTGTGGACCTTGAAAGGCCACGGCGGCTTGGTTGTGGAAGCAATAACTTACGGCGGCATCGTCACGCGCATCCTCGCACCCCGCCGCGGCGGCGTGCAGGACGATGTGGTGCTCGGCTTCAACAATCTTGACTCGTACCTCACGCGGCATCCCTACTTCGGCGCAATCACCGGCCGCGTTGCCGGACGGATCGCCAACGCCGCCTTCGCGCTCGATGGCTGCACCTATCAGCTTGCCCGCAACGATCCGCCCAATCATCTCCATGGTGGAGTGACTGGTTTCGACAAACGCCTCTGGGAGGCCGCGCCAGTGGACCGCGCCGACGGCGCACCCAGCGTGCGCCTTACTTATGCGAGCCCCGACGGCGAGGAACGTTATCCGGGAAATCTCAGCGTCGCCGTTACCTACACCGTCAGCGACGACAACGTCTTTCTCATTGAGACCGAGGCCACCTCGGATAAAACCACTCCGCTCAGCCTCACCCACCACTCCTACTTCAACCTCGCCGGCGAGGCATCGGGCTCGATTGCGAACCACGTGCTCACGATCTTTTCAGGGACCGTTGTGCCCACCGACGACAAGATGACGCCCTGCGGCCGCCTGGAACCGGTCACCGCCGCCAACGATTTCCGCGCGCCGCGCCGGCTGGGTGATGCCATCCCCTCGCTGCACCTGCGGCACGGAAACCTTTACGCATTGCCCGGGCGCGGCGATGGCGGGATGGTGGTCGCTGCCCGTCTCGAAGATCCGGCAAGCGGCCGAGTGCTCACCGTTTCAACGACCGAAAAGTATGTGCAGCTCTATAGCGGCGCGTACCTGGACTGCCAGCTACCCGGCAAATCCGGCAAAGTCTATCCACCCTTCGCGGGCGTATGCCTCGAGTGCGAAGGTTATCCGGACGCGTCGAATGAAGAGATGCGAAAAGACATTTTGCTTCATCCCGGGCTGATCCAGCGCCGCACCACGGCCTACGCATTCTCTGTAGATGCAGCGGGCCGGGCGAACACAATATCTTAAAGAGGAAACCATGAGCTACCAGGCAGCCGTTCTCGACGAACCAATCACCCGCCCCGACTATAGCCTCACTGGCGTGAACGCAACGCTGGCCATCGAGAAGGGGCTGGCCGAGGCCGACTGGTACCAGTGCGTGGTGCCGCGCGACACAATGCGCCAGCTACTGGTGCGCCGCGATGGCCCGGCTATCCGCGACACCATTCTCTGGTTCGCGCTCCTCATCGGCAGCGGAATTGCGACATGGAAATTGTGGGGCACGTGGTGGGCGATTCTGCCGTATGCCATCTACGCGGTGTTTTACGGCACCAGTTCCGATTCACGCTGGCATGAATGCGGCCATGGAACTGCGTTCCGCTCCGACTGGATGAACATCGCCATTTACGAAATCGCATCGTTTATGGTGATGCGCGAATCAGTGCTCTGGCGCTGGAGCCACAACCGCCATCACAGCGACACCATTATCGTGGGCCGTGATCCGGAGATTCAGATTCCCAGGCCGCCCGATATCTTCGGACACGTTCTGAGCCTTTTTGCCGTGGGAGTGTACCGAATCCATTTCCCCAGCCTGTTCCGGCACGCGCTGGGGCGCATCCCCGACAGTGAACGGACGTTTATTCCTGAAACCGAATATCACAAGCTCTTTCGCAACGCGCGGCTCTACCTGGCAATTTACGCGGTGACGATCGCCGCAGCCATCTATTGGCATAGCTGGCTTCCGATCTTCCTGTTCGTGCTGCCGCAGTTCTTTGGCACATGGCTCATGATCATCCAAAACACCCCGCAACACGCCGGGCTGGCGGAAAACGTTCTCGATCATCGCCTCAACTGCCGCACGGTGTATATGAATCCGATCAGCCGGTTCATCTACTGGAACATGAACTACCACGTGGAGCATCACATGTTTCCACTGGTGCCTTATCACTCGCTTTCCAAGCTGCATCAGGTTATCAAGAGCGATTGCCCTCCGCCGTATCCTTCCATTCTTTCAGCGTGGCGCGAGATTCTTCCCACGGTTCTGCGCCAGGTCAAGGATCCCGGATACCACGTGAAGCGTAAGCTGCCGGAGCCCAAACCCCGCGTGCGGGAGGCATGCTTCACTTCGGAAGCGCAGCCCACCGCTGACGGCTGGGTTGCGGTCTGCGCTGCCGCCGATCTGCGCCGCGCCGACGCGATCCGCTTCGACCATTCGCGCAAGACTTACGCGCTCTACCGCGACGCGAACGGCAAGCTCTACGCTACCGACGGTCTCTGCACGCATGGCAACACGCACCTGGCCGACGGGCTGGTGATCGGCGGTATGATCGAGTGCCCCAAGCACAACGGGCGATTCAACCTGATCGACGGGTCGCCGGCTCGCGCGCCCATATGCCGCGGGCTTGCTACCTACGCCGTCGAAGAGCGCGATGGGCGCATCTGGATCGACGTGGTGCACGCAGGTGGCGTCGGAGCTCGCTTGCAAACCACTTTCCGCTTCCGCGTGGTGAGCAACCGCAGCGTGGCCACCTTCATCAAGGAGCTGGTTCTCGAGCCCGAGAATCCCGGCAACACCATTCGGTTCACACCTGGCGATTACCTGCAGCTCGACATTCCGCAGTACGCGCAGATCCGCTTCTGCGACTTCCAGATTCCCGAACCCTTCGCATCCGTCTGGCGCCACCAGCACATCTTCGATCTCGTGGCGCGCAATCCCGAGCCCGGCCGCCGCAACAACTATTCGCTTGCCGGCAACCCCCGCACAGAAAAGCAGCTGCGCTTTAACGTGCGCATCGCCACCCCGCCACCAGGGCAGGACTGCGGACCCGGCGTGGGCTCGAGCTACGTCTTCAACCTCAAACCGGGAGACACAGTCTCCGCCATCGGGCCCTTCGGCGACTTTCACATCAAGCCCACGCAGCATGAGATGGTCTACATCGGAGGTGGCGCGGGCATGGCGCCGCTGCGCTCGCACCTCTCGCATTTGCTTGAGACCGAAAATACCGCGCGCCGGGTGAGCTTCTGGTACGGCGCGCGCTCGAAGCAAGAGATATTTTACGAAGAATACTTCCGCGAGCTTGAGGCGAAGCACCCCAACTTCACCTTCCACCTCGCGCTCTCCTCGCCGCTCGATGAAGATAACTGGGCCGGCCACACCGGATTCATTCACGACGTCGTAATGGAAAAATATCTGAGCGAGCATTCCAATCCGGTGGCGGCCGAATATTACCTCTGCGGGCCGCCCATGATGATCCGGGCGTGTACGCGAATGCTCTCCGCGCTCGGCGTCCCCGAAAAGCAGATCGCTTTCGATGAATTTTGACGAGTTCTGAGGGTCTTGCCAAATTCTGACGGAGAGAGAATGCACGCTGCACCTGAGGAATCACCGCTTCGCTGCTTCATGAACCTGCAGGCGCTCGACAGCATGCCGCGCACGCCTGAGGGCGGTCTGGCTGCTTTGCGCGAAGCCGGCTACGATGGGGTGCAGTTCGGTCAGCCGCTCGATCGCCCGCGGAAACAGGAAGCCATGCGCCTCGGCCTCGGCGTCTGCGGCGGCGGCCGCGTGAATACGCCCGGCGAAGTGGCGCCGCTCGCGAAAGAAGCGAGCGACGAGGGCCTCGAGTGTCTCACGCTACACGTGGGATGGGGCACCGAGGATGACGAAGAAGCGGCGCGCTTAATCGCCGCGGTGCTCGAAGCCTCGGCGAAGTATTCCGTCCCTCTCTATCCTGAGACGCATCGCGCCACCATCTTCCAGGACCCATGGCGCACCAAGAAATTCCTCGCCCAGTTTCCCCGGCTCGAGTTCAACGGCGATTTCTCCCACTGGTATACCGGCACCGAGATGGTCTATGGCGGATTCGACACCAAGATGGACTTCATCCGTCCGGTGCTCCAGCGTGTCGGCTTCATCCACGGCCGAATCGGCAACTCCTGCTGCATGCAAGTCGATGTGGGCGACGGCGATGCGGACGGAAGGCCCTTCGTCAGCCATTTCCGAGCGCTCTGGACGGAATCATTCGCCGGTTTCCTGCGCAGGCGCGGCGCTGCCGCCCACATCTGCTTCACGCCGGAGCTGCTTGGCCCCGAATTCTTTTACGCGCGCACCTTCGGTGGCCAGGAAGAATCCGACCGCTGGGAGCAATCGCTCGTCCTGGCCTATATCGCCCGCGAGTGCTTCGCTGACGCAATCAAATCGCGGCGGGCCCACTGACTCGGCACTCCTCTGCGCGTAAACTCGCTCGTTTCCGTTGCTTCCTTTGGGACGTTCATCGATCGTTTATGTGCATCTGCGCCCGATTCGACGAAAATAGAATTGGATGAGTCTTTCACGCAGGGACGAGGAACGATTGACGCCGACGCAGACAGAAGTTCGAAGATGGACCGCCGAGGAGTTCAAGCGGCTGGTGTTGGGCAGCAAGCCGAAGGTGGCAGTATTCGATTGCGATGGAACGTTGTGGGGCGGCGACGCGGGCTACGGCTTCATGGTCTGGTCGCTCGAACAGGGTTTGGTTTCACGCTCCACCAGCGACTGGATTGATAACCGCCATCGCGCCTATCGCGCCGGTCAGGTGAGCGAAGAAGAGATCTGCGGCGAGATGGTGCAGATCTATGCCGGATTGCGCGAAGAAGAGCTGCGCGCCGCGGCGTCGCTGTACGTAAACGAATTCGTCCGCGAGCGCATCTTCGCCGAGATGACAGACCTCGTTTCTGCGCTCCGGCAAACTGGCACGGACCTCTGGGCAGTCAGCTCCACCAATCGCTGGGTTGTGGTGGAGGGCCTGCGCAGCTTTGCAATTGGCGCTGCTCGCGTACTCGCGGCGGAGGTCCGTGTCGAAAACGGGGTCATTACCAGCGCAATCGTCGACGTGCCTACCGATGAAGGCAAGGCCGTTGCGCTCAAGCGCGTGGGCCTGACCAATCCCGATGCCGTATTCGGCAACTCGATTCACGATTTGGCAATGCTCGATCTCGCGCGCAACGCATTTCCCGTGAACCCCTCCCCGGCCCTCGTTGAAGCCGCAGCCAAACGCGGGTGGGGTTATTTTGTGCCGCAGGCTGCCGACGGCACGGAGGCCTCGGTGAGCGGTGAGCTGCCCTCCGCCAATCCGCCCGACCTGTTGAAGTAGCGGCGCGCTGGATGCGCCCCTTCGAGACGACCTTCGTTTTGCTCCGTTTACACTAGACCTGTGACCGACTCCCAGTCAGGCTCCAGTTCCCGGCCATCGGGGCCGGCGCTGCGCTTTGTCGCGGCCGCGCTCATCGTTCGCGGTGGCGAAGTGCTGATCGGGCAGCGGCGCGTCGACCAACCGATGGGTTCGTTGTGGGAGTTTCCCGGCGGCAAAATCGAACCTGGCGAAAGCGCGCAGCAGGCGCTTGCGCGCGAGTTGTCTGAGGAACTCGGCATCCGCGCCGAGGTCGGCCCGGCCGTCACGCGCATTCGCCACCATTATCGGCGCGGCGGCGCAGTCGACCTGCAGTTCTTCGCCGTGCGCGAGTTCAGTGGCGAAATCGACAACCAGATCTACCAACAGGTGAAGTGGGTCAAACTCACGGACCTCACCGACTACGAATTCCTTGCCGCCGACCGTGGGCTGATCCGCGAGCTCGCCGCCGGCAAACTGCTCTAGCCCTTCCCCGCTCTAATCGAAAACTAAAACGCCCGCGACGGATTCTGGCAGCCTGCAGCGCTAGTGTCCCGGAATCATTCCCCACAGCATCGCCATTGTCAGCCCGATCACGATAATGCTTGTGCTCCACGCAATCACATTCCACAGCCGCGAGTTCTTGTATGCACCCATAAGGTCCGTACGGTTGATGAGCAGGAGCATGAGAATAATGACCACCGGCAGCAGCACCCCATTGAGCACCTGCGAAAAGATGGCGACATTGATGAGCTGCGCGTCAGGCAGGACCAGCACGGTGATTGCGCCGCCCGCGATCAGCAGCGTGTAGAGCCAGTAGAAAAACGGCGCTTCCTTGAAGCTCTTGTCCACGCCCGATTCAACGCCCAAGCCCTCGCAGACGGTATAGGCCGTGGAAAGCGGAAGGATGGACGCGGCAAACAGCGATGCATTGAAGAGCCCGAAGGAGAAAAGGATAAATGCGTAGTCGCCGGCAAGCGGGCGCATGGCCTCGGCCGCGTCCGCCGCGACTTGGATGGCGCCCATGCCGTGAACGAAGAGCGTAGCCGCGCACGCAACGACGATGAACCAGGCGATGAGATCCGTAAAAATGCTGCCCACAATCACATCGAGACGCGAGGCCGAGTAGTCCTTGACGGAAATTCCCTTCTCCACGATGGACGATTGCAGGTAGAACTGCATCCATGGGGCGATGGTTGTGCCAACGACGCCGATCGCCATATAGATATAGGCCTTGTCGCGCCACACGGATTTTGCCGGCAGCTTCACCGTCGCCAGCAGCGCGTCATGCCAGCTCGGCTGCGAGAGCACGCCTGCAAAAATGTAGGCGATGTACACCACCGACGCGGCCAGAAAGATCTTTTCCGTGCTCTTGTAGTCGCCGCGCACCACCAGGAACCACACCAGCACTGCGCATACCGGCACGGAGATGAACTCTGAAACATGAAACAGGTGCAGCGATCCGGCGATGCCGATGAACTCCGTCACCACGTTGGTGTAGTTCACCGCCACCAGCAGCAGCATCAGCACAAATGTCACGCGCAGCCCGAACTCCTCGCGGATCAGATCGCTGAGTCCCTTGCCCGTCACCACTCCCATGCGCGCGCACATCTCCTGCACCACGATCAGCGCGATGGTGATCGGAATCATGGTCCACAGCAGCGTGTAGCCGTACTGTGCGCCCGCCTGAGAGTATGTAAGGATCCCGCCCGAGTCGTTGTCGACGTTGGCCGTGATGAATCCGGGGCCAAGCACAGCCAGAAAAAGCAGGATCCGGATTCGCCAGCGCTTCCACATGCCTACGAGTTCCTATGGAGGATTCATTGAGGTGTGAACTCGCAGAGCACGAGTTTCCTCACTGACCATAACAGGCTGCACCCATCCGCGCGAATTCTCGTCCGCGAATCATCGCCGTCCCATTTTGGCCGCGATGTTACTCGGAATCGAGATGCCCACCATGCGAACGGGAGACCGTGTTCCCGATTACAATTGTCTTTCGCAATCACTCGTTTCGTGAGGCTTGAGACATGAACTCTTTCAATGGAAAAGAATCGCTTCCCTCGCGCCGCAGACTGCTTGGCACAATCGCATCGAGCTTGCCCGCGGCCGCAATGCTGGGCATGGACGCGCCGCAATCCGCCGCGCAGCAACTCAACGCACCCGAGCAGCTCTTCGCCCAGGCGCGGCTGCGCGAATACAAGAATCGCCGCTCCGCGAGCTGGGACCGCACCGGTGGCAATCGCGACGCGGTGCCCGTCGATCCCGGACAGTCCGCCACAATCCTCGATGTGCAAGGCGCAGGCGTGGTCACCCACCTCTGGTTTACCATCAACTCGCAGGATCCAATGCACCTGAAGAACCTGGTCCTGCGCGCGTGGTGGGATGGCGAGTCGTCGCCGTCCATCGAGTCGCCGATTGGTGACTTCTTCGGCCTCGGTCTCGGCGAATACTTCGTCTATCAGTCGGCTCTGCTCGCCGTCGCGCCCATCAAAGCACTCAACGCATACTTCCAGATGCCGTTTGCCGCCGCGGCACGCATCACGGTGACCAATGAAGGCGGCCAGCCGACGCGCAGCCTCTACTTTGCGGCAGACTACGTTACACTGCCCGGCCTTCCGGCGGATCTCGGCCGGTTCCACGCGCAATATCGCCAGGCAGCGCCGTGCAAAGGCGTCGCGAGCGATGGCAAGAACCTTAGCGGCCGCGACAATTATGTATTCCTCGAGGCCACGGGCAAAGGTCACTTTGTGGGCGTGACGCAGGCGGTGCTGCAGAACGAGAATGGATGGTTCGGCGAGGGCGACGACATGATCTTCGTCGATGGTGACGCGATGCCCACCATCAACGGTACCGGAACTGAAGACTATTTCAACGGCGCGTGGGGCTATGGCGACCAGACCTTCGCAAATATGCACCAAGGCGTCCCGTATACCTCGGATCCTGGGCGGATCGGTGGGCGTTATTGCCAATATCGCTGGCACACGGAGGGCCCGATCGCATTCGAGAAATCAATCCGCATGACCATCGAACACGGAACGGCCAATGACCGCTCAGACAACTTCTACTCGACCGCCTACTGGTACCAGACCGAACCGCACGCGCCGTTCCCAGCGCTGCCTTCCGTTACAGACCGAGTCCCGCGCGTCTTCAGCGTCGGCGGGCCCAGGGGCGCGGCCGCGGCGCCGGGAGCGTGAGCTAGAGCCTCTCGCGCAGCAAGCTGATCACCTTCTCGGCGCGCACCACGCCCACCATGTGTCCTTGCGAATTCACCACCGGCAGCGCGTGCAGGTTGTATTTATCGAACATCTCCGCGAGCTCGTTCTGGTGCATATCTGCCGGGCACGAGAGTACGCGCGTCTCGGTCAGCACGCCTACGTGCGTGTCCGGCTGCGCCATCGCCAGCCGCGCCAGCGGCACTACGCCGCCCAGCTCGCGCTTCTCACCCAGCAGAAAAATCTCAGTCAGGCTATCCGGATCGCCGTCGAAGCTGCGCAGCGCCTGCACCGCCTCCGCGACGGTCGCGTCTGCGCCCACGTGGACAAACTCGGTCGTCATGAATCCCGCGGCAGAATTCTCGTCGAACTCGAGCAGCTCTTCGACTTCCTGCCGCTCCTCGGGCTCCATCTCCCCGAGAATCGCGTCCGATCGCTCCTCAGACAGCTCCGAAAGCAAGTCGGCCGCCGCGCCGGGGTCCATTTCTTCCACGATGCCGGCAATCTTTTCCTCGTCCAGCTTTTCGAGGAGAGATTTTTGCAGCTTGGGATCGACCTCTTCGAGCGTCTCGGCGGCCATCTCCTCGTCGAGCGAAGTAAAGATCGCTTCGCGCTCGGCCGGCGCAAGGTCTTCCAGGATCTCGGCAAGCTCGGAGGGGTGAATGTGGGCCAACCGCTCGTGCTCGATGCGCAGCTTGACGCGCCGCGCTGGATCCGGCTCAATCACATCGACAAACTGCCAGGGAATCGCGCGCGCCGCGAAGCGCCGTGAAAGCGACTCCAGCCTTGTGCGCGGCAAGATACCTTTGAAAACTCGGCGAACGGCCCCGCGCAGGCCAACTTCAACTTCGCAGACTCGAAGCTGCAGCGCCTCGCCCGCGTTCTGCACCGTCCACTCCAGGTCCACGTCGTTCACGCGGACCACCTTGCGGCCGTGAATATCGATGATCTGCCGGTCCACGAGGTCGCGCTGCAGGAAGAGATAGTTCCCTTCGTCCTTGATCGGCGCCAGCGCCTGCCCCGCGCGCAATTCGAGCGTTCCCGCCGGCGTCTCCATCACAGACTGGGAAGGCACCAGCGAAAGGCCGTCGCGCGTCTTCAGCACCAGCCCGGCAACGCTGCCCGCGTCTGCGCCCGTGGCCACGGCCACATCTTTCAGCTTGCCGCGCAGCTGCCCGCTTGCATCCGTCACCGGCGTGCCCAGCAATGCCGTCAGGCTGATGAAGATTGGAGTGCGCTGCTCCATAGGTTGAGTGTAGCCCTTTTCTGCCGCGTCTCGGCATGCGCCGCTTGACACAACTACATCCAGACTTGAAACTGCCAGCAAGGTGGAAGCCGGAGATTCGATGACAGATGCAGGGCGTGGACGGCGCACTTTCCGGCTCAGCTCCACCATGGAGAGCGTCGGCGAAGTTGAAGCGGCTGCAGAGCAACTTGCCACCGGGGCTGGACTCGATGAGGACGAACGATTTCGCGTCACCATGGCCGTGCATGAGGCGGTCATCAACGCCGTGCTCCACGGCAATGACTACAATCCGGACCTTCACGTCGAAGTCTCCATGGAGAATACCGGCGCAAAGCTGGTTTTCGTTATCGCCGATCAGGGCAAGGGCTTCGATCCCAACCGCCTCCCCGATCCCTCGGCTCCTGAAAATCTGCTGCGCGGAACCGGGCGCGGCATCTTCCTCATCCGCTCGCTCATGGATGAAGTACACTTTCGGCAACTCAACCCAGGGACCGAGCTCACGATGATCAAGAATCTGGCGCCGGCGAGCGAGGGCGCCCAACAGGACGGAAAAGCAGGCGGGGGATAATCGTCCGCCGCCTCGAATCGGCTCTACGGGCACTTTTCCGCAAACCGGCCGAAGCAAAGATGCTATAACCGATGTACCGACAAGGAGGAATTATCCGTGGCACTTTCGATAGCTTCCCGTGAAGTGGACGGCGTCACCGTCCTGGATCTGAGCGGGCGGATCACACTGGGCGAGGGCAGCGTGCAGTTGCGCGACGCCATTCGCGACCTGATCGGCAAGGGTGAACGGCGCATTCTGCTGGATCTGGGTGACGTGAATTACATTGACAGCTCGGGCCTCGGCGAAATGGTGAGTGCCTACACCTCGGCCAAGAACCAGGGCGCTTCCGTGAAGCTGCTCAAGCTCACCAAGAAGGTCCACGATCTTCTGCAGCTGACCAAGCTCTATACCGTCTTCGACATCTACGACGACGAGGCCAGCGCCATCGCTTCCTTCAAGTAAGTGGCATCGATTTAAAAGGCCATTCCAGCTCAGGCGGAATGGCCTTTTTTGCGTTTGCCGGCTCTCTTGCCGTGCTGCGGCGGTTCTCCAGTTGGGCGAAAGCCTCAACTCCCACGCGGCTTTTTCATCACCGGGGTCCCCGGCGACAGGTTTTCGTTGACGGTGTGGAAGTAAAAGCCACCTCTCGCAGCAATAGAAACGTCATTCACTTAATGGAGAACCGCTTTAGAAGTTGACCTTCGGCACGGCCTGCGCCGACGGGCTCGCCTGAAAGTAGGCGTCGTTCGAGTGGAAGCCCGCAATCCCCGCCCAGATGCTATTCGGGAACTGCAGCACGTAGGTGTTGTAGTCCTGTAGCGCGGTGTTGTAGCGCATTCGCGCCACCGCAATCCGGTTCTCCGTTCCCGACAGCTCATCCTGCAGCCGCATGAACTGGTCGCTCGAGCGCAGCTGCGGATAATTTTCCGTGAGCAGCAGCAGCCGGCCCAGCGCTGAGTCCAGTTGCCCGTTGGCAGCGATCTTCGCCGCGGGCCCCTGCGCATTCAGCATGCCCGCGCGCGCGTTGGCAATGTCGCCGAAAACCGTGCTCTCCTCCTTGGTGAATCCCTTCACTGTCTCCACCAAATTGGGGATCAGGTCGGCGCGCCGCTCCATCTGGTTGCTCACCTCCGACCACGCCTCCTTCACCGCCTGGTCTTTGGCCACCATCGTCTTTTGCGCCGTGACGAAGCCGCCAAAGACCATCAGGGCCACGAGAACCACCACAGCCACAATGGCCAACAGAATTCCAAGTCCCTTGCTCATACCGTTCCTGTCTCCTCCGGCTTCCGCTCAAGGAAGCCTAACCTGCCAAACCTCTTGTTACCGAATGCGAAACCTCGTTACCAGCTTCCCCCCGCGCCGCCGCCGCCAGTCGATCCGCCTCCGAAACCGCCGAATCCCCCTCCACCACCCCCGCCAAATCCGCCTCCGCTGAACCCGCCACCGTAGCCGCCGCCTCGCCATCCACCCCTGCCCCATCCACCGAAAAACAGGCTGGCGCCGAAGAGAATCCGCATGAGAGATGAGCCGCCGAAAAACAGCAGGATCAGCAGCAGCAGGATCCAACCGCCGCCGCCCGAACTGTGATGCCGCACCGGCATCGTTGCCGGCATGTCTTGCGTACCGCTGATCGATACATGCGCGTCGTCCGCGATCACCTTCGCGACCTCGCCGACAGCCAGCAGCACCGCCCCGTCGTAATCACCGGCGCGAAGATCGGGCACCATATCGCGCCCTATGTCGCCCACTTTCCCATCGGGAAGGATTCCCTCCACGCCGTAGCCTGTCTCGATGAAGCGCTTGTGATCGTCGACCGCGAGCAGCACCAGCACACCACGATCGCTTCCCTTCTTGCCGACCTTCAGCTTGTCGTACAGGTGAGCCGCATAATCCGACGCGTCATCGCCATCCAGCGAGTGCACAGTTACCACGGCAATCTGCGCGTTGGCCGCCGAGTGGTCAAGCTGCGAGCAGATCGAATCAATCCGCGCAACCGCCTCCGATGACAGCACATGCGCATCGTCGCTCACATAATCCGTTGGTTGCGGCAGGCTGGCGATGCTTTCGGCGCGGCAGAGTGCGGGGAAAACGAGGAGAAATGCCGCTAGAAGCGGCAAAAATACAGACGGATGGTCGTGCCGAGGGCCTTTCATCCTTGCCTATTGTACGCGGCCCGGCAGCCAAAAGTTCCCGAGGCTTGAAGCTCTACACTGGGAAGGAAATGACCGACAATGCGCTTCCGGCTCCGCCAATTGCTCGCAAAATCCATACTGAACAAGCGATTCATGGGACGACTCTCGTCGACGACTACGCCTGGCTGCGCGAGAAAGAAAACCCCGACGTCACGGCGTATCTCGAAGCAGAAAATGCCTACGCCGAAGCAGTCATGGCGCCGCTGGCACCGCTGCGCGAACAGCTCTACCAGGAGATGCTTAGCCACATCAAGCAGACCGACGTCTCAGTTCCCTTCCGCGACGGCGGCTGGTGGTACTTCACGCGCACCGAGGAAGGCCTGCAGTACGGCATCCACTGCCGCAGGCGCGGCACGGACGCAGGGCCGGAAGAGAACGCGCCCGAAGAAGTGGTGCTCGACGGCAACGAGCTCGCGAAAGGCCACGCGTTTTTCTCGATCGGCGATACCGACATCACCGACGACGGCCGCTGGCTCGCCTACACAACCGACACCAAAGGTTTTCGCCAGTACACGCTCCGCATCAAAGATCTCGCCACCGGTGAAACCCTCCCCGGCGAAGTTGAGCGCGTGGGCTCCGTCGTGTGGGCCGCCGACAACCGCACGCTTTTCTACACCATCGAGGACGAGCAGCAGAAGCGCCAGCACCAGTTATGGCGTCATGTGCTCGATGCGCCGTTCGCCCATGACACGCTCGTCTGGCAGGAAGACGACGAGCGGTTCAATCTCGGCGTCGGACGCACGCGCGATGGCAAGTTCGTCATCGCCGAAGCCTCGAGCCACATCACCAGCGAGGCCCGGGTACTTTCGGCCGCCGAACCCGATGGCAGCTTTGCAATCATCGCTCCGCGAGAAGACGACCAAGAATACTCGGTCGATCATCGCAACGGCCTCTGGTATATCCGCACGAACGATCGCGGGCGTAACTTCCGCCTCGTCACCGCGCCGGTCGCCACGCCCGGCCGCGAACACTGGACCGAGCGCATCCCGCACCGCGGTGCTGTGATGCTTGAAGATGTCGACCTCTTCTCCAGCTTCTTTATCGCCAGCGAGCGCGAGGACGGATTGCCGCGCCTGCGCCCCTGGAAATTTTCCGGAGACGGTCCCGATGCCTCTCCCGCAGGCGAGATCGCGTTTCCCGAGCCCGCTTACAGCGCCTACGGGCACATCAATCGCATCTACGAAACGACAACCTTCCGCTACGCCTACCAGTCGCTCGTCACGCCGAGTTCCGTCTACGCATACGACCTTGTGACCAGCGCATCTGTCCTGCTCAAACAGGTGGAGATTCCCGGCGGCTTCGACCGCACGCTGTACGCCAGTGAGCGGATTCGCGCGACTGCCCCAGACAGCGTCGTTGTCCCTATCTCAATCGTTTACCGAAAGGACCGCCGCACGCAGTGCAATCCGCTCTATGTCTACGGTTATGGCTCCTATGGTTACGCGCTGCCGCTCGGCTTCAGTGGAAACCGCCTCAGCTTGCTCGATCGCGGCATCGTCATGGCCTATGCGCACATACGCGGCGGCGGCGACCTCGGCGAGCCCTGGCATGACGCCGGCAAGATGCTCGTCAAGCGCAACACCTTCACCGATTTCATTGCCTGCGTGGAAGAGCTCGTCTCCAAGGGCTACGGCGACGCCAAGCGCGTCGCCATCGAGGGCGGATCGGCCGGCGGCCTGCTCATGGGCGCCGTCGCCAACATGCGCCCCGATCTGTTTCGCGCCGTCGTTTCGCACGTGCCCTTCGTCGATGTGATGAACACCATGCTCGACGCGTCCCTGCCGCTCACCGTGCCCGAGTACGAGGAGTGGGGCGACCCCAACCAGGAGAAATATTTCCATTACATGCTCAGCTACTCGCCATACGACAATCTGCGCGCGGCGGATTATCCGGCCATGCTGGTCAAAACCAGCCTGCACGATAGCCAGGTGATGTATTGGGAGCCCGCGAAATACGTGGCAAGGCTACGCACTCTCAAGACCGGCGCGAATCCGCTGCTCCTCATCACGAACATGCAGGCCGGGCACGGCGGCGCCAGCGGCCGCTATGATTATCTGAAAGAAATCGCGCTCGATTTTGCGTTCGTGCTGCGGGAGCTTAATGTCGTGTGATAATGTTTCGAAGGATTTCCAGGGGCTGCCATGGGTCGGCCGATTCTTGCGACGTTTTTCTTTTCACTGCTAGTGGCTCCCGTCTACACTCAGCAGGGCGATGAAACGAACAGTGCGCAGCTGACAACCACACAAGGAAATGACGGCGCGGCGCGGCAACCAATTCCGCTCAATCATCCGGAAGCCGAGTTCCCTGTCAAGGCACGGGCTAATTTGAGTGAGGGTTCCTGTGTCATCTCAATGACCGTCAACCCTGACGGAATCCCCGAGAGCCTTCATGTTGTCAGCTGCTCCGATGACGTCTTCGCTGCAAATAGCTTGGCTGCGGCCGGAAAATATCGCTTTCAGCCCGCGCTGGACCGCTCCGGATCGCCGGTCTCTACGAGCCTCAAGGTCGAAGTTGATTTCCAGCTTACTAAAACGAACGAGGTGCGGGCCGATCAAGAACCGGACGTTCTGAAATGCGAGATTGTCGCGCCGCCGGGAGTCAGTTCGCAGACACCCGATTCCTACGGAGTCTACCCACTTTCAAAAGCCATCGTTGCTCCAGCCATCGCGCGATTTGTTGATCGCGGCTTCATTGCGAAGGCTCACTTGTCTCCGAATCTCGTCGCCTGCGACATCTTCCTTACGATAGATAAGAAAGGCCGAGCGGCCGATCCGAAGGTTGCACACTGCGACGAGCAAATTCTCGAAGCACCTGCTGCCGACTCGCTCCTCAAATCACGTTTTCGGCCCGGCCTTCTCAATGGAGAGGCAGTTCCGGTGCGTATTCTCTTTCATCTCGTCTACACGGGCTCTGCTCCCAAGCTCTGACCGAAGCTGTGAGTCGTTCGCAGCGATCCAAATCCCGGCCACTCACGCGCCGCCTCTCAGCTCCGCGGCAGTCTTCTCCAGGCTCGCCGCGTCTTCCACGTTCAGCGCTTTCAGCTCGGCATCGATCTGCTTGAGCAGTCCGCAAAGCACCTTTCCCGGCCCCACCTCCACGTAGACCTCCGCGCCCGCGATTTTCAGCGCATGCACGCAATCCACCCAGCGCACCGCACCCGTCACCTGCCGGATCAGCGCATCGCGCACCGCATCGGCCGTCGTCACCAGCGCACCCGTCACGTTCGCGGCAACTGGAAAACGCGGATCGCTCAGCGTCAGTCGGCCCAGCACGCGCGCCAGCTCTTCCTGCGCTGGCCGCATCAGTGCGCAATGGAACGGTGCGCTCACCGGAAGCATTACCGCGCGCCGCGCGCCTTTGGCCTTGCACAGCTCCGCTGCCTTTTCCACCGCAGCCGTCGCGCCGGAGATCACCGTCTGCGCCGGCGAGTTCAAGTTCGCCGCCTGTACGGTCAGCCCCGTTGCACTCGCCGCCTGCGCGCACGCATCGGCCACCTGCGCACCATCCAGCGCCAGCACGGCGGCCATCGCGCCCTGCCCCGCAGGTACCGCCTGCTGCATGGCGCGCCCGCGCGCTTTTACTGCGCGCACCGCATCCGCAAATCCGATCGTGCCCGCGATCACATGCGCTGACCATTCGCCAAGCGAGTGGCCCGCCGCCAGCACCGGCTGCACGCCGTGCACGGCCAGCACGCGCGCCGCCGCCACGCTCACCGTCAGGATTGCGGGCTGCGTATTCTCCGTAAGGCGCAGGTCGTCTTCCGGTCCATCAAAGCAGAGCCGCGAGAGGGAAAAGCCGAGCGCTTCGTCGGCCTCAGAGAAAGTTTGTGCAGCAACGGAGAACCGGTCAGCCAGCTCGCGGCCCATACCAACGGCCTGCGATCCCTGGCCCGGGAAGAGAAACGCTACTTTCCTCGACATGGCGTTACGATTCTATCGCGCGGCGTTCGCGATGCTCAGTTCCACCGCTTCTTGTCTTCGGAGTCTTCGTCGATTAGCCGGCCCTGCCCGTCGAAGTGCACCGTCCGCCCCTGCTTCTTCATGTACACCTCAAACTTGCGTGCCGCACGCCGTCGTTTCCAGCGGTAGTAGCGGTTGCGCAGTCCGTACCATCGCTCACTCATCGCGAATGAAGCGCCGCGCCGGGGCGCCATACGTGCATAGAGCAGGCCGGCCACACCACCTCCGAGCTGCGAAAACGCCAGCATACGTGCATCTCCGAACAGCAATGCAAAAGCCACCAGCGCGTAGATGATCACCAGGTAGCGCGCTTTGATGCCGATCGGAAGCGGAAACAGCATGAACTGCATATCGCCGTGGAGCAACCCAATCACCGCCAGCATCCCGAAGATCCCGCCAAAACAGCCGGCCAGCGGAATCGGCATGCCTAGCAGCGCGGGAGCCATGGTGCTGCTGATGGCGTAAAGCGCAAGCGCCGCCAGCGCCGTCCCCAGTACCGAAACCGCGTAGAGGCTCATCACCCAGTTGCTGCTGTGAAAGCCCTCAAGAAATCCGGCGAGGAACCACAGCGAAAGCAGCTCGAGCAACGTGCGGAGAATTCCCAGGTGAACAAAGCTATAAGTAAGCGGCTCCCACAGCGCCCCGCGCAGAAACAGTGCCGGATCGAAGCACAACCCCGCAACCAGCGTGGGCGTGCCGGCAGACCACGCCAGCCCCAACAATAGAAACGCAAAATAGGTGCCAAGATTGATGAGGATCAGCCGGCGTGTGGCGCCTTTGAAATCGGGGAAAGCGAGCGGACTTGAAGCGAACCTTGGCATCCTTCATCAGGTTAACCGGTTGGGCGGATCAATGTCATCGCGGCGGCCTAAGAAGCCCGATCGGTCAAGGTATCGCGCGCCGCACGCACCCTGATGCTCGCGGTTCGCGGTCCGTCGCGCGGTTCATTTTTCCGGAAATCTACCGTCCCATTCCGGAGAACGAAAGGATACAACTTTGGAGTGTGGGCGGCGCTTGACCGATGGCCGGGTTCTCACTAAAACTAGCGATGGTTGCCATGCGGCATTGCTATCCCGCAATGTGGATTGGTTTTGATCGCAAGGAGGTCGAACGTGCCCAACTGCCCGGAATGCGACAACGAACTCGATATTGAGCTCGACGAAGTGGAAGAAGGCGATGTGGTTTCCTGCGAAGAGTGCGGAACCGAGTACGAAGTTGTCGGTTTGGAGCCGCTGGAGCTTGCGCGCGTAGAAGACGGTCTGGACGAAGACGAGGACGAGCCAGTCGAAGCAGAAGAGGAGGAGTGAGAGATGAGCCAGGCAAGCAGGCTCTCCGCAAGCATTTTCGCGCTTCTAACTCTGTGTGCCGCAACCGCCGGACCTCGCAGCGCACTTCTGTCGCCTGCCGCCTGGAGCCAGAACATCGGGGAGCGCACCGTTTCGGGAACCGTTTTGAACACCAGTTCCGAACCCGTTCCTGGCGCCACCGTTTTCCTCAAGAATCAAAAGACGAAGTCGATTCGCAGCTACAGCTCGACCACCGATGGGCATTTCCACTTTGCGCAGATTGACATGTCAGACGACTACGACCTCTGGGCCGAGAAAGACGGGAAGAAGAGCGCCACCAAGACCGTCAGTTCCTGGGACGCGCGCAAGGATTTCATCTCCGACCTCAAGTTGAAGTAGCCGGCCGTCACGAATCCGGTCGCGCTCTTCAACCGTCCAATCTCTTCGCCACCAGTTCGTTCAGTAGCGCTGGATTGGCTTGCCCCTTCGACGCGCGCATCACCTGACCTACAAAAAATCCGGCCAGCGTCCTCTTTCCCGCCCGGTACTGCTCCACTTGCTTGGGATTAGCGGCGATTACGTCGTCGATCATCTTCTCGATCGCCGAAGTATCGGTAATCTGCTGCGGCTTTTCCCGCTCATACGCGGCACTAAAATCCTCGCCGTTTTGAAAGGCGGTATCGTAGATCAGCTTGATCTGTTTGCTCGATGTCGTTTGATTGACGAACTGAATGACGGCCACCACATTCCCTGAGGCGGATATCGGGGATTGGGCGGTCTCAATTCCGTAGGCCTTTAGCCGGCTGCCTTCCTCGTTCAGCATGAAGTCCGCTAGTTTTTTCACATACTTGAGGAGGTCGACTCCTTCTACTTGGGTCTTAATCTGAAGCAACCCTTCCTCGAACTTAGCCGCGACAGCCTTTTCAGCGGTCAGCTCTCTCGCTTGCTCTGGAGACAATCCAAGTTCCTGATAGCGCTTGCGCCGCGCCTCCGGCAGCTCGGGCAGCTTCGCCCTCATCTCTGACTGAAAATCCGCAGAAACGATCAGCGGCGGCAGATCCGGCTCAGGAAAATAGCGGTAGTCATGCGCCTGCTCTTTGGATCGCATTGGATAGGTGCGCCCCTCATTCGCATTCCACAGCCGCGTCTCCTGCGTCACCCGGCCGCCACTCTCGATCACCTCAACCTGCCGCTCGATCTCATACTCCAGCGCCGCGCGAATGAATCGGAAGCTGTTCACGTTCTTCACTTCAGCCTTGGTGCCGAACTTCTCCTGCCCGCGTGGCCGTACGCTCACGTTCGCATCGCAGCGCAGCGACCCCTCCTCCATGTTGCAGTCGGAGACGCCCGTGTAGAGCAGAATCTCTTTCAGCCGCGTGAGATATTCGAATGCCTCGTCGGGTGTACGGATATCCGGCTCGCTCACGATCTCCACCAGCGGCGTGCCGCAGCGATTCAGATCGAGATAGCTGCGCGTGGCCGAGTCGGCGAATCCCTCGTGCAGGCTCTTGCCAGCGTCCTCTTCCATGTGCAGCCGCGTAATGCCGATGCGTTTCGTTCCGCCTTCGGCCGGCACATCGATCCAGCCGTGCTCGGCGATCGGCTTGTCGTACTGCGAAATCTGATAGCCCTTCGGCAGGTCAGGATAGAAATAGTTCTTTCGCGCGAAGATCGACCGCTCGCGCACCTGGCAGTTCAGCGCCAGCGCTGCCAGCGTCGCAAACTCCACGGCCTTCGCGTTCAGCACCGGCAGCGCGCCCGGCAATCCCAGGCAAGTGGGGCAGATATTCGTATTTGGCTCCGCGCCGAAGCGGTTCGCGCAGCCGCAAAACGCCTTGCTCGCCGTGAGCAGCTGCACATGCACTTCGAGGCCGATGACCGGCTCGTACTTGGCCATGATGTGAGGAGCAATTGCGGTTGCCTGCATACCCAGATTCTAGCGGAATCTTGCCGAAGCCCGGCGCAATGCGGCTGGCGGGAACCGGCGGCGATTGCCTACAATCGGAAGGCGCCGGCGACGCTGCGGCCAGCGAACCTATCCTGAATTCGTGAGCTCAGAATTTCGTGAGAGTGAAGTAATGCCAGGAAGTCAGAGCAATCTCCGCGCAGTCTCGATCGCTGGCGCATTCGCCGTCGGGCTTTTGATGACGTCATTGCATGGCCAGAGCCCTGCAACACCCGCGGTGCCGCCCACAGCAGCGGCCGTCCCGCAGACCTCGCCTTCGGGTCATCCCAGCGACGCCTATTGGACCAATCACGACCAGCAATTGCTGGTGGACTTCGGTGGACTCATGCGATTCAAGGATGCTGATGCGCAACTCGCGTCTTCCGCCGCGGACGAAAATCGCGTCGTCTTCATGGGCGACTCCATTACGCAGGGCTGGAAGCTCGACGAGTCCTTTCCCGGCAAACCCTACATTAATCGCGGCATCAGCGGCCAGACCACTCCGCAGATGCTCGTGCGCTTTCGCCAGGACGTGATCGATCTGAAACCGAAGGCCGTCATCCTGCTTGCAGGGACCAATGACATCGCCGGAAATACTGGGCCGATGACTCTTGAGCAGACCGAGAGCAACATCGCCTCCATGGCCGATCTCGCCGCGGCCAACCGGATTCGCGTGGTACTTTGCTCGGTGACGCCCGCGTTTGACTACTCGTGGGCGCCCGGTCTTACTCCCGCGCCTAAGATCGTTGCACTGAATGACTGGATCAAGAATTACGCCGCACGCAAAGGCTACGTCTACGTCGACTTTCACTCCGCGATGAAGGACGAGCGTGACGGCCTGCCGCCCACGCTTAGCAAAGATGGCGTACATCCGCTGCCCGCCGGTTACGCGGTCATGGCTCCGCTGGCGGAGGCCGGAATTGAAAAAGCTTTGAAAGAGTCCGCGAAGTAGGCGAGATGCCGGCTGTCTCAGACCGAGAACGATGTGCCGCAACCGCATGAGCGCGCCGAGTTGGGATTGATAAAGTTGAATCCCTGGCGCATCAGCGTTTCTTCGTAATCGAGCTTCATTCCGCGCAGATAGACGAACGACTTGGGATCGATGAACACGCGCACATCTTCGTATGCGAAGACGTGGTCGCGCTCATTCGGCTTCGCGTCGAAGCTGACAGAGTAGGAGAGCCCCGAACAGCCGCCGCCCTTCACCCCGAGCCGCAGTCCGCCTTCCGTGAAAGGAATGCCTTCCTTGGCCAGTATCGCGTGAATGCGCTTGACGGCGCTGGGCGTCACAATCAGGCCCTCCGCCGCTTCCTGCGGTGCTGCCGACGGCGAACTTGTTCCGATGGTGACAGTGTTTTCCATTCTCTCCTTGTTCGATGACTCTAATGCCGGCATCAATGCGCCGAACCATTGCACCCTGAATTGACCCCTGATTCGAGAGTGCCGAAAGTCTACAGCGTCAACGAAACCAGCCCTTGGGCGTCGCGCGCCGCTTTTCCCGCCGCCGGGTCTTGATCCGCAAGATCGTGAATGCTGATGCTCTTCAGCACCCCGGTAATCGTCTCGTTCACGCGCGCCAGCGGCTCCTTGATGGTACAGCTCGGCGTCAGGTCGCACGATTTGGCGCCCTTGAAGCATGACGTGATAAAGAGCGGACCGTCGATGGCGTGGATCACTTCAAATGCCGAGATCTCGCGGGCATCGCGCGCCAGGGCGTAACCCCCATTCATGCCGGCGTGGGAGCGCAGCAGGCCTGACTTTGTAAGCCGCTGCAGAATCTTGGCCAGCAGCTGCGCCGGAATGCCATAGGCGTCCGCTACGTCCTTCGCGCTCAGGGCAGGGGTCTCCGGGTGCTCGGCTAGGTACTTGAGCGCCATTAGTCCGTAATCTGCCTTCTTGGTGAGCTTTAGCATAAAATATGCGACTCGATAAGTCCGCATTCAGTATACGTCCGACTGGAATTCGCACACAAGCCATCGCTCCCAAGCCCCCCGTCCCTGGAACCGGGACTTCACCCACGCATTCACTAAAAAACGATTTGCAATCGGCGTAAAGACCGCTACAATCTGGCGGAAAGAGCACTTGCAACTCCTGAACGCGCACTCTGGAATTCAGGCGGACGTAACCCCAAGACGCAACCTTTGAGGATCGGCGGCCATCGATGAATCCGGAGACGACTTCGCGGCTCTGTATTTGCCCCTGACGCATCAGGCCAACGAACGATGGCAACCGCCTGCAAACACCCTAAGGTACGAATCGTCTCCCGGCACGACGACATAGAGTTTGTCGAGTGCCTGGAGTGTGGCGAGGTCTTCGATTCCGAAGAATTTCGCGATATGGAAATTGAAGAGACCGTTGAAACCGAAGAGCTTCCCGACGAAAAGTAGTCCTATTTCTCGATCTCTTCGCGATCAACTGCGACCGGCGCTGCCTTCGCGCTGACTGACGGGCTTACTTTGCCCCAGTCCCCGCCGGCGCCATCGAACGGCGCGATACTGTCCATGCATAGTGCAATCCCGATGCGATCGTAAGCACGATCGTCGCGTCGAGGGCGAACTTGCGGAACGCCGCCACCCAATAAGCAGCCGTGAGCTGATGCAACAGCACCGCGGCTACCGCCGCGATCTGCGCCAGCGTATTGGTCTTGCCGAAGATGCTGGGATGAAACTCGCGCCGTCCTACCGCCGCATAGAGCAATGCCGAAACCAGCAGGATTCCCACATCCCTGCCAAAGACCAGGACCGTTACCGTCACCGGCATCAACCCTTTGTGCAGCAGCACCAGGAACAGCGTGCTAAGCAGCAGCTTGTCAGCAACCGGGTCCAGATAATGGCCCAGCATCGATCGCTGCTTGAGAATCCGGGCCAGTGCGCCATCAAGCGCATCCGTCAGTCCCGCAATGACAAACAGGACAAAGCCCAGCCGGTATTGCCCGTCCAGGATCGCCGCCACCAGGAACGGCGCGAGGCAGATGCGCAAGAGCGTAAGCAGGTTCGGTGCGCTGCGGAAGGGATTCAAACTCCGGTCGAGCGCTTCATTCATGGCTGCCATAGTGCAAAACGATGGTAATGCATGCCGGCCACGCGCTGCAGCACCCCGTTTGGCTTTGAATCGCATTTGTCTTGGAATCGCATTTATGCTTCCAACGGCAGCTCCGCCGAGAGGATCTTCATCGGTGTCAATCCCCTTTGGCGCAGCGCGCGAAGGCTCAGCGCATCGTGGCGCTTGGCCAGCCGCCGGCCGTTGTGGTCCACGACCAGTCGGCAGTGGTACCACGCTGGATCGTCGCATCCGAGCGCGCGGTTCAGCAGAATCTGGCGCGCCGTCGACTTCAGCAGGTCCGCCCCGCGCACCACTTCCGTGATGCCCATCTCCGCGTCGTCGGCGGCACAGGCAAGCTGATAGCTCGGCACGCCATCGCGCCGCCACACCACAAAATCGCCAAAGTCTACGCCCGCCACAAAGCGCTGCGGTCCCAGGTTCTCGTCCACAAATTCAATCGCCTCTCCGTCAGGAACGCGAAACCGCCAATTAATCGGGCCGGGCTCGTCGAGCTCGCTCGCCGTCGGTCCGGGCAGTTGCGGCACGTACCCGGTAAATCGCCGGCACGTGCCTGGATAAATCGGCTCGTCATCCAGTTCTTCCGGCTTCGCGGCTCCCCCCCGGCCCGCGCGCGACTGCTCGTGCGGAGCGCGCGTCGCCGCCTCCAGATCCTTGCGCGAACACCGGCACGCGAAGAGGCATCCGCGGCGCAGCAGCTTGCGCCAGGCCTCCAGATACACTGCGCGCCGCCTGCTCTGCACATACGGCGCATGGGGACCGCTCACGTCAGGCCCCTCCTGCCAGCGGATTCCCAGCCAGCGCAGGTCTTCGAGGGCAGCGTCTGCAAATTCCGCGCGGCTGCGCTCCGGGTCCAGATCCTCCATACGCATCACTAGCCTGCCGCGGGCGTTCCGCGCGCGCAGAAACGCGGTCCAGAATGTCCGTGCGTGGCCCACGTGCAGGTATCCCGTGGGCGAAGGCGCCAGCCTTCCCCGGTAGCCCGATGACACCGTTAAAGCACTGCCAGCCATTGATCTCTCGAGTGTAGCCAGCGGTAACTCGAAAGCGCCATAACCTGGAAGGTTCCGAACCCGAAACGCGAGGCAACGGGCATAACGTTCCGTGGTATCTAAAGTTCGTACGCCTATTTGTTTCCCCGCTCGGATTCTGGATTCTTCATAGTGATCCATCATCAATCGGCGACGCTTGCAGTGTGTCTCGCGCTAATCGCCGCGTCGGTGCCGGCGCAGCAGCCGCATGCGGCCACGGCACCTTCGGCGGCCCAGCTCAAATCTCTTTCGCTCGAAGATCTCGGCAATGTCGAGGTCATCACGGCTTCAAAAGAGCCCGAAGGCGTTTGGCAAACGCCTGCCGCCATCTACGTCCTCACCCAGGACGACATTCGCCGCTTCGGTGCAACCACCATTCCCGATCTGCTGCGCACGGTCCCCGGCGTGGAAGTGGCCCAGAGCCAGGCCAATCAATGGGCGGTGGGCATTCGCGGTTTCGGCAGCCAATTCTCCCGCGGTGTGTTGCTGCTCATCGACGGGCGCAGCGCCTATACCCAGCTTTTTGAAGGCGTCTATTGGGACGTACAGGACACTCCCCTCGCCGATGTCGAGCGCATCGAGATCATTCGCGGGCCGGGCGGAACTATCTGGGGAGCGAATGCGGTCAATGGCGTGATCAACATCGTCACCAAATCCGCCGCCGGCACGCAGGGTTCGCTCGCAACCGGGATTTCCGGCCAGGTCGACCGCTTTAATGGCGCCGTGCGCGAGGGCTTCCATTCCGGCGACCACCTGCAGTTCCGCCTCTTTGCACATGGCTTCGATCGCGAAGATGAGTTGAATCCTAGGTTCGATCCCTACGATCGCTGGCATCTGGTCCATGGCGGCTTTCGCGCTGACTGGTCAGCTTCAACGCACGACGCGCTCACCGCCGAGGGTGATCTCTACACCGGCCAGTCCGGCCAGCAGGTCGGCATCGCAACGTATAGTCCGCTGGCGCAGCTCTCCATTGACGGCCAGCAGGCCGTGTCCGGCGGCGACATCGTTCTCCACTGGGACCATCACTACTCGCCTGTCTCCGACTTCCGCCCGCAGGCTTATTTCGATCGCACCAACCGTCAAGGACCTCAATTCGGCGAAACCCGCAACACGTTCGATCTCGATTTTATCGATCACTTCGAATGGCTCGCGCGCCAGGACGTCATCTGGGGGGCTGGCGTGCGCCTCAGCCCCAGCCGCTTCATCATGTCGCAGCCCACTGTTAGCTTCCTGCCCCACCAGCAGACCGACTCCATCTACAGCGCTTTCGGGCAGGACGCGATCCGAATCGTTTCCAATCGCCTCACCTTCACGCTCGGCACCAAGCTCGAGTACAACAACTTCAGCAAGTTCGAGTATCAGCCCAGCGCGCGGCTGCTCTGGAATCCTGTGCGCATGCCTCTCTGTGGGCCGCTTCGTCGCGCGCGGTTCGCACGCCTGGCCGGCTCGACCAGGACCTGCAGCTCACCGGCGTTGTCGCCCCGTCTCCTCCGTTTCTCATTCGCGTTGAGGGCGATCCCTTCTTCAAATCCGAAGTCCTGATGGGCGACGAAGCGGGCTACCGGCAACTGCTCACCAAGACTTTCTACGCCGACGTCGCCGCCTTCCACAATCGCTACGAAAAGCTCTCGAGTTACGGAAACCTCTTCTTCTCCACGATTACCAGTCCCATCGCCGCGCTCGTTTTGAACGTTCCCTACGCCAACGGCATCGATGGAACCACCGACGGCATCGAGGTCGCTCCCGATTGGAAGCCCGTCCCTTGGTGGGATCTGAAGGGTAATTACTCCTACCTTCATCTCAATCTTCATCCTCGTCCGGGATACTCTGACACGGGAACTGCTGCCAGCTACGACGGCTCCAGCCCACACCGCGAATCCACGGTGCAATCGTTCTTCGATCTGCCCCATCGCACGGAATTCGATTTCGACTATCGCTACGTCAGCCGGCTTCCCGCACAGACGGTCAAGAGTTACCAGACCGGCGACGCGTACTTCAGCTGGCGAATCAACGGCCAGCTCGAGTTCTCGGCCACAGGACAGAACCTGCTGCAGCCCGAGCACAGTGAGTTCAGCGGCGACAATAGCAATATGGTAGGAATCCGGCGCGCTGTCTATGCGGGATTCACCTGGCAGCACGAGTGACCGCTAGTCAATAGCATGGAGAACCTTCTCCGATTTCGAAGATTCGCAGCATCCCTGTTCATCTCCTCCGCGATCCCTGTATCGCCGGGTAAGCGGGCACGCAGGCTCCGCGCAAACGCCGCGGTCGTCTTGATTCTGCTTGCCGGCCTCGCTGCCGCGCAAATTATGCCGTCGGAATACGACGTGAAGGCCGCCTATCTCTTCAACTTCGGCAAGTTCATACGCGTCAACGGAACTGCGCGGCCCGCACCCCGTTCTACCTTCGATCTCTGCATCCTCGGCCGCGATCCCATGGGCCGCGCCATCGACGATATCGCAGCCAACGAATCCATCGATAACCGTACCGTACGCATCGTGCGCATCGCCGATGTTTCGCAGGCGCACGGTTGCGAAGTTCTCTTCATCGGCTCGTCTGAAGAAGCTCAGCTCCGCGAAAATCTCGCTATCATCGCCAAGTCTGACGTCCTCACCGTCAGCGACGCGCCCGATTTTCTCGACCGTGGCGGCATGATCCAGTTCGTTCTGCAGCAAAATCGCGTCCGCTTCGCTATCAACCTTGACGCTGTCAATCGCACCCATCTCGTGCTCAGCTCCGAGCTGCTCAAAGTCGCATCGACCATAAAGGGCCGACCGCTTCCAGAGGCGCCGCAATGAGCCTCTGGAATCCGCGCTCCATCGCAGCGAAACTCACGCGCATGAACCTGCTGGTCAGCGGGACAGCACTGCTGCTCGCCTACATCGCCTTCCTCGGCTACGACTTCTACACTCTGCGCCACGATCTCATCGGCTCGCTCAGCACAGAGGCCGACATCGTCGGCGCCAACTGCGTCACCGCGCTGATGTTCGACGATCGGCAGTCCGCCGAGAGCACGCTGGAGGCGCTCCGCCAGTCACCCCAAGTCGAATGGGGCATGATCGTGCAGCCGGATGGAAGATTATTTGCCCAGTACGTTCGCGATCCCTCCATCAAGCCGGTCCTTACAGCGGGCCTCGCTCCAGGCGCAGCCAACGCGCATTGGCCGCGTGGCAGCGACATTCTTCTCGGCAAGCGCATCGTCTTCCAGGGCTCGTCGGTGGGCGCCGTGTATCTGTTCGCGGAAACCGGCCAACTCACGCGCGGAGCGGTCCAATTCGGTCTGCTCTCGCGGGAATTCTCGCCGTCTGCTTCGGCATCGCGCTCTTCGCCACCACGGCCACGCGCCATCTGCTCACCGAGCCACTGACCGGCCTCGCCAAAACCGCGCAGATCGTCAGCGGCGACAAGGACTATTCGGTTCGCGCGCGCCTGCCGCGCACGAGCGACGAGCTCGCGTTCCTCGTGCAATCGTTCAACGAGATGCTCGAGCAGATTCAGCAGCGAGACCGCGCGCTTAGCCTTGCGCGCAGCGTCCTCGAGGAAAAGGTCCGCGAGCGCACCGCCGAGCTGACCGAGGCCAACAAGGAGCTGGAAGCGTTCTCCTACTCCGTCGCCCACGATCTGCGCGGCCCGCTGCAGCACATCATCAACATCGCCTTCCTGCTGCAGACTTCCCTTCCGCCGGAAGCCAGACCCGGAGACCGCGCACTGATTGAGAACCTGCTCGAGGGCTGCAGCCGCATGTCCTCGCTCATCGACGATCTGCTCAATCTCTCCCGCGCCACCAGCACTCCGCTGCATCGCGCTGCAATCGACTTGAGCCATACAGCCGAGACGGTCCTCGCCGGGCTACAGACCGCGCACAAGGAGCGCCACGTGAAAGTAGCGATTGCCAAAGGCGCCCGCGCCATCGCCGACGAAGGACTGATACAAGTTGTGCTCGAGAATCTACTGGGCAATGCATGGAAGTACACGACAAAGCGCGATGAGGCAGAGATTACCTTCGGTTTCAGTGACGACAGCGCTCAACCCGTCTACTTCGTCAAAGGCAACGGCGCGGGATTCAATCCTCGCTACGCCGACCGGCTCTTCCGCCCGTTCCAGCGCCTGCACTCGCAAACGGAATTCGCCGGCACCGGCATCGGTCTCGCAACCGCGGCGCGCATCGTCGCGCGCCATGGAGGAAAAATCTGGGCCGAGGGCGACGTCGATAAGGGTGCGACCTTCTACTTCACTCTGCCCTATCAGGCAGAGAAGTCTTAGCGCCGCATCACCATGCTATTTTTCGATCGAATTCGGCGTCGGCCGCCAGCGCAGAATCGGCTTTCGCGCCGCCTGCACCTCGTCCAGCCGCGAAACCCGCGTGGAATGGGGAGCCGTCTTGACGAGCTCCGGATTCTCTTCCACCTCACGCGCAATCGATCGCATCGCATCCACAAACAGATCCAGCTCTTCGCGCGATTCGCTTTCCGTCGGCTCGATCATCAACGCGCCGGAAACGATCAGCGGAAAACTCACCGTGTATGGATGGAAGCCGTAGTCGATCAGCCGCTTGGCAATGTCGCCCGTCTTCACCCCGCGCGCCGCCTGCCGCTTATCGCTGAAGACCACCTCGTGCATCGACGGCGTCTTGTACGGCAGCTCGTAGAGATCTTCCAGCTTTTTGCGGATGTAGTTCGCGTTCAGCACCGCGTCTTCCGTGGTCTGGCGCAGGCCATCCGGCCCGTTCGCCAGAATGTATGCCAGCGCGCGGATGAACATGCCCGTGTTCCCGTAGAACGCGCGCACGCGTCCCACTGACTGCGGCCGGTTGTACTCCCAGTGCAGCGTGCCACTGAGATGCGCGTACAGCGGATGGTCTTCCGTATCGCCGGCGCGCTCGCCCGTCTCGGGATCGAAGAACGGAGCGCGAAACAGCGGCGGGCAACCGCTCGGACCGGCATCCGCGTTCTGTGACTCCCAGCTCTGCGCTTCGGGGCACTGCTCCGCAGGCGTCTCGCTGCGCACCAGCACCGGAATGGGCAAAAATGGCTCGAGAAACTTCTTGCACGCCACGGGCCCCGAGCCCGGACCACCCCCGCCATGCGGCGTTGAAAACGTTTTGTGCAGATTCAGGTGCATCACGTCCACGCCGAAGTCACCCGGACGCACCTTGCCCACCAGCGCATTCATGTTCGCGCCGTCCATGTAGAGCAGCGCGCCCTTGGTATGCAGAATGTCCGCAACCTTGTGAATCTCGTTTTCGAAAACGCCCAGCGTCGAGGGATTGGTAAGCATCAGCGCCGCCGTGTCTTCGTCCACCTGCCGCGCCAGCGCTTCCAGGTCGATGCCTCCGTCGGCATTCGACTTCAGATTCTCCACCGTATAGCCGCAGATCGCCGCCGTCGCGGGGTTCGTCCCGTGCGCCGAATCGGGAATCAAAATCTTGCGCCGCGGATTGCCCTGCGACTCGTGCCAGGCCCGCGTCAGCAGTATGCCTGTGAACTCGCCGTGCGCACCCGCCGCCGGCTGCAGCGTGATCGCCTCCATGCCGGTGATGTCGAGCAGGCAATGCTGCAGCAGCTCGAAGATCTCGAGCACGCCCTGCGCCAGCGCATCCGGCCGGTAGGGGTGCGCCTCCGCCAGCCCCTCGATGCGCGACACGAACTCGTTGACCCGCGGGTTGTACTTCATCGTGCACGAGCCCAGCGGATACATGCCCAGGTCGATCGCGTAATTCCACGTCGAGAGCCTCGTGAAATGCCGGATGATTTCGATCTCGCTCAGCTCCGGCAGCAACGCCGCATCTTTTCTTTGCGCCGACCCCAGCAGTTGCGAAGCATCCACAGTCGGCACATCGAGCGGCGGCAGCTTGTAGGCGCGCTTCCCCGGCGCTGACTTCTCGAACATCAGCGCTTCGTTCTGCGTGGGGTGCGTGCGCACCTTGCCTAACGTACGCGGCCCGCCTGCCCGTATCTCCGGGGTGTTTGCCTTTGCGCTCATCGCGTTGACTCCGCCTCCACCGGCTTTGCCGCCAGCACGCTCGCCGCCTTGTCGATTGCTTCGCGCGGCGTCATCTCCGTCGCGCACCACAGCGTGCAGTTGCCGAGCTCCGGATACCACCGGCTCAAATCGATGCCGCCCACGACCTTGTTCTCGAGCAGGCGCTGGCTCCAGGCGGCAGGCGATTCTTCCGTCTGCAGTACAAATTCGTGGAAGCGCGGCGCGCCCCCGAGCGACGTGTCCCGGAACCGCAGCCTCGCGCCGGGCTGGCCGCCGATTGTCTTCGCCGCGTAGTCCGCCTTGGCCAGGTTGTGCTCAGCCAGCTCGCGAATCCCCTCCTTGCCGTAAACCGCAAGAAAGATCGTCGCCATCAGCGCAACCAATGCTTGATTGGTGCAGATATTCGAGGTCGCCCTCTCGCGCCGGATATGCTGCTCGCGCGTGGCTAGCGTCAGCACAAAGCCGCGGTTCCCTGCCCCGTCGACCGTCTGCCCGGCGAGCCGTCCCGGCATCTGGCGCGCAAATTGTTCTTTCGCCGCGATCACACCGCAATAGGGGCCGCCATACGTCAGCGCCACGCCAAAAGATTGCGCCTCCATCGCGACGATGTCCGCCTCTACGGGCGGCCGAACGACGCCCAGCGAGACCGCCTCCGCAATCGACACGATCAGCAGCGCGCCCTTTGCGTGCGCGATCTCCGCAATCGCCGGAATGTCTTCGATCACTCCGAAAAAGTTCGGGCTCTGCACCATCACCGCGGCCGTTTCATCGGTCACTGCCGCCTCCAGCGCGGCCAGGTCGATGCGCCCTGTCTCCTGGTCGTAGCCCACGACCGTCACCGGCAATCCCTGGTGCTTCTCATACGTCGCCAGCACCTCGCGGTACTCCGGATGCACCGTGGCCGCAACCACCGCCTTGTGCCGCCCTGTCACGCGCACCGCCATCATCATGGCCTCTGCCGCTCCAGTTGACCCGTCGTACATGCTGGCGTTGGCAACGTCCATCCCGGTCAGCTCGGCGATCATCGTCTGGAACTCGAAGATCGCCTGCAGCGTGCCCTGCGTGATCTCCGCCTGATACGGCGTGTAGCTGGTCAAGAATTCGCCGCGCTGCACCAGCGAATCGATAATCACCGGCCGGTAATGCCGATACGCGCCCGCGCCCAGAAAGCTTGCATAGCCCGTGGCGTTCTTCTCGCCCGCCGCGCGGAAATAATCCACAATCTCGCTCTCCGCCTGCTGCCGTGGCACCGCAAGATCACGGTCCAGCCGGTATTCGGCCGGAATAATCGCGAACAGGTCGTCAATCGATCGCGCACCGATCTCGGCGAGCATCTGCCGCCGTTCTTCGTCTGATTTGGGAAGATAGCGCATTGTTAGCTCTTAATCCTGGCATCCAGCCTGATCAGCTGCTCGTGGCGAACCGTAGCTCGGTGCAAGCAATCCATCTACATTCGATGTTGCTTTCATCTTTTCGGTGCGGCGAGCCGCTAGCTCGCCGTCTCCTCCGCGATGAACGCTTCATACGCCGCGGCATCCAGCAGTGCATTCACCTCCGCCGGATTCGCCAGCTCCACCTTGATAATCCATGTGCCGTGGGCGTTCTCGTTGATCTGGTCAGGCGCCTTCTTCAGTTCCTCATTCACCGCCGTCACCTTGCCCGAAACCGGAGAAAACAAATCGCTCACTGCCTTCACGCTCTCTACCGAGCCGAAGGACTTGTTCGCCGTCACCATGTCGCCCACCTTCGGCGCGTCGACGTACACGATATCTCCCAGCGAGTTCTGCGCATAGTCGGTGATGCCGATCGTTCCCACGGAGCCCTCGACGGAAATCCACTCGTGCTCCTTGGTATACCGGTAATTTGCCGGATAAGGCATGATGTATCGCTCCTCACATAAGGCTGCAAAGTTCTAGTTTACTTTGTGAGGCGCGCGCGTCTGTGAGAAAAGCGGGGCGCGGTTGGCGCCAAACAACCGACGCCCTTTCTATCCCAGGACGACCATCGGCCGGAACAGCGTTCCGGCCAAGCGCTGCGCAATTCCCGCCAGTTCCCGCGGCCCGGCAAAAATCTTTACCAGCGGAGCCGAAGAAAACTCCGGCAGGTGGGCCTGGGTACCGTTACGCAGTCGTCCCAGCGCAATCATGTCACCGGTCACTGCCGGCATCTCGGGCAATAGCAGCCTTGGATGGACGCATGCCAGCTCCAGCGCCTCCACATCTCCGGCCAGGGCCCCAAGTTCCTCGAGAGTCTTGGCATCGGCCAGCGAAAACACTCCAGCTCGCGTCCGCCGCAACCGGCTCAAATGCGCTCCGCAGCCCAGTTCCTGCCCAAGCTCATGCGCTACCGACCGCACGTATCCACCTGCGCTGATCGTCATGCGAAACTCCGCCTCCGCTCCCTCCATCCGCTCGATCGCAAACTCGGAGATCTGCACCGCGGCTGGCTTCAATGCCACAGGTTTACCCGCGCGCGCCAGCTTGTACGCCGGTTTGCCCGCAATTTTTTTGGCTGAAAATGGCGGCGGCATCTGCTGTGTCTGGCCGTAAAACTTTTCAGCCGCCGCGCGCACTCGTTCCAGCGTCATTCCGCCGTTCGTCTCCGCCCACGCGTCCGCTCCCGCCGGCTCGCCCTCGGCATCGTAGGTGTTCGTCGCAAAGCCAAAACGGATCGCTCCCGTGTAGCTCTTCTCCGCCGCGGAAAAGTACTGCGCGAGCCGGGTGAACTTTCCCATCAGCAGCGGCAGAACGCCGGTCGCCATCGGATCCAGAGTGCCCAGGTGTCCGATCAATCTCTCGCCGGCAATCCTGCGCAGCCGGTCCACCACGTCGTGGCTGGTCATGCCCGCCGGCTTATCCACTACAACAAGTCCGTTCACATCACAAATCTAGCCGCCTGCACAGCCCTTGCCAACCCCGCGCCAAACGCTTCATCCTAATGAGATGGCGGGTGAGCCGGAGCACGCGCAGAAAGCGTTCCACGATTTAGACAAGGCGCTCAAGGGTTTGCCCAAAAATCCTGCGCCGGCGCAGGTGCATAAGCTGCGCACTTCGGCCCGGCGCGTGGAAGCAATCGCCGGTGCGCTGCCAATGGACCACAAGAAAAGATCAAGCCGTCTCCTCAAATCCCTCGCCCCGGTACGCAAGGCGGCCGGCGGCGTGCGCGATATGGATGTACTCACCGCGAACATCCGCAAGCTCAAGCAGGATGGAACCGGCGACTCGCTCGCCCGCCTCGCTGAGCATCTCCACTCTGCCCGCGAGGAGGGCGCATCGCACCTGCGCCGAGCGCTGAACCGCCAGAGCAAGTCCGCGCGGCGCATGCTCAAGAGGTATTCGCACAAGGTACGATCGGTGCTCTCCGTCGAATCAAACGGCAATGGCCATCACGCGACGGCCGTACTTCCCGCGGCGAAACACCTCGCGCGCGAGCTCGCCAGCTGGCCTACGCTGAGCGGAGAAAACATTCACAATTTTCGATTGAAAGTGAAGGAGCTGCGCTACGTGCTGCAGCTCGATGAGAAAGCTGACGAGGAGTTCCTCGGCGCACTGGGAATCGTAAAGCAGCGCATCGGCGATTGGCACGATTGGCAGGAGCTCGCGGAGATCGCCCACGAATTCCTCGAACCCACGCGCGATTACGCCCTGCTCAATCGGATCGACGAAATTACCAGGGAGAACCTCAGCCGCGCACTGCGCGCCGCCAATACCCTTCGCCGCCAACACATGCGCGCGCCGATCACGCACGTACTCGGGTGCTGACCGAAATTGCTAACGCTCCCGCACCAGCGAGAGGAACTCCGCGCGTGTCTCTTTCTGCCGGAAGCAGCCCACCATCGCGCTCGTCACTGTCGACGAGTTCTGCTTCTCGATTCCCCGCATCATCATGCACAGGTGCCGCGCCTCAATCACCACGCCTACGCCCTGCGGCGAAATAGCTTCCTGAATCGAGTCGGCAATCTGCCGCGTGAGCCGCTCCTGCACCTGCAGCCGCCGCGCAAACACCTCCACCAGCCGCGGAATTTTGCTCAGCCCGATTACCTTGCCCTTGGGAATATAGGCCACGTGCACCTTGCCGAAGAACGGCAGCATGTGATGCTCGCATAGCGAAAACATCTCGATGTCCTTTACAATCACCATCTCGTCGTAGTCCACGTCGAACATCGCGCCATGCAGAATCTTGCCTGGGTCCTGATTGTAGCCCTTGGTCAGGTACGCCATGGCCTTCTCCACGCGCTCCGGCGTGGCTACAAGCCCGTTGCGGTTCGGGTCCTCGCCCAGCCGGCCGAGAATCTCGCGATACATCTCCTGCGTGCTGACGCCGCTCAGGCCTTCGTCCGCCTCCACGGTCCGCCGCACGGATTTCGTCACTGCAATCGGCTGCGCCATCTCTTTTTATCCCTCCCGAAAACGCTCGAAGAAATTATTCTCCGTCTCTTCCACGCGCACATGCTCCAGCCGTCCGGCCGGTAGCGCGTCCTTCAGCAACCCGAAGATCGCGCCGCATAGGTTCTCCGTCGTCGGCACGCACCGGGCAAACATTGGATCCAAATTCAGATTCGCGTGGTCGAATCGGTCGATCACCTTCTCCCGCACCGCACTGTCCAGCGCGACGAGATCCACCACCATTCCCGTCTCGGCATCCACTGCGCCACCCACCAGCACCTCCACAAAGTAGTTATGCCCGTGGCCGTGGGGATTGTTGCACTTTCCATACATCGCGTGGTTCTCTTCCTCTGTGAGTGTCTTCGCGTGCAGCTTGTGGCTCGCGCTTAGCATATAGCGCCGTCCGAAGTACGCTCTCATGCCTCGCCCCTGTACTCGGCAAATATCTCAGGCGTCTCGTACACGCGCACGCGGCTCAGCTTCGCGCCCTTGGCCGCGCTCACCGCCGGCTCCAGCCGGTTCCACGCCGCAATCGCGAGGTTCTCGGTCGTCGGATTCACATGCGCGAACTCCGGCGCTTCCAGGTTCAGGTGCCGGTGATCGTAGGCAGACAGCACTTCGCGCTCCATCACATCCTTCAGCCACTTCAGGTCCACCACAAAACCCGTCACCGCGTCAGGCTCGCCGGCCACCGTAACCTCCAGCACGTAGTTGTGCCCGTGGCCGTTCCGATTCGCGCACTTTCCAAACACCTGCCGGTTCTTCTCCTCCGGCCAGGCGTCATTCCAGTAATAGTGCGAAGCAGAGAACGTGGCCCGCCGCGTGATAAAGATCATCCTGACCCCGTTCCTCTACAGAAGAGATGCCCAGCAGGGCGTGACCGCTTCACACAATCGAGCTAGTTTTGCGCCCAATCGAAGAATTGGCGGCCCGGCCGCCGCCGGGTCAAAGGCCGTCAGCCTCCCGCGTAGCTCCGGCCCTTCCAGCTTACGCGCCTCAGCACGCGATGCTGATACCAGCTCCGGTACAGCAGAAAGGCGAACAGCGGCAAGCCGAGCGGCGCAATCAGGCAATCGACAAACGGAAAGTGCGACTTCGCCACGCGGATGTAAAACCGGAACAGCGTCCGCGCCCACAACGCCGCCAGAATCCAGCCCGCACCCAGCCACTCCAGCGAGTGCAAAGCAAATTGCGCGTTCCAAAGCTTGTAAGCCAGCACCGGCAGTCCAAACAGAAGCAGAAAATCGAGCGCCCTCCAAAAGGCCAGCAGCAGCGCGTTATCGAACAGCAGTTTCAGGTTCTTCGTCCAGCCTTCGATCATCGCGCCGGTGCTGCGATACATGCGCGCGCTCACCGCGTCGTCCGCATAGCGAAAGCGCAGCCCGATCCTGCGCCGCTTCGCCAGAAATGCCAGCTCCACATCCTCAAGCACCTTGCCCGCCACGCTTGCGTGCCCGCCCAGCCGGCGATACGCCTCGCGCTCCACCAGCAGGAACTGTCCATTGGCCGCGGCAATGCGCTGCGACGGGTCGGAAACCTTCGCCGGCGGATACGCCAAGGCCAGCTCTGAGAACACCAGCGGCATCAGCGCGCGCTGCGCCAGCCCTTGCACGATCTGCCGGGGCGAGTAGCTCAGCAGGCCCACCTTGTGCCGCACCGCCTCGTGCATCGCGCGCCGCAGATCGCCCGGCTCATGCACCGTGTCCGCGTCCGTAAACAGCAGCCAGCGCCCGCGCGCATTCTGCGCCGCGGTCCACACTGCGTTCGCCTTGCCCGTCCAGCCCGGCTCCAGCGCTCCCGCCTCCCTCAGCGTCACGCCGTCAAATCCGCGTGCAATCTTGGCAGTCCGGTCGGTCGAGTGATCGTCCACAACGATCAGCTCCCAGTCCTTACCCAACTCAAAAAACTCCTCTGACTGGTTGACCAGGGACTTGAGGCAAACACCCAGACAGTCTTGCTCGTTCCGCGCCGGAACGATCACCGTCAGCTCCATCAGTTGCTCCGGCTCAGGCTGCGCATACACCGTCCCCGGCACAGCGTTGCCCGCCCATTCGCGCCAGTCCGGCCGTGTCGTTGGCCCATCTGCCGGATCCACCAGGCCCAGAACCGGCTTGTATGTCGCCGGTCCTCCCGGCCCTGCATCATCTTTCGCCATCGCGCCGCACCCGGTTCTGCTCCGCCATCCTTTCCCCTCTTTTGCTCCGTATTATAAGGACGTGCGAATCTCTCGCTGGCTCATCGTGCCACTCGCATGGCTCGCCGCGTGTAACCGCGGCTCGCATCCCCCACAGCTCAACATTCCCGCTCCCAACTTCACGGTCTCTGACGGCGCCACGTCGATTCGCCTCGCCAACTACCGTGGCCGCGTCGTGCTGGTCAACTTCTGGGCTACCTGGTGCGCCCCCTGCGTCGAGGAGCTGCCTTCGCTCCTTGAGCTCCATCGCGACATGCCCAACCTGGTCATCCTCGCCGTCAGCATTGACGAAGACCCAGCCGCCTATTCCTCGTTCATCGCCCGTCATCACATCGATCTCATCACCGTCCGCGATCCCGATCAGTCCGTGCCCAAACTCTTTCACACCGATATGTGGCCTGAGACGTATGCAATTGACCGCAACGGAGTCATCCGGCGCAAGTTCGTCGGCGCGCAGGATTGGACCACCCCCGAGATCCGCACCTACCTACAATCCCTCTGACGTTGGAACGACCGGTCCTCCCTTACTCACCGCATTCCGATCAAATTTTTCCCTCAATTCGTCCATTGACAAAGGGCGATACTCTCTTCTTTAGCGTAAGCCACTGCCGCGCCCATCCGCCGGCTTCACTGAACGATCGCCCGATGCACTTTCATCGACGCCTAACCGGCGAGAACCAAGCCGAACTGGTGATTGAAAGTGAGCATGGTGGCCCAGCGGTCGCGATGAACCGCAGCGAATACTGAGACTGCTATTCTGTCTGTATGACCACGGTGGAGATTCACTTTCACTACACCGCTCCCCCGACGGAGCAGATGGCCATGGCGCTGGCCAGCGCGCGCGACGTCTACGGCATCCGCCAGCTCAGCTTCGACCGCGCCGCGCAGACCCTCCGCATCGAGTACGACGCCACGCGCCTGACCGCCGCCGCTGTCGCGAACCTTGTCCGCTCCGCCGGCCTTGAAATCGCTCCGGATCTGCCGCATCTTGCCGAACCCGCGCAGTCGCCTCCGCCTCCACCGGCCGCGTGAACGCCCGCCGAGTAAACGCACATTGACGCCCTGGGGAGCCCAAAGGCGATTGCGTCACCGCTCCGCAATTGATACTCTGTCAGTGGTTCTTTTCTCCCGCGATTCGCGCTGAATCGCGCAGATGTGCGCCCGTAGCTCAGCTGGATAGAGCGACTGACTACGAATCAGTAGGCCGGGAGTTCGAATCTCTCCGGGCGCACCACTCATTCGAATACGGTCGAAGAAATACAACAGCCACGAATGCGGCCCACTGCCTCTTTGTCAACGCCGTGTCAACAATTTCTTCCCAGCTTGCTGACAGACGACGCCGACCATGCACTACCGCATCAGCGTTGGGGACCGTTCGCCAAAGGCGGCTTCCAGTCTCAAATCCCTCACCGACGGACTAGGTCGGGGAACGCATCATTGCGTTGCGAGCGAAAATCGCGATCATGGCTGCTCAAGGTTCAGTACGTGGCCGGATAAACACGGTAAGCTTCGACCGTCGCCGTCAGCGGGGTTCCTCTCACCTGAGAGGTCTTCAGCAACACTTCAAAATAAGGAAGTTGCGGTGAGTGAAGTTTCGCTTTGAACGCAGAGAACTGAGCCTCCGAGAGCAGAAAGTCGCCCGCGGCCTCGGTTGCTTCAGACGAAGTGCCCTCGAGCAGCAAGACCTTGCCATCGTGACCGGCATTCGGCAAATACGCGACGACGCAATAACCCACTGCGTCGGTCGACATGTAGATAGGTGGCTCGCCGTTCATTGGATTCCGATTAATCACCGTCGTCACTCCCAGGCCCTGGAACAACGTGTGCTCAATGAAGTTGAGCCGTGCCTCGAACATTTCAGACCATGGATTCGAGATTTGGCCGCCAATGAAAATCACGTTGTCCTGCTTCACCAGCGCCGGCATGTATTGTCGCGCGCTGTACAAACGTGCTCTTGCATCCAGCGGGTCGAGATCAAGAATGCGATGCGCCAGCTTGAATTCCTCCGTATTGCCCAGGCTCTTTGACGCCAGCAGTTGCTGAACACCGCGCAACTCCGGACTCAGCGATTTGTTTTGCGAAGGGTCGGTGTAAGCGCGGCCGAGATAGCCGTAAAACGAAGTTTGCTGCTTGTTCAGCTCCTCGATCAGCAGAAATGAATCGTCACTGATGACCACATCTGTGTCGCGCGCCGAATCGAAAAATCCCGACCACAACGCATTGAGCGATGGCTGGTATTTCCACGGTGAAAGCGTGCGATGGATCGCGTCGAGAGATTGTTGCTCACGTCGCGCGCGAATCCAAAGAGTGGCGCACCCCGCCGTCAGCGCAACAATCGCTACCGCGGCAGCAATCACTGCCCATGGCAACTCGCGTCGTTGCAAGTGCATTTCGTGTTCCGGGGAATGACCCGCTGATTCAGGGATCTGTCCGGATTTAGGAATCTCATCAATTCGCGTTCCGGGTTCTCCCGGACTCAACTGTGCTTCGTCCGCAGGGAGTTGCGTCCCCATTATTCTGGTTCGCGGACTGAAAACCGGCCGGTAGCTGCCTAACGCAACCGTAATAATCGTCTCTTCCTGCTTCCCTTCGGAAGAGAAATAAAGATCGAGCTTCTTGCGCAGGTGCGCCATCTGGACGCGCACAATATTGTCGTCCAGCGGATTGAAGTCGCTGCGGCGGCCGAGAACCTTGTAGGCGATGTCGAATTCGTGGATGGGCTCATCCGCATTGAGGATGGCCTCGCGGACGATATATAGAAGAATGTCGCGGAGTTGAGTCGCTCGATACAGCGCCGCACTGCGGGCCGCTCGCTCAGCCAGCCTCCAACGCGCATCACCTTCCAGAAGGTGGGGATCAGCGCTTAAATGCTCCGCATTCTTTCCCTTGACAATCAATTTCCTTGCCTGCCGGACCCGCCGCAATTATGGCTTAAGGTCATTCCACTGACAAGGCAAATCATTAATCGCACTTGTAAGTGTCTCAATTATAAGTCTCTTGACGTAAAGATCCCGCTAATGCGATTACCGTAGCGTAAATTGACTGGCCACGCTTCACATCGGTGAGCAACAGTAATCTCCGCCGGCCAGAAATTCGCCGAAGCCATCCCCCACCTTAGCGGTGATCCTCGGCACGGGCCAAGGACTGCAAGAGGCTGGCGTCCGGTTTGGCTGGAGACCCTGAAACTGCGGGGCAAGAAAATCGATTGATCAACAAATTGCCCTGCTGACCGGGAACCCGCGACAAGGAACGAATCGGCTCAGAGCCGAAGTTTATGGAGGTAAGACACAATGCAAAGCTTAGCCAGAAGTTTGACGCAGCAAACTGTCGAGAATTTTGGGGTAGAGCGCACTCGCCAAGCCCATCAAAATTTTCGGTCGAAGTGCAGATCCAACATTCTTTCTCTGTCGGCGGTAGCATCTTTGCTGGCAGTCGTCCTGGTGCTTCTTCCCACGGTTCAAGAGTCTCGCGCCCAGGGAATTACCGGCTCCATTACGGGAACGGTGACCGATCCGAGCGGGGCCACTGTCGCCGTTGCATCGGTGACCATTCGCAATGTGGCAACAGACTTTATTCGCAAGGTTTCCACTTCGGATGTAGGAACCTACACTGTGACAGAACTGCTGCCTGGAACCTATAGCGTGAGAATCGATAAGAACGCCTATAAGACCTTTGAGCAAAAGGACATCACGGTCCAGATTGACCAGGTCACAGTCATCAATGCGCAATTGCAGATTGGTTCGCAGCAGGAGACGGTTGAAGTGACGACCGCTCCTCCTGTGATCCAAACAGAAGATTCCTCAGTAGGCCTCGTCGTCGACAGCCGCAATATCCAGAACATTCCATTGAATGGCCGCCTCGGCGTCATGGGTCTGATCGCAATGTCGCCCGGAGTGCAGGGCGCGGGCGCCCAGGATCAACTCGCCGATAGAGGCGTAACGCCGTCGATCGGCACTGGCAGCCGCAACGCCTACGGAGGCATGGGGAACACGCTTGATGGAGCTGACAACAAGGAAGTGACACTTCAGCGCAGCGAAGCTGAAATTCCTTCGCTCGACGCGCTTGAGGAGTTCAAAGTTATCACCACGGGTGCTCCTGCTGAGTTCAATGAACCGGCGCAGGTCATCGTTGTCACCAAGAGCGGGAGCAACATGATCCACGGCGAAGCCCTGGAGTACAACCGGTCAAAAGGCACTGGCGCGAAAACCTATTTCGGCGGTTCGCTGCCCCGCCCCGCCTATGAAAGAAACGAATTTGGCGGCAACGTCTCTGGTCCGATCTTCATACCGCACCTCTATAACGGCAAAGACCGCTCCTTCTTTTTCCTGGCCTTTGAAGGATTCCATCTTACGCAGGCCATCAACGACAACACGCAACAGCCAACCATGGACATGCGTGCCGGCTACTTTGCCCCTTCGTTGGTCACAGGGGGAGTTCTCATCAACCCGGCTACGGGAACCCCATTTCCCACTGCGACTGCGCCGAGCGGCGCCACGGGTGATTACTACATTCCTTCCACGTCGTTCAATTCCGTTGATCAAACGCTGTTGACCGATCTTTATCCCCTGCCCACGACAACCGGAACAGGAACCAACACGTATCAGCTTGTCTCCAACACCAGCAAAGCCACGCGGTGGTCCCTTCGTCTGGATCATAAGATCAGCGACAAGGATCAGATTCGCGCGACCTGGCTGAGGGCGTTCTATGGTCCCTATCCGGATTCAGAAGTCGACAGTCTGCAGGGCGGATACTCCGGAGACGGAGAGCACAACACAACCACCGTCCTCGGTTGGACGCACACCTTTTCGCCGACCTTACTGCTCGATACTTATGCCAACTACTTCCATCTGCCCATTTACCGCACACCGCAGAACGTGAAAACCGATTTCGCCTCGATCATTCCGGGCCTTGGCGAGGTAGATATCGAAGGCGCGCCGGCGATCAACATCACCAACATCACGGGCGTTACGGAAGCCGGATCGAAGGATCTTGAACAGGTGGGAGGGATCAGCACGGCCCTGACGAAGGTTTTGGCAAGAAACACCATCAAGACCGGCTTCTCCTACCTCTACGACGACCACTGGAATGAGTCCTGCAGCCGCGGCACTTACTCGTTCAATGGACACTACACGGGCAATGCCTTTGCGGATTTCCTGATAGGCGACCCCAGTTCAACCGCGAAGTCGAGCCCCAACTGCACCCCTTCAAGAAATCTCTCAGACCAGTACGCCGCGTATGTTCAGGAGGACTGGAAGGCGACGCCTAAGCTCACGATTAACGCGGGTATCCGCTATGACCTGCAGTGGTTCTTGCCTGACCCGTACGGTAAGAATGCCCTCTTCATTCCTTCTCTCAAAGAGGATGTCGTCTTCGGCAGCTCGTACACAAACGCGATTCCCAGTTACATCAACGGGTCGATTCCGATCGCTCTTTCGTCGTCGCTATCCGGTATTTCGAGCAATCCGTTTAGCTATCTCGGCCGTCCCGACAAGAATTTTGCGCCGCGGCTGGGATTTGCCTACCAGGTTTTGCGCAACACGGTGATCCGCGGCGCCGGCGGCATCTTCTTCAACCTGCTGCCGGCCTCGTACATGGGCAGCATGTTTGCAAATTTGCCCTTCGCAGCTACAGTGAACTACACACAGCCCACTGGCTCTATCCCCAGCTTCACCATGAGCGATCCCTTTGGTGGGACCGGCACCTCCACGGCCAATCCAACTGTGAGTGCGGAGCACAGGCTGGAGACTCCCTACACAGAGGAGTACAACCTGGCTGTCGAACATCAATTCCCAGGCAACCTTGACGTCCGCCTGGGTTATGTCGGCCAGCACAACCTCAGGCAGAACAACGCCAGCGGCAGCGGAACCACGGCTCCGAATATCAACTTGGCCAACCCGCCAGTAGTGGGGGTGACCGTGCAAAGCACGAACCTGTACCAGCCCTTCTCAACCATAGCGCTCAACGTCGACCCCATCTTTCACAGCGAAATGAACTCGCTGCAATTCGGCATTCATAAGCAGTACGGTCACGGCCTGACCGTCAATGCCGAATATCAGTGGACACGGGTTCTAGGGACGGAGAATGTTGAGAATCCCTCCGGCGCGACTCCCAATGACTCGTTCGGGAACATTGCGGGCATCACGCCTCAGGTCCTCAGCGTCAATTACGCGTACGTGCTTCCCATCGGTCAGGGGCAAGCGTTGCTCGGCAACGTCGGCAATCTCGCCAACAAGCTCATCGGTGGCTGGCAGGTATCAGGCATCAGCACCTTCCAGACCGGACAGCCATTTTCAGTGAGCTACACCGCTCCCGGCACTCCCACAGGTCTGGTGAGCGGACGCGCCAATCGAGTGTATGGAGTTCCGTTGTATCCATCAAGCAAGAGCCTGCAGCAGTGGATGAATCCCGGGGCATTTACCGCCCCGCCCTGTTACAACGCAAACGGGTCAGGCCCCTGCACCGGTACTGGCGCCATCTACAGCGCGGGGGGTCCGACTACGTATGACACCTATGGGACGTCGGCGTACAACCTGCTCCGCGGACCGGCCTGGCAGGACTGGGATATGAACCTCATTAAGCACATCACTTGGCGGGAGAGGTACCAACTCGAACTCCGCGCCGACTCCTTCAACGTCTTCAACCACCCCAACTTTGGTACGCCGAATGCCACCCAGAGCAATGCGTCCACATTCGGAACGATCACTTCCATTAGCAGTTCTCCATCGTACGAACCGCGTACGTTGGAGTTTGCGGTGAAATTCAACTTCTAACTCTTCCTGCCTTTTTCAGCCTGCGGCGGTTCCCTTCGGGGAACAGTCCAGGCTGGCGGTTTGACCGGCAGCCCATCACGTGGGCTAAGGCACGGCAAGAAGGGAAAGCCATGAAACGATTCATCCGGGTTAGCGCAGCACTCATCTTTGTAGGGATCGGTTTTTCCTCAGCGGCACACGCCGCGCCGCGGCACGCCAACGTTGCCTCGCTCAGCAAGAACAGCCGGGAACTTTTCGCGACTGCAATGCAGTGGGGCGATCAATCCTACGATGCGCAAGCCAGACTGTGCCGCATGCCGCAGTCGCCGCAATATACCGAGGCGCATTTGCCCGCTCACCTCGCGGTTCGCGAATCAGCCTGGTATGCGGTCGGCCTGTTATTGCGTGACAGCCCCGGCGACCGCGAGCGCGCCGCACAGATCCTCGACACGGTGCTCAAGGCGCAGTATCGCGAGCCCGGCAAGCCCTGGGATGGGACCTTCCGCCGCACGCCAACTGAACCTGAACCCGGCACAAACGCCGAGATGTGGCGCGGCTACGATCCCAACTGGCGCGAGTTTGTCGGTACAACGTTCGCGATCATCCTTAATGAGTATCCCGATCGCATTCCAAAGGAGCTCCAGCAGAGGATGATCGATGCAATCGACTTCGCCGTCGCCGGCGAGATGAAGCAAGGCCGCCTGCTTCCCTCCTACACCAATATCTCGCTCATGTACGGTTTCCTTTGGAACTTCGCCGCCCTGCGCGGCAACAAACCCGAGTGGACGGCGCAGGCAGAGCAGTGGCAATCCACCACCTATGACCTCTACAAGCAGCACGATGCATTCTTCGAATTCAACTCGCCCACCTATTCCGGCGTCGACATCTTCGGCCTCGCGCTCTGGCGCGATTATGGCTTTACCCCGCTCATGCGGCAGCGTGGCCAGGAGATGGAAGCCGGCTTGTGGCGCGCGAGCGCCGGCCTCTACAACGCGAACCTGCGCAACATCTCGGGCCCCTATGACCGCTCCTACGGCATGGACATGCAAAGCTACGTCAGCGTAATGGGTCTTTGGCTGCGCACGGTTCTTGACGCGGAACATGCACCGCTCACTGGCTTTGCCAACCCTCCCATCGACCACGTACCCGACCTGTGGCTGGTCCCGCCCATCGTGGTGCTGGACACACACATCCCTCCAGACGCGATGGCGAAGTTCAAAGCCTTTCCCGGCCCGCACCAGGTAAACCGTCCTATCGCCGACCAGCGCGTGGCGACGGCCTGGATTGGAAAGACCGTTATCTATGGCGGGGAAATCACCGGCCACACACGCGGTGTTGACGCGAGCAGCCAATTTCATCCTGTCACTGTGCAATGGCAGGCGCCGGATGGCAAAATCGGCTGGATTCAACTCACGCGCTGCCCGCCGATCGATGCTTCGGCCGGCCGCTCGGGCGTTACCATCTCGGCGACCGGAGACGTAAGCTTTCGCCTCAGCGCTCCGGGCATCGCCACCGGCGAAATTACCCAGGACCAGTGGAGCTTGCCGGGCCTGACGGTCCAGGTGAAATCGGACGCGAAGAGTTTTTCTGCGGTGCAGCAGGGGCCATTTTTCGATGTGGAGTACAAGGGCATGACGCGGATGACGTTGACAGCAGTGGGTTCAGATGAATGAAGGCCGGGGAGCCGGCAACACAAAGTAATTGCATTGGACAGGTCAATGCACTTATTGGTGAATGCCTGAAAGCTGGTGGACCTGCCCGCGCGAGGGGAAGCTTGCTGCCGGCCGCTCCGCCACCACTGCCAACGTCATAAAGCAATCCGAGAGAAATCCTTCGTATCCCCTCGGAGTGCCGTCCCACATCTGCCAGTCATAGGTCCTGCCATTCGGGCCGCGCCCGTCAAAGCCGCCAGTTTTGTAGCTATTCAGCATCGGAAACAGAATCCGGTCGCCGTCCTCGATCCGGCCTAATTTGTAGAGCGCCGCAATGGTGTAATAAGCGAACGCCGCAGTTGCGCCACCGTTCTCGTAGATCTGGAAACCGTCGGAGCCATCTGCCTTCATCGGCGCGCCCGCGTTGGGGTTGAGATCTTCCCAATCCTCCCGGCGAACGGGAATCAGGTTTCCCGGCAGCCCACGCTCGAAGTTGTTGTAGCCTACCTCATTCAGTTTCGCGAGCAATCGATCATAAATCGCATTTCCCAGTTTTTCCGGCACAAGACCGAAGACAACGGCAGCTCCATTGACCCACAAGAACCAGTAATCATGGATTTGGCCGTCCTGGCTGCGCCAGCCGGCAATCACGCCGGTCCTGGAATCGAGAAACGCGGCCAGATAGGCTTGCTTGAGTTTTGCTGCGCGCTGCAGGTAGCGTTCCGCATCGCTGCTCTGTCCGGCAAGTCGCGCCATCAACGCCATTTGCTCCAGAGCGTGATAGGCCAGCGCGTTCGAGTAGGCATCCTCGTATCCAAAGCCAATCGTGTCCCACCAGTTTGCCGGGCGTAAGAAAACTCCGCCGCCCGGTCGCGGCGTCCAGGAGCCCGCGTTCCCCGATCCGGTGAACTTCATCAACCCATCGCCATTCGTGTCGGTGGCGAGCATATCGTCCGTCCACCTGCGCAAGCCATGATAGTTTTCCTTCAGCCAATTCACATCGTGGGTCGAGTTCACATAGTCGCATGCTGCGATCAAGAGTGACGGATAACTATCCGAACTGGCGGTATTCCGGCTTTGCCACGGAACACTGGTCGCATCGAATCCGCGGTAAAACGGCATGCCGCAGGCTAGAGCCCCGTGAAGATATCTGTTGAGCGACATACGGACCAGGTCCATCGCCGTCAGCCCAGGGGCAAGCGGGGGCGTGTATCTTGCCACCTCGCTGTACATATGCTGCACAAAAGCGCACGGATCGCTCGAAGAGTTGTTTGCCAGCACCCCATCCTCGGCCTGCACCTGAAAGATGTTGAGCCAATTCCTGCGGAAACCATCGAAGCGCGGGTCCGATTCGATCCCCGCAATGTGCGGATAAATCGCGACAACCGTGAAGGTGTAAGCGACACGCGGATTGGATTGAGTCGCGCCTGGGAAAAGCACCTGAATATATCCCTTATCCCGGCGGTGGGCCTCATACTGCAACAAGACCGGCTCACGGCTCTCGACCTCGATGCGAAGTGAACCCTGGTCTGGCAAATGCAGAAGCGCGGGCAGACGCGCCTGTCCGCCATCGATCATTGCCAGAAGCGTGGCGTGCGACAGGTCCGGATTGAACCGCAAAACGATAGGTTGTTCCGGCGAGCCGGGACGATAGGTGCTTATCATCTGGAAGGATTGGGTTGAACTCTTGAATTGCCAGTCGAAGATGGAATCCGCCGATACGGCCGTTTGCGAAGAGACCTTCGCATCGGGTGCGAACAGGACACTCGGTCTGAATTCGGCGTTGCCTAGAGAATCCACCGACAAGGATTCGATCGTCGAGCCATCGGGTGTCAGTCCTAGCGAGTAATAGGGCGTCTTGAATTCGCGTTGAGCCGGCGTAGCCACGCTGGCAGTGGCGGCGAAACAGCTTGCAATCGCAATCAAAGCAACAGACTTGATCATCTTCGCTGAAGTTTATCTAAAACTCGCATCAAGTGCTGCTGACGCAGCCGGCTCTCTTCGAATTTCTCCCCTCGTTCCCCTCGACCCCAACCAAACCGGCGGAGCGCCCTCTCTTTTGAGCGGAAACTCGGAAGTTACGGTTCGTCCTTCGGCTCGATTCGCAGATTAGGTACCCCGGTCAAGAGCTCGAAACCGTTGACGGCAAACACCTTGCGCGCAGCGGAGGGGCGAGATGCGGTTTGGGACATCCCCTTCACGCAGTGGTACCACGGCGACAGCTATGCAGCGCGGCTGCTCGGCGACGGCTGGCGCACCACCTTCGTGATCACCGCGAACACCGGTCTGCCTGCCAACGTCACAAACGGCGCATCGGCATTCTCCGCGGATCGCCCTGACCTGCTCAGCAATCCCTATCTCGGCGGCTACCACCTTGCCACCGGCAAAGGCCCGCTCGGCAAGCCGCACGAGTATCTCAATCCCTGTTCCTTCACCCTCCCCAGCGGAACGGACACCAGTCTCTGCGGATCCAATGTGATTCCGTTGGTCGACGGCATCCAGTCGCGCGATGGCGACATATCGCGCAATGCCATTCGCAACATCGGCCAGTACGATATCGATCTCTCAGCCTCGAAAGGCATTCCGCTCGCTGAAGGTATGCGGCTTGACCTCCAAATCGACGCCTTCAATCTGCTCAACCACGCAAACTTCGGAGGGCTCGGCACCAGCACCAGTTCCAGCACCTTTGGCTTCTTCACCACCGCCACGCCGCGCACCATCCAGCTGGCCGGCAGATTTTCGTTCTAGCTTCCCTCGGACTGCAACAATGCAGGCGCCGCGCTTCCTCCTATTCCCCATCGGGAAATCAGGTCGCGCGGCGTTTGTGATTTCTATCTCGAAGTACAGCTTAGTGCAGCGCGCTTGCTTCGCCCGGCTTGTATTCCCCGCTCGTTCCGCCCTTCTTGATCCAGTCCTCCTTGAGCGAAACCACCTTGATCGTCTGCCGCCGATAGGTAAACGCAATCAGGATCTCTCCATCGCGCGTCTGCATGATTGTGGGATACGAATACTCCTCGCGTCCCGGCTCCTTTGGCTTCTGCTCCGCCATGCCGTAGCCCGGGCGTCCCACTTCCACGTCGCGCACGTAGGGCCATGTCTTGCCGTCGTCCGCTGACAGCGCAATCGACACCGGCTTGCGCAGTCCCTCATTGCCTTGCTGCTTCCCGTTGCCTTGCTGCTTATTGATGCTCGAGTTGTCGAAAGCCATCACGATATTCCCGTCGCGCAGCCGGAAGGCCTGCACCGACGCATTGTTGTTCGGCAGCACTGTGGCGACTGCCGGCGTCCACTTGCAGCCATCCGATGACGTGCTGCGGTAAATAAAATCGCTCGCCCGGCTGCGAAAAAACGCCACCAACTGGTCAGACACCCCGGAAACCACCGTCGGCTGGATCTTGCCCTGCGTCTCCGCCATCAGGCACTCCTTCCAGCTCTTGCCCTGATCGCTGCTCAGCTCCGTAGCCGAATAATTCGTCTCGGCGCCCTTCCAGATGTCGGCGCTCGTTACGTACGAGAGCGGCAGCATCCACGTCCCATCCTTCAACACGACCATGGGGTGCCTGCTGAATGCACCCGGCTTGCCGAAAAGCAGCTCAGGATTCGTCCACGTCACACCGTTGTCTTTCGAAACCAGGTGCAGCGCGTGCGCGTTCGCTTCGCCGGCGTCCGCGCCCTGTGTCGAGTGGTAGAGGTCGATCGTCCCATCCGGCTCCTGGAACAGCACGGGATTCTGGAACGACTCGCCCGCACGCCGGTCGATCAGCACCGTCGGCCCCCAGTTGCGCGAGCTTTTCGCGCGCCGCGACATCACGATGCCCACCTCCGAACTGCCCTCCCAGCTCCCCGAGAACCACAAGCAAAGTACGTCTCCGTTCTTCAGCTCCAGCAGATTCGCCGCGTGTGAACTCGGATAAAGAATCGGAAGATAGGCTTCTTTGAATTTCTGAGTTGGATTCGGCCGCTCCACTCCATCCGCGGCTTTCGCCACCCACGGCTCGATCAGGATCTTGGCTGGTGATGACGTTTGCGCCGGCGTTTGCCCGCTCGCGGCGAGGGAAGAAAACAGAACAACACCCAGGGAAATCGATCGGCTTGCAACGTTCATCAGTACAACACCTCAATTCAATCTGGCAATTATATGCCGATTCTAAAAATAATTGCCGCCCTTTCACTTCTCCTCTGAAAATTCAATGCTCGCCTTCGCGACGGCGCTGAACAGCAAAATCGCCGCTCGCACATCACACGCCCCGCCGCAAATGAATTTTGATTTTGTGACCAATGACATCCGTCGCGTGATCGACCGCCTGCGCTGCGGTTTGTCACCGCCGGATCGCGGTGCGGACAATCCGCGTAAACCTTTCAAAGTAAATAACCTTTAGACCTCAGTCGGAGTCTACCTCGCATCGGCCGCAGCATCGGGACCAGCCATCGGCCGAACTCTAACAATCTCGGAGTCGATCCATCATGCGCATGCGAATTTTTCAACGCAGACACATTGGCCTCCACGCACTCCTGATCTCGGGCTCTCTTCTCCTCGCGTCCAGCGCATGTGCTGCGATTGGCGTCGATCTCCCTTCCGTCAAATCCGCGCCCGAGCCGCACACGAGCGCCGACGAGATCAAGCTCGCAGGTGATTACTTCCTCGGCCGCGGCGTCGCCCAGGATTTCACGCAATCCGCTTACTGGTATCAGAAAGCCGCAGAGGCCGGCGACCCTAATGCGCAAATGCAGATCGGCTATCTCTACGACGCAGGCATCGGCGTCGCCAAAGATTCGGCGCGCGCCGCGCACTGGTATCAGCTCGCCTCGGCCAATGGCTTGCCCGCCGCAGCGGTCAATCTCGGCATTCTCTGTTTCTGGGGCAACGGTGTCGCCATCGATCGCCAGCTCGCCATGCAGCTCTTCCGTGAAGCTGCGGCCAAAGGCAACGGCCGCGCCGCTTATTATCTCGGCAACCTTTACCACGAAGGCGTTTCCGTGCCACAGGATGAGGCCGCCGCAGAACTCTGGTACACGCGCGGCGCAGAGCTCAACGATCCGCAGGCCGAATACAACCTCGGCGTGCTGTTCTTCGATCAGCCTGATCATCCCCACGATCTGCGCAAAGCCGCAGGCTTGCTGCGCAAGTCCGCCTCAGCTGGTGACGTGCCCGCCATGTTCGTGCTCGGTCTTCTGCTCGCGCGCCATCCCGATCGTGCTACCTCTGACGGTGAGGCAGTCGCCCTTTTGAACGCAGCAGCTGGCGCGGGTTACTGGAAATCCTCCATGATCCTCGGCGTGCTTGCCCGCGATGGCAAGGGCGTTCCCATGAGTCACCGCGACGCCTACTTCCACTTCCGTGCCGCCGCGCTCCATGGCGGTGACGAAGCGCGCAGCCTCCTCGGCAAAGACCTGCGCATCCTCGCCGCGGGCCTGGGACCTGCTCAGACTGCCGAGCTCGATGCACAGGCGGAAAATTGGCAGCGGCAGCACCATACCGTTCTCGGCTTCGTCTATAAAGCGGGGGAAAACCAGGCAAGGTTCCCCGCCTATGCCCTCGCCATGCCGGAAAACGGCGCTCACGCGATGCAAATGCTTCCGGCCATGCCGGACGAATCTCCGCAGTCCAACTAATGGCAATCGCGATTGGCGCCTTGTTCAGGGCCATGCAAAACTGCTTCTCTCTTCGCTGCAGCCGATCGCCCTGCAGTTATTCAGCGCGGCAAACTCTGGCGGCTGGTGGGCATCGCGGCAATTCCATCCGACCGCCTGCCGTCGGGTAGAAAATGGAGAAAAGTGACCACACACTTCGCCGCACAGGACGATTCCGTAATCGAGACGTACGCTGGCGCCCCGCGCAAGCGTTCGATTCTGATGCATCCGGTCGTCTTCGTGATCGGTTTCACGCTGTTGGGATTATTCTTTGCTGCGCAAGAGACCTTGAACATCCACCATGCTGGCTTCAAGATCAGGGCCATCCTGATCTTCGAGTCCTGGGGCGTGCAGTATTTCATGTGGGGCGTCACATGCTGGATTCTGTGGCGGCTCTTTCGTTCATTCATCCAGAACGCGAGCCTTCGGCAGGTCATCACCATCGTTCTGCCCATCAGCGTGGTCTTGTGCCTGCTTGAGCAGATGCTGTGGGTCGTCTTCTTTCCGCAGTTTCCCATGAACATGGCGCCGATGACGTATTGGCGGCGCGTCGAATTCAACTTCAAGGGTGATCTCTCTGAAAGCATGGCGATCTTCTGGGGCGCATTCTTTTTCTTCCGCGGAATCGGCTACTACCAGCAGTTCCGCGAGAAGGAAAAAATCGCCTCGCAACTGGAAACGCAGCTCGCCAATGCCAAAATCGCCGCCCTGCGCATGCAGCTCAATCCGCATTTCCTCTTCAACACCATGAACAGTGTCTCCAGCCTCATGCGCATCGACATTGAAGCCGCCGACAACCTGCTGGAACAACTCAGCAGCCTGCTGCGTATGACGCTGGAGCGGAGAGACGTGCAATTGATCCCTCTGCACGACGAGATTGAATTCACTGAAACCTACCTCGCCATGCAAGACCGGCGCTATACGGGTCGCGTCACGCGCACCGTTCAGGTCGATCCTGTCCTGTATGACGCACTTGTTCCAGCGATGATTTTGCAGCCGATCGTTGAAAATGCTTATGTGCACGGCCTGTCGAAGCTCGCCCGCGATGGCCATCTTTCTATTGAGGTTTCGCAGCAGGGCCAGCAGGTGAAAGCGCTCATCACCAACAGCGGCCTCGGCCTACGCAACGGCCGCGAACACATGGACGGGCACGGCATGGGCCTGGCCAACGTGAAGAACCGTTTGCGCCTGCACTACGGCGAGGCGTGCAAGTTCTCCATTCGGGAAGTAGATCGCTCGCACGTCCAGGTTTCGATCGTGATTCCGCTGCACGTCTCTAACGAAGCTCAGGAAAGCCAGACAAGGTTCGGTGTTTGATGATTCGCGCAGTGGTAGCAGATGACGAGGTTCTGGCCCGGCAGAAATTGCGCCAATTGCTCCGCGACGACCGGGATATCGATATCGTGGGCGAATCCGCGACCGCTCTCGAGACCATCGAGCTCGTGCGCGCCGCCACCCCTGAGCTGCTCTTCTTGGATATTCACATGCCCGGCATGGATGGCTTTGACGTCGTCGGCGCGCTCGCGAGCCAGAAGGAAACGCCGCTGCCCCGCGTGATCTTCACCACCGCCTACGATCAGTACGCCGTGCGCGCGTTTGAGGTCAACGCAGTCGACTACCTGCTCAAGCCCTTCACCCACGAACGGCTGCGTGCCGCCATCCAGCGCCTGCGTGAGCAGTCCCAGCCGCGGCCGCCGGTGCCCGGCAACGGAAACGCGAGCGGCGCGGCCGTCAACTTATACACCAACCGCATCGTTTTCAAGTCGCGCGGCCGCATTCTTTTCCTGCCCGTATCGGACATTCGCTGGATCGGCGCCGAAGGCAACTACGTGCGCCTCTCCACAGCCGCGGAAACGCACCTGCTGCGCGAGACAATGGCTCATCTTGAGGAGCGGCTCGATCCGCGCGGTTTCTTGCGCGTGCATCGCTCCTTCATCGTCAACCTGAAATATGTGAAGGAAGTCCGCCGCGAAACCAACGGCGACTCGGTCGTCATCATGGATAGCGGTCACAAAGTTGCGCTCGGCCGCAGCTATCGCGCCTATCTCAACGAGCAACTCCACCGATCCTGATTTTCCTGATTTCCATAGAGACCACAGTCGTTCTACCGATTTGTATTCGCATCGAATTGGCGTCGGCCCACGCTCACACGCGATTCGTCACTGCTTCCCCGCTGTTCAACATCCAATCCGCGAATCGGTAGGACCGGAGCCGCGAACTCCGCCCGAAGGAAGCGCGAAAAAGTCGCGCGAACCCGCAGTCTCGCCGAAGTCTCGCATTTCACGTCAGGGCTCGGCCGCTCGTAACCGCAAACCGCACTTCCGTCACACAACCACGCTGACCGCGGCGTTTGGCAGGCCATGTGCACGCGTTCTTTTCGGAGACAGGATTCGCAATGGATACACTGCTCGACATCCCCGTTCCGGCAGACTCGATTGCCCACCGTTGCTTCGCTCCCGCGATCCCATCGCCTTTGACCATCGCCATGGCGATCGCCGTCAGCGCGGAAGCGCGTCGCATCTTTCAGGCCTTGACCCTGCCGGAGTATCTCGAAACCTGGATCGTGTTTCCTGAACAGTCAGCCGACTCGTCGCTCACAGCGTCGCAGCTGGAGAATGGCTACCGTCTCGACCAGCGCGCGGCCGGCAGCGTCCAAACGACTATCACCGGCTCGTTTCTCTTCCGCCATCATCGCAAGATGCGGCTGCGCTGGCGGCGAACTTCCAGCGCAAATTCGCCGCAGAAAATTCACCCTGACAGTCTCGTCGATTTCCGCCTGCGCGGCAACTTCGGCAGCAGTATCCTCGAGCTGCGCCACAGCCGTTTCGCTTCGCACGCCGAGTTTTTCTGGCACCAAACCCTCTGGCAGAACTCGCTCGCCCGGTTGGCATCTTTGCTGCGCTCTGCCGCGTGAGGCCGTCCGTGCTTTGCTCGTCGATGAGCGTTTGCATCGGCAGCGTCCGCTGCTTTTTTCCAGTCGCGCTTCTGCATCGCGCGTGATCACCATCACACCATTCGCCTCGCGCAGAGCAGCGACTGACTCGATTTCGCACGAATTGTCACGCGCTCGCCGCGGCCGCCGATGCATGCATTGAGTCGGGAAAATAAAACAAAAGACGGCCCGACCGCACGGCCTAAAGCACGATCAATCCGCATCACGTAAATTAAAAATAGATATACCGTACAAATAGAAAGAGCGGAGCACTTGAGCTCCGCTCTTCTTTTTTCCTGATCTTGCACTCAGTACAGCCTGAAGTCCACCTCGATCGTGATCATCACCGGCACCGCCGTCTTGCCATCCTTCATCGCCGGCTTGAACTTGTACTGCTTGATCGCCTCAATCGCCTTCTCATCCAATCCCATTCCTAGTGGACGCGCGATGCGAATGTTCTGCGGATTTCCCTGCGCATCGACAATCAGTGACACCAGGCAAACGCCCTGATACTTTGCGCGCCGCGCCTCGTCGGAGAACTCTGCTTCCACGCTGTGGATCAGCACCGGCGCAGCCACTCTTCCGCCAATCTGCTCGAGTCCCCCGCCCACGTTGCCGCCGTAGCCCGGTCCGTATCCGTTGCCCTGTCCCGAGCCCAATCCGCCGCCGCTCCCCGTGCCCATGCCCGCGCCGCTGCCCGTGCCTGCCGATGCCATCTGCACATTCGCGGAGTCGTGCACGCCGATCATCGGCATGTTCGGGTTGTCAGGCAGCTGAATGTTTGTCTGCACGTTGATTGCAGCCGGCTCCGGAAGCTTCGGTTTATCGAGCGTCTGCGGCTGCGGCGGCGTTATAGGATCCTTTTCAATCTTCGGCAGTTTACCCTTGTTCGCGTCGATCATGCTGCGGTCGCCGCCGCCGCCGCCGCCGCCCGCTTTGTTCGTGTCCTTGGGGGCGTTGTAGTCGCTCACATCAATATTGGTCGCCAGCAGGTTCGGCTTCACTGCTTCTACAATCTTGCGGCCAATAAAAAACAGCACGATCAGCAGGATCGCGATGTTCACGGATGAGGAGATGCCGATCGCCCACGGATTGGCCTTCACCGCCATCCGGTCCGGCACAGGAATTGGTTTTGAGGTCAGCTCCAGCGGCGGCAGCTTGACGGGGAAGAACACGTCGCGGATGCTCTCCCACAGCCCGACCCATACGGGCTTTTCGTCGAACGCCTTGCCGAGGAGCGCATCCAGCTCATGGCCGGTGGTGCCTGCAGCTCCCTGGTTGTCCTTGTCTTCCGGTGTCATGTTTGTTAATCGTATTGCCTTTGTCGCCACAGCTCAAATCCCGCCCGGCCCACTCGGAAGTGGCTCCGTACCCAAGGCCGATCCTTCCATTATGCTTGACCCTGCCAACACCTGTCTCGGCTCGCGCGGCCCCGCCGCCAATTCCCAACTTTCATATCCCGCGAGCTTCTACACTTCCATAAGCAGTAAGACGCTGTCCACACCTTATTTGTTACCGGGGAAAATTCTACTCCCGCGATTTACACTGATAGATGAATAAGATTGCAAACATTTACGGAGCCCAGATGTCCCCTGCGCCGGAGTTGAAGGCGACCCTTACCCTTCCTCAGACAGCCTTCCCCATGAAAGCCAATCTGCCGCAGAATGAGCCGCTTCGGCTCAAGCGCTGGGCGGAGCTGCGCCTCTACGAGGAGCTGCGAAAAGCTGGCCACGGACGCCCCGTTTACCTCCTCCACGACGGCCCTCCCTATGCCAACGGTCCCATCCACCTGGGTCATGCGCTCAACAAGGGATTGAAGGATTTTGTCGTGAAATCAAAGACCATGGCCGGCTTCGACTCGCCTTACGTCCCCGGCTATGACTGCCACGGCCTGCCCATCGAGATCAAGGTCGACGAAAAGCTCGGCCACAAGAAGCTCGAAATGCCCGTCCCGGCCGTCCTTCAGGCCTGCCGCGCCTACGCCCAGAAGTATATTGACCTGCAAACCCAGCAATTTGAGCGCATTGGCTGCTTTGGCCGCTGGGACAATCCATACAAGACCATGGCGCGCGGCTACGAGGCGCGCACCCTTGAGGCCTTTTGCGGTTTTCTTGAGAAGGGCTTCGTCTACCGCGGCCTCAAACCGGTCTACTGGTGCCTCCACGACCGCACCGCGCTCGCCGAGGCCGAGGTGGAATACGAAAACCACACCAGTCCCGCGATCTACGTCCGCTACCGGCTCACCTCCTATCCCGCGGCCCTCGATCCCGCGCTTAAGGGCCGCAACGTCTCCGCCATTATCTGGACCACGACCCCCTGGACGCTTCCCGCGTCGCTGGCCGTCGCCTTTCATCCCGACTTTGATTACGTCGCCCTCGAAAACCCCGGCGGCGAGGTCTACATCGTTGCCGCGCCCCTCGCTGGCCAGGTGAAAGCCGCCTGCAACCTGTCGGAAGCTCATGAGATCACCCGCTTCAAGGGCGCCGCGCTCGATCGCGTCACCTTCCAGCATCCCTTTCTGGAACGAGAAATTCTCGGCGTCCTTGCTACCTACGTCACTGCCGACACCGGCACCGGCGCCGTGCACACCGCGCCCGCTCACGGAGCAGATGACTTCTATACCGGCCAGCGTTACGGCCTCGACCTCACCTGCCGCGTCGACGCCGCAGGCCACATTCACGTCGACCACGCGGCGTGGCCGCACCCAACGCCGCCGCCCTTCGACGGCCTCAAGGTCTGGGCCGCCAACCCCGTCATACTCGAAATGCTCAAGCAATCGGGAGCCTTGCTCGCGGCCGCCAACCTCGAGCACTCCTACCCGCACTGCTGGCGCTGTCACCACCCCATCATCTTCCGCGCAACAGAACAGTGGTTCATCTCGCTGGAAACGCCGATGCAACGCGCTGACGGCTCGGAAACAACGTATCGGCAGCTCGCCATCGAAGAGATCGACAAGGTCATCTGGGATCCGGCCTGGGGCAAGGAGCGCATCACCAACATGATCGCCACGCGCCCTGACTGGTGCATCAGCCGCCAGCGCATCTGGGGCGTGCCCATCGCCGTCTTCATGTGTGAAAAGTGCGATCGCCCCGTCATCGACAGCGATCTCAACAAGAAAATCATCGAACTCTTCGATCGCGAAGGCATCGAGGCCTGGCATTCTTCAGCCGCCGGCGCTCTCCTCTCGGACGAGCTGAAGCTGCACCACGCCTCTGAATGTCCTTCAGGCGGCTCCAGCTTCCGTCAGGAGACCGACATCCTCGATGTCTGGTTCGACTCCGGCGTGAGCTGGTTCGCCGTCTGCGAGTCCGATCCCGAGCTGAGTCCCGGCTACGCCGCATTCGAAAAGCGCGACGGCACACGGTGCCTGTATCTCGAGGGCGGCGACCAGCACCGCGGCTGGTTTCACTCCTCGCTGCTCACCTCCGTCGCTCTGCGCGGCCACGCGCCGTACTCCAATGTCGCTACCGCCGGCTGGACCCTCGACGAGCAGGGACGCGCCATGTCGAAATCTCTCGGCAACGGCGTCGATCCCGTCGACATCGCCAATCGCATGGGCGGCGAGATCGTCCGCCTCTGGGTCGCGTCCGTCGACTTCCGTGAGGACATGGCCGCCAGCGAAAACCTCATGCAGCGTTGCGCCGAGCTCTATCGCAAACTGCGCAACACCTTCCGCTTTCTGCTCGGCAACCTGAACGGCTTCGATCCCGCGCGCGATCGCATCGCCGAATCGGACCTGCAGCCTCTCGACCGTTACATGCTCGCCCGCACTCGCGACCTCACCGAAAAAATTCTCGGCTGGTACGCGGCCTTTGAATTCCACCGCGTCTATCACGCGGTCAACGAGTTCGCCATCGTCGATCTGAGCGCCTTCTACCTCGACGCGCTCAAAGACCGCATGTACACCTTCGCGCCCACCAGCACCGCGCGCCGCTCCGCGCAAACCGTCCTCTGGCACATCACTGAAACTCTCGTCCGCCTCGTCGCGCCCATCCTCAGCTTCACCGCCGATGAAATCTGGGAACATCTGCCCAAAGTCGCAGGCCGTCCCGTGTCAGTGCATCTCGCGCTCTTCCCCGATCCCGGCGAGATCTACTCCGAGAACCCAACGAAGTTGCTCGCCGAGTGGCAAAAGATCTTCGCTGTGCGCGACCAGGCGTTGCGCGTGCTCGAGGAGGATCGCCAGGCCAAGATCATCGGCAAAGGCCTCGAAGCGCACATCAAAATCATCGAGTCCGGCGAAGTGCTCGCCTTGCTCAAGCGCTACGAAGACAGTCTCAAGGAGATCCTTAACGTCTCGAGCGTCACTCTCGAAGAAGGCCGCGATGCGGACATCATTGCATCACCCGCCTCCGGCCACAAGTGCGCCCGCTGCTGGAACTTCATGCCCGTCGTCTCCGACTACGGGATTTGGCATGACGTCTGCACGCGCTGCCAGTCCGCGCTTAAAGAGATGGGCATTGCCCCGCCGAAAGCAGAGGACGCCGCGTGATCTCGAACCCGCCGCGCCGTCTTCCCGGGCTACTTCTCATCTCGGCCGCAGTCTTCGTAACCGATCGGCTCACCAAGATCTGGGTCGGCAGGCATATCCCGCTCGGCGGAGCAATTCCCGTCATCCCGCGCGTCCTGCGCATCACGCACTGGACCAACGAAGGCGCGGCTTTTTCGATGTTCGCTGACTCGGCCTCGCCGCACACCGTGCGCTACGCGCTCATTGCATTCACCCTCATCGCGGCCGCGGCCGTCTTCATCGCGCTGCTGCGCATGGGCAGCCGCATCACGCTCACCACCGTGGCTCTCGCGCTCATCCTCGGCGGCGCCTGTGGCAACCTCCACGACCGCGTCGCCTACGGCTCGGTCGTCGACTTCATTGAAGTGCACATCTTCACCTACCATTGGCCCGATTTCAACGTCGCTGACTCGTCGATCGTCGTCGGCGCCTGCCTGCTTTTTCTCGATTCGCTTCTGCCGCACAAGAAACCCGCGGCCTGACTGCCGGAATGCGGCGCGCAGAGTTACTCGCGCCCCGATATAATTGCCCGGACTATCTCGCGCATCCCTGGAGAACCGCTCTAATGGACCAAGCTGGCAGCGAATCGAAGAGCTTCTTCGCCACCATCGGTTCGAAAGACCGTGTCTCCCACCAGCGCTGGGTGATCTGCGGGCTGCTCTTCTTGGCTACGGTGATCGCTTACGTCGATCGCGGCGTCATCGCCTACCTTGAAAAATTTCTTGAGACCGTCATCCCGGGCCTCGACAGCGTCACCTACAGCCGCATTCTCGCCGCCTTCCAGGCCGCCTACGCCATCGGCATGATCGTCGCTGGCGGATTTACTGACAGGCTCGGCACGCGCAAGGCCTTCGCCATCGCCATCGGCATTTGGAGCATCGCCGCCATGCTGCCCGGCGCAGCCACCTCGGTCATCACCTTTGGCGTGGCCATGTTTCTCCTCGGCCTGGGCGAAGCCGCCAACTTTCCCGCCTGCATCAAGACCGTCGCCGAGTGGTTCCCCAAGCGCGAGCGCGCTCTCGCCACCGGCATCTTTAACTCCGGCGCAAACATCGGCAACATCGCCGTGCCGCTCGTCGTGCCTTTTCTGGTCGCCACCTTCAGTTGGCGCGGCGCATTCGTCGTCACCGGCGTCATGGGCATCGTCTGGCTCTCTTGCTGGCTGGTCTACTACCGCCGTCCCGAGCAGCACCGCAGCGTCTCGCCCGCCGAGCTCGCCCTCATCCTCAGCGATCCCGTCGAAAAAATTCAGAGTGTTCCCTGGCGCCGCGTTCTGCCGTGTAAGGAGGCCTGGGCCTTCGCCATCGGCAAGTTCATGACCGATCCCATCTGGTGGTTCTATCTCTTCTGGCTTCCCCGCTACCTGCAATCCACCTTCGGGCTCAGTCTCAGCGCCAACCGGCTTCCGCTGGTCACCGTCTACGTCATCTCCACCTTCGGAAGCATCTACGGCGGCTGGATCTCTTCAGCCCTGCTCAAGCGCGGCAAGTCGCCCAACGTCGCGCGCAAAACCGCCATGCTCATCTGCGCGCTCTGCGTGGTGCCAGTCTTCGCTGCGCCCTACCTGCACCATCTGTGGCTAGTGGTCGCCGTCGTCGGTCTGGCCACCGCGGCGCATCAGGGATGGTCAGCCAATCTCTTCACGCTGCCCTCTGACATGTTTCCCAAGGCCGCCGTAGGCAGCGTCATCGGCCTCGGCGGCACCGCGGGCGCCATTGGCGGCGTACTGCTGCAGCTCGCGACCGGCAAGATCGTCCAAATGACGAACAGCTACGTGCCGCTCTTCGTCATCGCCTGCTCAGCCTACCTCGCTGCGCTCCTCATCATCCACCTGATCACGCCCAAGATGACCCCGGCGAAGTTGGACTTACGCGCCCTCCCGCAAAAATCGTGATCACGGCAGACTGCATGCCGCACGCATTGCGGCTCACTGGCTGTCTCATATCAAGCCATAACCCAAATGTAAATTTGAAAAAACCGGCGAGGTTTGCGGAGAAATTTCCGGCAAGTCACTATCGCATACAGCGGAATCCGAGTAGCGATACCCGGAGAGCACGTCCCTCTAGTGGCCTTTTCCTCAAGAAAAGGCCACCTTTAAGCTTTCGGTGAGGGCACGGTTACTCGGATTCCGCTCTAATCCCGCGCATCGTGCAGAAAAAGGCGCAGCGAAAATGCCTCGTAAGAAATTTCTTGAACCCTGGTTACAGCCGGCGCAGGCGCTCGCAGGCTTCGTCCAGTTGTGCTTCCTGCTTGGCAAAGCAGAAGCGCAGCAGGTTCTCGCCGCGTCCCGGCCGGAAGAACGCCGTTCCCGCGACGGCAGCCACACCCGTGGTGCGCAAAAGGAATCGCGCCTTCTCCGCGGCCGTCTTGCCCGTCAGCCGCTCAGCGCTCGCCATAATGTAGTAGGCGCCAGGCGGCACATGCGGTTCCATGCCCGCATCGTTCAGCGCAGCTACCAGCCGTTCACGCTTACCCTGGTGGTCGGTAGCCACCTGCTTGTAGAAGCTCGGCGGCAACTGCTCCAGCCCCACCGCCGTCGCAAATTGAAACGGCGCCGGCGAGCACACGTAAGTCAAGTCGTGGAAGTGTCCCATCACCGGCATCCAGCGCACGTCGGCAGTCACGTAGCCCACGCGCCATCCGGTGATTGAAAACGTCTTGCTGAAGCCGGAAATCACGATCGTCCGCTCGCGCATGCCCGGCAGCGTCGCCGCGCAAATGTGTTTCGCGCCGTCGTACACAAAATATTCGTAGATCTCATCGGTAATCAGGAACAGGTCGCGCTCAATGCAGAGCTGCGCAACCGCTTCGAGCTCAGGCAGCGTGAAGATCTTCCCAGTCGGATTCACCGGCGTGTTCAGCAAAATCGCGCGCGTCCTCGGTGTCATCGCGGCGCGCATCGCGTCCACGTCGAGTTGCCAATCCGGCTCGGCCAATGCCACCAGCACAGGCTCCACGCGCAGTGACTTCAGCGTGTTCACGTGGTAGCCATAGAACGGCTCGAACACCAGCACCTCGTCGCCGGGATTCAGCAGCGCCATCACTGCCACGTGCAGCCCCGCCGTCGCGCCCGAGGCCACCATCACCTCGTTCTCCGGTTTGTAGCTCAACCCGTAGTCGCGCATCTGCTTGGCGGCAATCGCCTCGCGCAGCCGCGCTGTTCCGTCGCACCTCGTATAGATGTTCTGCCCTTCGCGGATCGCCTGGAACGCCGCCGCTTCGACCACTGCCGGAACCGGCGTATCGCAAACCCCCTGCGCCAGGTTGATGCCGCCGATGCGGTCGCATTCGGTGGTCATGGCCCGGATCTCCGACTGAAAGGTCGCGGGCGCAAGGGAACTCAAACTCAATCGTGACGTGGTGGCTGGTACAGGCACTTGGAAATCCTTTCTTCTCATCTTACATTCCTGTCCGTCGCGCCGCCCATGTCCCCCGGCCGCCCGATCCCCGCTGCGCAACAGCGTTTTGGCGCCGTCAACGCCTCTCACGATTCGGGCTTGAATGGCACATCTTTCCAAGCTTGTAACCCTTGCCAGATGCCCCGGCAAGGCGCTATTTTCAGCCTAGGTCGGTAGCACAATATATGGGTCCCTCGAGTACCCCGGGGCGGGCCAACGGCGCTGAAAAGCAGATAGAGCCGGGCTTCGCCGAAAATACGATCGAACGGCTGTTTGAGTTTTCCCCCGACGCGATTCTCGTCACGGATGGATCGGGCATCATCCGCGCCGCCAATCCTCGCGCCGAAGAGCTCTTCGGCTACACCGGCGGCGAGTTGATAGGCCGGCCGATCGAGTCTCTGGTGCCCGCGCGTTTCCGCGGAGCCCACCCGCGTCACCGCGAAGATTACACTGCCGCTCCTCGCGCCCGCCAGATGGGTGCCGCCATGAATCTCTCCGGACTTCGCAAGGACGGCTCCGAATTCCCCGTCGACATCATGCTCAAGCCCGTCAAAACTGATGGCAGCACGGCCACGGTGAGCTTTATCCGCGATGCCACGGAACAGCGCGCCGCGCAGGAGGCGCTGCGCCTCAATGACGTGCGCATGCGCTCCATCGTCGAGAATATTGGCGACCACGCCATCTTTCTTCTCGATCTCGACGGACATGTCATTACCTGGAATGCCGGCGGGGAGCGCGTGAAGGGCTACAAGGCGGAGGAGGTGCTCGGCCTGCACTATTCGCGCTTCTTCACGCAGGAGGATATCGATCGCGCTCATCCCGCCGAGCTTCTACGCCAGGCCGCGTCGAAAGGCCGGTTCGAGGAAGAAGGTTGGCGCGTGCGCAAGGACGGCTCCCGCTTCTGGGCCAACTGCGTCCTCACTTCCATCCGCGATGCAGAAGGAAAAGTCTCCGGCTTCGCCAATATCGCCCGCGATGTCACCGATCGCAAGCAGGCGCAGGAGTCGATGATCGCTGAGCTGAGCGGTCTTCTTCTCGCTCACGTCGACATCCGCAAGCTCCTTGGCGCGTTTTCGTCCAGCATCCGCCCCATGGTCCCTCATGACGCCGCAACCATCGCTCTCTTCGACGAATCCCTCGGCAAGCTCCGCGTTCAGTTCCTCACAACGGATGGAAAGGACGAGTCCAGCCACGATGAGGTCCTGCTCGATCCGGACGCATCCCCTGCCGGCCGGGCCTTTCGCACCCGCCAGCCGGTGATCCTCAACCGAATCGACCGCTGGCCCTTTGCGAAGGAGTCTGTCAAGCACCTCACCTTAATAGGCATGCAATCTGGCATCTGGGTGCCGCTCATCCACCGCGAACGCACCCTTGGCTCCATGACCGTCGCCAACCGGCGCGAGAATGCCTACACCCAGCGCGATGCCGAGATGCTCCTGCAGGTCGCCAGTCAGGTGGCCATGGCAGTCAACAATGCGCTCGCGTTTAAGCAGATCGCCGAGCTGCGCGAAAGACTCGATCAGGAAAAGCAGTATCTCGAGGACGAGATCAATCTCGACCACCGTTTTGAAGACATCGTGGGCGAAAGTACCGGCTTGCGCAACGTTCTTCGCCATATTGAAACCGTCGCGCCCACCGACGCCACAGTGCTCATCCAGGGCGAAACCGGAACCGGCAAAGAGCTGCTGGCCCGCGCAGTCCATCGCCTGAGTCCCCGCCACGAGCGCACCTTCATCAAGCTCAACTGCGCGGCCATCCCCGCTGGCCTCATCGAAAGCGAGCTCTTCGGCCATGAGAAAGGCGCCTTCACCGGCGCCATCGCGCGCAAGATCGGCCGGCTTGAGCTCGCGCACGAGGGCACGCTCTTCCTCGACGAAATCGGCGAGCTGCCTCTCGAACTGCAGCCCAAGCTGTTGCGCGCACTGCAGGAGCGCGAGATCGAGCGCGTCGGAGGCACGCGGCCCATCCCCATCAATGTTCGCCTGGTCGCCGCCACCAACCGCGACCTCGCGAAGATGGTCGCGGAAAAACAGTTTCGCAGCGACCTCTTCTACCGGCTCAAGGTCTTCCCCGTCTTTGCACCGCCGCTGCGTGAGCGCGCCGCCGATATTCCGGTCCTTGTGCGGCACTTTATCGAGCGCCACAGCCGGCGTATGGGCAAGACCATCGAGAGCATTCCGCCGGAAGCCATGGCCGCTCTGGTCGCGTGGAAGTGGCCCGGAAACATTCGCGAGCTCGAAAACTTCCTCGAGCGCGCCGTCATCCTCTCCCGCGGTCCCGTGCTACACGTTCCGCTCGCCGAGCTCGAATTGATGGAAGAAGAAGACGAGGACGAAGCCTCCGAAATCAACCCCACCCTCCAGGCCGCCGAGCGCGATCATATTCTCCGTGCTCTCCGTGAGGCCAAGGGAATGATTGGTAGTCCCACCGGCGCAGCCGCGAGGCTCGGCCTCAAGCGCACCACCCTGAATTCCAAGATCAAGAAGCTCGGCATCGAGCGCCGCGACTATCTATAGCGTGCCGCCCAGTCGCCTGCCCCCTACCTCGCCAACGCGCCTTCCGCCCTCAGAAACGCTCCTCTACCGCGCTTTCCGAGACGAAAAATCGTCTCCTGACGAAATATCGTCTCCGCCACTTCGTCATCACACGCCTTTGTCAGTTCGTCGCCTTGCCTCGTCGATAGGAATAAGCTATTTATTTTCATCGATATGCAGCCTCCCTCTTGGCCGCGTCGCCCGTTTGGTACGCGCCATGCATTCTCTAAGGCGTGGCGCAGGACGGGCCAGACAATGCTGAAGATCACCGTTGAAGCAAACACTAACGAAATGATTTTGAAGTTGGAAGGACGTCTGGCTGGACCTTGGGCTGCCGAACTTGACCGCCTCTGGGAAGAAACTGCGCCATCGCTCGCCGAAAGAAAACTTTCCCTGGACTTGCGTGGAACCACCTATGCCGACGCTGGCGGGATCCGAATCTTGAAAGCCATCTACTCCCAAACAGGAGCAATGGTACTCGCCGGTACACCCTGGACGAAGTATCTGGCGGAAGAAGTCACAACCAAGTAAGTGAACTCTATAACCGAACCAGAGGGGTTGATATGAGCCACGAACTCGAAACGACGAACGAGACCGCCATACCTTCTTACCGGAAGGGTGACTTCTTCCAGGCTCTCCCCGCAGCAGCGCTGGCCGATCTCGAGCAGCTCCTCGTGCCCTCAAACTATCCGGCGAACATGGTCCTCTTCAGTGAGACCCAGCAGACCGCCGGCATCTACATCGTGCTCGAGGGTGAAATCAAGCTCTCCGTCAACTCCAGTGATGGCCGCCGCCTGGCTTTCCATATCGCCAAAGCGGGCGAAGTCCTCGGCCTTTCGTCGACTCTCTCCGGCGGCGCCTGTGAAATGACAGCCGACACGCTCTACCCGGCCAAGGTCGCGCACATCACGCGCCAGACGGTTCTCCAATATCTCTCGCGTCACCCCGAGGTCTACCCAGTCGTCACTCGCGAAATCGCCCGCAGCTTCAATCTTGCCTGCGAGCAGCTTCGCATGGTCGGCCTCTCCAGCTCCGTTCATCACCGTCTTGCCCGCCTCCTGTTGGTGTGGAGCGACAAGAAAGATCAGACCTCCGACAGCAGTTCTCGTTGCCGCGTGTCCATGACGCACGAAGAGATCGGCGAATTCATCGGCGTCTCGCGCGAGACGGTCACCCGCACACTGACTGTCTTCAAAAATCAGAAATTGGTTGCGCAGCACGGCTGCACCATCACGATTCCCAGCCGGGTTGCATTGGAAAATTACGCGCGGAGTTAACAGCGCGCTCGCAATTTTGCGATGCAAACTTTCATATCTCCATCATTCATCATTCTGCATCGCAATGGTTTTAACGGGGAGAAGAATAAAAACTAGTTAAAGCCACATAGTCTGCGTCACTGTAAGTGATTCACAAAGGCCGTTTGTCCGGCTTCGCGATAGTAAGTCATCGCGGGTCCAGGCAAGCGGCCCAAGTTTTTGGGTCCCCTGTATTTTGTGCCCAAGTTTTTTGTCTTGCAGAATCCAATACCTCATTGGCCAAGCCTGCGCACCGCCAGCTTCGCCGCATGGTAGCCGCACATCCCATGCACTCCTCCGCCCGGCGGCGTCGAGGCCGAGCACAAATACAGTGTTCGCGTGCCCGTCCCGTACCCGTGCCGCGTCGGCCGGAAGAAAAACTGCCTCAGCGTCATCACTCCCCCGCTGATGTCCCCGCCGGCAAGATTGGCGTCCATCGACTGGAGAGCAGCCGGCGTGGAAACCCGCCGCTCCAGCACGCAATCGCGGAATCCGGGCGCGAACCGCTCGATCTGATTCTCGATCCGCTCCGTCATGTCCTGTGTTGATCCGTTCGGCACGTGGCAATACGCCCACAGCACGTGTTTGCCCTCTGGCGCGCGCGTTTTGTCGAACAGCGTCGGCTGCGCCACCAGCACAAACGGTCGCTCCGCTACTCGCCCGTGCGCAACCGCATCTTCTGACTCTGCAATCTCCTCAAACGTCCCGCCGAGGTGCACCGTGATTGCGCGTCGGCACTCCGCCGCACGCCACGGAACGGGTTCCGAGAGCGCGTAGTCCACCTTGAATGCGCCCGGCCCGTGCTGATACTGCGCAAATGCCTTCCGGTACGCCGGTGCAATCCTCTCTCCGGTGATCGCCGCCAGTTGCTGCGGCGTTGTATCGAAAAAAATCAGCTCACTATCCGCCTCCAGAGCGCGAAACGCCGCCGCATCGATCCGGCGCGACGTGTGCATCGATCCGCCCAGCTCGTTCAAAACGCCGATCAGCGCCTGCGGAATCGCCTGCGCACCTCCGCGCGGGATCGGCCAGCCCACGGCATGAATCGTCGTGGCGAACATCAATCCCACCGTCGCGCTCAGCGGCTGGTCGAAGCCCAAAAACGAGTGCCCGGCCAGCCCCGCAAATACTGCCCGCGTGCGCGCGCTCGAAAACCAGCTCCGCGCAAAGCTCTCCGCCGATTGCAACACTGTGAGCCCGAAACGCGCCATCCGGAAGGGATGCCGCGGGACGCGCAGCGCCGGCCCCAGCGTATCCTCCGCAAACTCGTTCCAGTGCGTCACCGCCGGCTCAAGCCATCGCCGCCACACTCTGCCGTCCTCGCCCAGCGCGCGCTCGGTTTCTCCCAGGTCGCGCTCCAGCACCACCGCCGTGCCATCATCCAATGGGTGCGCCAGCGGCGCGTCGCCATGAATCCACTCGAGCCCATGCGCGGCCAGCGGCAGCGAATTGAAAAACGGCGAGCCCGCGGCAAACGGATGCACGGCCGATCCAAAGTCGTGCAGAAAGCCCGGCAGCGTCAGCGGCATCGTGCGCACCGCGCCGCCCGGCTCCGCCTCCGCCTCATACACATCCACGCGCATCCCCGCTTGCGCCAGCACAATGGCCGCGGCCAGCCCGTTGGGGCCCGAACCAATCACGCACGCGCGGCTCACGCCAGATTCCCCAATGCCACTCCTACTCCCTACTCCCTATTCCCTGTTTCTCTCATTCATGAGTCGGCAGCTCCTCGGGCCATTGCACCACCGCATATTGCCCGTTCGCCGCCATCGTCAGCTCCGGCGCGTACAGGCCCAGGTACTCGCGCCGCCACCAGTTGCCGGTCCTGCGCTTATCGTCAAGCGAAGTAAACCAGTACTGCCATAAGACCGCGCGCACATAACGAGGCGGAATCTGCGGAAACGGATTCCCCTTGAACAGCCCGAGAACATCGGGCGAACTCACCAGCAATCGCTCTTCCGTCAGCGGCACCAGCTCGTTCTGCCGCCATCCGCCGAGCGAGGCGAACCATAAATTCCAGTCGAAGCGTGGCTGGTACGGCGCGTAAATGCGCGGAGCTTCGTTAATCGCCTGCGGCTTGTTGCGGAACGGATACGCAGTCCAGTTCTCTCCATCGTCCGATCCTTGGAACTCAATCTCGAAGCGCCCGCGCGTCATCACCGCAAACAGCCCGTACTGGTTGGCAATGCGGAATGGATCGAGCGCGGCAATCGGCGCAACCGGCAATGGCATCTCGCGCAGCGGCAACCCGATCATCTCCGCCGTCGTCGCGTAGAAGATCCACGTTAGCATCACCACGGAAAACACCATCCACGCTGCCCATTTGTAAAAACCGATCCGCTCGCGCCACTCCTCGCGCCCCCCCTCCCGCCATCGTTCGCGTCTCCCCTCGCTTGTCGTCCGCGTGTCACGCGGTTCGATGTCCGCCGTCGACACGCTCGCCTCGCCCGCCGCGAAAATCGACAGCGGCGGCTTACCTTCCTCCACTTCTGCAACTGGCTCCGGCGCAATCTCGCGCGGCCGGTACTTTAGCGGTACAACCCGCCGCAGAAATCTATCGTCCAGCAACAGAAAGCCCAGCGACAGCACCAGGTAATTCAGGAACGTGTAGTTCGCCGTCAGAATCACGCCGATCTCCCACGGCGTCACGATCAAAAACAAAACCAGCCGCACCTTCCGGGGGAAAAACATCAGGAACACCACCACCAGTTCCAGCGCCAGCGTGCCACCAACCGTCGCTGCGTGAAACCAGTGCGGCAAGTGCTCTGCGTACCAGCCGACCCACGTCGGCAGCGGTCCGTTCTGGTAGTACTCGTCCATCGCCGTAAAGTTGCGCCACTCCACGTCGCCGCTCAGCAGCTTCACCATGCCAGACTCGAAATAAATCCGGAACCACTCCCACTGCAGCAGGAACTGGCTCGCGCGCGATGGCGGATCGTGCGCACCCCACCCCGGCAGCAGGCCGCGCGGCGCAAAAAACAGCGCGATGAATCCCGCCTCCAGCAGCATCCCGTCCGATTGGTAGCTCGAAAAAACACTCGACGCCGCGATAAATGCGAGAAAACAGATCCAGCAGATGAAAAAATTCAGGCGCGGCCACAAATTGAGAAACGCCAGCACCGATGCAGCGATCCCGATCCATGTCACGGTCATCAGCGCGACATCGCTCGCCGAAATCCAGTACAGCGACGGCGCATACCAATAGCGCAAGAGCCCCATCTGCTGCGCCACGGCCGCCAAGTATTGCTGCGCCGGCAGAATCCCCTCCGGCCCGATCAACCCTTTCACCTGGAACAGCAGCGAATAAAATGCCGAGAAGTAAATCAGCGCCAGCGCGCGCAGAAAAACCCATCGCGCAATCAGCCGTCCCTGCGGGGCGCGTCGCCCGTCGAACAGCCAACGCACCACGCGGATAGGATGAAAACGATCCGTCACCCGATCAGCATACGCGGTCGCCAAACCGCTGTCCTAACCGTGATGATCGCCTGCGCAAAGTGTTCATCTCACCAGTTGACCCGGCGCGCGCCGGCAGCGTATCAAGGCATAGTCATGATTGGACGCATAGTTCGACCTCGATCTGCTGTTCCCTCCGCCCTCGCCGCGGCGGTGTTTGTAATTTTGCCCGTCGTTTCCTCCAGCCAAATTGCTGTCGCGCAAACCACTCCACCCCCGGCTCGCGCACCGCGCGCCGTCGATCCCGCTCGCCTCGAGCTCAATCGCTATCTTGACGGCATTGCGGCAAATTACACCGCCCAGCGCGCCCAAGCCGTCGCCGCCATCCACACGCGGGCCGCCGCAGAAGCGCGCCAGGCAAAGGTGCGCGCGCAAATTCTCTCGCTCCTCGGCGGCCTGCCCACGCGCACGCCCCTCAACGCCAAAGTCCTCGGCGAGACCGCGGCCGACGGCTTCAAGATTCGCAAGGTCATCTTTGAAAGCCAGCCCAGATTTTTTGTCACCGCGCTGCTCTACATTCCCGACGGCGAAGCGCACGCCAAGCCTGGGATCCCCGGCGACAGATCTTCGTCGCTGGGGTCAAAACGCGCCGCTATCCTGATGACGCCCGGCCACTATCCCACCGGCAAAGAAGCCGACGCGCCCACCGCTGCCATCTTCGCGCGCAATGGTTTCGTTGTGCTTTCCTACGATCCCATCGGCCAGGGCGAGCGCCTTCAGTATCCCGATCCCGCAAAGCCCGGCAAGTCGCTGGCCGCCGCACCAACCGGCGAGCACGGCGAGGCCAGTCTGCAGCCCATGCTCATCGGCGAAACATTCGCTAAGTACGAAATCTGGGACGCGATGCGCGGCGTCGATTACCTTGCCTCGTTGCCTGAAGTCGATCCGCATCGCATCGGCGCCATGGGTTGCTCCGGCGGCGGCACCGTCACCGCGCTCACCAGCGCACTCGACACGCGCATCGCCGCCATCGGCACCGCGTGCTACATCACTTCGTTCGACGCGCTCCTGCCTTCGCTCGGCCCGCAGGACGCCGAGCAGTCCACACCGCGTTTCATCTCCTCAGGCCTTGACTTCCCTGACTGGATCGAACTCGCCGCGCCCCGCCCCTACGCCGTGCTCTCCACCTACTCCGATATGTTCTCGTTCGATGGCGCACGCCACACCGTCATCGAAGCTCGCCGCTTCTATTCGCTCTTCGATCCGCCCAGCGCCGGAACCTTGGCCAATGGCGCTCCGCCATCCATTCCGCCCACTCCAACTGCGCCCGCTCTCAACACCGACACCACCAATCGCATTCCGCTCACCGCACGTCTGCAGTGGATCACCGGCCCCGGCGGCCACGCGGCGCTCGGCCCCATCATGGACGATATCGTCAGCTTCTATCAGCGCAATCTCCAGCCCGGCGTCGATGCCGACCACCCCATTGTTCCGGAGACGAGCCCTCGCATGCTCACCACACCCGTCGCCGACGTGCCCAAAGAGGCCTATCAGGTGACAACCACCGGCCAGGTCGCCACCAGTTTTCCCGGCTGCGCCACCGTCTTCTCGCTCAACAAGCAGCATGCCGCGCGCGTCGTCCCGGTGCATCGTGCCATCTTCGCCTTTGACCAGTTGAACGCCAGCGTTCGTGAACTCACCGGCGCTGAAGTCAAACCCGGCGAATCCAAATACGATGCCGATCTGCTCGCTTCGGGTTCCGGGCCCATCGCGATTCCCACCGCTGGTGGTCTGCGACTCCACGGCGAGCTCGGAGTTCCTTCCACGCCGGGCCGCCATCCCGCCGTTCTGCTGCTCGTCGCAAACATCGGCGCAGCCACGCATCAACGAATTGCCGCGCTCGCCGCGCAGGGCAACGTCGTTCTCGCCATCACGCCGCGTCCTTCGCCGGCCGGAACCGACGACATGAAAGCTCCGCTGCTCGGGCCGTTCTATCTGCTCAGTCTCCGCGCGGACATGGTCGGTAAAACCCTCATCGGTCTGCGCGCAGATGACGCCATCCGTGCCGTCGACTACCTCACCGCGCGCGCTGATGTCGATCCCGTGCAGATCTCCGCCGAAGCCAGCGGCCACATGGGGCTCGTTCTGCTCCACGCCGGCGTGCTCGATCGCCGCATTCGCCACATCGCTGTCGATCACGTCCTCGCAAGCTATCGCAGCCTGCTTGATGCGCCCATGCCCACGGGGGCTCCCGAAGACATCCTCCCCGGCGTTCTCCTCCACTACGACATTCCCGATCTCGTGCGCGCCCTCGGACCGCGGCTCCAGTTCACCAACCCATTGAGCGGCACCGACGACCTCAGCCAGGATTCCTCCCCGCTCGCGTCACTCCGCGGCGCAACACAATAGCCTGTCTCAGCCGAGCGGCGCAGCCAGCAGCGCCGGCTTCTCCTCGGCCAGAGTCAGCATCAGCTCGCCAAACAGAGTATTCGCCCATGCAAACCACGGCCGCGTGAACTTCGCAGGATCGTCCTTGTTGAACGACTCGTGCACAAATCCCGTTCCCGCTGTCGTGTCGCGCAGCCAGCGCAGGCATTGTCGAATTTCGGCGTCGCTCGTCAAAGTGAACGCGCGAAACATGATCGACATCGGCCACACCGCATCGCGCCCGATGTGCGGCCCGCCCACTCCGTCCGCCGCCGTCCCATGAAAGAAATATGGATTCGCGTCGCTTAGCGCAAACGCCCGCGTCCTCCGGTACTCCGCATCATTTGCGTCGCACGCGTGCAAGTACGCTAGCGAAACCAGCCCCGGCGCGTTCGCGTCGTCCATCATCAGGCTGTTCCCATAAGCATCAATCTCGTACGCCCAGATCTCGCCAAAGCGCGGATGCTGCACGCGCCCGTGCATCGCCGTTGCCTTCGCCACTTCACCGGCGAGCGCCGTTGCGCGCTCTGCCAGCGCGGCATCCTGCGCCGCGTGCGCCGCGAGTTCAGCCAGATATCCCAGCGCCGTCACCGCAAAAAGATTCGCCGGCACAAAAAGCGGATAGATGCATGCGTCGTCCGATGGGCGAAACATACTGAAGATCATTCCGTTTGGCCGCGCCGGGTTGCCGAACCCTGAAAGCGCCAGCGTGTCATATGGTGAGTCCGCCGCGCGCTGAAAACTATACGGCCCCTGCGAGTGCTTGCGCTGCTGCTCGGTAAACGTGCGCAGAATCGCCTCAGCCACCGCGCGCCACTGCGCGTCAAACGGGCTCGCATCGCCCGTCGCCTTCCAGTACCCGTGCGCCAGCCGGATCGGATAACACAGCGAATCGATCTCCCACTTCCGCTCGCCCACTCCGGCATGATGCTCCGTTTTGTCATGCATCGCCCACGGCAGCGGCGCGTCGCCCGCATCGCGCATGAACGCGTTCGCATACGGATCAATCAGGATCATGCGCGCCTGCCGCCGCACCACGCCCTCCAGCAGCGCGCGCAGATTCTCGTCCTGTTTCGCAAATCGCAAATACGGCCACACCTGCGCCGAGGAGTCGCGCAGCCACATGGCGTCGATGTCGCCGGTCACAATATACGTGTCCGGCTTTCCTTCAAACGCACCCGGATACACCGTCGTATCCAGCGTGTTCGGCAGACAGTTTTCCACGAGTACGCGGAGCGCCGGGTCGCCAATTTTGCCCTGTAGCGCGCGAATCGCCTCTTCCACCGCCGATGAAGTGAATTTCCTGTCCGCAGGCGCCGATCGCGCATGCGGCAATCCCGCCCCCGTGGCCTCCGCTGCTGCCGCCATCGTCTTCGCCGCCCCCGACTGCATAGCAGCCAGCGCGCCCGCGCCCGACAAAAAGGCGCGTCGCGTCGTCAGGCGCTTCATTACATTGGAAATTTTCTCTGAATTTTCTACGGAACTCACGTCGCTCGATGCACGCATGCACCGATCATAATCACGCTACCCGGGTGTGGCGCGATCACGCCAGCCGGTATGGTGCGCGCTGCGGCCGCGCGAGCATGCTGTTGGCCTCGTCGTCATTCCGGAACCGCTCCATCGCCGGGTCCCAATACAACTTCCGCTTCAGCACCATCGCCATGTCGTGCAGCAGGCACGTCGAGCAAGCGCGATGCCCCATCTCCGCCGGCGAAATCGGCTCCTTCCGGCTGATGATGCATTCCAGCCAGTTGCCGTGCTGCTCCTTGCTCTCGTAAAGATGAATCTCGTCCGGCCCAATCACCGACTTGACCATCGCCGGATCGCTCGCCGCCAGCGCCGTCGCGTCGTTCAGCTTGGCCACCGGATCGCTCTTCGTTACCTGCTCGTTGCCGCGCGAAACAAAGATCCATCCCTTCGTGCCGTAGAACTTGATCCCATTCGGATAATCCCCGCTGATGCTCATGTGCACGCCGTTCGCCGACACGTCGTTCGGAGCATAGATCGCCTCCGTCTTGAATGGCCCATGCACATCCCATAAACCATGGTCGGGAAACTCGGCGTGCCCCCAAATCTCCACCGGCCCGGTGTGCTCTGTGTTCATACCCCAGTGCGCGCTGTCGACATGGTGCGCGCCCCAACCCGTAATCATCCCCGCGCCAAACTGCCGGCAGCGCAGCCATCCCGGCCGGTCGTATCCCTTGGGCGGATGCACACGATCCACGGTGTAATACACATAAGGCGTCTCACCCAGCCACATCTCGTAGTTGAAGGTATCGGGAATCGGCATCGGCGACTTGTCGCCGCCTGCAGGGTCGCCCGGCAGTCCCACTTCCACGCGCTGCAAATCGCCGATGCGCCCGTTGCGCACCAGTTCCGCCGCGTAGCGGAACTGGATCGTCGACCGCTGCTGGCTGCCGATCTGCAAAATCCGCCCCGAGGCCTGCACCGCGTTGCTCAGCGCGCGCCCCTCGGCAATCGTCAGCGAGGCCGGCTTCTGCAGGTACACATCCTTGCCCGCGCGCACCGCGTCAATCCCGATCAGCGAATGCCAGTGGTCGGGAGTGCTCACCACCACGGCGTCGATATCCGGGTTCGCCAGCAGCTCATGATAATTCGCGTAGCCCTTCACGCCGTAGTACGCCGCGCCGGTCTTCTGCGCGTAGAAATCGTTCACGAACTTCTTGCCATCCTCCACGCGATGCGCATCCAGATCGCACACGGCGATAATGCGCGCGCGGTCGTACGGCAGGATCAGCGGCATATCGTGGCCGCGCGAGATGCGTCCCACTCCGATGGCCCCAATGTTGATTCGCTTGCTCGGCGCATACTGCCCAAAGATGCTGGCCGGCACAATCATGGGAAATCCGATGGCCGCAGCTGCTCCCACGCCCGTCTTCAAGAAACTGCGGCGGGAAATCCCGCGTGTCTGCTGTCTTTGCTTCATGCCGGTTCTCCCATTCCCTGAAGATGTTTATTTAATATTCGACGCGAATTTAATTGGCCCGCCGCACCGCTGTCAAGCCGCTGGACACTGGCCAAATACTCGCTTCTCGGCTCCCCGCCCGTGAGACATCTCCCTCCGGCGCAAAACAACCCTTCGCAAATCTTGTGATTGACATTGTCGCCGCCCAATATGTTACTGTTGGTAACGTTATGAACCGTAGCACAAAGCCAGCTAGTGACTTTGCCGAGCTCGCCGAAATTGACCAGCTCGAGCTCGCATCATCCTCGTCCACCGATCCGGCACGGTCACTGTCAGACAGTTGCACGAGGCTCTAGGCGGCATCTTCGACGGCATCACCCTACGCTCCACGCTTCGGCATCTTGAAGACCACGGCCGCATTCGCCATTCCATTGAGTCCGCCCAGTTCGTCTACCGGCTGGCACCCCCGCCCACCAAGCGTCGCTCCCGCACTCGGGTCTCCGCACAGCAGCCCGCTGAAACCGTCACAAATGTTATACTTCGACTTGCGAATTAAATCAGTCGCATTCTCTTTCCGCGAGGCTTTCGCGTCTCGCCTCCAGCACGGACCTCCTCGCATTTATCTCTGTTGCTGCCCACCGCCCATCCGGCGGAGAATTCAAGTTAGATGACCCGCTCCTTATTCGATCTCACCGGCCGCGTGGCCCTGGTCGCCGGAGGCACCACCGGACTGGGGCGCGCGATCGCTCTCGGCCTCGCCGAAGCCGGTGCCGACGTCATCCCCTCCTCGCGCCGCATCGCCGAAGTCGAAAAAGCCGCCGCCGAAATCGAATCCTTGGGTCGCCGCTCCCTGCGCGTCACCAGTGACGTTCTCAACCGCGCGTCCATCCAGGCGCTGCATGACGCCGTGCTCTCTGCCTTCGGCAAAATCGATATCCTGGTGAACGCCGCCGGCGTCACCGCCAAAGGCCCCACGCTCCAGGCCGATGAAGCAGAGTGGGCCCGCGTTCTCGACACCAATCTCACCGGCACGTTGCGCGCCTGCCAGATCGTCGGCGAAACCATGGTCCGTGCGGGCTATGGCCGCATCATCAACCTCGCCTCGCTGAGCTCCTTCGTCGGCTTCCACGGAGTCGCCGCCTACTCGGCCAGCAAGGCCGGCGTTGCCTCGCTCACAAAAGTGCTGGCCATCGAGCTCGCGGAAAAAGGCGTCAACGTGAACGCCATTGCGCCCGGCATCTTTCCCACTCCGCTCAACAGCGGGCTGGTGCAGGGCACGGCGCGCGGAGAGGAGCTGCTGGTTCGCACGCCGATGCACCGCTTCGGCCTGGCGCATGAGCTCGCCGGCACCGCCATCTTCCTCTCGTCTGAGGCCGCTTCCTTCGTCACTGGCGAAGTGATCGTCGTCGACGGCGGCTTCCTCGCCAGCGCCGTCAATCAGTAGCGGGCCTGCGGAGCGGATTGGCGTGGATTGGCGCGTCTCGCGTGCAAGTCTGCGGCTGCGTTCAGAACTTCGCCGGCGCAATCTTCACTTTATTTCCATCCGTGCACGAGTCGTATATGCTGCGCACCAGTTGCAGCGCGCGATACCCCTCCACTCCCGATGACTCCGGCGCACGCCCCGCCTTGCACGCCTCACCAAACTCCGCCAGTTGCCGCTCGAACGGCGTCAACGAGATCGCCATCGGGTCGGACGCGCCCGACTTTGCCTGCTGCGCAATCGGCGCCGGCTCGCCGCTATCGTCCTTCACGTCCCACGTCGTCAGTTGGTCGCCGGTCACAATCGCGCTTCCCTTGGTTCCGTGAATCTCGATCCGCTCCGGATACCCCGGCCACAGCGCCGTCGCCGCCTGGATCACGCCCGTCGGTCCTGACGCGTAGCGCATCACCGCGCACACCAGGTCTTCTGACTCGATCTTGTGCATCGCGCCGATGTGCCAGTAGCCAAACACCTCTTCCACCGCGCCCATCAGGTGCAGCAGCACGTCCACCTGGTGAATCGCCTGGCTAATCAGCGCTCCGCCGCCCTCGCCTGCCCAGCTTCCCTTCACCGGCCGCGCATAATATTCGTCCGTCCGCCACCACTTCACATACGCATCCGCTTGCAGAACCTTTCCCAGCCTTCCCGCGGCCAGCGCGCGTTGCAAGAATAGAGTCGAGTCGTCATAGCGGTGCTGGCTCACCACCCCCAGCTGGATCCTTCCGTCGCGCCCCACTGCAATCATCTTCGCCGCCGTCTCCAGGTCCACGGCGATCGGCTTCTGAACCAGAACGTGTTTGCCGTGCTTCGCACCCAGTTCCACAGCGGCCAGCCGGTAGCCGGGAAAGGTACACACGTCGAGAAAATCCACGTCGGCGCGGCTGCTCAGTTCTTCAGGAGTCGCTACAGACTCCGCGCCGCACGACTCGGCAAACTTGCGCCCCTTCTCTCGCGTGCGATCTGTGCACGCCGTCACGCGATAACCGATGTTCTTGTACGCTTGCGCATGCTTCCACGCAATCGCACCCGTGCCGATCACTCCCACGTTCATGTCTTCGTTTGCTCCGTTCCGGTCTCACGCCGAAAGCCCATCATACAAAAAAGCTCGGGGCATCCGGCCTGCGCCCGATGCCCCGCCCAATGTCCTGGTGCCGATCTCGCTCTGCGAAATGCCTTGCCGAGTTGCGCCTCTTGAAATCCAGATTCAAACTGAACTGCATTCGCACAACGACCTTCAATGAAGGGCCCGTCGGCGAGGGATCGCCAGCGCAGAATCGGCAACGTGGTGGGCTAGATTCCCGCCGTCATCGGAGTGTTCACATCGCCTCCGCGCAGGTTGCGCGGAGCAAAATCCGCTTGTCCGAAGAGAATCTTCTGCAGCACTAGCGCAGCGGCGCCACGAAGCCGCGCCGCGTCTCCGTCGGTTGCCGCAACCACCCTCGGAGTCACCGGCGTAAATGATCGCGCAATCAGCTGGCTCTCCAGCAGCGGCCGGATGCGCGGCCACAACGCCGTACAATCGCCCACAATAATAATGACCTCAGGAGCCAGTCCCGCCGCCAGCATCGAAAGCCCACGCCCCAGGCACGTCATCATCCGGTCGATCGAGCGCAGCGCGCGCAGATCGCCGCTTACCGCCAGTTCCAGCAGCTCCTGGAACGTCGCGATGGTGCTCTCCGGCGCTAGCTCGCGGTAGTAGCGCAGCCCGGCGCGATTCGAAGCGAACGTCTCCCAGCAGCCAACGTTGCCGCACCCGCACACCGGCCCGCTCTCCTCGATGGGCATGTGCCCGAACTCGCCTGCCATGTCGCCTCGTCCACGCACCACGTGCCCGTCAAGCAGCAGCCCCGCGCCCACGCCTTCTGAGACCGAGATCACGATCATGTTCGCGGCGTCACCAAAATTCCCGAACCAGCGCTCGGAGATCAGGCACGCGTTGGCTGCATTCTCCATCTCAATCGGCGTGCCCAGAATGTGCTGCAGCTCGTCGTGAAGATCGATCTGCGTCCACGTCGCATTCGGCGAGAAAAGCAGCCGGTGCGTCTTCTGGTCCACGCGCCCCGACACGCTCACGCCCACTCCGTGAAAGATGCGGTCCCCATACGCCGCCTTCAGATTTCGCGCTGCCCGCGCAATGTGCGCAATCGCTGCTTTGGCGTCCTCCGCTGAACCGTGTCGCACGTCAAACGCTGCAACCTCGCGCCCGAGAATCGTTCCCTTCAAATCGACAACCGCCAGATTTGCTTTTCCCGGCCTCAGGTCGATCGCCAGCGTCACGTGCTGGTCGTTGAGAGTCACGAAGGTTGGCCTGCGTCCGCGAGGCAGGCGCCCCAGCGTACCCGGCAGCACCCATCCCTCGTCGATGAGTTGCCCGATAATCACCGAAACCGTGCTGGGCTGTAGCCCGGTCAAGCGGGCCAGGTCCGCGCGGCTCACCGGCTGGTGTACATGGATTGCGTAGAGAAGGATGTCGCGATTGATCTCGCGCGCAGTTTCGCTCGAGGCAACGGCGCGGCGCGCGCGGCTCGGCTTGTCGGCTACAGGCATCTCCAGCACTTTCTCATCGATACAACGCCGGCGCGGCCACTCTGTCAAATCCGGTTCCGATGGTTCCCAATCAATATAAATGAGCCGCCGGTGCGCTTCCCCCAATTTCAAGGCCGCGATTGCACAGCTTTGCCGGTTCATAAAAACAAAGCGGCAGCCCCCGAGGGAGCTGCCGCGCAATGGAACAACGATCAAGGTTAGAAGTTGATCCGCCCGCCAAACTGCAGGTCACGCGTACTCTGCGTTTGTGAGTACGCAGTGCCGAAGCTGGTGATCAGCCCAAATGTGCCGTAGCTGCCCGAGGCAATGTTCGCAGCCGTAGGTACCGTCGCGTTCGGGTTGTTGAGGAACGGGTGATTAAACACGTTGAAAGCCTCCAGGCGAACCTGGAATTCGGCCTCCCGGTAAATCTTGAACGATTTGTAAAGGCTGGCGTTGGTCTGCGAGTTACCTGGTCCGCGGAACTGGTTGCGGCCGGTATTCGGCAGAACCGGCGCGGCCGCCGATTCCGTCGGGCTCACGAACGACGCAGGGTTGAACCACGGCTTGCCGCCATCCACAGCCGTATTGCCGAACGTCCGGTTGTGGCCGCTTTCCTGCTGATACTTACCAGTCAATTGACCGTACGTGGCCCCAAAGCCTGGGGTGAACCCGCCAATCGTATTGCTGTTCGCGTTCACTGAGAACGGGAAGCCGCTGTAATGGCTGAATTGCCCGTTCAGATTGAACCCGCCGATGATCTCGCCCAGCAGGCCGTGGTTCGCCCACATCTGGCCGGGTCCGAAGGGCAGCTTGTAGGTGCCATACAACTGCAGGTTGTGCGTCTCGTCGTAGCCCGCCGACGCCCTGTTGAAGCGGAACATCGTCGGATAGCTGAACGTCGTTCCCGACGAGCCAGAACCGGCGCCATTGTCCTCAAAGTCGATGGCATGCGAGTAGGTGTAGACCACGCCTAAAGAGGCGTTCCTGCCCGCATTGCGCGTGAACTGCGCCTGCAGCGCGTTGTACATCGAGCTGAAGACCGGATAATTGAAGGTGATGCCGCCGGTGTTGTAGCAGGTGCCCTGCGAGTTGCCCGTAGCTGTAGAGGGGCAGGGCGCACCAATGTTGATCGTTTCATTGGCGTTGAAGCTGCACGCACCGGTATAGCCGGATGTAGGGCTGAATTGCCCGTTGGGCATGCAGGGTGAGGAAGAGCTTGGAAAGTTTGCCGCATTCAGATAATTGATGCCAGCCGGTTGGCGGACGAAATGCGTTCCCACATAGCCGACGTTGGCCACGAAGCTACCCGGCAGTGTCCTCTGGACGAAGAGGTTCCAACTCTCGATGTACCCGCGGCGGAAGTTCTGCGGGACCGTATTCGTCGATCCTGCCACGGGGAGCGACGCGAAACCGGTTTTGTAATTGGGAGCTTGCTTGGCCGTGTTCGGGATGCCGTACGTAAGGTTCATCGGTGCATTGCCGTTTGCCGGATCAACAGTCATCGTGAAGTTTCCCGTCCCTCCGTACGATGGTGCCAAATCCTCGGGGAACGAGTCGCGCAGGTAACGCATGGAATCCGGGTCGGTCGTTTCGCCGAAGCCCGAACGGATCACGGTCTTATCGTTCAGGCGGTAAGCAATGCCGGTGCGCGGCACAATCTGTCCCCATCCGGCGCCGATGCCGGCGCTGCGCGGGTTGCCATTGATGCCGCCCACTTCCACATTGGCAGATTGCGGTAACTGCGGAAGCAGAACCGCTGCACCGGTGTGGTCGCGATACGGCGCCGGATAAATCTCATACCGCATGCCGTAGGTCAGCGTCAGCTTCGGGGTAACTGTCCACGTATCCTGCGCATAAACTCCGTCTTCGCTCCACCGCAGGGCGTTGGGATTGAAGACCTGCGATGGGTCGCCGATTGCCTGGCCGGAGCCATTGTTGGGCAGGCCCAGCTGCAAGTCGGCAAGCGAGTTGTACCCGAGGATGCCGCAGGATGCGGCTGTTGCCGTCACTGAGTTGCCGCAGGTCATGCCGCCCTGGAACGTGAAGCCGCCCCGTGGAACGTTGGGTTGGCCGCCGCTGGTCGGCTGGAAGTGATTCAGGTCGAAGTGGTAGTAGGTGTAACCGAACTTGGCCGCGTGGTGCCCTTTCACCCAGCTCAGGTTCACGTCGCCGGTAAATTGATTGTCGCGGAATTCGAAGGGGTTGGAGCCGTTGTTATTTCCGATGCCGGTAAACGTGGTGAGGTAGAATCCCGGCTGGCCTTCATAGTTCAGCCCTGCCCCGTTGGTCCCCGGAATCTTGAGCGTGTTAAGCCCGTAATCGCCCAGCGCCACGTCAAGCGTCGATTGGGCGTAGGTCAAAAGGCGGGTAAATCCGAAGTCGGCGTCGATCACCAATCTCGAGTTGAATGCATGGCTCATGCCCAGCCCGGCGTTCTGACCGCGGCCGCCGACATCGCCCGGCTGGCCACCATCTGCGGTGGGCCCGCCCGCGCAGGCGTTGCTGCCGGTGCAAGGCGTGTCCCCCAGGACCTGTGGATCGATGTCGGAGTAGGGCGTGATGCCGTACTTGCCGAAGATTTGCGTACTCTCGTTGGGAATATAGGTAATCTTCGTGTCGGAGGCGTTGCGGCTGTAAGCGATGGTCGCGGTTGCGTTGTAATCGTTAGCCAAAGACTGCGCCAGTTGCCCCGCGTTCGGTGTGCTGATCAGTTTTGAGATCGCGGCAAGATCCTGCATCATGATCCCGCCCGCGAGCGAGATTCTCGATGCGGGAATGGTGTTGACGGTGCTTCCCGTCTCGCCATACTCAGCGGTGAAAGAGGGCCGGCACTGGTATTGCAAATACCCGTTTGTGTAGGAGCCATTTGGATTGGGGCAAAGCGTTGGGTTCACTTGGCCCTGCCAGCCCGGAGCCTGCGGCTGGGGATCGTAAAGCGGCGCGACCGTGGCCGCCTCGGAGAAGTTGCCGCCGTTCATCAGCGCGTCGGGAACGGTCTCGGTTGCGGTCGACAGACTGCGCCGCGTAATGCGGTTGAAATTGGTGAAGAAGAAAAGCTTTTTCTTGCCGGTGAGGATCTTCGGAATATAAACCGGTCCGCCAATGTTGCCGCCGTACTCCTGGTAAATGTTCTTCGGCACCGATCCGGTCGGATTGAGAGAACTCTCAAGCGAGGCCTGCGTGGCAGTATAGCTACGGGCATTGATCGACCCGTCCTGGTAATACTCCCACCCGCCGCCATGAAAATCGTGGCCGCCGCTCTTGGTGGTTACGCGGATCGAGGCGCCTCCGGCCATGCCCTGCTCGGCGTTGAAGTCGTCCGTCGTAACAGAGACGCTTTCCACGGCGTCCGCCGGGGTCACGTAGGCGATGAGGTAGGGCAGCCAGCCGTAATAATCGATGGCGCCGTCAATGCGGGTCGTGTTGCCGTTCGCCGAGTTGCCATTCACGTTCACCATCATGGCGCGTGACGGGTTGCCGCCGATCGAGTTGTTTTCTCTCACGTCGGCAGCGCCGGGAATAATCGTGTAGAGCGCTTCGTAATTGCGGCCTTGCGACGACGTGAGGGGCAGTTGCGCCAGCTGTGCCGAGTTGACCTCGTTATCCACTTCAGCCGTTTCGGTCTGCAATTCCGGCGGCGCTTCGTTCACCGTCACCTGCTGGGATACCGATGCCGCTTGCAGCGTCACGTCAATGCGCACCTGTTGGTTAACCGATACCGTGATGTTCTTCTGTGTGTGGCCCCCGAAGCTTCCCGACTGCGCGATCGACAGCGTGTAGGTGCCGGGCAGCACGTCGAGAATCGTGTAGATTCCCTCGCCCGTCGCCTTTTCTGCACGGACTTCGCCCGTGCTCTGGTTCGTAATCGTCACTCCTACATTTGGAATCACTGCGCCGGTCTTATCCGTGACCGTCCCTGTCAGCGATCCGTATAAAACTTGCGCGTGAGACGCGCTGCTTACGAAAAACAGCGCGAGCAACGCGGCCATTGAAGCCAAAGCTTTCATTGCGCGTGCACAACCCTGATTGTCACTGTTTGGCTTTGCGTACATAACTACCTCCAAGAAATGTGTTGACGTTGGACAATATCCTGCACCAGCCACCTCGTGGGCTGGAGCAAGTCCCTGTTTCTCTCACACCTATGCGGTTCGCCGCGCAAGATCGCATTCAGCCGATGACTTTTATAGGCGATGCGAACTATAGGGGCAAAATTAGAGAACTGTCAAGAGAAAAGCGATTTATTGAGGAGCAGCAACGAGTCCGCCAATTCCCATTTGACAACTCTTTCCCGCTTTATCTTTTCGTTACGCATGTCGTTTGGACGCGATCCAATCTTCGGTAAGCGGCACAAAAATAGTTAGTTACGAGGGCCATCACCACGTAGGCCGCGCCGACCGGCGCCAACCCAGCCCGTCAGTTGCTTGATTTGATTCGTATCGCGAAGATTTTCTGGCTCATTTTCCACAATAGGTCGGCAGGCCGCCCTTTTGCGGGCTCAGCGTGGCTTCCGATCCACCCATTAAACTGTCTGCGTGAAATCGATCTTGAAAACGCACCTATCCGCGGCTCTCATTCTTCTACTCGGTCTCTACCCGGCGATCGCCGCTCCGGCACAAAACTCCTCCTCAGCCAGCCCGGCAGCCGACCCCTCCACCCCTCCGGACTCTGATCTCCAATTCGTCCTCGTTCTCAGTCGCCACGGCGTGCGCTCGCCGCTCAACCGCCCGGCTGATCTCGATAAATTCTCAGCCGCGCCCTGGCCCACTTGGCCCGTCGCTCCGGGAATTCAAACGCCGCACGGCGACCAACTCATCAAAATCCTCGCCGGCTGGGATCGCGCCCGCTGGTCCTCGCACCGTCTCTTCGCCGCAACCGGCTGCGCCGGCGCCGCGCACGTCACCGTCATCGCGGACAACGACCAGCGCACCATCGCAACTGGAAAGGATCTCGCCGAAGGAATCTTTCCCGGCTGCGGCGTCGCCACTCACTCGCAGCCCCAGGGCACCTCCGACCCGCTCTTCCGCGCGCTTGCTTCGCCCGCCATTCACGCTGATCCCGCGCTCGCCACGGCTGCCGTCGCGGGCCGCATCGGTGCCGATCCCCGCACGCTCACCGAAACCTACCGCCCGCAGCTTGCCGCGCTCGACCGCGTCCTCGCCGGCTGCGGCAAGCTCCCCGCAAACCCCAGGCGCACCTCCATCTTCGACGTTCCCGTCAGCCTCAAGCCCGGCTCAGGCGACGCGCCCGTCTCCACGCGCGGCCCGCTACCCACCGCGTCCATGCTCGTGGCGAATCTTCTCCTCGAATACACCCAGGGAATGAGCGATGCCGATACCGGCTGGGGGTGCCTCGATGGCCCCACTCTTCGCTACCTCATGCAGCTCGACACCGCTGTGTGGAACTACGGCTACTGGACCCCCGCCGTCGCGCGCATGCTCGCCTCCAATCTCGTCGACCGCATCGGAAAAACTCTGGAACAGGGCGCAACCGGCAAGCCCGTGCTCGGCGCGCTCGGCAAGCCCGGCGACCGCCTCGTCATTCTCGTCGGGCATGACAGCAACATCGCCCCCGTCGCCGGCGCGCTCGGCATCCACTGGGCCTTCGATGGCCGCGTGGATGACACGCCGCCCGGCGGCGCGCTGTTTTTTGAGGTGTGGCGCGCGCGCGCCAATGGCAAGCTCTCCGTGCGCCTCACCTACGTCGCGCAAACGCTCGAGCAGATGCGCCGAGCCGAGCCGCTCACGCCCGCCAATCCGCCCGCCGTCGCGCCGATCTTCCTTCCCGGCTGCGGCCGCGCCGATTTCTCCTGCGCGTGGGACGATTTTTCCGCCACGATGCGCCGCGCCGTCGATCCGGCCTACGTCGTAACCCAGAACTAAACGCCGCACGCCAATGGTTGGCCCGCCTCCGCCGAGAATTCCTTCCGCGCGCCAGGAGCTATCATCTCTGTGCACACGATTTGACCCGCCTGCACGTCGTAGTTTTGAGGACGCCGATGAAATTGCTTTTCAAGCTCGCATTCCTTGCCTCGCTCTTGCCCGCCACCGCCGCATTCGCGCAGCAGGACTTCTTCAGCAACTGGCCCGCAGGCCGTTCCCCGCAGGATGTCGGCAAGGCCCTCGCCGAGCACTTCATCACCAGCCCGCATCAACATAGTCCGGGGACGATCTTCTACGGTGAGGTCGGCACCTGGTACGGCGCGCTCACCTTCGCGCAGCTCACACACGACACTGATCTGCGCGATCGGCTCATCAAGAAATTCGACCCTCTCTATCCCGGCGGCGCAGAAGACGCTCTCATTCCCAAACGCGACCACGTCGACGACTCTATCTTCGGCACCGTACCACTCGAGATCGCCATCCAGACCAAAGACAAGAAGGCCCTCGATTACGGACTCTCCTACGCCGACAAGCAGTGGCTTGACCCGCAGCCCGACGGCCTCTCGCACGAGACGCGCTACTGGATCGACGACATGTACATGCTCACCATCCTGCAGCTCGAGGCCTATCGCGCCACCGGCGACAAAAAATATCTCGACCGCGACGCCAGGGAGATGGCTGCTTACCTCGACAAGCTGCAGCAGCCCAACGGCCTCTTCTATCACGCGCCCGACGTGCCCTTCTTCTGGGGCCGCGGCGACGGATGGGTAGCCGCAGGCATGGCCGAGATGCTGCGCGATCTGCCCGCCGATCACCCCCAGCGCGCGCGCATCATGGCCGGCTACAAGCTGATGATGTCGGCACTGCTGAAGTATCAGAGCAAAGACGGCATGTGGCGTCAGCTCATCGACCACGATGATGCGTGGGAGGAATCCTCCAGCACCGGCATGTTCACCTTCGCGCTGATTACGGGAGTCAAAAACGGCTGGCTCGACGCGGCTGCCTACGGTCCCGCCGCGCGCCGCGCCTGGATCGCCCTCACCGGCTTCATCGATCAGAACAATGACGTCACCAACATCTGCGAGGGCACCAACAAGTCCACCAGCTCTGACCCCCAGGCGAGCCTCAACTACTACCTCATGCGCAAGCGCCGCACCGGCGACTTCCATGGCCAGGAACCAGTCCTCTGGGCCGCCTCCGCTCTGCTGCGATAGCCGGTTGGCAAGTTAGTCGGTCAGCTAGTTAGCAAGTGAGAGATGCAACTATCCCGCTGACTTGCTAACTCGCCAACTCGCTGCTTCTTCAATCCAGCCGCGTCAAAAACGCCACGCCCTCCACAGGCTGCAGATGCTGCGCAATGTACTCCGCCGTCCCGCGGTCGTCGCCCACCGGCCTTATCCGCACCCAGTAGCTTTTCTCGCCGGGGAACTCGATCACATTCGACCCCGGATACATTCGCAGCAGTTGCGCCTTCAACTCCAGCGCCTCGCGCTCCTCATGCATCGCGCCGATCTGCACGCACCAGCGCCCGCCCACATCCATCGGCTTCGGCGTCTCGTACACGTCCAGCCGCACCCGCGCCAGCCCCGCGCGGTAAATCCCCGTCGCCTTCGCAGACGCAATTGTCAGGTCCAGAATCCGCCCGTCCACAAATGGTCCGCGATCGGTAATCCGCATCGCGCTCGATTGTCCCGTCGTCAGATTCGTTACCACCACGAGCGAGCCCATGGGCAGCGTGCGATGCGCGGCCGTCAGCGCGTCGTCGTCGAAGACTTGCCCATTCGCCGCGCGCTTTCCCTTGTACGGAGCGGTATACCACGTTGCATAGCCCACTTCGCTCTGGATCGGCTGATGCGTTGCGACGAACTGCAAATCCTCCGCGCTCACGCCGCCCGGCGGCGCAGGCGTCACAGGAATTCTCGAAGTAGGTGGCGCATTCGGCGCGGGTGCAGCCGGCGCCGGCCGTCCATACGGCGGGTAAGCTTGCGGCGGCGGATAGTTTTGCGCCGTCGTCTGCCGGTGGTGGCAGCCGCTGATCGCGAGCACAACCATCGCCAGCGCCGCCGCGCCCGCCACACTCCAGTTTTTGCGGGCCCGAGTTTTCCGTTCGCTCAACGCGGCTGCTCCGCGGACTTCGCCTCGCTCGCCGCCTCTCGCGCGTGCCGCTCGAACCGGTCGGCCAGGTTGTGCAGCGTGTCCGCCGCCGTCCGCATCGCGAAGATCGACTCCCTGCGCACCTGCGGAATCACCGCGTCGTTCACATAGGCAATCGCGTGGCGCAGTTCCATCTCGATCACTTCCATCGCTTCTTCAATTCGCTGGCCCACGGGTCCTGGGGTTCTCGGATCGACCATGCTCACTCACCTTCCCCGTCTCGAGAAAATCTCTGCGTCCCTTTAAAGTCTGCGGGACGCCACACGCCGCGTCAACGCCATCCCTGCTGGAGAATCGCCAAGGTCAATAACCGAAGTTAGGCGCAATCGTCGCCGTCTGCCTGGCGCCTGTCCTCCTTTTCTTGATGCAATCCTTTCGTTCCTCTCGTTACAGCATTTTCGGAATTGCTGTAGACCGAAACCACGCACTCAAGTGGCTTTTTCCTCACGAAAAAGCCACCCTTCACAGCTCTCAAGAGTCTACGTGTATTCCGAAAATGCACTAGAATGTCGTTCATTCGGTCCTCTTGCTACGTCCTGCACGTCCACCGGAGAGCGTTGGAGATTCTGTCGCCATCTAACCCTTTGCCGCGAATTCGCGTCCCACTTGCAATGCCAGCGCAACCGGGAGCAATTGCGGCCCTAAGGTTGACCGTCAAGTCATCATGGCTTGCGATCGCCCTCGCTACGGCATCCGTCTGCTCGGCGCAAGTGCCCGCCGCCACTCCCGAACCACCTGCGCAGGAGCCATCTTCCGCTCCGCAATCGCAGACCGCTGCCCCTAAGCAAAACCCACCGGCCCCATCACAATCCGCGTCCCCGTCGCAATCCGCGCCATCGTCACAGCCCCCCAGTCCTCAGCCTCAAACGCCCCCTCAGCCTCAAACTCCGCCGCCTCCCGCTCCAGAGCCGCAATTGCCTGCCGCCGTCCCACAGCAGCTCAAACCCACGCTCTCCGCATTCATCTCGGCAGAGCCCTGCCTCATCAAGAACACCGGCGCAACCATGGCCGCCACAGCCTCAGTGCGTGCGCTCGCCGTCTCCGGCCTCGGCGCCGTCGCGCCCAACGCTGGCTCCTCGCCCGTCTCCGTCACCGTCTGCCTGCCCCACATGCCCGGGGCCGACTGGTACGCCCGCTTCCTCAACGGGCCCGAGGTCAAGCAGCTCACGCCGCCGCAAAAGGCCTATCTCGCCGCGCACAACCTGCTCGACCCCTTCAACCTGCTCACCATCGCCGGCGAGGCCGCCATCTCTGTCGCCGCCAACTCTCACTCCGCCTACGGCCCCGGCGTCCCCGGTTGGGCCCGCTACATGGGCGTCAGCTTCACCCAGGACATGACCGGCGAGTTCTTCGGCACCTTCCTCATTCCGTCCATCGCTCACCAGGATCCGCACTACCACCGCATGCCTCTGGCCACCATCAAGCGCCGCATCTTCCACGCCGCCATCCAGGTGCTCTGGACCCAGGGCGACAACGGCCGCGGCATGGTCAACTACGCCAACATCGTCGGCTTCGCGCTTGACGATGCCGTCGGCGACCTCTACGTCCCCGGCCAGCGCACCAATCTCTCCTCCAGCACGTCGCGCTACTTCATCGGCCTGGCTACCGCGCCCATCGATAACTACGTCACCGAATTCCTGCCCGACCTGGCCCGCCACATCCACATTCAGATCGTGGTCATCCAGCGCATCATCAATCAGGTCGCCCGCACCGACAACACCGCGCAGTGACGGGTGCCGGCGGCAGATGAGACCGCCAATTCACCTAACCCTCGCTTCTCCAGTAACTTGATTGGCCTGACTGGCGGCCTTACATGTTCCCGTTCGCAATCCCCAAATCGCCGCTCAACCGGTCTAATCCCCGTTCGCTGCTCCCTGCTTGGGTTGCTCGGGGGTCCACATTACTCTTGTCATGAGTCTTAGGCTCTTCCGGATCGAATCGGGAACGACTGGGTCCGGGAACGAACGGCCCGGTGCAAACAGAGCCCAATCTGGCCCCCTACTCCCGGCAGTTGTTCCACTTCAGAGGAGACACACTGATGTCGAAAGCACTAAAGTACGCCGAAAAAACCGCCGTCTACGCCGCCCAGGGCGCGTGGGCCGTTTACGAGCGCCTCAACCGCATCAGCCCCAACGCCTCCTTCACGCCCAAGTGGAGTGACAAGCCCCTCCTCAAGTCCTACCAGAAAGAGAAACCCCCGCTCGGCTGGCCGCGCACCACGGACTCGCTCTGTCCCAAGTGCGTCCCCGAGATCCGCAAGCAGATTCTCGACGGGAAGCTGCCGCATGAAGTCCTGCTCAACGAGAAGGTCGGCGAAATCAAGGCCCAGATCATCGAGCGTGACGGCAAAATCCTCATGGTCAAGGACTGCCCCAAGCACGGCCACTTTGAAGACGTGATGTCGATCGATCCCGCGTTCTTCAAGCATCTTGAAGAGAGCTTCCCCGGCCGCGATATCCGCGCCCACGGCGAAGGCGACGAAAAGCTGCACAACCACGGCACCTCGACCGTCACCCATGGCCGCGGTTCGGTTCTCACCATCGACCTCACCAACCGCTGCAACATGATGTGCGATCCCTGCTTCATGGACGCCAATCAGGTCGGCTTCGTCCACGAGCTCACCTGGGACGAAATCAAGACCATGCTCGACAACGCCATCACCATCAAGCCCAAGCGGCAGATGAGCGTTCAGTTCTCCGGCGGCGAGCCCACGCTCTCGCCCTACTTCCTTGACGCTGTGGCTTACTCGCGCAAGGTTGGCTACAACAGCGTGCAGGCCGCCTCCAACGGCATTGAATTCGCCAAGTCCAAGGAGCTCTGCCGCGCCGCCGCTGAAGCGGGCCTCCGCTACGTCTATCTCCAATTTGACGGCATCGGCAACGCTGCCAACTCGCACCGCAAGGTCGGCAACCTCTTCGACGTAAAGCTCCAGGCCATCAACAATCTCCATGAGGCCGGCGTCGAGATCGTTCCCGTCACCACCATCGTGAACGGCATCAACAACGAGCAGGTGGGCCGCATCATCGAGTTCGCGCTCGACAATCCCAGGAAGATCAGCTTCCTCTCCTTCCAGCCCGTCAGCTTCACCGGCCGCGATGAGGACATCACCGAAGAGCGCCGCGTCGCCCAGCGCTACACGCTCTCGCACATGGCGCATGACATCAAAACGCAGGTCGGCTTCGGCGAGCCGGAGCGCGACTGGTTCCCGATTTCCTTCATGTCCACCTTCTCTGACTGGGCCGATCTCGTCCACGGGCCCACCGCCGAGTGGGGCCAGCTCTCCTGCGGATGCCATCCCAACTGCGGCATCGGCATGGCCATGATGATCGACAAGGAAACCAAGGAAGCCGCTCCCGTCACCGCGTTCCTCAACATGAATCAGGTGGCCAAGGATCTCGCCAAGGTCAACGACGCTTCCCGCGGCAAGTGGCTTTCGGTGATCGGCTTCGGGCTCGCGCTCATGCGCAACTACGATCCCTTCCAGGCTCCGACACACTTCAAGATCACCGACATGATGAAGAAGATGGACAAGACCTTCAACGCCACCGGCAAGAACTACGGCAGCGTCAAAGGCGACCGGACGCTCGAAGACATCAAGAAGCGCCGCGAAGACCGCTGGAACTTCCTCTTCATCGCCGGCATGTGGTTCCAGGACCTGTTCAACTACGACTTCCGCCGCACCGAGCAATGCATCATTCCCTACGCCACGCAGGAAGGCGAGATCAGCTTCTGCGCCTACAACACCGGCGTGGGATGGCGCAACATCATCGAGAAGATGCACATGACCGCCACGCTGACCCAGTGGTATGAGGAGCACGGCCGCCATGAGATCTTCGCGGGTGGCAAGAAGGTCGGCATGACCCAGGTCGGCCACGAGCTCAAGCTGAACATGGAGCACGTCAACGCCGAGGCCAACCACACGCTCGATAACCTCGGCATCGCCAAGAACTCGCGCGAGGAGAAGATCCGCGCTCGCGACGAGAAGGTGAAGACGGAAGCCGAAAATGCGCGCATGGCCGCGCTCTATCGCGAACATGTGCTGGGCGAGAAGCCGGTCGAGGGACTGGTAAGCCTCAGCTCAATCAAGCCTGCCTCAAACAACGCCGCCTCGCCCATCAACCGAAACCGGCAGCAGGAAGCCGAACCTGTCGCGGGGGACTGATTTGAGTGCCCCACCCTCGCGGCGCATCTGTTTTTGTCGCTAGGGTGGGTCAGCTTCCACCGCGCTTCACAGCACGAAAGCCTGAGGGCTGCTCAGCATCGTTGAGCGGCCCTTTCATTTGCGGCACTGCGACCGTTTAAGGGACCGGCCGGGTGCCCCCGGTCCCTCGCTTCTGGGGACCGGGGACAGCACGATCCCAAGTAGAAGGCCTCTGATACCCAAGCTCCAAGAAACTTTGATCATCTTTACAACGAAGACCGTACGTTCGCCAGGGTCGGGGTGCCCAAGCCGGGGCGCCCCAGGTCCCGATTCCGGACTGGGGAGAACAGCACCCACCACACTTCCAGCTTGAAATTCCGGTATTCGCGGATCAGCTCAAAGTCGGCACGGTTCGACGTGATCAGCCGTGCGCCGTGATAGCGAACTGTCAACGCGATCAGCACGTCGAAATGCAGGTCCCGCAGCTTCTCCGGTCCAAAGCCCCGGTCCCTGCGCATCTTTGCGAGTATCTGGCCGGATTCCATCCAGTCGTTTCGCGTCGGCGTCAGAATCGGATGGCCTCGTTCGAGGGATTGGACGACCTGCGCAAGATTCCCGTGCGGGTCACTACCCCTTCGATTCCAATCCCAGCCTTTTCAACAGCTCCGCCGTCGTGATCATCTCCACGCCGCAGCCTTCAAAATCGTTGTCGTTCGACCAGAGCGGAACCTTGAAGCGCAGCGCCAGTGCAAGCAGCTCAACATCGTCCGGATCGCGTTTTCCAATCCGTTTGCGAGCTTTCGGAATCGACCCGGCATAGACCTCACGCGCCACAATCGAAACCGGCAGCGACGCCACTGCCAGCATCAGTGTTTCGAGGGCGAGCTTTTTCTTCCGGCCCAGAACGCCCGCGTACTCCTCGACCTCGGCGAAGACCGTTTCCGTGGTCAGGATCTCTTCGATTTCCGGATGAGAGCGCGATCCGCGCGCGTCCGCCGAGCACAGCCGAGAGCAGAACGTTAGCGTCCGCGGCCAGCTTCAAGGCGTATCTTCTGTCGGGGCTTGCGCCCGTTTTGCCGGCTTGCAGCGCCTTTTGCCCGGCGCCACGACGCGAAATCGGCAAGGATCTCTTCTTCAGTCAGTCCGCGCTTGCGAATCTGTCGCCCGATCTCGGCGCTCAATATCCTGAACATCTCGCGCTTCAACTCGACAGGAAGCGTTGATTCCGGCCGCGGGAAGAAGATTCCCGCCAATCGGCCCCGGCGCGTCACCAGGATCGGGTCCTTGGCGCGCAGCATACGCGAGGCATTGTCCCGGAACTCGCGCACAGTGCTGATCTCCATGTGACCACCCTTGTGGCCATCTTACCATCACCTTTTTCGTTCTTCTCTTCCGTAGGGAAGCGCAAGAACACCCCAGTCGGAGAACTCCCTATCCGCATCGTCACGGCGAATTCAGCGCGCCGCCCCACGCAATCCAGGCTCAGGGTTCCAAACCTTGCAGATTATTTCTGCTTAATCGCTAAACTTGTCTCAGCGCATGGCACCCGGCCAGCTCAGACTGCCGGCTCTGAGCTCTCCGCTCTTCCAGCCAAATCGCATTGCAAACGCGGCGAATGATCGGGAACCGCCCCTAACTCCTTATTTTTTGGCATTTTACGAAATAAGCCGTTTTGTTTTCAACGCGCTGGAGAGAATGATCCGAGCTCAAGCAGCTGAAGATAAGCTATTTAGGCCCAAAAGGGGGGAGGGGGTAGCCCCTAAGTACGGACCGGTAAGGCCGGAACGCCGCTACGTGCCAATCGGATTCAGAAGCGCGCCCTCGGTCCCGGTGACCATCCCCACGGCGTATCGAAAACTGTAGAACACGCCGCCCGAAAGCATCGGCGCAATCTGTACGCGGTTCAGATCGCTCCGCAAATGAGCCAGCTTCGCGCCGAGTGCGCTGTTCAAAGACCGCGCCCGCTGGAATCGTCGAATTCGCCGTTTCGCGGCCGTGCCGGAAACTTCATCGCGCCGCGAATTGCATTCTTGGCCGGTCTCGCGACGCACGGGCCCTCGCGAAAGTTTCACGCTTTTGATGCATTTTGCGCGGCAATCAATCTGAGATGTGCGCGCCTCAAGGCGAGCCAAGTGCCTTGGCTGCAATGTTCTCTGCGCCCGTTCTCCGCACGCAATTGTCGCGCGCAACTCGCACGGCGCGGTTGTGTCTACACACGCAATGGCTGGTCAGCAACTCAACCGCCGTTAGGGAGAACAATATGATTCGTACTTCAAAAGCAACTGTAGCTCTGGGTGTTCTGCTTTCAGCGGGAGCGGCTTTCGTCGTCGCACAGTCGCCCTCCATCAACCAGCCCGCCGCGCCTGCGCAGCAGGGCCAGCAACACCGCACCACGGACCCGAACCAGCAGGCCGCTCACCTCGGCAAACGGCTCGGCCTCTCCGGCGATCAGGTGGCGCAAATCACGCCCATCCTCGCCGACCGCCAGCAAAAGGTGCAGGCGCTGCGCGCTGACAACTCGATCAGCCAGCAGGATCGCCACTCCAAGGTGCAGGCCATCATGCAGGACTCGAACGGCCGCATTGAATCGCTGCTGAACGACACGCAGAAACAGCAGTATGAGCAGATGCTCGCCGAGCGCCGCGCACACCAGCACGATCGCCAGTCGGCCGCGCCGCAGGCATAACAGCCTCTTCGGCGTCGCCATCGCCCAGGTCCGGGATCACGGCGTGCGGAGCCTTCTCCGCACCAGCCTGATCCACAACGCCGGACCTGGGAAATCGGCGCGCGGCAACGGAACTCGGCGCACCGCGGCCCAACTCGCTTCGCCGCATCGCGTGCCGCAAAATCAGCAAGCTTCTTCGCTCTTCCGCTGCCCGAACACGTGATCTTCGAATCCCATCAGATACCACATCCCGCGCCCGGAAAATCTTCCCGTCACCAGCTGCACAGCCCGCCGCTTTCCGTACTTCACCACGTCCGCGACCGTCGTCCAAAACCCTTCGCGCGACCGGCCGGCATGCAGCACCATCACTCCGTTTTCAAGCAGAAGATTCGCTACTTCGCCCACGTCCGGCACATGCACATGTGTTGGGTCATCGTAGAAATTCAATGTCTCATCCACGGAGTGCGGCAGCGTCAGGCTGCGCCGCGACGGGAAAGCAATCCAGATATATCCGCCCGGCTTGAGCTTGCGGCACAGCTCCTCCACAATCGGCGCCGGCTCGCGCATGTGCTCGATCACGTGATTCAGAATCACAAAATCGTAAGTCGCCTCGGGAATCGCGTCGTAGCCGGCGCCATCCGCGCCCAACTGAAAGAACGCGTCCATCGCCGCCACGTCCGCATCGCTCAGGTTGTAGCGCTGGATGTCAGCGCCCGCGTAGTAACAGCCAGGAAACCATCGCTTCGTCAGCGTCGGCGATCCGTTCCCGCAGCCAATGTCGAGAATGCGCGGCGCAGCCATCGTCAACCTGCGGCGCACAAATCGAAACTTCATCGGGCAATGCGGCATGCGACTCTAAACCGTTCAACAAATGCTACAAATGCGCTCTCACAAATGATTGATCAGCGAAGCGATGCACGCCGCGCCGAATCCGTTATCGATGTTCACTACCGATACATTCGGCGAGCACGTGTTCAGCATGCCCAGCAGCGCGGCAACTCCGCCCAGCGATGCGCCGTATCCCACGCTCGTCGGCACCGCAATCACCGGCGCGTGCACCAATCCGCCGACCACCGTCGGCAGCGCGCCTTCCATGCCTGCGCACACAATCAGCACGCGCGCCGACTTCAGCGTCTCCTGCTGCGCCAGCAAGCGGTGAATTCCCGCCACGCCTACGTCGGCAATCACCTCCACCGTGTTGCCCATCAGCCGCGCCGTCACCGCAGCCTCTTCCGCCACCGGCAGGTCGCTGGTTCCCGCGCACACTACGCCCACCGTTCCTTTACCCGCGACCGGCTGCGTCTGCTCGAGCGTAATTGCACGCGCAGTCTCGTGAAACTCGGCCCGCGGCTCGGCAGTGCGCACCTCGTCGAACATCTCGCGCGAAGCCCGCGTCGCCAGCACGTTGCCGCCCGCCTGCGCCATGCGTGCAAAAATCGCCGCAACCTGCGCCGGCGTCTTGCTCTGGCCGAAGATCACCTCCGGCATGCCGGTGCGCAGCGCGCGATGATGATCCACCTTGGCAAATCCGAGATCTTCGAACGGCAAATTGCGCAGCCGCTCCAGCGCATCGGCCACCGCCACCGATCCCCAGCGCACTTCGTTCAGCAGCGCTTCAATCTGCGCGCGGTCCATCAGCGCTCATTCCCTTTTTGCGCGGTTTCTAACTCCGCGTACGCACGCAGAGCCGCCTGCATCACCTCTTTCAGCGGCACGTGGTGTTCGTGCGCCAGCGAGCGGCACATTTCGTACTCCGGCGAAACATTCGCCACGCCACCAGACTGCCATCGCGCCACCTTCATCTGCACCTTGCCCCAATCGGTTGGAACGTCGACAAACTCGCGCAACAGCGCCATCTTGTTTTCCCTACGCCACCGCAACCCAATAGTCGTCGTCTCGCGCAGCAGCAGCTCGCGCAGCGCCGGCGCAACATCGGGGCTCGACAACACCGTGAGCTGCACGCCCATGCGTCCCTTCTTCATCTGGACTGGTATCCGATACACGTCCCAGGCGCCCGCCTCCAACAGCAGTTCGCTCACGTAGGCCAGCAACTGCGGGGAGCTGTCGTCCACCACGGTTTCGATCACTTCGATCGGCTCAGAATCCGCCGTCACATCCGCGCTTTCACCCACCAGCAGCCGGAGCAGATTCGGCTCGCCCGGCGTGTCGCGTCCTCCCGCGCCGTACCCGCGCGCCGTCACGCGCATCGCCGGCAGCGGCCCGTAGCTCACATCCAGCATGCGCAATAGCGCCGCTCCGGTCGGCGTCACGCGCTCCATCGCCGGCCCCGCCGCATACACTGGCGCATCGCCAATCAGTGCCAGCGTCGCCGGCGCAGGCACCGGCAGCGTGCCGTGCGCGCAATGCACCGTCCCACTGCCCACGTTCAGCGGTGACGAACGCCAGCTCGCTACGCCCAGCGCCTCGCACCCCATTGCCGCGCACACAATATCGACAATCGTGTCCACCGCGCCCACTTCGTGAAAGTGCACGCGCTCAATCGGTATCGAGTGGATCGCCGACTCCACCTCGCCAAGCAACTGGAAAGCCCTCGTCGCGCGGCGCTTCACCGCATCGGCAAGCGGCGCCGCCTCGATGATCCCGAGAATCGTCGACAGCGACCGATGCGCGTGAGTTCCGTCCGCGTGCTCATGATCGCCGTGATGATCATGAGCACCCTCCGGTCCATGAGAGTGCTCATGGCCGTGGTCGTGATGTGAATGCGAATGCTCGTGATGAGCGTGCGAGTGCGCGTGTTCATGCGCCCCGTGCTCGTGATGTTCGTGATCGTGATGTTCGTGCTCGTGATCTTCGTGGTCGTGAGAATGATGCTCGTGCCCGCTCTCACCCGTGATCACATCCACTTTGGTCGCCGCGAGTCCGCCGCGATCCACCTTGCGGGCTTCCAGCCGCGCGCCCACATTCAGCGCCGCCGCGGTCTCGGCCATCGCATCGAACGGCACCCCCGCATCGACCAGCGCGCCCAGCAGCATATCGCCGCTGATTCCCGCAAAACATTCGAGATAACCGATTCGCATCGCCAAGTGATTGTAAATTGCCCGGCAAGCGGTTGCTGCCGCGGGCGGCCAGGTGTATCTAGGCGCTGTGCCTGGTAAGGCTCTCTGGCGGCACCATAACGCTTCCCAAAACTTCATTCATCGCCCCAGACCGGAATCCCTGGCAATCGAGCGTTACATATTTAAATCCCGCCTGCTTCAGCGCCTTCGTGATCGCGTCCATCATCTCTATCGTCAATGCGCGCGGCAGCTCCTCGCGCGCAATCTCCACGCGCGCCAGCTCTCCGTGGTGCCTTACGCGCAATTCGCGAAACCCCATCTGCCGCAGGCTCTCCTCGCCGCGCTCCACCTGTTCCAGCACCTCGCGCGTCACGGCGCGTCCGTATTCCACGCGCGAGGAAAGGCACGGCGCAGCCGGCCGGTCCCACACCGTGTAGCCCGCAGCCTTCGCCAGCGCACGCACGTCCATCTTGCTCAGGCCGGCCTCGGCCAGCGGCGCCAGCACCTCGTGCTGCTCCGCGGCGCGCTGCCCCGGCCGAAAGTCCCGCGTGTCGTCGGTGTTCATGCCATAGGCGATCTTCGCGAAACCACGCTGCGCGCCCAGCCGCGTCATCGCCGCAAAAAGCTCATCCTTGCAGTGGAAGCAGCGGTTCGCGTCGTTGCGCGCGTACTCCGGCCGCTCCACTTCTTCTGTCGTGACCGTCTCCAGCGGCATCCCGATCGTCTGCGCAAACGCCCGCGCCTGCTCCATATCACGCCGCGCCAAGCTCGGCGAGTCGGCCAGAACGGCCAGCATCTTCGCACCCAGCACCCGGTGCGCCGTCGCCGCCAGAAAAGCCGAGTCCACGCCGCCCGAGTAGGCAATCATCACGCTGCCAAGCTCCCGCAGCCGCCCTTCCAGCGCGCGCAGTTTCGCTCGCGTCCCGGCGTCGATTGTCGCGCCGCGCAACTTCGCGTCCGCCTTCTCCACGCCCGTGATCGCAGTTTCTTCCATATGCCGCATCTGTGCGCTCGCCGCCATGCCCTGATTACGTCTTGCTGTGATTATAGGTCTGATGCATTTCGCATGTGTACCGCTGCGGCTCGAACCGCCTACTGCGCTTCTTTTCCCGTCACAATGCGCGACTTGGACTGGAACACGTGGTAGTTGGTGAAGGCAACGTCATTGATTGAGGTTTCGAAGGGAATCGGGGGCGGCTGGGCGTCGGGCCCACTAGGCCTATCGAGATCGATCAGCGGGCTAAAGGTCTTCGCAATGGCGACGCCGTGGACCGGCACCACATAGGTTGCTCCACCGATCTCCGTGGGGCCAAACTCGACGAGGACTAACGATTCCCGGAAGGAATCGGCTTCGCGCACGCTGGCCAGGATGGTGATGCGATGCACCGATCCGCTCTCGGGATCGACTGCGAACTCGCCGTGGAAGGCGGGAAACTCGGGCAGGTGATCCGCGGAAAATTCTACCGCAAAGTGCGATTGTTCGTGCGGCACAGAATAGCGGAAAACTGCCAGTCGACCGGTTGCTCCCTGCTCCCAGTGGTCCCAGGCGATCTTGTCCGAGGACGCCTGTTCCGCGATGACGGAAAGGATGGGACCGAACTCGCCGGTTGTGGTCATGCCAGTCGGGGCGCCTCCGCCCGCGGAGGATTCCACCACTTCCAATCCGCCACGATACGTGACCACCTGGGAGAACGACCCGTTCCAATACAGCAGGCCAGCGGCCAATCCGCTTGCTTTCGCAGGCCCCAGTGCGTAATACGAAGGCTCCTTCCTTCGCTCCGCTCCATAGAGGCGCGCCATCGAATCCTGCGCCTTCATCTGCTCCTCGCTTCCTATCACAAACGAGGTGGTCGAGCGCTGCGCAAGAAAATCCGGCAGTTTGGGCTGCATTCTCTCCACATACTCCATCGTGCGCTTCAGGATCTCCGCTCGCGTCGCTTCGTCGGGAGCGGGTCCTGCGGCAATCTCCGCCGCCGGCAGCGGGAGAAACGCCGCCGCGTCCGCTAGGGCGAGCAGCGCGTCACGCGAGCGGATGCCGGGTAATTCCGCCATCCATCGCGACACGTGCGCTGCATCGGCCCGCTCGATCAGCCCGATTCCTGCGAGGTCCCGCGCCGCGGATTTATCGTTCTCGTGCCGCCAGGCGCCGAGCAAACCATCCAGCTCATCGGTCGTCACATGCGCCTTGTGCGGCGGCGCAGCGCCCTCCAATGGCACTGCCAGCATCGCCAGCAAAATGAACGCAGCCGCAGTCTTCGGGATTGGGAACGTCATTGACATCCACCAGGCCCCGCTCAAAAACGCGTTGCGGCCTTCCTATTGCGAAATTTCCTTTTTGAAGGGCGCGGAATCCGCGTTAGGAGGGAGTTCCAGCGCTTTTGAACACTGGCACCACTCGGTCAGTTTGACCACTTGACCGCACAGCATACAGCGACCCTGGGGCGGGTCATAAACTACCGGCGGGGCGGACCGGTCACCCTCCAGCCAGCAAGAAAAGCACACGTTGCCCTTGTTCTCTCTGCCAAGAGGCTCCCCGCAGAACCCGCAACGCCTTCGCCCCATCGTGACCCCTCACTTTTTCGGCGGATGGCACGGCTCCGGATCATAGAGACCCTTGAACGTCAGGTCTTTGAGAGACGGCACGCGCTTTCCGCGATCACCTTCGTCCTGTCGCTTGCGAAGACGAGCATTTCATCCGGCTTAAAGTCCGCGCGGCCTCAACACAAGGCCGGAAGCCCTCTTCTGTGTCTACTACGATCCTAAGTGTATCCATGCCCCGCTATTCTAGGCTCCGCGATTTGAGGTGGATCCCGACTTTTGCGATTTTCGGTGAACCCGTACATAACTGCAGCGCTTTCTCTGCCGCACGGGGCAGCAATGCAGTGCTGCGGCACCGGCCACCGGCCTCTGCCATCACGGCATTCCCATTGACGGCCCCGCTTGCGGGCAATAGCTTTGAGAAAGAGCGGATCGGCAATTCTGAGCTTTCCTCTTCTCTGGAGGGATCAATGCATCACGGGTGTTTCTCGCGCTTTTCGCGCAACTTGCTTTCGCTGGCATTTTTTGCCGCCTGCGCTGCCGCGTCTGCACAGGACCTCAAGAGCTTCGAGCAGCGAATCACCACCAAGGTGCTGCCCAATGGCCTCACCCTCATCATCTGCCAGCGGCCCGATGCACCGGTCTTCAGCTATGACACGCTTATTGACGCGGGCGATGTGAACGATCCCTCCGGCGACAGCGGCCTGGCGCACATGTTCGAGCACCTCGCCTTCAAGGGCACGAGCGAGATCGGAACCAAGGATTACGCCGCCGAGAAAATCTCGCTCGAAAAAGTGGAAGCCGCCAACAACGCCTACGAGGCGGAGTTCCTCAAGCCCGTCGGCCGCAGCGACGAAAAGCTCGCCGAACTGAAGAAAGCCTTTCTTGCCGCGCAGGCCGAGGCGGAAAAATATGTCATCCCCAACCAGTTCACTGAGGTTGCCGAGCAGAATGGTGCGCACGGGCTGAACGCCGAAACCGGCCTTGACGACACGCAGTATTTCTGGTCCATGCCGGAAAATCGCCTTGAGCTCTGGGCGTGGCTTGAGAGCAGCCGCCTCGCAGACGTTGTACCCCGTGAGTTCTACAAAGAGCGCGACGTGGTGATGGAAGAGCGGCGCATGCGCGTCGACTCCGATCCGGTCGGCAACCTCGTTGAGCAGTTCGTCGCCACCGCCTACGTCGCGCACAACTACGGCCGCAGCTCCATCGGCTGGCCCAGTGAAGTCAGCCAGATCAACGCCACCGAAGCCATGGAATTTCACAAGAAGTACTACGTCGGCGGCAACGTCGTCGTCGCCGTCGTCGGCGATATCGACCCTAAAACTGCCATGCCGATGCTCGAGAAATACTTTGGCCGTGTGCCCGGCGGGTCCAAACCCGAAGACATGACCACCGTAGAACCCGAACAGCGCGCCGAGAAATCCGTCATCATCCGCGAGCAGACGCAGCCCTTCTACATCGAGGGCTATCATCGGCCCAGCTACCGCGACCCCGATGACGCTGTTTACGATGCGATCTCCGACATCATGTCCAACGGCCGCGTCTCGCGCCTCTATCGCAGTCTCGTTGAGCAGCAGCAAATCGCCGCCGAAGCCGAGGGCTTCAGTCCCTTCCCCGGCGAAAAGTATCCCAGCCTCTTTGCGTTCTACGCGGTTCCGCTGCCCGGTCATACGCCCGACGAAATGCGCGAAGCCATCCATAAAGAGATTGAGAAGCTGAAAACCTCCGACGTCACCGACGCCGAGCTGCAGATGTACAAAACGCGCACCCGCGCCGATCTGCTGCGCGGCCTCGCCGACAATCAAGGCCTCGCCAACTCGCTCACCGCCTACCAGACGCGCTATGGCGACTGGCGCGAGCTATTTTTGCAGCTTGACCGCGTCGACAAAGTGACCAAGGCTGACATTCGCCGCATCGCTAACCGGGTTTTCATACCCTCCAATCGCACCACCGCCGAAATCGATACCCAACCACCCGCGGCTGACGCGAAGAAAGCGGACGCAAAGAAAGATGGAGGCGCGCAATGACAACCTCGGTCGCTCGATTCTCACAGGTTCTCATCGCCGCTTCTCTCATCGGCGCTGCTCTGTTGCCAGCGCAGCAGTCAAAGCCCTGGGAGCAGATTCCCATCCCCAAGCTGCATGAGTTCCACCCGCAGCAGCCAAAACGCATCCAGCTACAGAACGGCATCGTGGTGTTCCTGCAGGAAGATCACGAACTGCCCTTTATCTCCGGCGCGGTGCTCATCCCCGGCGGCTCGCGCGATGAAGCTCCGGCCAAGGCCGGCCTCGTCGGCCTCTATGGCGAGGCGTGGCGCACCAGCGGCACCGCTAAAATGGATGGCGACGCGATGGATGACCTGCTGGAAGCCAAAGCCGCGCACATTGAAACCACAGGCGATGACGACTCCACCGCGCTCTCGTGGGATTCGCTCAAGGGCGATGCCGATCAGGTCTTCGCGCTCGCCATGGACGTGCTCTTCCATCCCAAGTTCAGTGCGGAAAAACTCGAGCTTGCGCAACAGCAGGAAGCGACCTCCATCGTCCGCCGCAATGACGATGAAGACGGGATCGCCGAGCGCGAATCGAACAAGCTCGTCTACGGCGCAAACAGTCCTTACACGCGTCAGCCTGAGCTCGCCACCATCGGCGCGGTCACCGTCGCCGATCTCCAGGCCTGGCACGACCGCACGCTCAAGGGCAAGCTCATCGTTGGCATCAGCGGCGACTTCGACTCCGCCGCAATGGAAGCCAAAATTCGTGCCGCCTTCGAAGGGCTGCCGCAGGTCACGCCTGAGCCGCCGCGTCATGACACCTTTCCCGGCCCCACTCCGGGCGTCTACTTCATCGACAAGGAAGACGTGAACCAATCCAACGTCCAGATTGTCGGCATCGGCGTCGATCGCCGCAATCCTGACGTGCCCGCTATCGCGGTCCTCAACGAAATCCTCGGTGGCGGCTTCGGCAGCCGGCTCTTTCAGAAAGTCCGCACCCAGCTCGGCCTCGCCTATGCGGTCGGCGGCGGATTCGGCCTCACCTACGACCACCCCGGCACCTTCCATGTTGAAGTGCTCACCAAGAGCGTTTCCACCGTCGATGCCACCAAAGCCGCTCAAGAGGAGATTGCCGCGCTCGACACGCGCCCGTTCACTGAGGTTGAGCTCAAGCGCGCCAAGGATGACATCCTCAACTCGTTTCTCTTCCGCTATGACACCAGGGACAAGATCCTCGACGAGCGCGAGCGCCTCGAATTCTACGGCTACCCCGCCGACTATCTCGAGACGTACCAGGCGGGCCTTGAAAAAGTAACCCTCGCCGACGTCACCGCGGCCGCAAAAAAATATGTCCACGCCGATAAGCTCGCCGTCCTCGTCGTTGGCAACGGGCCTGAGATCAAGCCCGGCCTCGACGCGCTCGGCATGGGCGCGCCCAAACCCATCGACATTACTATTCCGCGGCCGCCTCGCCCGCAGGGCGCACACGCTCCCAATCAATAGCGTCGCAGCGCGCGAGGCGCGTACGCTCGCATTCCGCTAACCTTCGCCAGAAAGAATTGCCAGAAGCGTTTGCCAGAAAGGCGTCAATGAGCACCAAAACCGAACCGGTAGCTTCCCCTGCCGCCGGCATCACTCCGGAACAGGTCGCCCAGGAGGAAGCCCGTCGCGCCGCCGCCGCGGCTCGTCTCATCGCCGGCGGGGTCGCCATCTACCGGCCTGAAACGTGCGTCATCGATCCGGAGGTCGAGGTCGCCGCCGGCACCGTGATCGAAGCCTTCGTACAGCTGCTCGGCAAAACCCGCATCGGCGCGGGCTGCCGCATCCGATCTTTTTCCGTCATCGACAATTGCCTCCTCGCCGACCACGTTCTCGTCCGCCAGCACAGCGTCTTGGAAGGCTCCTCCGTCTCCAATCGCGCCGAAATCGGTCCCTTCGCGCATCTGCGTCCTGATAGCGAGATCGGCGAGAGCGCCCACGTCGGCAACTTTGTTGAAACCAAGAAAGTCCGCCTCGGCAAAGGCGTAAAAGCCAATCACCTCACCTATCTCGGCGATGCCGAAATCGGTGAAGGCACCAATATCGGCGCCGGCACCATCACCTGCAACTATGACGGCGTCAAAAAGCACGCCACGCACATCGGCAAGCGCGTTTTCGTCGGCAGCGACACCTCGCTTGTCGCTCCTATCACTGTCGGTGACGGCGCTTATATCGGCGCGGGCTCCTGCATCACCAAGGACGTTCCTCCCGATGCGCTCGCCATCGCTCGCGGCCGCCAGGTCACCAAAGACGGCTGGGCCGCCGCCAAGCGCGCTGAGCGCGAAGCAAAAAAATCATGACCCGCCCGGTCACGGCGCAGCCGGCGGACCGGAGATCCTCACCGGCGAGCAGGGTTTTCTGCAGGACTTCTTGAGCGCGGTCCACCAGCAGATCGACTCGGGCAAAGCGCTGGCGGAGATCGGTCTCTCGCTCCCTGATCGCGACCGCAATTGGATTCCCGCCGGCCTCTCCGGAGACATCACTGCGGCCTATGAGGAAATCACGCACAATCAGCCCGCGGGCGCCCTCCCGCACGTCTGGAAGTAGCTTTTAAATCAGCGCGATTGACTGACCTGAGTCGCCTCGCATCGCTGCCACATTCGGGTGATTGAGAGGGGGGTAGTCCGATGGTAACCTCACCAAGAGATACGGCTCGCCCGGCTCTGCAGCCGGGTCGGCCAAAAATTCCCGGATGTTACTGCTTTCTTTCGCGCGATGTCGGGCTTCGTGAATCTAATTGTGGAGTGCCGTACGAAAAGGCATTCCGGAATGTGGCGCGGCATTCTTCGGCATTTGATTGAATAGCTGTTGGAACTCGAGACGGACGCGACGGGTGATCGGAACGGGCACGGCCAAGGGTATCCACCGCTGCAACGAGCGTTTTCATCGGCAGCCGGAGTCATTCTTCCGGACTAATTTCACCGGCCGCTGAAGTTGGTTTGTTGCTCGTCAACGCGGGGATAACCGGAAAAGAGGAATCATGGAGGCGTCCGCTTGCCGTTGAGCTTGGCACACTCGAAAAAGCAGGATCTCTCCATCGATCCACGAACTGACGCTGCTGCCAAGGCACGGCGCTCCGCTCGCATTCTGGTCGTCGACGACGAAACTCCCGTTCGCTCCATGATCGCCGCCGCACTCGAGCGTCAGGGCTACGTTGTCGATCTCGCCGGCGGCGGCCGCGAGGCGCTCGAGGCCCTCGAGTCGAACACCTTCAACCTCGTCCTCACGGACATCGTGATGCAGGACGTCAATGGCATCGCGCTGCTTGAGCGCATTCACGCCCTGCAGCCCGATCTTCCCGTCGTCATGGTCACCGCCGTTCACGACATCAGCGTGGCCATCGATTCCATGCGCCGCGGCGCCTACGACTATCTACTCAAGCCCTTCGAGCGCGATCAGCTTCTCTCCACCGTCGAGCGCGCGCTCAGCCATCACCGCGCCCTAGAGGAAAGCCAGAACTACCACCACAGCCTTGAAGAAATGGTGCGTGCCCGCACGGAGATGCTGCGCCACGCCATGGAAGATCTCGAGAATTCGTACGATGTCACGCTCGAGGCCCTGGGCGATGCCCTCGACCTCAAGGACTCAGAGACCGAAGGCCACTCCAAGCGCGTCACCGCTTACGCCATCGCGCTGGCCCGCGCCATGGGCCTGCCGCCCGATGAGATCAAGATTGTCGCCCGCGGAGCATTTCTCCACGACATCGGTAAAATGGCCATTCCCGACGACATTCTTCTCAAGCCCGGCAAGCTCACTGAAGAGGAACAGACTGTCATGCGCGAGCACTGCGCCCGCGGCTACCACATGCTACGCAAGATTCCCTTCCTCGCCGGTGCCGCAGAGATCGTCTTCTGCCACCAGGAGCACTACGACGGCAACGGATATCCCAGCGGCCTGCGCGGCCGCGAAATTCCCGTCGGCGCCCGCATCTTCGCTGTCGCCGACACACTTGACGCCATCACGAGCGACCGTCCCTACCGCAAGGCCCGGGGTTTCGACACCGCGCGCGAAGAGATCCTCCGCTGCTCCGGCACACAGTTCGACCCCGCCGTCGTCGAGGTCTTCCTCAAGATTCCCAATGAGCTCTGGCAGGAACTCCGCACCGAAATCACCGGCCCTACCCGCCGCTTCTCCAGCTTTGAAATGGCGGCGCGCTCTTCGGGCACGTAGCTCCTCCCGGCGCGGGCCGTTGCCGGCATTGCCATTCTTAGCCGACTTTGGCGCTCGCGCCAAAGTCGAAGAACCTGCATCTAGATGGCCGGGGATTCGGGACACTACACGATTGCTGGCTGCATAAATCGCAATTTCGGGTGCAGGCCTAAGCCCTTGAGGGATACTAGTCTTTGACGCAATCAGCGCCAGGAGAGAAACCTATGCCTGTGCTATCCGACAATGAAGCCCGCACCCGCCTCGCCAGTCTGCCCGGCTGGCAAATTCAAAGCGGCGAGCTCGTCAAAACCTTCCAGTTCAAGGATTTTGTTGCCTCGCTGCGCTTCGTCAACCAGGTCGGCGAAGCCGCCGAAACCGCTGCCCATCACCCCGATATCGACATTCGCTACAACCGCGTTCGCCTCGCCCTCGTGACCCACGACGCCGGCGGCCTGACCTCCAAGGACTTCGATCTTGCAGCCCAGGCCGAGAAGTTTGCCAAGTAGCATGGGTCGCACGGCTGAGGCCAACCGATGGGTCAACTATTCCCATTCCGGGGCCAACGGGCAAGATAAGTGAAAGAATTGTATCTTTTATGGGAAAATGCGCCTAGGATGCCCCCAACTGCCAGCCCTTTCACCTAATCCGCGCTGTTGGTTCCACACCGCAAGCTCCATAGACTAAAACAGCTAGTCAAGAATCCACGTTGCAAGCTGGCGGGAAAGGCCGGGAGGAATCCCGGCTTGAATAGCGGCTCATTCCCCAGCACCCCATCCCCCAGCCATCGAATCCGGAAATCCCGGTCTTACCGCCGCTTTCGTGCCATTTCCGCCTGCAATTTACCCTGCGAAACGCGCGGTTTTCATGAGCCGAAAGCGGTATCTAACTTTGGTCACAACGAAGGTTACCCTTTGGACACACACGGCCTTGCGAGCCGCATCTTTCTGGTCATGACGGATGCCGCAGAGAAATTCCTGACCATCAACTCCTTACGTACGCTGGTCGTCGCCCCGGACCGCGATGTCGAGCTATTTCCCGAAGCCCGCGACCGGCTCCGTGACCGCGACTTGGCTCGCGACTTGGTCGTCGTCAGGGCAGTCCTTTTTCGCCGGCTTAAAACCCTGAGCCCCAATGACGACGTCCCTAAAGTCGCTGCCCGGCCGGATTCCGGTCGGCCGCCCCTAGCATTGGGGGGAAAATCCTGACTCCACGCGCATCCCTCCAGCGCCTACCGAAATGTGGATTTCGGGGTTTCTGTCCGCGTTTCGGGAGATTTTTACCTTGTTTTGCTGGGCTCCCTGCCACCTCTTCGGTCCTATCCGTCCGACGTTTCCCTCACAGTCGCTTCGGGCAATATCCGCGCCATCCGCCATTTGACGCTCCCACACGAACTAATGAACTAGTTGATTTGAAGGGACTTCCCTCGCATCCCAGACTTTTCCTAGACAATCGTCTGTACTGGGCAGGTGCAAGACCCTGTTGGGAAGGTCCGAAATGCGGTCGTTTTTTGAGCGGAATTTTATCGAGCGGGAATGCCCAAATACCTGAAGAAATAAATTTGGAAATTTGTATTGCGTTTTTCGAGATCTATGCTATCGTGTATTTATTCCGGTCGTGGAGAACATCTCCAGCCGGAAGTAGTTTGCGTCACTGGCCTCCCGGCACGGATAGCTAGAACGTCCGTGCCGTCTTTTTTTGCCTGCCGCCAGCTCTCCCAGTACCCCTTCTCTTCAAATCCCTTCCTCTGGATGAACCCTCAAGCAGTCGTGCGTAATCGCTGTTGCCGTCACCTATGCCGCGACCCCTGTGAACCAGCGCGCATGCGGGAGTTTGCCGATCATTTGCTGCATTGCATGCAGCATGGTTCCATGTATCGACCCATGAAACGGAAAATCAAGACTCTCTCCCTGGCTTTGCTGCTTTCAGGCGCTCTCGCCTGCGCGCAGGGCCTCCACTTCAACCGCGCCCTTGCAGCTCCCGAGGCGCCGCTCGCAAAGATGCATGTGCGCCTCGTCATCACAGGCGAGGGTCAATCCTCGGGTTCCGCGCCGACCTACTGCACCATCGCATCGCCCTGCGTCGAGGTGACCTGGGCCAACGTAGATGTCGCTTCGACTGTGATCACGAACAGTTCCGGTGTAGAGACCTCGGGGCCGGCGACGGCGACCGTGTGGCAGTGCCTGGTGACCTCCACGCAGAACTGCGCACTGCCGGCCTCGAACCCGCCGCTAACTGGATCGCCCTGGTCAGCGTCTGCAGTGACCAACGGACAGAATCTGGCGCAAACCTCGGCCATGGGCGGCCCGTTCTATATTGCGAACGCAGTCTATGGCGCCACCTACGCGCTCACCGTGACGAACAATTGGACAGGAAGTCAGGGGGGTAGCGCATCTGCGTATGCGGCCACCTTTCAGTTTTCCATGCCCGCCGTCCCCGCAGCAGCCCCCGGCGCCGTCACCGGTATCGGAGCCCAACTGGCTGACTAGGATTCTCGACTGGCTGTTCGGCTGGCTGAAAGACCTGTAATCGATCTGTGACGTGAAAGGGCGCTCGCCGGTGCGCAATTTGTAGACTAATCTCGCGCCCACGTCGCCACATCTCGCCCGCAAATCGCAGGCCTGACCGCTTCGCCGTAGAATGTCTTGGTAGGAGCTCAATCATGACGCATCTTGGCCGCAACCGCTGGCCCGCCGGCCTCGTTCTCTTCCTGCTGACCGCGGCCAGTTACGCGCAATGGTCCAATCCCGCCAGTGACGTTCCCGCATACCATGCTTCTGCGCCGCTAAGCGTTACCACGCTGCCACCGATTCTTCACGGTGCCCAGCTCAACAGCGCTGAGTTCCAGTACCCCTGGCAGGTGCACGTCTACCAGGACGTCACGAAGATCGGCAACATTGCGTATCAACTGCCTTGCAACTGCCGTTGCGATCGCGCACTCGGCCACACCAGCCTGCGCAGTTGTTTTGAAGGCTTGCATGGCGCCGAGTGCGCCACTTGCGCGAAGGAGGGCTTCTACGCCTACCAGCAGACCAAGCTCGGCAAAACTCCCGCCGATATCCGGGCCGGCATCGCCCGCCACGACTACGAGAAGATCGATCTGGAAAAGCAGTAAGGCAACTCGTTGAGGCTGCCGCTGATGTCCGGATTAGCGATCACGTCAGCAGTCAGCGGCCGATTCCCAGCCAATACTGATAGATGACCGCCCCTAACTTGCCCGCCATCTCCGTCACCTTCGGCCCCGGGTCGCCGTAGATCTCGAATCCGTCGACTTTACAAACCGCTCCCAGCTTGGGCACCCATTGCTGTACCGCCGGACCCATGAAATGGGCCTCAACGGCGCTCGAATCCCTATAGGTTTCAACGAGCCGGAACCGCTTCTGATCGGCGCTTGCGAACCATTCGTATCCCAGCGTGCCGGGCTCCGCCTCGCTCAGAGTGGTCATCTCTTGAGCAATGCTCTTGAAATCATTCAGTTGATCGCCGGTCACCACAAAGTTCACGGTCAGCCGGATTACCTCTTCTACCATTTCTGCTCCTTGTTTCCATGCCGCTTCTCGCAGCTTCTGCGAAGCTATCACGCGCGCCCCTCCGGCATGGCAATCGGCGTAGAATGGAGATACGCAGCACGAGCCATTCGGCCCTTGCTCGCACCCGGCGGTGTCTTAGGTCATCTAATGGGTAGCCGCTGAAATGGGGGCGTCACGGTTTCGACGGGATCGCGTGCGGTTTGGGAGACATGTCGGGGTGTGGGCACCCGTAATCGCCTGCAAAACTAAAGTTGCCAACGACAATCTGGCACTTGCTGCTTAATTAAATAAGTAGCCGCTTGCCCCGGCTTCGCCTATGGGCTGGGAGCGAGCGTCATACAGTAGGCTGGCGGTTCTGGCTCGGTCCGTGCCGGTTCCGCGAGATCATCGGACTAGCTTCCGGCGCATCTTGTCCGTTCTTAAGCGCCGCGGAGCGAAACCCAATCGAATCGGACACAGCATGGACTCTCCCGGCTGACATCGATTTCGGACGCGGGTTCGACTCCCGCCGCCTCCACCAGAAACTCTCGCGAATTGATAATGAGTCAGCACGCCCCAAACGGCATGACCGGCAGGCACGATCGGCGGCCGCCTTACGCCGCAAGTGCGTGACGCGGTTCTGGCCGACCCGATGTTCATCAATGCGTTGGTTGTCCTTTTCTTTTTGGCACCTGCCTTCGTTGAATCCCGTTCATCCGATGCAATTTAACCGCCAGCAGACCTAGACCGACACGGATCTCGAGCAGGAGTTCACCCATGAGAATGCTTGGAAAGCTCGCTATCGGCGGAGCGCTTGTGATTGTCTTGCTGCAACTGGCCCGTCCACGCATTCAATCCGGCCCTTCGATCGCAGAGATACAAGCACCACCTCAAGTGCGGCATATCCTTCAGAAGGACTGCTACAGCTGTCACTCCAACGAGAGGCGGCTCGCGTGGTTCGATGAGATTGTGCCAGCTTACTGGCTGGTCCGGCACGATATCGCTTCGGCCCGGGAACACCTCAATTTCTCAACGCTTGGATCGAAGCCCTCGGTCGCACAGAAATCGGCGCTTTACGAAGCCGTTAACATGATCCAGCTCGGCGCCATGCCGCTGCCGCAATTTACGGCACTCCATCCCGATGCCAAAGTGACGGCTGAGGAACTCGCCACACTCAAGGCTTATCTCGCGCCATGGAGCTCCGATGGCAGCGCTGGAGCGCTGGCGAGCGCTCTCACCGCAGAAGCGCCGCCTAAAACCGATCTCGCAGTGGTGCCAGCCGAGTTCAACGGAATGGCGTTTCAGTCAGGGTTTGAGGATTGGAAGCCGATCAGCTTCACGGACCGCGGCGACAACAATACCTTGCGTATCATCCTCGGCAACGATATTGCGGTGAAAGCGGCGAAATCTGGAAACATTTCGCCGTGGCCGGACGGAGCGAGCTTTGCCAAAATTGCCTGGCAAAAGGCTGCTGACGGCGACGGGCTCATCCATCCCGGAAACTTCGTGCAGGTGGAATTCATGGTGAAAGACTCCAGGCTTTACAAACATTCCGAAGGATGGGGATGGGGCCGGTGGCGCGGAGCAGAGTTGAAGCCCTACGGTGTGAATTCTCACTTTGTGAATGAGTGCACCGGGTGTCACCTGCCGGTGCGTGGCGATGATTTTGTCTACACTCTGCCGATGTCAGCCGCGAAGACGGGCCGCAGCGAAGTGGTGAACAACGACGCCGCTACCCTGTCACAGAGCCTGCCCTACCAGCCGCTCGACTGGAACGTGATCACAATGTATGTCGATCCCAAATCGCACTCGATGGCGGCACTTTATGGCAACGAAGCGGCATTGCGTGCAGTGAAGGCTCGCGGCAACCGCTCCGGTACCTCGACGGTTGCGTCTCCGGGCAGTGTGCTCGCCCTTATCACCTGGGCGCAGCGCGAGGATCCGCATTGGTTTGGAGGCCGGATCCCGGATTCTCCAAAGTCGGTCGAATTCGTGCAAGCTGATTCCTCGGGAAAGCTCACTGCGTATCGATGCTATGACGGGCCAAGACTCAGTGAACGTCGCTTGCCGCCTGAAGGTGCGGAGAAGCAAGCCGCGTTCATTTCCAATCTTGCGCCGGCGTGGTTGCCTTGATGTGCATACTGATTTGCGCTTTCGAATCCCGTTTCTCAAAAGGTTTGCAGAGGAATGACCGATGAAGATCTACGTCGTTGAGGTGCCGAACGGTCCCTTTCGAGAAGTGGATATCAAGAACCCGGAACCGGGGCCGGGTCAGGTTCTCGTGAGGATATGGCAGATCGCCGATTCGGAATCGACGAGATCGCCAATGCCTACGATATGGTTGCAAAAGGCAGCAAAGGCAAGGTGGTCATTGAGCATTGATCGTCGCCGTTTTCTGGCGTCCGCCTTTGCGGCATCAGTACGCTCCGCAATAAGAACGCTGCGTTCAATTTGATCAAGGAACTCGATATTTCGAGGGAACACATGACGGACGTCCCAACCATTCCTCTGACATCGCACCATCGCATTCAAGCTGACGGAGTCAACGTGTTCTATCGTGAATCAGGTCCAGCCAATGCAGCCGTCGTTCTACTGCTCCATGGATTTCCCACCTCATCGTTTCAGTATCGAGAGCTGATCCCACGCCTCGCCGATCGCTATCGTGTGATCGCTCCAGACCTGCCGGGCTTCGGTTTTACTGAAGTTCCCGCGGAGCGCGGTTACAGCTATACCTTCGATGCCTTGGCCAGAACGATCTTCGCTTTTACACAGGCTCTCAGACTTACCCGCTACGCGTTGTACGTTTTCGATTACGGAGCGCCGACTGGCTTCCGCCTCGCGCTGATGGCTCCGGAGCGTGTCACCGCCATCGTTTCTCAGAATGGGAACGCCTACGAAGAAGGATTGGGCGATGCTTGGCAGCCGATACAACGCTATTGGCGTGAACCCACCCTGGAGCATTGCAATGCCATCCGTGCTGGTCTCAACCTCGAAGGACTACGTCACGAATACTCAGTGGGAATCCCGGATCCTGCCCTGATCAAGCCTGAGGGCTACACTCTGGATGCTGCATTATTGGCGCGTCCGGGAAACGTCGATATACAGCTCGATCTTTTCCTCGACTATGCCAATAACGTGATGATGTATCCCAGGTTCCAGGAGTACTTTCGATCGGCGAAGCCTCCGCTCCTCGCTGTGTGGGGCAAATTCGATCCCTACTTCATCGCGGCAGGCGCTCAAGCGTTTCAGCGTGACATTCCCAATGCGCTGGTGCAGCTGCTCCCCACTGGGCACTTTGCACTGGAGACTCATCTGGAAGAGATCGTCGTGAGCATGCGCAAATTTCTGGCGGATAGCGCGATCTAAGAATCGCAAAATGGACCTAAGACGAATTGCTAGCCTTGCGCAACGCCTCTCGACTTGAGCTGCTTGCCCAGCGAATTCAAAAACCTGTTGATCAATCCAACACTCCGGCGCAGCTCCTTGCTCCGGAACTGGCTCAGCAGCGCCAGCATGCTGGGCGAATCCGTCGCCGTTTCTTCTTTGCTGCTCATCGTCTCGCTCACCGCCATCGAAATGCAGCGCAGCAGCTCGGGATCGATTGACGCCACGGTCTTCGCGAGGATGATCACGTTGCGCAATGCGGTCAATGATTGCGGAGACTCGGCCGCGCGCGCCGCAGTCTCGGCCAGTTTCGCTCCCGCGCCCAGCGCTCCGCGCAGCGCGTCAAAGATACGCCGATCACGCAGAACTCGCAGCAATTCGTACGCGTCGAGAAGCGCCTCGGCATCTTCTACCGGAGCGTTTTCCAGCCGCGCCTGCAGTTCTGTCCGCGCATCCCGCGGCGGCACTTCAAGTGGAATCGGCTGCGCCATCCGCGCCCCCCTTCAATCGGCTCGTTCACTTCGTCCGGCTTTGCGGCAACTCCAGCTTCGGCAGTCGACGCTGTTCGCGTCAGATCTGTTCTCCGGCTAACGAGTCTCCGGTCAACGGGAATCCAGATTGACCAACAGCGGCTTTTCTCTCGCTCCGGGCCAGAGACGCTGCTCTCCGGCGTAGACCACGAACCTCCGCTCGCGAAGAAATCCGATGAGCGTCTGGTTCAGTTCTCTCGCCAGGGCAACCGCCAGGCTGGAGGGCGCAGAGACCGACGCAACGACCGGGATTCCAGCGGCCAGCGCCTTCTGAACGATCTCGAATCCGCCTCGCCCGCTCACCATCAACACGTGGTTCGAGAGCGGAATCCCGTCATTGCGAAGGGCCCAACCCGCAATCTTGTCCACTGCGTTGTGCCGGCCGATATCTTCGCGCAGCGCGAGCAAGTCGCCGGATACCGTGAACAGCCCGGCTGCATGCAGTCCTCCCGTGCGCCCGAACACCTGCTGGTTTGCGCGCAATATATTGGGCAGGCCGCACAGCACCTCTGGATCGAGGGTTACCTCGCTCGTGAGGGCGCAGAGCCCCCGCGAGCGTATCGCATCAATCGTTGCCTTTCCGCAGATTCCACAGCTTGAGGCCGCAAAGAAACTCCGCTGCAGTCGCTCCGCATCGAAAACGCAATCCCGCAGTTCCACATTCACCATATTGCATGCCGGCCCCTTCGCAGGATCTGGAGGACCAATCGCCGCAATCTGCTCGCGGCACTCGATGATCCCCTCAGTCAACAGAAATCCCACGGCTAGCTCCTCGTCGTTTCCCGGCGTTCGCATGGTCACCGCCAGCGAGCGCCCATTCACGCGGATCTCCAACGGTTCCTCAGCGGCGAGCCAGTCGCCGTGCGCGCGCAATCCAGCATCCGTCCACTCCGACACTTGAGCCGGTTCCGTGCTCACTCCATGCGCCATCGTTGCTGTCGCCTCCGTGCTCTACAACTATAGTCAGCATTGGCCCGGGGGTTCGAGTACCCTGAATTGGGGCCGCGAGCCGGGCAGGTCGCCTCGCAGGCCATTTGATGCAAATCGGCATGCGCGGGGTCCCCGCATCACCTGCTCGCGCCGGTTTCGAGAAACGAGAGAATGCATGTGGTTCCTCGGCGTCTTCCTCATCGGATTTGTCGCGGGGTTGCGCGCCCTGCTCGCGCCCACAGCCGCCAGTTGGGCTGCGCGCACCGGCATTCTGGCCGTCGCCGGCACGCCGTTCGCGTTCATGGGCTTCAGGTACACGCCCTTGATCTTCACGATTCTCGCCATCGCTGAGATCATCAATGACAAACTGCCCTCGGCCGGCAGCCGCAAAGCGCCTCCCGCATTTGTCACGCGCATCATGACCGGCGCATTGGCTGGCGCAACGGTTGCCGCTGCGGGTCACGGCCTTGTCCTCGGAATCCTCGTCGGAGCGATCGGCGCTGCCTCAGGCACGTTAGGCGGCGCTGCCGGCCGCGCCAAGCTCGCAGCAATCTTCGGCCGCGACCTGCCGGCTGCATTGCTCGAAGATGTTGCCGGAATCGCGATTGCGGCATTCTCCGTGCTGTGGTTGGGATGAAGCATTCGTTCAACGCGATCGTTGTGGACGCCGGACAAGCCGGCCTCTCACTCGCAACGCGTTTGGCGAAAGAGAGCCGCAAGGTGGCAATCGTGGAGCGCAAGCTCTTCGGTGGCGCCTGCCCGACAAAAGCCATGGCGGCGAGTGCGCACGCCGCGCACCTGGCTCGCCGGGCCAGCAACTTCGGCGTTCAGGCCGGGCCGATGCGGGTTGACCTGTGTGCCGTGAAAGCGCAAGGACGCTATCGTTGAAAAGTCGCGATGGGGAGTGCAGAAGTCTCTTCGAGGAACTTCCTGTGCGACGCTTTCGGCCTGCGCAACCCTGCCGCCTGTCGCAAGATTTGCATATTCACAGACTGCGATTGGTTGCCCTCATTTTGTGGAAAACCTGAAAACAAAGGTCATCAAGGTAGTCAATTTTCGGATCACACCTCCATATAGAATCCTGCTAAAATGGCTCGAATCGATTTTGTAAATTGGTACTTAGCGTCTCGCAGCTTCACTGCAACCTCGAGCAAAAAGGCAACCTGAGTTTACTCAAAGGATTACTCTGTGATCCGCGTGCCACAATTCACGGTCCCTTGTCTGCATCGAACTTGTCCAGCCGGCCCTTCCATCCCTTGGAGAAAATCAATCATGTTGAACGCAAATTCCCCTCGCCTCCAGTGGTCGACGTCCAATTTCGCCCTGGTTCTCGCAGCTGCTGTCAGCCTCGCGCTCGCGACGCACGCTGAGGAGCCATTTGCAGCCAAGGCCGGCGCGGCCTTGGTCAAAGTTCAGAGCCAAACGCAGAGCAAAGGTGCTCCCGAGGATTGGACGCACCATCGCCTCGTTTTCTCAAACCCGGGAACGGAGCAGGAAGCAATTCGCGGCGGCCGCTACGCGCAGTGGCTGAAGATCGTCAACGATCCACGCTACGCCATGAGTCAGCTCAAGCGTAGCGGCTCCGTTGCTGTTTCATCCGGCTCAGCCCCCTCCAGCCTGATAGCCGCGCCTGATACGTTCGGACTCGAGCGCACACCTGACACCCGATTCGAGCGCAAGAAGTTCGATGCCGGGGCCGACCTGAAGAAGGACTGGAACGAATCGGTGTCGACAAGCACCGCGCCCTCACCGCGGGCCTATCCAGCCAAGTGGTCGTTCGACACCACAACGGCGAGCTGCGCCAACGATTTCGTCATCTATCCCACCGGCGCCCAGGGCAGTCCCACCCAGGCGAGCCTGGTGGCCTACTACAACCTCTATGACACCACCTGCAACGTTGGCCCGGTGCCGTCAGTCGATTTCGCATTCGACACCGAGGGAACGGTTGCGCTTTCGCCGGTATTCTCTTTGGGCGGAAACCAGATCGCCTTTGTGCAAGCCACTTCGCTCGGAACCGCGGAGCTCGTGGTGCTGAACTATCCCATCACGCCGCCCTACGGTGGCACCATCGGGAGCCCAATTGTTCCAAATCCTGCCGGCTCGGCCAGCGATTACTTCACCGGAACCGGCTGCGCATCGCCTTGCCAATACCACATGATCTTTTCCGGCAGCCCGGGCGATACCTGGTCAAACCCGTATTACGACTACGGTTCCGACACAATTTACGTAGGCGATTCATTGGGATTGCTACATAAATTCACCCCCGTCTTCAACGGACCGCCGGCCGAGGTGACCACGGGCAACTGGCCGGTGCAAATGAACAACGGCTCCGCCGATACCAACCAGCTCGCCAGCCCGGTGTACGACCCGGTCTCCGGCAATGTCTTCGTCGGGTCGACTTCCACCGGGTGTTGTTTTTCGGGGGGCGGGTACTTCTACTCGGTCAACGGCTCGACCGGCACGATCCATGGTTTTACCTCGAACCCGCTGGATGCCTCTTGGGGTATTCGCGATGCGCCCTTGCTCGATGAGACAGCCGGAGAGCTGTATGTATTTGCCGGCGTTGAATTCAACGTAGGCGAGACCGGCGTCTTCCAGCTGGCCACCTCATTCACTTCAGGTACGGGCAACGAAGTATTCGGGGCCTCCAATTTCGGGAGTGGGGCGAACGAGTTTCAGTTCGCCGGGACCTTTGACAATACCTACTACACATCAGGCTCGCCCACTACTCCAACAGGCAACATCTACTTCTGTAATGCCTCTACCCCCAACTCGATCCTTACGCAAGTTCCCATCCATGCAAACGTGATGCAGAGTCCGGTCCTAGGCCCTACTCTGGGCGCCGGCTACTGCTCGGGCGTCAGCGAGTTCTATAACAGTGCCAACAGCGAGGACCTGATCTTCCTGAGCGTGTATGACGGCTCAGCGACTGGCTGCACGAATTCGGCATCCGACGGCTGCGTGATGTCATTCAATGTCACGAGCCCGTCAAGCTTCTCTAACACGATTACTCCGTTAGGCGCACTGAACGTCTCCGCGCCGGGGACGGCAGCGGCGGTCACCGGGGGCTTCATCGTGGATAATGGCGCCAGCGGCACAGGCGAATCGCAAATCTACTTCCTCACGCAGAACCCGTCGGGCACCTCTCCCTGCACGGGAGTTTGCGCGATTCAAGCCTCGCAAATAGCGCCGTAACCTGAATCGGACTCGGCTGTCGACTCAGGTTGGCAGCCGAGCTTCAGCACGGCCGCTTCACTGGCGAAATCACTTGAAATTTAGTTCGCCTTCGCAGCCTTAAGTGGCAATTCCTCTTCGTCCCCGCTCTTCTCTTCGCTCGTGCCTTTCTCTGCTACGGAACGAAGGGACGGAAGCTGGACGACTGCCGGCCGGTCGGCTGTTGGGAGAAACACTTCAAATACCGTGCCGTTCAGTCCAGCCCGCTCGCTTGAACGGAAGCGGATCGTCCCGTCGTGCTGGGCGATGATTCGCTTCGAGACCCATAGGCCCAGGCCGGAGCCCTTCAAATCCTTGGTCGTGAAGAATGGGTCGAACATTTTCATTCGCACGCTCTGAGGAATGCCACGGCCGCGGTCAAGAACCAGCACGCATACACCCGAGCGGCCCCTGCGATGGACGGGACGAACACGGACCGTGATCGCGGAGTCAGGCGGTGCAGCCTCGGTTGCGTTGCGGATCAGATTGCCGAAGACCTGGATAAGCTGCCCGCGAAAACCACTGACCAGCGATGTGGATTTCCGCTCGGACTCCACGCGCACGCGCCGAACCGCCGCGGAGCGCGAATAGAGAGCAACTACCTCTTCAACGAGTCCGCCCACATCCAGCAGCATCGGATGCTCTGAATCGCGGTGGAACGCCAAATGCGGGCCACTCTCTCCATCTGCACGGCCGCGCTCTTCAGCATCTCCTGAATGACGTCGAGCGTGGTTGACGAGCAGGCAAGAAAAGCAGATTGGTGATCGCTTCGAGAGGATTGTTGATCTCATGCGCGACCGCATTGGCCAGCTTTCCGGTTGCGGCCAGCTTTTCTGCGGTGCGCAGCGCGTACTCGACGAGCTTGCGATCGGTGATGTCGGAGAGGATTCCCCGCCCGGCCGGGCCGGTCAGATAATCCGCACCAGAAATGGTGCAGCCGGCGTTTGCAGCACAGCTGCTACGCGCCGCCGGGGTCGTGTCTGAACACGCTCGTTGCGACGCATGCGCGAGCCAACATCAATCGCGCCGCCGTTACGCTGGTGTCAAGAGACTTGCAGTGCTGCGCAGCAACTCGGGGATCGGAACCGGCTTTGCGAGGATCTCAAAATGGTGGCCTTGGCTGGCAGCGTCCCGAATCAGCCCCTCTGTGACAAACTGCCCGGAGATGAGGAGCACCGGGACGGCAGGATAGGTGACCTTTAGGTAAACCGCAAGCTCGATGCCGCTCATATTGGGCAGAACGACGTCGATAATAGCGAGCGCGGGTTCCCAGCCCTTCACGAATTCGATGGCCTGTTCGGCGTCGTAAAGGGCGCGCGCTTCATAGCCATACTTCGAGAAGACCAGTGCAAGGGAGTCCGCGATGGTCTTCTCATCATCGACAATGAGGATTCTGGAACCGGGCATTTGTTTGCCAGTCGCCCACGCAGGGCCGCTGTAGCTTGCGAAAACCAGTGGTCAAGGTTGCTATATAGAGGGCCCATTCCGTCCGCACCGTCAGATTGAGTGGGATGCCGACAGCAAAACCCGAGTTGTCACTGCACAGGAGCAGCAATTGAACGCATTGTGCGCCACCTTGATCGGGTTTTGAATGCACGAATAAGGATCGTTCCATCGTGCGGAGCTCGTGTTTTGCCCCTGCGCCGCGGCTACCGCCAATTTGGACTGAGCGCCAGCTTGCGTCGCCTACTCGGAAGACGAATTGAGCGTCAGGCGGAAGCACGTCCCTGATCGTTGGAGCCGCCCGTTGACCTGCGCCGCCGAATCCCCAACACTGGCCCCCCGACGCGGCAGTTTTGTCACTAACTCCTTCAAATTCAGCGATGTAACTTTGTGATACATGTGTGCTACCAGTAACCCGTTGACTCCGATTCATCGGTGAGGAAGAATAGGCGCGCTTTTGACCTCCCTCTTCACCGGGCTTCTAGATGACTGAGATTACGTTTTGATTCGGATGGTATGAAGCACTCAAACGACCGGAGAGACATTCTCGGATTTTCTTTGCTCGGCGCCCTAACCCAGGGCGCGCTGAGCCAAAACGTGTCGAGGCTACAGGCCCAAGGAGTGCAGCGGCCAGCCGCTCCAGTTCCGGATCGCGCCGTAACCAGAAATCGCAGGAATTTCGTGGCCATCCAGGTGAAGCCCTTCGCGTGGAAAGACGAGGGCATCGACCGGCTCCTCGACAACATACAAAACAAAGGAGCGGTGAACACCGTCTGGGCGTACACCTACGACTACTCGGAAGAACACATGACCCGGAACGGCACCATTCCGCTGCCCGATCACGGAATACCAGGTGGATCGCAATTCGTTGGTGGCGCGTTTTACGACTACGACCCGAAGTACTTCCAAAATACGATCCTGCGCGATTTCCGCTCGCCGGACTACGGCAACTTCAACGTGATTGCCGAAGTAGCGCCGAAGGTAAAGGCGCGGGGCATGGACTTTTTCGCCTGGGACTACAACAACGCCTTCCCCATCATGATGCAAAGCATTCCCAACTTCATTGAGGTTGCGGAGATCGACATCTATGGGCGGCGCACCACAAGCCCATGCTTCAATCATCCTGACTATCGCGCGCACCTCACCGGCAAGGTGGAAAGCGTGCTCGAGGGCTATGCGGGGCTGGTGGATGGATTCGCCTGGGGCTGCGAGCGCATGGGACCGCTCGGCAACCTGATCGGCGGCGGCTGGAGCACGCGCGGCCTCTGCTGTTTCTGCCGTTTCTGTGTCGCCAAGGGGCAGGAGCGTGGCGTCTCTGCCGATCGCGCGCGTATGGGCTATCGCAAGCTGGACGCGCTCTTCGGCGCCAGCTCCACAGATCAAGGACCGGCCCAGGGGTCTGCCCAGCGGCTTGCCGACGGATATTTCGTCACCTTCTGGCGGACGCTGCTCGAATATCCGGAGATCCTCGCCTGGGAGTCGCTGTGGACCGACAGCTATCACGAAGTGCGCTCGGAGCTGTATGGAACCGGCAAGACCATCGCTCCGGAGAAGCCATTCGGCTTTCACATCATGCAGAACATGACCTTCAGCCCGTTCTATCGCGCTGAAGAGGACTACGCGCGAACCAAAGACTATTGCGATTTTCTGAAGTTGGCTACCTATAACAACGCCGCGGGTCCACGCCTGGCCACATTCCTCGACCGGCTGCATGAAACCGTGTTCCGCGACGCTACGCCCGAGGAGTTCCAGCCGTTCTTCTACGACGTGATGGGCTATCGCGAAGCGCCTTACGCCCAACTGCACACCACCGGGCTCTCCGTGGAGTATCTGAAGGAGGAAACGCGCCGTGCCCTCGAAGGCGTGCGCGGATCGAACGTACAGATCTATCCGGGCATCGATATCGATGTCCCCACAAAACGCACCGACAAACGCACGACACCGGACGACGTGCGGCGGTCAGTGCATGCCGCATTCGAGGCGGGCGCGAACGGAGTGGTTCTTTCGCGCGAGTACGTGGAAATGTGGCTTGCCAACCTGACCGCAGCCGGCGACGCGCTGCGCGAAATCTTTGCCAACACAAAAAGCTGAAAGAACAACCAAGAACGACGAAGCAAAATTGGAGGCAGACTCAAATGCTTGGACGCAAACTAACAACCTGGATCACGGCAGCTTTCGCGCTGCTACTTCTGCACGGAATGGCGGCGGCGCAGGCCGTCAACAATGCGCAGATTCATGGCGTTGTTCTCGATCCTTCGGGCGCTGCGGTTCCCGGAGCTCAGGTGGCGGCGACGAGTGCCAGCACCGGCGCGATGCGAACCACCGTGTCAGGGGCCGATGGCACGTTCGTGCTCGCCGATCTGCCAATCGGCGGCTACAAGCTCGAGGTCACAGCCACCGGATTCAACGAGTACCGGCAGACGGGCATCGTGCTTGAGGTCGGTCAGAACGTGCAGGTGAACGCCACGCTGAAGGTGGGCGCCGCCAGCCAGGTGGTCCAGGTCTCCGCTGACGCGGCCATGGTGGAAACGCAGGACACGTCGATCTCCGAGGTCATGGATCAACAGCGCATCGTCGACCTGCCGCTCAACGGTCGCCAGGCGACCGACCTGATTCTGCTCTCAGGAGGCGCGGCGGAACCGCCGAACTCGGCCAGCCGCGTGGTCACGACGCACGACTATGTGAACTCGGTCGGCGTCTCCGTATCGGGAGGTCAGATCAACGGCAATAACTACCTCCTCGATGGCGGTGACAACAACGATTCGCACTCCAACATCAACATGCCCTTCCCCTTCCCCGACGCGCTGCAGGAATACAGCGTGCAAACCAACGGCATCTCGGCACGTTATGGACTGCATCCGGGTTCGGTGATCAACGTGGCCACCAAGTCGGGCTCCAATAGCTATCACGGCGACCTTTTCGAATTCGTCCGCACGCCGACCCTCAATGCACAGAATCGCTTTGTCACGGCAACCACCCATGATGCGCTGCACCGCAACCAATTCGGCGGAACGATCGGCGGCCCGATCTTCAAAAACAAGCTCTTCGGATTCGGAGGTTACCAGGGAACTATCATCCACAACATCACCGGGAGCAACGTGGTTAACGTGGCAACCCAGGCCATGTTGAACGGAAACTGGACGGCGTGCACAGGCAAGACTCTGGTTCTTAACCCAGCAACTTACGTAGCTCCGGCATTGGCTTATATGAAGCTGATTCCGATCTCCACCGATCCGTGCGGCAAGCTCACCTATTCGGCGTCGAATCCAAGCAACGAGTACCAGGACGTCGGCAGATTCGATTGGGTGCGTACACCCAAGAACACGATCTACGGCCGGTACTTCATCCTCGACTACACGAACCCCGCAGTTTATTCGAACGACCTCCTCACGCTCACGCGTCCCAGCCTGCTGGATCGCTCGCAGTCGGTTACCCTGGGCGACCAGATGTCCATCAGTTCGACTATCGTCAACGCCATACACTTCACTTACGGGCGGCTCGCTGTTCACCGCTCCGATCCGGCCAACATGCCGAGCCCGACGGGTGTAGGCGTCAATATTTACGACGGCTCGCCCAACTTCAGCTACATCGCGTTGTCGAATTACTTCACCATTGGTGGCGGATCCAACGCACCGGCGAAATTTATACGCAACCAGTATCAGTGGGCCGACGATACCGACTGGATTCACGGCAAGCAACACTTCAGTTTCGGCGCCGAGGGTATCATCGGCCAGATGTATCAGAGCAATATTTATGACGCGAACGGATACTTCAACTTCAACGGCCAGGGAACTGGCGATGCGCTGGGAGATTTCCTAACGGGCAACTTATACCAGCTCACTGACACGGGCCAACAGGTGAGTAACTCGTACGGTAAGTACGTTGCTGCATACTTAGAAGATGACGTGCAGCTGAACAAGTATCTGAATGTGCACGCCGGCGTCCGCTGGGAGCCGTCGCTGCCGGAGACGCAGCAATACAACGAAGGCGACCACATCAATTTCGCCGCGTTCGCGGCGGGCACGAAGTCGGGAGTGTTTACCAATGCGCCTCCGGGAGTGTTTTTCTACGGAGATGGAGGCATTCCCAAAGGGTACGCCGACGGCAGCTACGACGACTTTGCTCCGCGCATCGGCCTGGCGTGGGATCCTACAGGCCGCGGCTTGATGAGCATTCGCACTTCGTGGGGCATCTTCTTCGACCAGCCCGAGACCTTTACCGATTCCGCGTTCAGCCTTGCTCCGCCATGGGCCAACGGCCTCACGCTCACCACTCCAGCCGGCGGGTTCGTCAATCCTTACCAGGGCGTTGCCGGCGGCAATCCGTTTCCTAATCCGTTTCCGCCTACTCCGTCTGCGGGCTTCAATCAGAACGGCACCTACGTCAACTTGCCGCTCGGGCTGCACCACCCCTACATGCAGCAATATGACTTGAGTGTAGAGCGCCAGGTCGGTAACGATTGGTCATTCACCGTGAGCTACGTAGGCAACAAGGCAACTCACCTGCGCTCGGGCTTTGAGGAGAACGCTCCGCAGCCTTCGGCCACTGCGACAACCAAGAACGAGACACAGCGCCGCATTCTCTACGAGACCAATCCGACGTACGGCATCTACTACTCCACCATCACCATGATGAACGACGGCGTAAACACCAGCTACAACGGTTTGCAGGCGTCAGCTCGCCATCGCATCAGCCATGGCTACTCGGTGCTGTTCAACTACACCTACTCTCACTGCCTGCAGGACACCGAGACGATCGGCAACAAGCTGCAGGGCAACACCCAGACGAATCCGAACAACATGCGGTTCGACTACGGCCCATGCGATTTCGATCTGCGCCAGAACATGAACGCCTCGTTTGTATACCAAGGCTACAAGTTCGGCAATCACGTCGTGGATCTGATTGCCGGGGGATGGTCGCCGTCGTTCCTCGTCTCCTATAACGACGGCTACCCCTTCACCCCGCTCACCGGAACCGACGATTCGCTGACGGGAATCGGCCTCGACCGGCCCAACAAAGTTCCCGGCGTGAGTGCGTATCTGAAGGGTCCCGCCGTCACTAAGGGTATTCCTTGGCTCAATCTCGCCGCGTTCACCGCCAACGGACCCGGAACCTTTGGTACCACGGGCATGAACTCGTTGCTGCAGCCGCACTACATCGACTCCGATGTGAGCGTGCGCAAGCTGTTTCGAACCTTTAGAGAACAAAATCTCGAACTTCGCTGGGAGTTCTTCAACATCTTCAACCATCCCAACCTGTCTGCGCCGGTCAATTCGATCACAAACACTTCTTTCGGGTACATCCAGGCAGCAGGTACAGCGCGCATCATGCAGATCGCGGGCAAGTACACTTTCTAAGTTGGCTGGCCGGCCTCTCCGGAGCAACTTCACGCACCAGCGAAGTTGCCCAGAGTCTCCCTCAGTCTTCCTATTACGGAGTGATTCATGAGTCTGAAACTCTCGCGGCGGCGATTCGTTCAGCTGCTTTCAACGGTTACAGCGGCCGGCGCAGTGCGCGGCCACGCGCAAACTCCGTCGGCGCGGATTCCTCTCTCTGGGATCAAGACCAAAAACCGCAAGAACGTGGTGGCAACGCAGGTGAAAGCGTACGCGTGGCAGGACGAAGGGAGCGACAGGCTGCTGGACAACCTGCAGCAGAAGGGCAACATCAACACCGTCTTCGCGTTTACCTTTCTCTCCGAACCCACGGACGCAAGCGGTAAGATTCCGTTGCCTGATCACGGCACATACTCGAAGGCGAATCCCGAGATCGGCGGAGCGTTCTACGACTACGATCAGAAATATTTTGCAGGGACGACGCTCAAGGAGTTTCACGCATCGCGCAAGTTCGACGTGATCGCCGAAGTGGGACCGAAGATGAAAGCACGCGGCATGGATTTCTTCGCGTGGGATTACAACAACTCAAACGCGAACATGATGCGGTTGATTCCGGGATTCGCCGAAGTGGCGGAGATCGACGTCTACGGACGGCGCACCGACAGCGCCTGCTGGAACCACCCCAATTATCGCGCGCAACTGACCGGCCGCATCGAATCGTACCTGCTGCAGTATCCCGATCAAGTGGCGGGCATCATCTGGGGATGCGAGCGAATGGGGCCGCTCGACAACATGATTGGCGGCGGCTGGGCTACGACGGGAATCTCCTGCTTTTGTTCGTACTGCCGCGAGAAAGCACGCGATCGCGGCATCTCCGTCGATCGGGCGCAGGCCGGGTACATCAAGCTCGACAAGCTATTCCAGGCTGCGGCCCAACAGCAGCGGCCCGCCGATGGCTACTTCGTCACCTTCTGGCGCATCCTCCTCGAGTATCCGGAAATCCTTGCCTGGCATAAGATGTGGAACGACAGCTACCACGAGATTCGTTCCGAGCTTTACGGGACCGCGAAAGCCATCGCGCCAGAGAAGCCCTTCGGATTTCACATCGTGCAGAACGTGACGTTCAGTCCCTTTTACAGCGCGGCGGACAACTACGCCGAGCTGCAGAATTACACCGACTTCATCAAGATCGCGACCTACAACACCGCCGGCGGCGGACGCATGGCGGGCTTCATCAAGCGGCTGTGCAGTACCATCTTCGCCGACGCTACGCCGCAGGACTTCACACCGTTCTACTACAAGCTGATGGGATACGACGAAGCACCGTACGATGAGCTCGGAGCGAAGGGGCTTTCCGTGGACTACATCGCCCGTGAAACGAAGCGCGCGATTGCAGACACGAATCACTCGATTCAGGTGTACTCAAGCGTTGACATCAACGTGCCGATCTCGCCCGGCTGGAAACAGACGACGCCCGACGGCGTGAAGGCTGAAGTCCGCGCCTCGTTCGATGCCGGTGCCGATGGAATCGTGCTATCGCGTGAATACACTGAAATGTGGCTCGCAAATCTTTCTGCGGCCGGCGATGCTACGCGCGCGATCTTCGCTAAGTCCTAGTTAAGCGCGGACCGAATCTCTTGCGCTGCTTCAAAGAGTCACATTGACCCGGGAGTTCTGCATGAGACGAAGAGACTTTGCCAAAACGCTGCTGGCCGCAGCGGGCGCGGGCCTTTCGGGCGCACGCGCCGGCAGCGCAATCTCCGAGCAACCCTCAGCTCGCCCGCGCCGCAAGAACCTGAAGATGCATGTGAGCGGTGATTACCACGTCATTGAGGGCACAGAATTCATCTCCAAAGAAAATCTGAATTACAACCTGCGCTACGGCGTCACTCACATCAATCCCGATCCTGTGCTGATTGCATCCGCGAGCGGGCCGCCAATGGTCACCGCGAAGAGCGGGTGGGGCGACTTTATTGCCCCGGAAGGCCCGCAGGCGGGCGCGTTCGATCTCGACGCACTGAAGAAAATGCGCGATTTCTGCGACACGATGGGCATGACGATCGAGGGCTTTCGCATGGATTCGGGCTACATCGTGATAGAGCGTGGCCCGGATCGCGACCGCAAACTCGACCAGGTGTGCGAGAACATCCGCAAGGCTCGCGCAGTGGGCGTGGGGCTCATCAGCCAGCACTGGACGGCGATCCCCATCCGTCGCAATGGCACCGAGCCGGGCCGTGGCGATTCAACGTATCCAACATTCAAGCTCGAACAAAATTGGAAGGAGTTGCCAGAGACACCATACGGAAAACTGAGCTTCGATGAGTACTGGGAACGCATTGAGGTGTTTCTGAAGCGCGTGATTCCTGTCTGCAAGGAATATGACGTGAACATGGCGAACCATCTCTACGATCCGCCGGGACTGCCTTATGGATATGAGGGGGTGGAGAACTTCGATTCTCCGTCAATCTTCGATGCTTACAAGCGCTACGCGATGATCGTCGACGATCCGCATAACGGTTTTCAGATGGATGTGGGCGTTCTCGCCGAGGGTTCAACTGACGCCAACAAGCAGATTCCGCCGCTTGTGCAATGGCTCGCCGATCGCGGCCGAATTCACCAGATTCACATGCGCGCCATTCACGGCGGTCTGAACAATTTCGCCGAGGTTTACCCCGACGACGGCGTCCTCAATTTCTTTACCATTATTCGCATCCTTCGCGACTCAGGCTTTTCCGGCGGAATCCTGCCCGATCACGTGCCGACGAGTCCGGGCGATCCCGGCAAGTTGCAAGGCTACGCTTTCGCCTACGGATACATCAAGGCGCTGATTCAGGCGGCGAACTCCGAGGTGGCGTAGAGCGCTGGTCAGCTTTGCTGGTGAGCGAAGATATCGCGCAGGGCATCCCCCGCAGCAGCCAGATTGGCGAGCCACATTTCCTCGTAGCGTGTGGAGAGCACGACTCCGTTCGCGCCGGCGCCGAAAGCCGCGTGGATCGCGGCGCGCACATCTTCGGGCTTGGTGCGGTGATCCGTGGGCTTTGTTGGCACGTCGATGTCGATAGCGGTATAGATCTTCACCATGCCGCCTGTGTCCGCCAATGCACGCTTTGTTTCTTCGGCAACGTAATTCGCCGAGAGCCCGGTGAGATGGAGCTGATTGTACGAGGCCTCTTCGTGCCCCATCATTTTGTAGTAGACGCCGATAAAGTCCTCAGGGCGAGCGTCGTGAAAAATGGTCCCACTCAGCCGGTCGAGAAAACTGGCCAGTCGCGGGCCGCCTGCATTGTTATAGGTTGCGAGCTTGAGGAAGTCGGCGTAGTGCTTGGTCTGCTCGTAGTCCTCTTCTGCGCGATAGAAGGGACTGAAAGTCATATTCTGCTGGATGTGGAAGCCGAACGGCTTCTTGGGAGCGATGGCCTTGCCGGTCCCGTAGAGCTCTGAGCGAACCTCGTGATAGCTGTCGGTCCAGAGTTTCTCCCAGCTCAAGATCTCGGGGTAATCAAGAAGCAGCCGCCAGAACGCAACGAAGTATCCGTCGGCTGGGCGCTGATCGTGCGCCGCCCATGTGAAGAGCTGATCCAGCTTGCGATATCCAGTGGTCGCACGCTCCACGGAGATTCCGCGCTCGCGCGCCTTCGCCTGGCAATAGCCGCAGAAGCAGGAGATGCCGCTCGTCGTCCATCCGCCGCCGATCATATTGTTGATCGGTCCCATGCGCTCGCAGCCCCAGCAGAGACCGTCAACAAGGCTCGCGTAGCCGCTCAACTCGCTTTCGACCTTGCCCGTAAGGAAAGCCCGATAGTCCGGGTGATTGAAGCACGGGCTGGTGGTGCGGCGGCCGTACACATCTACCTCGGCCACCAGCTCGATGTTCGTCATGTTGTGCGCCATGGTGGGATCCGCATTGTTGTAGTCCCATGCAAAAAAGTCCATGCCGCGGGCGTGCGCCTTGGGAGCAACGGCCTCGATCACATTGAAGTTGCCGAAGTCCTTGGAACGGAAATCCTTGAGGAAGGTGCCTTCAAAATACTTCGCCGCATAGTCAAAGAATGCGCCACCCACCAGCGGGCCGCCTTCCACACCGTGATCGGGCAGCGGGGTTGCCGCACCCTTCCTCAGGCGCTGTTCTTCGTAATCGAAGGTATAGGCGAAGATCGTGTTCACATTGCCTTTCTGCTGCAGGTTATCGAGCACCTGATCTACGCCCTCGTCAACCCAGCTGAAGGGTTTGACCTGGATGGCCACAAAGTTCTTTCGCCCGGCTGGGCGCGATGATGCTTCGGCCTGCGCCGGCGCTGCTTTGGCCACGGAGCGGCCTGCCGGCGCCAGAAAGGCGACGGCCGCCGAACAAAATCGAAGGAAAGATCTGCGATCCCAGCTTGAATTCACGCTCACCAGCCCCACGCAAGAATGCGAACAGGGAGAAGCCTAAGCTGTGAGCCCCGTCAGCGCAACTACCCTCGTGCTAGTCGCCTGTGTGTTACCTGTTACATGGCCGGGAAGTCCCGCAAAGGTGAAATGATGGGCCCGGAAACAGCTTCCCGTTCCCGAAGTCATCGCGCGGCTTTCCGAACCCGGCACGGCTTTTCCGAAACCGGTACGGCCTTATCGACCCCGTGACCGGTCGGCGCAACTTCGAAGGTTTCTTGACTCTGAATGACTCGCAAGTATAGAAAGGCTGGGCCACCAGCGGCACTCCGATTGGAGCGCGCCCACGGCAGGGAGAGGATTCGTGAATTCAGCATTTGATCGCAGGAAGTTTCTGCAGCTCTCGTCGGCATTTGTCCTCATGGCTTCGCGCGGAGCACTGGCGCAGGATCAGCCGACCGCGGGCCGCTTCAAGGTGAAAAGCCGGAAGAACTTTGTCGGCATCCAGGTGCGTGGGTTCAGCTGGGTTGACGAGGGCGTGGACCAGGTGCTGGACAACCTGCAGAACAAGGGGGACGTGAACACGCTCTGGGCTTACACTTTCTCCTACGGCGAAACGCGCCTTCGCAAAGACGGGCCGATTCCCTTGCCCGACCACGGCAAGCCCGGCGATACGGTGGCGGGCGGCGCATTCTACGACTACAACCCGAAGTATTTCCAAAACACGTTCCTCAAGGACTTCCGGTGCGACGTCTACGGAAACTTCAACGTGATCGAGGCGGTTGCTCCCAAGGCACACTCGCGTGGAATGGACTTCTTTGCGTGGGACCTGAACAATCCGGGCGCCGGACTGAATCGCACCATCCCGAACTATGTTGAAGTCTCGGAGATCGACCTGAACGGGCGCAGGACGGCGAGCCCTTGCTTCAACCATCCCGACTATCGCGCTTTTCTGAGCGGCAAGGTGCAGAGCCTGCTGCTCGGCTACCCGGACCTCGTCGATGGTGTTGCATGGGGTTCGGAGCGCACGGGGCCGTTTGAAAATCTCGTTGGGCGTATGGTACCGGCCACATGCTTCTGCCAGTTTTGTTGCGCCAAGGCTGCGGAGACCGGTGTCTCGGCAACTCGAGCAAAGGAAGGTTATAGCGAGCTCGACAGATTGTTCCGCGCCGCGGCGGCAGACAAGCCTGAAGCGGACGGCTACTTCGTCAACTTCTGGCGCATCCTGCTTCGTTATCCCGAGATCCTGAGCTGGGAGACGCTTTGGAGCGACAGCTACCAGGAACTGGAAGCGCAGCTCTATGGCGAAGCCAAGGCGATCGCGCCGGAAAAGCCGTTCGGATTCCACATCATGCAGAGCTTCACCTTCAGCCCGTTCTACCGCGCGGAAGAGGATTACGTAAAGCGCCGCAGCTTTGCCGACTTTCTGAAGCCGGCGACGTACAACAACGCCGGCGGCCCGCGCATGGCCGCTTACCTGAATCGACTGAGCAAGACGATCTTTGCTGACGCCAAGCCGCCTGACTTCCTCGATCTCTATTACAAGATCATGGGCGATCCGCAGGCGCCGTACGATCAGCTCGCCAGCGGCGGCCTCTCTGCCGATTACGTTGCTCGCGAAACCAAGCGCGCCGTGGAAGAAGTTGCCGGACAGGTGAAGATCTATCCCGGCATCGACATTGATGTGCCGACGTTGACCAGGGCGCAGAATCCTGAGAAGCGCACCTTGCCTGAGGACGTGAAGAAGGCACTCCAGGCGGCATTCGGTGCAGGAGCCGACGGCGTCGTGCTGTCGCGCGAATACGCCGAGATGTGGCTTGCCAATCTCGCCTCAGCAGGCGATACTTTGCGGCAGATCTTCGCGCAAAAATCGTAACAGCGTGTTTCATCAATCCACAGAGGCCCACCCGGCAAGTATGGGATCCGGCAACAAGCCGGGTTCCATGAACTCCGCCCGCCGCAACTGCTGTTATGAAACCCGCTCAAGCGAATCCCGAAAAGGCCCGACCCATGCGAAAAGCCCCCCTCTTATTTGTGGCATTCTATTGCGCCGCCGCGCTCTGCGGGGCGGCACAGCAGAATCCGCTGGCTGGCGTCATTGACATTCACGTCCACTCCGCGCCAGACAGCGTTCCGCGCTCCATTGACGCCATTGCTCTCGCGCGCATCGCGAAGGAGCGTGGCATGCGCGCGCTTGTGCTCAAGAACCACTACGAGCCGACGGCCTCCCTGGCTTACGTTGTCCGCGAAGTGGTTCCCGGCATTGAAATCTTCGGCGGCATCGATCTGAACCTGACCGTCGGCGGCATGAATCCTTCGGCCGTGGAGCACATGGCGTCCATCACCGGGGGCTACGGGCGCTTCGTTTGGATGTCTACCTACGACTCCGAAGCTCAGGTAAAGTTCAACCACGACAATCGCCCGTTTGTCGCCGTGGCCCGCGACGGTCAGCTCCTGCCGGAGACCAAGCAGGTGATCGACGTGATCGCCAGACGCAATCTCATCATGGCCACCGGCCACAACAGCGCTGACGTTGATCTGCTGCTGATTCGCGGATCGCGCGCGGCCGGGGTAAAGCACATGGTGGTGACGCACGCGATGGTCGAGCCGATTCACATGTCCATTCCACAGATGAAAGAGGCAGCGGAGATGGGCGCTTACATTGAATTCACCTACAACGGGCTTATCGGCAAGAGCAAGGAGTTCGATTTCGAAGACTATGCAAAGGCCATCCGCGCCGTGGGCGTCGACCATTGCATCCTTTCCAGCGACATGGGCCAGCCGGCAAATCCACTGCATCCCGATGCGCTGGTCACTTTCTTTCAAGGAATGAAGCAGCAGGGTTTCTCGCAAGCCGAGATCGACGAAATGTCGAAGACAAATCCTGCGCGGCTGTTGGGATTGGAATAGTTTCCGCCGCGGCGCGCCAGTCGATTGCGCTGCTCTATTTGCTTTTCCTGGTGATGCTCGCATCTCCAGCCAGCACGCGCTCCGCGCACGCGGCGTCGAATGCATTCTCCCAACGCGCCACGACGATCGTCGCCACGCTGTTGCCGATTACATTCACGAGCGCACGTGCGACATTCACCAGCCGCTCCACGCCCAGCAACAGCACGAGGCCTGCCGCGGGAATTTGCGGCATGGTGGAGAGGGTCGCCGCCAGCGTCACAAATCCCGCACCCGCTACACCTGCCGACCCCTTTGAAGTGAGCATCAGCACCAGCATGAGCACAATCTGGTCGCGCAGCGTAAGCGGCGCGTTGGTGGCCTGCGCGATGAAGATGGCGCCCATGCTCAGGTAAATCGCCGTGCCATCCGCGTTGAATGTGTAGCCCGCAGGCGTGACCATCCCAACGACCGTCTTGTCGCAGCCGAGCTTCTCGAGCTTCATCATCAAGGGAGCGAGCACCGCTTCAGTCGATGAGGTGCCGAAGGTGATGAGCAGTTCCTCGCGCAAATAGCGCAACAGCCGGTAAAGGCTGAATCGCGCGAGACGGGCGATCGTCCCGAGCACCAGTACCACAAAGACCAGCGCGACCAGCCACACCTCAGCCGTGAATTGGGCGAGCTGCGCCAGGCTGCCCAGTCCATATTGCCCAACGCTGTAAGCCATCGCACCGAATGCACCGATGGGCGCGAGCGCCATGATGAAGCCAACGATGCCGAACATGCCCTTCAACAGCAATTCGAGAATCTCGATGAGCGGTCTTGCCGCGGCGCGAAACTGCGATAGCGCAAGCCCGAACAGCGCGCCGACAAGAATCACCTGAAGCATGCTGCCGCCAGAAAATGCGCCCACGATGCTCGATGGAATGATATTGAGCAGAAACTCGACAACGCCGGGCTGCCTTTGCGCCGCCGCCGCGTATCCACTTACCGTCTGCGTGTTCAACGCTGCGGGCTGAATATTCATTCCCCGGCCCGGATGCAGGAGATTCACGGCGATAAGGCCCAGGAACAGCGCGATTGTGGATACCACTTCAAAGTAAAGCAACGCCTTCACGCCAACGCGGCCCACCTCTTTCAAGTCACCCATGCCGGCGATGCCCAGCACCACGCTGATGAAGATGATGGGCGCGAGCGTCATGCTGATGAGGCGGATGAATCCGTCGCCCAGCGGCTTGAGCGACGCGGCGGCGTGGGGAAACAATGCACCAATAAGTGCGCCCAACAAAACCGCTACGACCACCTGCAGCCAAAGCGGGCCGAGAAGAGCGCACGGTTTTCGCGCAGCATGCGGTTGCGCGGAGGAACGATCGCGGCCAGCCATCGTCACTCAGCCAGCCGGCGCATCACGGCGATCAGATCGCTCTTGCCTTCAAAGCCGATGCCGGGCAGCTCAGGCATCGTGATGTAGCCGCTTTCCACGCGTACGCCATCCGGGAATCCGCCGTAAGGCTGAAAGAGATCGGGATAACTTTCGTTGCCGCCCAATCCGAGGCCGGCCGCGATATTCAGGGACATTTGATGGCCGCCGTGGGGAATGCAGCGGCGCGGCGACCAGCCCGCCTGGAGCAGCACCGCAAGCGTGCGCTGGTACTCGCACAGTCCGTAAGAGAGCGCACAATCGAATTGCAGCCAGTCGCGATCCGGCCGCATGCCGCCATAACGCAGAAGATTGCGCGCGTCCTGATGACTGAAGAGATTTTCGCCGGTCGCCATCGGGCCGGGGTAAAACTCCGCGAGCGCTGCCTGCAGCGCATAGTCGAGTGGGTCGCCTGCTTCCTCATACCAGAAGAGCGGATAGTCGCGCAGCATCTTGGCGTACGCGATGGCGGTCTCGAGATCGAACCGGCCGTTCGCATCCACGGCGAGCTGCGCCTGGCTGCCGATCTCCTTGAGCACGGCCTCGATCCGCAGCCGGTCGTCCTCGATGGGCGCGCCGCCGATCTTCATCTTCACAACGCTGTAGCCGCGGTCGAGGTAGCTGCGCATCTCCCGGCACAGCGCGCCGAGATCCTTGCCGGGATAGTAGTAGCCCCCCGCAGCATACACAAAGACGCGCGGATCCGCTTCGACCCCATGCCGCTCGGCAAGCAGGCGGAACAATGGCTTGCCGGCAATCTTGGCCGTCGCATCCCAAACTGCCATGTCGATGGTGCCGACTGCGACGGAGCGCTCGCCGTGCCCGCCCGGCTTCTCGTTGCGCATGAGCGTGGCCCAGATGCGATCGGGATCGAGATTGTCCCCCGCGTCGTTCACGAGCGTTTTCGGGTCAGCCTCCAGCACGCGGCGCGCGAAACGCTCGCGAATGAGCCCGCCCTGACCATAGCGCCCGTTTGAGTTAAAGCCATAGCCGATCACCGTCCGGCCGTCGCGCTTCACGTCCGTCGCGACGGCGACGAGCGAACAGGTCATTGAGGAGAAATCGATGTAAGCATTAGCGATGGGAGACGAGATGGGTGCCGTAATCTCCCGAAGTTCTACGATGCGCACGCGGATCACCGTTGGAGGAATTGGAATTGAATTGCAGGTTTGCAGGAGCCCGGCATCGCGGTCGGCCGCGCTCCAACAAGAATCATTCAGATTGCGGTTTAGGATTACCCTCGACTTTGCAGTTCGCGGGCCAGAACAAAGGAGATCTCGGTCGGCACGTCATCTTTAAACTTCACCCGGAGCACAATCTGATAGTAGGCCGGCATGTGGCCGCCACAGGACTGTTTCAGCCGCGCGACCAGCGGCTTCACAAAATCCGGATTGGTGAATGCCTTGACCGCCGCCACGTAACCGGCTGAGCGGTAGCTGGTGAAGCTCTCCACATCATTGCCGCCCATCGGCCCGGGAAAGTGCGTGATCAGCGCATAGGCAACGCCTTCTTCCGAGGGCGCAGTCGAATATTGATCGGCGAAGAGGGCCGGCTCATTGGGACCAGGGTGCAAATTGCGGATGCCCTCAGGCACCTGCTGTAACGGAACATCGATTGGCGCGGCCTGTGTCTGCTCGGTGAAGAAAATGTTCTGCACGCCGACGAAGAGCACGTTGTTATCAGCGAGCTGCTGCAGTGAAAGATTACTTGTCTTGACCACCGTCAGATTCTGCACGCGGGGACCGAGCAGCTTGGCAATCAGGAACGACGCCTCCACCTCTCCGTAGGCCGTGTAATAGCGGCTGGGATGAATCTCGCTGCTGCGCGTGGCGCGCTTCACCGCTTCCATGGTCGGCGAGCTGGTGATCGCATTCCAGTTGTTCAGCGCTTTGTCGCGAAAGTACACGCCCGGCTTTCCATTCAGCTCGACAAAGAGCGGGTCTTCAATAGCGACCACCAGGGGGCGCTTCATCGAGACAAATGGCCGCCACAGCGCTTCCATATCCGCATCCCACCCGGCCGGATACGCGACAGCCGCAGCTTTGGCCTTGTTCGGCCTGATCCAGTAAGACGATGCCCCGATTGCGATCCCGACGACTACCGCCGCGACGAGCGACAGGAGGAAACGCCAATCCGGAGTCGCCCGATGCGTCCCCTGTTCCGCCTCCGGCTCGTTTGCAACAGCCACGCCGCTCGGTGCCGGCGCATACAGCCGCTCGGATTTGGGCAACGCGCCGTTGCGATATTCGAACTTTAGCTTGAAGCGGCCTTTCGGCAAATCAATCAGGACTGGATCGCGTTGTCCCTCGGTACGATAGTAATCAGCCAGCTTTTGCCGCAGGCGCCCTACCTGGATACGTACCGTTGAATTCCTGCGTGGATCATAGGAGGAGGGTTTTCCCAAGCCGTCGATCGCAACAATATATTCCTTCAGTTCGTCCGCCTGGCCGCAGACCGATTTGTCCGCCAGGAACCGCAACAGCCGCCGCAACGCCTCACACCCGCGCAACTCATCGCTGTGCAGGATGCGCTCCACCTGGTCCAGGATCAAAGGGTCGTCTTCAAGACTTGGATCTGCGTATCTCTTGTTGATTGGAACCCCGGATCCGGCATGGGTGCCGTTCAGGCTCGTGTAATGCGAGTCAATCGAGATTTCGTCGGCTATATTCTGCTCGCTCATCTCTTCATCACATCGTCGGCGGCTCGGAACCAGTTCGGTAGTCGTGTCATGCTCACACGCTGTCGGATCGGTTTCGAATTGCGCATTCTTTGGGCAATGAAACCAGCGAACCGTAAAACTTGCAGCCGTTCATTCAACAAGCTGTTGATACACCTTCGTTACATCGTTGTCAATCTCAGCGAAAGAAAAGGGTTATCGCCCGCGCTTGCAAGCAGACGAGGGAGCGGGGTCGGCGCTCTTGAGGTCAAGTTGAAAGTGGACGGAAGGCAACGGAAACCCCGTGCGCGTGTGACTTCCATCGAAACTGGGCTCACCCCTAGGAAAAGATTCGTGGGGGAGTTACAGGCTCACCGGACCCGCGCAGCGCTTGTCGACGCTGGATCAGGAGTTGCGGCTCACGATCTGTGGTTTGGGAGCCATTGAGCCAGGTAATTTGTACATCAAAAGTGCCATAGACTGTCCCAAACTGGAACATTAGGATTTTTCAAGTCCTGTGTTGTTTGTCGGCTGGCAGTTTGAGGCTCCATCTGCAAACAGGCTTGGAACCAAGACTGGGGTGGGGTGACCCAGTATTGAACCTCAAGCATCCACTATTTCTTACCGGGGTTGGGCCATGTTGAACACTCTGCTCGAAATCACAACTGTTACGTCCGTCGCGGCATACCTTGGCTATTGGAGAGTGAATCTCAATCGGCGGCGAAAATACGCATGGGATCTGCTCATGGCCTATATTGAGCCGAAGGCTCCCGGCCAGGAGCTCAGGCGTCAACTTTGCTTGAATGAAGGCCATAGTATATGGGAAGAGAAATGGACGACCTCTCAGAGCACGAATGGCCTTTGGTCGATGTACGTGAATGCCGGTATCATGCTCGACACCGCCGATTCGATCGCTCAGAACTGTACAGGGGTTGATCAGAGGCTTCTTGCAACCTTGCGAAGCGACGCCATGCAGGTCCGCGCCAGCGCGCTGATTGCGCTTTCGAAACACGTGGGTAGTCAGCTGAGTGAGAACGCGGTTTCCAGTGCGGCCCGGACGGCAACATACTACGCTGACATGTTGACCAGCACGGCGCAACTACTGGAGAAGAATGGAAACGAGCTGGCCTTCGGTTCCGTTGGTGCAATGTGATCGCGATCAGCGATTGAATGCTCGGGGGAGGAGCGCTGTTCCGTCTCCCCCACCAGTTCTGTCAGAATCGCGACGTCCATACTAAGTCCTCGTCCTGGAAGCCGCGTTATGACCTCCTGGAGCAGCCAGCCGTTGCCGTCCGGATCACTGAAGTTAGCGAACGAGCTTTATCAGTACTCATGGCTATCCTCCGGAATTGTGTGGAGTAAGGCTGTGTGACCGCATTTACTTGTTGACGAGCGGTCACATTATTCGCACAGAGAGAGATCCCGAACCGGGACGTTTCAATCGTGGGCCGGGTTCAATCTTGCTCTCCCCATGTTTGCGCATAGGTCTTGCCATAGGGATAGAAAAGACTCTTGCGGCCTTCCTTCCATGCCACCCTCATATCCGGCGTCGTGATGTCCCAATCAGGGCGGCACTTTTGCGTGAGCACGCGAAGATCCTGACGCAGATCTTCAAGCGTTGGGCGGCCGAAGAACCAATAGCCGTTGTAGATCTTGTAGATTACGAGGCCCGGCTCCAGAACGATGACGTGCGGAATCATCGGATTGTGATCGGGATCGGTGTACTCCGCGATATCGAGGTCCTTTTGCACGACTCGCCCTGCGTCCGAAAGAAACGGCCAGTGCGCGCCCACGCCTGAGCGATACTCGTTGGTCAGGGTGATGTTGTCGGTGCTGATCGTGACCAGACGGCAGTATCCAACTTCCATTTCTCGGTGGAATTGAACCAGGAGCTCAGCCTGCCGGCGGTCTTTTGGGCAATAGCCGCCACGACTGAGGACGAGCACCATCGGATGCTGGCCCTGTAGTTCAGATAGCTTGCGGCGCTTCGTCGTGTGATCGGTCAGTTCGTAATCGGGGAAGAGCGCACCGGGAACAATGTCGGCTCGCATAGATGTGGGCCTCCTTTAGCCGCATTCTCTGAGCTGGAATCGCGGCTCTGACGATTAGATAACAAAATTCCGGCCGCCTTGTATGTCAATATCCATCGACGTCGATCACGGCCTGTGCAAACGCTCGCGGGGCTTCTTGGGGAAGATTGTGACCGATGCCGCCGGTGATGGTCCGGTTTGCGTATTTGCCGGTGAATCTCTGGCGATAGGCCGCCGGATCAGCAGGGTGTGGTGCACCATTTGCATCGCCTTCGAGGGTAATCGTCGGCACGGCGATGGCCGGAAGCTGAGCGAGTTGCTTTTCGAACTGGTCATATTGCGGTTCGCCTTCAGCCAGTCCGATCCGGAAGCGATAGTTGTGAATAACAATAGCAACGTGATCCGGATTGTCGAAGGACGCCGCGGTGCGATCGAAGGTGGCATCGTCGAAGTTCCACTTGGGCGAAGCGATCTGCCAAATGAGCTTCGCAAAATCGCGACGGTATTGGTTGTAGCCGGCCCGGCCGCGCTCCGTGGCGAAGTAACTGGTACCATCATTGGAGTTCGGCTTTTGGCGGCAACGGCTTCTTGTTGGCTTCAGGACTGGAGATCAGATAGCCACTCACTGAGACGAGCGCCCTGCAGCGCTCAGGCCAGAGAATCGCCATGATATCCGCCGTCCCTCCTCCCCAATCAAAGCCGGCTAAAATCGCTTTCTGGATTTTAAGAGCGTCCATGAGATGAATAATGTCCAAAGCCGCCACGTATGGCTGGCCATTGCGAAAGGTGTCATTCGAAAGAAAGCGCGTGGCGCCATAACCGCGCGTATACGGGACGATCACCCTGTAGCCCTTCGTGGCCAACAACGGAGCGACATCGACGAAACTGTAGATGTCGTAGGGCCAGCCATGCAAAAGAATGACTGCGGGGCCGTTTTCCGGGCCGTCTTCAGCGTATCCGACGTTGAGCAGGCCGGCATCGATCTGCTTCATCGAGTGGAACGAGGTGTTCGTCCCCGGCTTGACGGCTGGCAGCTCTGCCGATTGCGCGTTGCTGGATGGTGGCTGGCTGCCTCCCGCGAGAAGAGTAGACGGCGCGAGCAGTGACGCTCCGGCCGATAGCCCGGCAATAGCAAATTGACGACGTGAAATTCCAATTGCCTCTGAGTTCTTCATAGATCGCCTCCTTGATCCGAACGCTGATTGTTACTGACGCTGTGGATCGGTTTCACTCAAGTGCCAGGCGGTTACTAAGCCCGAGTTGGGCAGCTGCGATGGTCATGGCCGCATCGCCCAGAAAGCGGCGCCGGCCTGGATTCTACCGGCGTTTATTTCGCTCCCCGCGATCGACTAAAGCGGTAAGGCACGCTGCCTACTTCTGTGTCCTCATAAACTCGCGAGCCAGCGCCGCAATTTCATCGACTCTAGTATCGAGCGCAAAGTGTCCGGCGTCGAACACGTGAACCTGTGCGCTCGGTACATCCATGCGGTACCGTTCCGGCTCGCCCAAATCGAACGAAAGATCGTGCTTACCCCACAGGACCAAGAGGCTGGGCTGCGTCTTTTGCATCGAAGCTTGCCACTTTGGATAGGCCTCAACATTCGTACGGTAGTCATAGAAAAGATCGCTCTGGATCTGTGCCTGGCCCGTCGCGTTCAGAAATGCATACTCATCGGTCCACAGATCTGGATCGTAGAGCTCGATACTGGGATCGTCTCCGATATGGCGTGTCTTGGTGGTTGCAAGCGAAAGCAAGTTAGTGCGCAGCTTTTCTTCATTGGCGGGACAGTCTGCCCAGAACGCCCGGCGTGCAGCCCAGTTCGCACCCAGGCCTTCGTTGTGAGCTACCGCATCCTGGACTATCAGAGCCTGGACTCGTTCCGGGTGCGCCAATGTCATGCGGAATCCGACCGGTCCACCCTAATCATGCATGTAAAGCGTGTAGCGCGATAAATTCAATGCCTGCGTGAAGTCATCCATCGCTTGAGCGATATGGTCGAAGGTGTAATCGAACTGCTTCGGCTCCGGCCAGTCGCTGTGTCCGAAGCCCGGATAATCCGGAGCAACGAGATGGTAGCTGTCCGAGAGCCGCGTCAGCAGGGGCTGAAACATCCGCGACGACGACGGAAGGCCGTGCAGCAGAAGGATGGTTGGCGCGTCCTTCGGCCCCGCTTCCCGATAGAAGATCGAGAGTCCGTCGACTTTCACGGTGCGATAAAGAACTGGTTGTTTCATTGCCCCCTCCCCTTTCTGGGCATCCGTGACCAGAGTGGTGCGAACATGAACGCGAGCGCCGCCAGTATCTGAGGAATCGGTCATATCGGATGCATGTGACCTCCTGACTACTCTTCGACTTCAAATATGACTTCGAGCTCGATCGGCATCCCGAGCGGAAGACTGGCGACGCCGATGACCAGCCGAACCGCCATTTTGTTGCTGCCGAAGATGTCGCGGAAGAGATCCGATGCGGCATCCGCAACCCTCGGCTGGTCGAAGAAGTCGCCAGAGGTCGCGATGAACACCCCGAGCCGGACGACGCGCGTAACTCGGTCGAGCGAGCCCAAATGCTGTTTGGTTGCGGCCAGCGCGCCTAATGCGGCAGTATAAACGGCACTTCGTCCCGCTTCGGCATCGAGCTCTTTGCCCAGCCGCCCAATATACTTCGGCTTATGGTCCCCCACCGGGAGCATCCCGCTGAGGAAGAGCAGATTGCCCGTCTGCACCGTCTCGAAGTAGCTACCGAACGGCGCCGGTGCAGCCGGAAGCTGAATGCCAAGTTCCCGCAGTCGCCGCTCCGCGCTACTCTTCTCGCTCACCATTGGCCCACATGCGCACCGTCGTCCGCCTGCAGCCCCCCCCGGTGACGATCACTCTTCTCCCGCTTGCCATACTGAGCTCCTGTTTTCCCCGCTAGAACCGGAAGTCTTTACCTGCTTGTTAACCCGGCACAAATAACCATCCCATCCAGAGCTTGCACCTCGAAGGATTCTCCTGGCCCATGGAAGATTCCAACTTTTCTGCCGATCTGTCTACCCGCGTACTTAGGCTACCCGAGCGCACAGTTACAACTGTCATTAGGCCAGCAATATCTGCAAACGCAATACTGGATGAAGGTATTGATCGATACCTTCGTCCTGGCCCGATTGGCAATCGTCTCAACGATGACGGAGTGACGGAACGCAGTGTGCGTTTGATGCCTACTTCGCCGAGGTTAAAGCAGACCCCGACGGCCGCGTCAGGCGAAGACGCGCAGCAATGCTTACTAATTCTGCGATGGATTCAGCTTTCATCTTTCGCATCATGCTGCCGCGATGCGCCTTAACAGTAATCTCGCTGATCCCCAGTTCGGTGCCCACTTGTTTATTCGGCAAGCCAACAACCACTAACGCCATCACTTCACGTTCGCGAGTGGTGAGGCACGAGTACCGGGCTTTCAAAGCCCGGATCTCAGCGGAGCGGTCAAGTAACGCTTTGCTGCGCACCAGGGCATTGCGAATGGCATTCAGCAAAATCTCGTCACTGAATGGTTTGGTCAGGAACTCCACAGCTCCCGCCTTCATCGCCTGCACGGTTATGGGAATGTCTCCGTGGCCCGTGATGAAGATGATCGGCATCTCATGCCGCTCCACCGCAATGCGTTTCTGAAGGTCGAGACCATTCAGTCCGGGAAGAGAAATGTCCAGTACCAAGCAACTTGGGACAGTCACGGGCGGGCGGGCGAGAAATTCCTGCGCGGAAACAAACGTCTCCACGTCCAGCCCTTCATGGCGAAGCAAGACTTCCAGCGATTCGCGAACAGAGATATCGTCATCGACAATGAGAACAATTGACGGACCCTCTGTCATGGGCAACACCCTCACTTCAAAGTCATGTGCACTCGCATGCGCCATTGTATCCTCGCGGCATAATTCTGGAGCCAACGATCATTATTTGACGCGAAAAGCGGAATTGAGTGCCTCGAGCATCGCAGCATCACTGAACGGCTTGATTAAACATGCGATTGCGCCTTGCTCAATGAGCCGCGATTGTAACGTGTCATCTCGATGTCCAGTGATGAAGATAATGGGCACGTTAACCTTGCGGCGATTCAATTCCTTTTGGAGTTCGGGCCCGGACATTCCAGGCATGCCAACGTCAAGAATCAAACATTTGCTTCGCGAGATTCCATCCTTCGCAAGGAACTCCTCAGCGGAAGAAAATGTATGAGATGCCATCCCGAACATCCCGAGAAGATCTGGCAGCGATTCACGGACCGACTCATCATCGTCGACGATCGATACCAGTGATTGTAGATTCATTATGGAGACCCCGGTCCGCTCCTAAGAACACGTTCGACTAACCTCTCGAGAAGCGCGGGTAAGCTCCAGCGCTGCGTGATCAAGTCGATGTGCTTCTTGCCAGAATATTGCTCACACCACTAAGGGCGGCACATCACTAACGCGGCCGAGCTTGTCTCGATCAGGCCCCTTCTTCGCGACTCCACAATGCAATCATCCTCTGCTTCGTCGGCGGCGTCTATTGTACTTAGGTATTGGATTACCATCAGCTTGCAAACGCACCCGGCATCTCGCGCGGCAAACGGGGCGATTTTGCGGCCGTTGACTTGACTATTGACTTCCCTACTGATCAGCCGTTCTCCGGCCGCTCGCCGGCGTCTCGCGTTGCGCCCGCAGCACTACCCGGCAGATTGAATCACACACTGTCCCCAGTGCCAGAGTTTCAACTGTTCTTCGAATCACAATGGCAACGAACCGATTCCCGCCGCTCTCATGCTTGCTCTTGAGGGTAAGACCCGTGGTCGCAGGGAATCGAGAATGCGAACGTCGCGCCCGGGCCATCATTTCGAGCAGCCCACAGGCGGCCTTGGTGAGCCTCGACAATTGAGCGGCTCACTGACAGCCCGATACCCATGCCCTCTTGTTTGCTGGTGAAAAAGGGCTCGAATAGCCGTTCGCCGATTTCCGGACTGAAGCCAACGCCCGAATCCTGAACAGAAACGGTGACATGATTGCCGTCCATCTCCGTCCTGACAATTAGATGTCTTGGCCGGTCGTTGACCGTGTCCATAGCGTCTGACCCGTTGCGGATGAGATTCAGAATGACCTGCTGAAGTTGAACGCGGTCACCGTCAACGACCGGCACATAATCGCTGAATTCATGCTTCAGAATTACGTTGTTTCTCTCCAGCTCGCCGGACAGCAGCGCAATGATTTCGCGAGCCGCCTCGTTGAGATCGAGTGGCTCCACGTCAATTTGCTTCTTGCTGAAAAGCGTTCGCAATCGAGTGATCACCTCTGAGGTGCGATTGCCATCGCGAATCGTCCGTTGCACGGTCTCCCGCGCACCATCAATGTTCGGAGGATCACTCTTCAACATGCGAAGACAGGTGCTCGCATTCATGATGATGCCCGATAGCGGCTGGCTAACCTCATGCGCGATCGAAGCGGTCAGTTGCCCAATCGTCATAACTCGCGTCATTCTGGCAAGTTCCGCCTGAGCGTTGCGTAACTCTTCTTCAGAGCGCTTCTTTTCGGAAATATCTCGAATGAATCCGGTAAATACCCTTCGCTGGTCCGCGGTCATCTCTCCGAATGAGACCTCTGCCGGAAACTCCTCACCGTTAGCCCGCTGCGCAGTCATTTCGGTTCCCCGCCAGTTCAGATGTTTCGCGCCGGTTTCCAGGTATCGTTTGAGACCCGTCTCATGGAGTTGGCGCATCGCTCCCGGCATGAGAACCGTGAGTGGTTTGCCGATAAGCTCCTCCGGATCGTATCCAAATATCCGCTTCGTTGCGGGGTTCGCAAGAATAATTGCGCCGCCTTCGTCGATACTGACCACCGAGTCGCTGGCTGTTTCAACCACGACCCGGTGTCTTGCTTCGCTCTGCTTGAGTTCGTCGATGTCGGTGGTCGTGCCGACGAATTTTAGGACCTTTCCTTCTGCATCGCGCAAGACCACGGCTTGCTGGAGGTGCCAGCGATAGGTCCCGTCCTGAGCACGCAGAGACCTGGTTTCAAACGCAAAACCCTGTCCCGAGCGCACTCCCTCCCAAAAGGTTCTCGATGCAGTTTCACGATCCTCGGGGTGGACCGCACTCATCCAGGCCTCGGGATACGACCGGACGAAATCGAGGGTCTGACCAGAGAACTCAAGCCAAACTCGATTCACGAAATCCGGTGTCCCATCAGGCTTGAGCGTCCAAGCGGATACAGGAAGATTCTGCAGCAACCCTAGGTGGAGTTGCAGTTCTCTGTTGGCTTCGGCAAGCTCTCTCGTTCGTTCCGTGACCCGCCGTTCGAGTTCACTTGCAATCCGTTTCTGTTCACTCAGGAGCCGCGCATTTTGCAGTGCGGCGGCTGTTTGATTTGCGGCAACGCCCAGGACCAGTCTCTCGCTCTGTTCTGGAAAACCCAGTCTCTGTGACCCCGCAACAATAAAGCCCAGGTCGCCTTCTACGCCCAGACGCGCGGAGAAAATCGAAATCTCCTGATTTCCAATTTTGCACCGTGCATGTGAAGGTCGATCGATCCGGTCTTCATCTAGCCAATCATCAAGAAACTGCCCAATCTCGTCCGTCCTATGCGACAGACGGGTCCTGAGCATCTCAAGTGGCTTCTCGCCGGCCTCCACCACGACTCGCGCATAGAAAAAGTCGAGAGCGAGCGTTCCGATGAGCGAGTCCACCAGGGTGAACAGAATTTCAGCCGGCTCGCGACCTCTCCATGCAGCAGGAAGTGCCAGCGCAACGGCGAGATCATCCATACAGCGCTGAAGGCGCTTCATTTCCAAGGCGGGATCGGTCGGTTGATCGACTTGCTCCCGAGAAATCACGTTCTCGTCTTGCAAACAGTCATTCAAGCGCTTGATCTCCTCGACGGCCAATTCTACGGACGCGAAATCGCCATCGGAGCAGTATGAGTATGGCCAATTAGGATCGGATGCAGGAGCCCTCGTGAGTCCCAGGGCCCAGAGTAGCTGAATTGAAACGATGCCAGGACTAAATCGCACTTCTGAATTCTCGCGGAGTTACGCCAACCATCTTCCGGAATACCTTTGTGAAATGCTCCTGGGTACGAAAGCCAGCTAGTCTGCTCACCTCGGCGATGCTTAGCGCTTCATCCTCCAAGTAGAGTTTGGCGCTGTCGATCCTTGCCCGCAGAACATACTGATGAGGGGTAAGGCCAGTCGCTTTGGTAAACAACGACACAAAATGGTTCGGCGAGACCCCGGCAATCTGGGCCATGGCCACCAGGCTAACGTTTGCGCCGGTGTTCGCGTGGATGTAGTCGATGACTCTGGCTATACTTCTCTTGCCAATGTGAGCATCCCTTCTCGTCGCTTATTGGCTGCCTCGATCAAACAATACCGCGAGAATATTGGTCAAATGTTCCGGTTTTGGTCAGTTCTTCCGAATAATTGGTCAAAAAAACAGGGGACTGGGCAAACGGCGGTATGATCCTACTACTGGATTCTCTGTCCGGCGGGGTACTGCGATGGACATCTCTGGGGTCCTTCCTGTCAAAGCCGTTGAGGTGATACGCAATGGGTGCTCAGTGTGTCCCATCCCTGCAGTATCTTCCCTAAGCAGTAAACGGGCCGGGTGGGACGGCATTGCCCTCGAATCGTTCAGTGATGTGCCGGGCGTCTCGATTCCCGATCACGATCATCCGACTCACTTCCTGAACCTTCTTACCCATGGAAATATCAAAGCGCAGTGGACCACGGAGGGCAAGAGCCGCAGCGCAGACAATGGCCCTGGGACAATCTACGTGTTGCCCGCGGGAACCCGCGATCGCCTCACTTGGTCTGGCCCGACCACTCGCATCATCCTGGTCATGGAACCGCGGTTCCTCTCGCGTTCGTTTGAGGACACCGCGCAGTCAGAGAATGTTGAACTTACGACCCACTGGAATCTTCGTGACCGCCACATTCAATCGCTGATGCTCGCTCTGCATGCCGACCTGGAAGACGGCTCACCTGCCGGTCCGCTCTACGGCGAATCTCTCGGCCTGGCGCTCGGCACCTATCTGATCCGCCGTTATTCGGCCCGTAATTGCGCCAAGGCTGATTACCGCGGCGGCATGCCTACGATGCGCCTCAACCGGACTCTGGAGTTTATTAACCAGAACCTGGCACGCGACCTTCGCCTGTGGGAGCTCGCCGAAGTAGCTGGCATGAGTCCTAACTACTTCTGCGAGCTATTCAAGGTAAGCACAGGCCTGCCCCCTTATCAATACATTCTCAAATGTAGAATCGAACGCGCGAAGCAGTATCTGCGCGATCCGAAGATCACGTTGGCCTGCGCAGGTGCGGCGGCCGGCTTCGCCGATCAAAGTCATTTCACGAAGGTCTTCCGTCGACTTGTGGGCGTCACGCCATTGAAGTTCCGCGGCAAGATTGGCCGCGGGCATAACCACGCCACAGAAGCACCGCTTTGCACATTCGAGAGGCTAACTCAAGGCCGGGAACCCAGGGAGCCCGGGAGTCATTAGGGAGAAGCCACTGATCTGGCTCTGACGGTCGACTTTCCGCGAAGCAAATATCTCACCCTCGGTGCTGCATCACGCGATCTGCTGAACCCATTGCTTCCGCCATGCCGGTGCTTCGAAGGGGTCCGCGAAGTACTGGGTCTCGCGCACGACCTTACCGTTGCAGAACTCCATAATACTCACTGTAAAGGCGGGTCGCCCCTGATAAGTGATCATGTATTCCGTGATCCAGAGATCCCCTCTTCCCAGAATCCGCCTGACGTTAAAGCCCGACGGCTTGCCGGGATGATGACTCCGCAACACCTGTAAATTGGCTCGCCCGAGGATCCGCTCGCTCGACTGGGGATAGTCGCAAATGGCATTGTCATCGTAAATATCGTGTTCCGCGTTTGCGTCGCCGGCTGCCGACGCACGCCAGTGCGCATTGATCGCTTCTCGTATTTGTTTTTCTTCGGCGGATTCCGTTTCAATCACGGTACACCCTCTAGCTATTTTGCGTCCGGCGGTAAATCTTTTCTCCGATGTTCTGCGAGTCATCCGCGGATGGGGTAATCATCCCCGACGCTACTAACGAAGCGTACACGGCTTGTTCTGCTGCGAACCAGTCGACGTCCGGTGAACCAAAAGGGCGCCCCCTTTGTGTCCAAAGCTTGTACGCCAGTCTTGTTACAAACTCGTGCCGGCTCTCATATGGAAAATCAGGGATGAGTTCCAGCGCTTGTTGCTCATCGGGCGGTCGAGGTTCGTCGGGCACCGTGGTCCCTCCAGTTTTAGGTCTGCGGGAGCAAGGCCGGCTCCGCTCTCGTGGTCGGATCGATCGTTGCAATCATCGAATGCAATGTCCTGCCAACGGTTCCCGGTGAATCTCAATGTTCATCGCCAGGACGGTGCTTCGTGCCACAGAATGAAAGGAGCCTCAAGCGGTACCGACGCTCCTGCGTGCTGCGGAACGAGGCGCGGCGTGTAGTCAGCAACCGGGCGGCTCGCCGGAACAGAAGCACTATAGGTGAAGGCGTTTGTTGCTTCGGCCAGCCGTTCGCCGCGATTCATAGCGTGCGTGATTGCGTCTTTCTGCGCATCCGCGTAGAGTTCGACACTCACGGCATCGGGATCGATATCATCGAGAAAAACCTGAACGTGAAATAGACATTCATCACCCTGTTGCTCGAAGGTCGCGGAGCCGAATCGCAGCGCCGGCCAGTGTTTCGCCAGTTCGGCCTGCCAGGCCACCAGATCGGCTCCCGCTGAACCCCGGTTTTCGCCGCGCTGGCGAAGAGCTGCCGCCGCCGAGAGATAGTGTTCTTCGGTATATTGTCGGACTGCGCGATTGGCCGAAAACGCCGGAGTCAAGCGGGCCATACTTTCGCGCATGCGGCCGACCCAGCCGCGTGAAATTCCATGCTCGTCACGAGCATAGAATTCTGGGACCACCTCTCTTTCGAGCAGCGCATAGAGAGTTTCAGCTTCGGCTGCGTCCCAGGAAGGGTCATCGCCATGTTCGCGTCCATCTCCAATCGCCCAACCTACCTCAGGGGAATACGCCTCCGCCCACCAGCCGTCGAGCTCCGAAAGATTCAGCCCACCATTAACTAGCACCTTCATACCGCTTGTGCCGCTTGCTTCCCAAGGCCGTCTCGGAGTGTTCACCCAGACGTCCACGCCCTGAACCAGATGTTCCGCCATGAGAACGTCGTAATCCGAAAGGAAGACCAATCGGGATTGCACTTCAGGGCGGCGAGCAAACTCGATCCACTGCCGGATCATTTCCTGCCCATCGGCATCCGCGGGGTGAGCCTTGCCCGCCAGCACGAGTTGAACAGGGCGCTCTCGATTCGTCAGAATGTTCACAAGCCGCGCCGGATCGTGCAGCAGGAGGTTCGGGCGTTTGTACGTGGCAAAGCGACGGGCAAATCCCAAAGTCAAAATATTGTCATCGAGTACCTGTGCGGCCTGAGCAAGCTCTTCCGGCGACGCTCCCCTCGCTGCTAATTGACGGCCGTAGAGTCTTCTTACGTACTCAACGAGTTTCTTGCGGTTAACTGCGCGGAGCTGCCAGAGGTTGGCATCGCTGGCTGCGCGAATATCTCTTTCTGTGTCTGCCTGTGTTCCGTGCCAGCATTCTTTTCCGCAGGAAAGTTCCCACAAGCGGTCAGCTTCAGCAGAGTCCCAGGTAGGGGTGTGCACTCCATTGGTCACGTACGTTACCGGCACCTCTGCTTCAGGCCACCGAGGAAAGAGGGGCTGGAAGAGTTGCCGGCTGACCTGACCGTGCAACCTGCTGACACCGTTAACGGCGCCGCTGCCGCGGATTGCCAAATAGGCCATATTGAACGGTTCAGACGAGTCCTGGCGATCGCGTCGCCCCAACGCCAAAAACTTGTCGACCGAAATCGAAAGTTTCTCCGCGGCATAATTGCTGAGATATCGCTCAATCAGGCTGGGAGCAAACCGATCAAACCCCGCCTCCACTGCAGTATGAGTCGTAAAAAGGTTGCCGGCGCGCGTGATGGCAAGCGCGACGTCGAAGGGCTTGCCATTGTCTTCCATGTAGGAACGCGCCCGTTCCAGCACAGCAAACGCGGCGTGACCCTCATTGAGATGGCAGACCTCGGGCTGCAGTCCCAAAGCTCGGAGGACCCGCCAGCCTCCAATACCGAGGACTAACTCCTGTCTCAAACGTAACTCCGGACCACCTCCGTACAGTTCAGTCGTAATGCCGCGGTAAGCCGGAGAATTCGCTGGATCGTTGGTATCGAGCAGATACAATTTGGCCCGGCCCACCTGTGCCTGCCAGACCCTGATCCACAACTTGAAGCCAGGTAAAGCGATGGCCAGGCGCAGCCATTCACCGTTTGACTCGCGCACCGGCTGAATCGGAAGCTGGCCGGGATCATTGAATGGGTACAAGGCTTGCTGGTGGCCCTGCGCATCAATTTCCTGGCGAAAATAGCCTTGCTGGTAGAGCAAACCAACTGCGGTCACCGGAACGCCCAGGTTACTCGCCGCTTTGAGCTGATCGCCGGCAACATTGCCGAGTCCGCCCGAATAAATCGGCAGGGCTTCGCTCAGCATGAACTCCATCGAAAAGTACGCTATCGTCGACAGGCCCGAACGAGGATGTGTCTTTTGAAACCACGCTTCTGACCCTTCGGCTTGCGTTTTTTCGTCGTGGAGATCAGCTACGAGCTTTTGAAATCCTGGGTCGGAGGCGATACTTCGCAGTTTTTCCCGGGATACGGTTTGCAGCAGAACCCAGGGATTGTGCGTCAGTTCCCAGAGTTCGGGGTCGAGTTGCGCCCAAAGCTGGTCCGCCGAGTGATTGAACGACCATCTGAGATCCAAAGCCAAGTCATTAAGAGCATCTGAAATGGTTGTATCGAGGGGACCATCAACAATTGTCGAGTTACTCATCAACAAACTCCTTCTTCTGTCTTAACGGCTCAGGCCCCCTGGGCACTGTGAGCCAGCGTTTCCGAAACAATGGTCTGGGCTTCTTGCTGGATCTGTTTAAGATGGTCCTGACCCAGGAAACTCTCGGCGTAAATCTTGTAAATGTCCTCCGTGCCCGAAGGACGTGCTGCAAACCAACCGTCCTTGGCGATCACTTTGATTCCTCCAATCGGATTGCCGTCTCCCGGAGCCGTGGTCAGAATCTTCTGGATCGGCTGACCAGCCACTTCAGTAGCGTGAATATCGGACGCGGATAATTTTGCCAGGGCGGCCTTTTGTTCGGGTGTGGCGGGAGCATCGATGCGCTCGTAGACAGGATCTCCTAGCTCACGGGTAAGCTCAAGATAAATCTCCCCCGGATCTTTGCCCTCACGCGCTGTAATTTCTGCTGACAGTAAGCAAGGAATAATTCCGTCTTTGTCAGTGGTCCATACGCTTCCATCGCGCCGCAGAAAGGAGCAACCCGCGCTCTCCTCGCCACCAAAGCCCAGGCGGCCGCCGAGCAATCCTTCGACAAACCACTTAAAGCCCACCGGAACTTCATAAAGCTGACGCCGCAGGCGCGTGCTGATACGATCGATCATGCTGCTGCTCACTACGGTCTTGCCAACTGCAGCGTCTTCACTCCAATTGGGCCGGTTCGCAAACAAGTAGCTGACGCACACCGAAAGGTAGTGATTCGGAGGCAGCAATCCGCTTCCTTTGGTCACGATGCCGTGGCGGTCGTGATCGGTATCGCTGGCAAACGCAATATCGAACTTGTCCTTCAACGCGATGAGTCTCTGCATCGCATAAGGCGAGGAAGGATCCATGCGGATCTTTCCGTCCCAGTCCACGCTCATGAAGCGAAATGTCGGATCTACAGATTTGTTGACGATCGTCAGATCAAGGCCATACTGCTCGGCAATCCGCGGCCAATAATCGATGCCCGCTCCCCCGAGAGGATCCACGCCAAGCTTGATCTTGGCGTCGCGCACCGCATTCATGTCGACAACGTTATTGAGATCGCCGATATAGATGCTCAAAAAGTCGTGTTTGTGTGTTGTGGGTGCACTCAGCGCTTTGGCAAACTGCATGCGCTTGACACCGTCGAGGCTCTGCTCGAGAAAAGCATTGGCTTTTGATTCAATCCACGACGTCACGCTGGAATCCGCCGGTCCTCCATGCGGAGGGTCGTACTTAAAACCTCCGTCATCGGGAGGATTGTGAGAGGGGGTGATGACAATACCATCGGCAAGTCCTGACTTGCGTGCACGGTTATAAAGCAGAATCGCGTGAGAAACGGCTGGGGTCGGAGTGTAGGGTGTGCCCTCCGAGATCATGACTTCGACGTCATTTGCCGCAAGCACTTCCATCGCGCTCGCAAATGCAGGTTCTGACAAAGCGTGGGTGTCGATCCCGAGGAACAGCAGCCCATCAATCTTCTGGAGTTTGCGGTAATCGCAGATCGCCTGAGTGATTGCCAGGATGTGCCACTCATTGAACGCCACGTCAAACGCAGATCCTCGATGGCCGGACGTACCGAAGGCAACCCGCTGTTTCGGATCGCTTGGATCGGGCCGCAACTCGTAATAGTCTGTGACGAGCTTCGGAACGTTGACGAGAATGGATGGGTCAGCCGGCTTGCCGGCTGCAGGATTAATTGTCACGCGGCACCTCGCCGTTATCCGTCAAGAGAATTGCACTTGATCGAGCCTCGAGCCGAAAACCTGCTTGCCCCTGCGCGAGAGGCTCTTTCCCGGGGTCGAAGAGATCTTCGGGGGCGGTTCGGGAAGTGTCGGCCACCAATCGCCAGATTTTCCCAGCGGGCAACGCAGGAACGTAAAAATCAACTGATCGAGTATCGACATTAAACAGGAGGAACAGGTCGGGCTCTGCCTCTCCCAGAATCAGGCACGCAATGGATTTTTGCCACGGGTCCGCCCAGGGGGGAGTGGCTCCATTTGGCGCGAACCACTTTATCTCCTCATCCGTGTAGAACTTTTCTCTTCGTAAAACAGGATGGGCCCGTCGAAAGGCGATCATTCCTCGAGTGAAGCGCTGGATTTCCCTATGCTTTTCGAGCAGGCTCCAGTCAAACCAGCTCACCTCGTTATCCTGGCAATAGGCATTGTTATTGCCGCGCTGGGTTCGGCGAAACTCATCGCCCCCAAGCAGCATGGGGACTCCTCGAGAGATAAACAGGGTCAACAGGAAATTCTTGATCATGCGATTGCGCATGCCCTCGACAGCGGGGTCCTGGCTCGGCCCTTCCACGCCGCAGTTGTCGCTGTAGTTGGCATTGGTTCCATCACGGTTGAGCTCGGCATTTTCGAAATTGTCCTTTTGCTTGTAGCTGACCAGGTCGTTCAGCGTGAAGCCGTCATGACACGTGACGAAGTTAAGGCTGCTTTCCGGTCCCTTCCCCGAGCTTTGATATAAATCTGAGCTTCCGCAGATTCGGCTTGCGAACGATCCAATCATGCCCGGGTCGCCAATCCAGAAGCGGCGCACATCGTCACGGAATCGGCCGTTCCATTCCGTCCAACGCTTGGTTGAAAAATCTCCAACTTGATAGGCACCACCCGCGTCCCAGGCTTCCGCGATAATTTTTACGTCACGCAGGATGGGATCCTCGGCAATGCCTTCGAGAAGCGGAGCGACGCGCAGAATGTTTCCATGCTCATCCCGGCCCAGGACGGAAGCGAGATCAAAGCGAAATCCGTCAACGTGCATGTTCATGACCCAGTAACGGAGCACACTGGTGACGAGCTCTCTGACCACGGGATGGTTGGCATTCAGCGTATTGCCCACGCCCGTGAAATCCTTGTAAAATCGGGGTTCGTTTTCCTGCAACATATAGTAGATCGAGTTCTCAGTGCCACGCAGGCAGATCGTGGGTCCCAGTTCATCGTTTTCAGCTGTGTGGTTCAATACGATGTCCAGGATCACTTCGATCCCGGCGCGGTGAAAGGCTTTGACCATCTCTCGGAATTCCACGGTCTGCATCCACTGCGATCCTTCAAAGCTGTAAGACTGCTTGGGAGCAAAGAAGGCGACCGGATTGTAACCCCAGTAGTTCTTAAGTTTCTCCCCTGTAATTGGATTGAGCAGCTGCGACTCATTTTCGTTAAACTCAAGAACCGGCATCAGCTCAATGGCGGTTACTCCCAGGTCCTGAAGGTACGGGATCTTTTCGGTCAACCCGGCGAAGGTGCCGGGATGCACCGCCCCCGAACTTGGATGAATCGTGAAACCGCGGACGTGCGTCTCGTAAATGACCGTATCAGAGGCGGAATGCTTTGGAGGTGAGTCCATTTCCCAATTGAAGGAGTCCAGAGTAAAGATGCATTTCGGCGAGGTGCCCGCATTATCTACAGTTGAAATGCTCAAGTCAGTGAGTCTGCTGGAGGAATCGTATCCGCGGGCGGCTGAAAAATCCCAATCCTTGACCCCGGCAATTGCCCTCGCATACGGATCCAGAAGCAGTTTATGTGGATTGAAGCGATGGCCTTCTTCCGGTTGATACGGTCCTTCGATGCGATAGCCGTAGAGTTGCCCCACGGGAATGCCTCGCACCCAAATATGCCAGACATCACCGGTGCGATGACGGGTTGGATCCAAATCGATGATCCTCGCCGGAGAAGAATCGTCAGGATGCTGGTAGAGCTCCAGGCGAACACCGGTCGCGTGACGGCTGAACAAAACGAAATTAACTCCGTCTCCTCGCTGATGCGTACCCCCAATCGGAAGTGGGCTTCCCGCCTGAATTTCACTTTCCTCAGGTGAGGCTAGGAGATCATTCGCCGGATTCTGCCCTGTCGCCGATTCAGTCATTGACATAGTTTTACATGCTCACGTCTCAGCTCCAGGAGGTTTCGTTCCGCGGATCGCCGCCTGGTCGTCACGCAGCAAAATCGATTCACGAAGCTACGATACTCGTCACCTCGCAGACCAGCGTGTGAATATTCAGCGACGGAAACTGTAATTAGGCCCCCCTTGCGCCGAAGCGTGGAGGCCAACGAACTTCGAAAACCCTTCCTCACTTCAGCAGCACATACTGGCCGCCGTCCGTGGAGGCGATCACCAGATTCATCAGGATGAGCATCAGCTCGTAGTGCCAGCCGTAGGTCTTCCCACCCCAGAATCCGGTGTGCCAAGAGAAGATTTTCTTTGAGATCGCTCCCATCATGAGGCCGATCAATCCAAATGCAGCCAGTTGCGTGAGTACGCCAAACGCGACTCCCAGGCTGCCCGCGACCTCGGCGATCCCGAGAAAAATCGTGAAGCCCTTCGACATCTCGATGCTCTTCGAGCGCGCCTCCGGATCCTTCAGATGGTTATAGCCGCTGGTGATGAAAACGAGACTTACCATCAGTCGAAGCAGCAGTAGGCTGAGGTCGGTAATCGGACGAGCTGCGGAAACATCGCGAGCACCTCCTGAGATTTAAGGCAGTTTCGGAATTTACATAGACTTCTTGAGAGCATTGAAGGGTGGTATTTTCTTGATGAAAATGCCACTTTGCTGCTCCCTTCGATCTACACCCAATTCCGAAACTGCTATAGTTGCCCCTCACGCCCGACGGTTGCGCTATTTCTTCTCTGCAACCGGGGGCGTTTTCGTATTGGACTGTTTGTTCCACCCGTGGAAACGCGAGAGGTCACCCGCATTCCAGGCTTCACGGAGTCCAGGGGTGCTCAGATCCCAGTCAGGGCGGACTTCGCTCGTCGCGATACGCAGATCGCGCCAAAGATCGGCGATCGACGGACGCCCCCAGAACCAGTAGCCGTTATAGATGCTGTAAATCACGAGGCCCGGCTTGAGCACGAGCGTATACGGGATCATCGGGTTGTGCTCGGGGTCGGTGTACTCCTGAATGTCGAGATCCTTCTGAATCGTCCGGCCCGGGTCCGAAAGAAAGGTCCACTGAGCTCCAACGGACGCACGGAATTCCTGAAGAGTGTGGTGATCGTCGGTAGCGATCGTGGCGATCTGAGTGTAAGCCACTGCGATCTTCGGATAGAACGCCGCGATTTCCAAATGCTGCTGGTGCTCCTTTGGGCAATAGTGGCCGCGCGCAAGCGTGAGGATCAGCGGATCGTCGCCCTGCAGTTCGCTGAGCTTGCGCATAGTTCCCGTGTGATCGGGCAGTTCGTAGTCGGGGAAAATGCCCCCGGGCACAATATCAGAACGCATGATTTGACTCCTCCCATTTCTCTCAAAGATCCAGCGTGACGCCCGCGTTTGGCTGGGTACAGCATACGAGCAAGTTCCCTGCAGCCGGTCTCTCCAGCGGCTCGGGAAGCCCCTCGACGGTGAAGGTTTCTCCGAACTGGCCGTAAGTAAAATCGTTGCGTGCCAGAAAGCGCTCCCAGTAGCGATAAGAATCCATCTGGTAGACGAATACGGCGCGCTGCTCCCCTCCGTGGCCCGCCAGATCGGCTTGCGCATCGCCTTCAATATCGAGTCTGCGCACCGTTCGGCGTCCATCAACCGGAGATTTCCAGACCGACGTTCGGACCGTTTTGCCGTTCCATGTCACGTCGCGTAAAAGGCCGACATTTACTGAAAGCAATTTCGACATTCATTGCCTCGCCGAAGTCCAGCGTCTGGCTTGAATCTTTCTATTTCTTACCAGCGGCGAGCGGGAGCAGCGCCATCCACGTGGAGAATCTCTCCATTCACATGACTAGCCTGTACCAGGTAAAGAACGGCATCGACAATTTCCTTCACCGTCGCCTCTTTCATCATCGGCTGCAACGTCGAGTCCTTGGGATCGTTCCGGTGCATCTGTGTATCTCGCCACGGCATTAAAGCGGATGCCATCTTTTGCATACTCGATTGCAAGATTCTGCGTTGCTGAATTCAAGCCACCCTTTGTAATCATCGAAATCGAGCCATTTTCGCCCGCGATTGGTCGATCGGCAAGCGCCGCAGTGATGCTCACGACGCATCCCGATTTCTGTTTCAGCATCTCTTTCACAGTGCCCTGAGTGATGTAGAAGAAACCGAGCAGATTTGTGGACACAAGGGCGTCGAAGTCCTCCGTAGTGAAGTCAGTGAAAGGCTTGGTTTGGAAGATGCCGGCGTTATTCACCAATACATCGACGGTTCCGAAGTTGTCGATCGCTGCCTCGACCGCTTGGGCAGCCGTTTGCTTGCCGATATCGCCATCGACGAAAATCAGGCCGGTTGATTCAGCCGACTCTTGATTGGCGTGACGAGATGTTGCCACGACGTTATAACCTTCTTTCAGGAACCGTTCGACTAAACCCGTGCCAATACCCCCTGATGCTCCGGTGATAATTGCCGTTTGTTTATCCGGCATACATAACCTTTCGTTTCTCTTGGTGTCGATTTCGGCCAGCCCTAGAACTTTGCCGGGGCGGCAATCATGCCAATGATTTTGCCGCCCGTACTCGAGTCAACGTAGGGATACACCGAGTTGAAAAACAGGTCGCCTACCTGAATCGCTGGCCTTTTCAAATTGAACCTAGATGTCCGCCTCCGTATGCGCGGTAGCAACATTGCAGCGTCAAGATCTCCCGATTTGGCTTGCAAGAAACTCGATTGCGTCGCCTTCAGTCCTATCTGCACCAGTTTGCAGAGTCAAGGTGCATAACGAGTAAAAACAAGGTCGGTCGCTTTGGCCTTCTCGTGGCAGGGAAAGCAGCTTTTCATTGATGCCGCGTCGGCAGTTTTGCCGTCTACGAAAGTAGCGAACCCCCAGCCGCCGGTTGCGGCGTACTTTTTTGAGTCCTTGACCATGAATTGAATGTTCGTGGGGGGGCCGGGAACGAAAGATTGAGCCTGGCCAAAGACTGCGTTGTTTTCCGCCGAGGGGACGTTACGATAATGCAGAGCAGCAATGATCGTGCCCCCCGGGAATGGAAGCTTGCCTTCACGATAGGCCTTGATCGCTACATCGTTGCCCAGGACGGCGCCTAGACTGTTGAGGTTGCCAGCTTCATGGGCCGAGGAAATCCACCTCCAGTCGCGGTACCCATGCGGGATTTCGGTAACGAAGGGTGCAGCGGGTTGCCCATCCGCGTGACCTGCGGCAGGCGCATTAAGGGTAAGGAGTCCAGTCATTGTTGCGACCGCGACCAAGAAGAAGGTTAAGCGTCTCATAGTAGTTTCTCCCTTCAATAGGCTTCGGTAAACTCAAAATCGGCAGACCTAAAGCCGGCGTCGCCGCAGCGTTCATGATTGCTCCGATCAGCCCAACCCTGACGACGCCAGAATCACGATCATGAATCGATTGGACGACCGTATCGATCAATGCCGACGCATTGACCAGACACGGCAGCCCGGAAGGCCACAAGTGGACCTCCGCAGCCGTTGAAATCCGCATCCTATCCGGGGCCGAGCGTTAACCGTACGTAAGGTCGGTGCTCTGTCCGACCTCGATAATATAACCGTCAGGATCGCGGATGTAGCAGCGAATCTCGCCGTACTTGGGAATCGGCTCCGTGATGAACTCGGCCCCTCGACTCTTCCAGAGTTCATAGCACGCTTGAATATCCGCAACGCGGAAATTCATAAAGCTGTTGAGATGATTCGGGTCGGGGACGCTGAGCGTTACCGTCGGCTTGTCCGGTGTGGGGCCGCCCCCAACGTTCAGAATCATCCAGATATTCGCAAGCTGAAGTACCAGGCGCATTGCCGTCACCCAGGCTCAGAATGCGAGCGCCGAAGACCTTTTCGTAGAAGCGAGCCGATCGCTCGATGTCGGCTACGGTGAGAAATTGCGCGATGCTGATCCCCTCTCGGGGGGGCATCTCATAACTCTTCTGTTCGACTTGTACGCTCATTGACGACTCCTATTTCGACAAACAGTGTTACTTATTCCGATTCTTTCGTATTTATGCTGCCGATTAGGCCTGACGAGCAAAGGCAAAACAATTGGACCAAGGTATCGGGCGATACTTTGGTATCGTCTGCAACTAGCTGTCCGATCAGGCCGTTATCCGTCAACCTGCCGGCAGGAGGAACCGTGGAACCTAGCCGGCCATCGTACAAACTTTAAGTTCATGTGATTTCCGGCGCCTTTCAACCAGAGACGACCCATTCGCATCAGCGGTTGATGGAGCTTATCACTGCGGGAATCCGAACATCAACCACGACTGATTGGCTACCCAATGCGGGTATAGCTCCGTCATCTGATCGAACAGCTCCTGGTCGGACGTCGCGGTTTTCTGCAGCCGATCGAAGTCCTCAAGGTAACGCTTAGTTTCCTGGATCGTCGAGGGAGAGTCGGGCGCGCCAGGCTTCTTGTGGCCGGCGACGACCATAGCCGGGTTTAGCGCTGCTAACCGGTCCAGCGCCGCGATCCAATTCTTTCGGCTCTCCGGCGTGGTGTCGCCGACATACATGCGGCATTGGTTGTACACAAAGTCGCCGGCGACGATCAGGCCGATCGATGGAACGTATAGAGACGTCGAATCGGGACTATCGGTGCGGCCCTGCTCGAGGATGCGCAATTCCTGACCCTCAAGAGTGAACGTGTCGTGCTCATAGGGCTCAGGTTGAACCAATTTAGTAGGCACTTGCCCAGGAAACATCCGGCGAGCCAACCGCTCCACTGTAGGAGTGAAAGACATCTGCATGGCGTTGACCGCCTTGGACGTTGCTATTGCCCGAGCGCCCGGGAAACGGTCGAGCAGAATGCTCAGACCGTAGAAGTGGTCGAAATGGGCGTGCGTTATATAGATGGTCTCCAGGTTGCGGTTGTGCAGAGCGACCCAATCCGCGAGAGCCTCGGCTTCAGCCACTGTCCCCATTGCGTCTACCAGCACGGCGTCGTACTCGCCGAAGATTAAAGTCGACGTGATCGGGTCAAAGCCGAGCGCTTCGCCGAAGGGCTTTGGCCGTTCGCCAACCATAGCTTTTCCCGGGGCGGTAAAAACGTTCACATTAAGCGTGTTCGACGCGACAGGCGCGGTCACGCGCGTGGTCTCTTTCAGTCCACTTGCGCCGTCCATTGGTACTCCTTTCGATCTCAGAGCGGGTGACTGTTCAATACAAGATTGGCGGAAGCGCGACGACGAATCTATTGGACGAACGTATCGACCAATACCTAAGTATGGATTGGACAAACGTGCGTCGAGTGGAGCGTGCTTAGTTCCCCCGCCCGATACCAAGGTATCGCCAATACCATCGTCCAATTGATTGCCCGGGGCGCGTCGGATGTAATCGGTCCACGCAGCGGATCCGGCCGGAAGAGCGAGAGCATAATAAAACGCGCTTGGCCGTCCCGCTCGCCCGTCAGGAGGAAGGCGATGAGTATTATTGATAAGGCACTTGAAGCAAACCGCAACTATAGATTGCCAAAGATGTCCCCGTGCGCGGCTTCATTTTTGACGTCGACACTGGCAGACTTCGCGAAGTCACGGTACTCGAAGACGAGCGCGCCGCGTGATGAGCGCTTTTGCCCCCGCACAAACCACGTTTCGAGGCGTCTGGTACGGTGTGTAAGCTTCATGGGGAGGGAACTATGGATCACAATGAGGCAGTCCGGAAATTTGAACATCTGATGATCAAGGAGGCTGACCACGCGCACGAGGTGGCAACCGAGCTTGAGGCTTTGATTCCGCTACTGCCAGTTGAGAAATCGCGGCAGCTCGCACAGCTGCAAGTAAAAGCAAGTCACAAACTAGCCAGGGACTTTCGCGAACTAGCAGAGAAAGTCAAAGAAACCTAGGGCTGCGGCGCTCGCTGCCGATTTATGTCGCCACAGCTGAGACGAAGGGGAATGCTTGCCCGTTCCGCTTAGGCAAGAGCCGGCGAACTGCCTCGAGACCAAGGAAAGGAAACCAAAGACATGCCGGAAGCGACTTGGAAACCTCATGAGAAGCATGGACCACTGACGACGCAGAGCGACTTGCCCGACAGCGTCTACGCGTTTCCCAAGCAGCGAAAAGAACCACTGACCGACGCGGACCATGTGCGTAACGCGGTCGCGCGCTTCGATCAAGTCATCGATGTCTCCGATGCCGACCGTGCCTTGGCTTTCGCGAATATCGAGAAAGCCGCAAATTATTACGGCGTTAACCTCGCGGAAACGTCATGGCACGATCTGGGCATTCATCCTCAGAAGAACAGAAAAGAGGCTGCCGCCAAAGGCGCTGTGACGCGCGAACGGCGAGCGCAGAGCTAAGACTCGACTGGTCAGGGAGCCGGCCGGCAGAAAAAGTAATCGCGAAAGTGAATTGAATCTCAACCGATCAATACCAAAGTTGGAGAGGAGACAGATTCCGAATTTGTGGGAGTCGATGGCATCGGTGACGAATTCTACTTCGTTCATCTAAGCTTGCTATTGACTGTTTGCGCCCCGCACAAGGAGATGAAACATGAAAGCAATTGTTGTGCACGAATATGGCGGTCCTGAAGTACTCAAGTTCGAGGAGTTCCCTGACCCAGTCCCCGGCCGGGGCGACGTGCTGGTGCGGGTCGCCGCAGCGAGCGTGAATCCGATCGACTACAAGCGGCGTGCTGGATTAACGAAGGATTTTTATCCCTTGCAGTTTCCAGGCCTCATAGGGGTCGATATCTCGGGGACCGTGGAGAAGGTTGGACCCGGAGTTGAAGCCTTTACGGGCGGCGACAGGGTGTTCGCAATGGCGGACAACACGTACGCCGAACTCTGCGTGGTAAAAGCGGACGTTCTGGCGGATATTCCCGAGGGTCTTGATTTGATCGAAGCGGCGGCGCTGCCGCTGGCGACAATCACTGGCAACCAGCTCCTTTCCGCTACGGGCATCAAAGCGGGCCAGACAGTTCTGGTCGTGGGCGCCGCAGGAATGGTCGGGCGTTCGGCGGTATTCACTGCGAAGGATCGCGGGGCGACTGTGATCGCCGGCGTTTTAAAGAGGCAGATGGATGAAGCGAAGACCATCGGCGCAGATCAGCTGTTAGCAACCGACGACGACACCGCGATTGCGAATCTTACGCCGCTCGATGCGGTTGCGGATACGGTCAGTGGAAAAACTGCCGGGAAGCTGATCGCCAAGGTCAGGCCCGGAGGAGTGTTTGCTTCGGTTGCCGGAGCGCCGCAGAACGCTGCGCAGTACCCGTCTGTAAGAGTGGTGCCCGTCTTCTCGAAATTCGACAGGGAAACGCTCGAGTTCATGGCTGAAGCGGTGCGAGATGGCAAGTTGGTCATCCCGATCAGCGAGAAAATGCCCCTGAGTGAAGCGGCCAAGGCCCATGCACTAGCAGAAAAGGGCGGTATTGGGAAGATCTTGCTGATACCTTGAACTCATTGCTGGACGTGCATCCCCTAAAGGAAAGATCAAAATGACGAAACGTCAGCGTGGAATTGATCCCGCTTCAAAACCAAGTGGCAACGGATGTGTGGAGTGTCTGGCGTCGGCGAAAGGCTGGTGGTTTCATCTCCGCCGGTGTGCGGAGTGTGGGCACATCGGCTGCTGTGACAGTTCTCCAAGTCAGCATGCGTCAAAGCATGCGGCGGCGACAGGGCATCCGATCATCGCCAGCTTTGAGCCGGGCGAGGACTGGTTCTACGACTACGAGAAGCAGGCGATGATCCAAGGTGTGGAATTGCTTCCGCCGCATGCGCATCCCCAGAGTCAGCCCACGCCTGGACCCGCGGGAAGGGTACCGGCCAACTGGGAATCGCTGCTGCACTAACTGGCGTCGATCGATTTTGTTTGAATGGGAGCGGGGCTTGGGACACCGTATTTGCACCGTATCGAAAGGAGCCATCCATGAACGCGGTACAAGTCGAACAGAAGAGCTATGAGATGCCCCCGCGCGAGGGCCTCAGCGTCGCACATTTTCTCACCGTCGCCGACATCGGCCGGTCGGCTCACTACTACGAAAAGGTCTTCGGCGCTCGTATTTTGAGCATGGGTGATGGCAACGCGCCTGCGTACCTTCAGCTTGCGAATGTCTGGATGATTCTGAACGTTGGAGGCGGGCCGACCCCCGACAAGCCGACGGTAACGCTCAGCGTCCCCGACCCGAATCACATCAACAGCTTTATGAATTTCCGAGTTGCGGATATCCAAGCGTGCTACGAATTGTGGACAAGTCGAGGAGCCGAGTTCATCACGGAGCCAATACCCAAGTACGGCGAGATACGCTGCTATATCCGCGATCCTGACGGTTACATTATCGAGGTCGGACAGAGCACCGATCTTACGTACGGTTAACGCTCGGGACCGTTTGTCTTGAGGCCTTCCGGGCTGCAGGACTTCGATCAGGTACAGAAAACCGCGACATCCGACCAGGAGCTGTTCGATCAGATGACGGAGCTGTACCCGCATCGGGTAGCGGCGCCGGAAATTGCGATCCCGACGGCTACATCATCGAGGTGGGCCAATATACTCAACTCGCCATCGACTGGTTCAACAGCCACAGCTAACTGATCTATTGCTCGTCGACGCTATATTTCCGCCAGCGCGCGGTGCACAAGATGGATCGAGATCGCACCTTCGCCAACGGCTGACGCAACTCGCTTCACGTTTCCGGACCGGATGTCGCCAACTGCATAAACTGCTGGCAAGCTCGTCTCAAGCATCTGCGGCGGCCGGCCCAAAGGCCACTTTCGTGGCGCGCTCGCCAGAATCGGATCCAGATCCCGTCCCGTGAGAATAAAGCCCTGTTGATCCATCGCCACACAGCCACGCAACCAGTCGCTGTGTGGTGACGCACCCGCCATCACGAAAACGTGCCGGATCTCGCGCGTTAATCTCTCCCCCGACGAGCGGTTGAGCCAGATTACGCGTTCCAGGTTCGAATCGCCCTCCAATGACTGAAGCTCCGCTTCAAGATGCAACTCGATCACTGGATGCTGCATAATCCTCTGGGTCAGATAGCGCGACATCGTATCCGAAAGGGTCTTTCCGCGAACCAGCATATAGACCTTGTGGGCAGTCTCCGCCAGGAAAACAGCTGCCTGACCTGCCGAATTACCGCCGCCAATGACGATGACCTCATCACCCCCGCAGAGTTGCGCTTCCATGAAGGTGGCCGCGTAATAAACTCCATTCCCTTCGAACTGCTTCAAGTTGGCGATGTTCGGCTTATTGTATTGCGCTCCAGCGGCGATGACGATGCTGCGGGCCTGCAGGATGCTCCCATTCTCCAGCAAGAGCCGATAGGGCCTCTGATCGCACTGGAATTGGACTACCCGTTGTCCCACCAACATCTGAGCGCCAAATTTTTCCGCCTGGAAAACCGCGCGGCCCGTGAGCTCCAGGCCGGAGATGCCGGTGGGAAAACCAATGTAGTTTTCGATCTTCGAGCTCGAGCCCGCCTGTCCGCCGGGGAAGTCGGCCTCGATTACAACCGCGTCCAGGCCTTCAGAAGCGGCGTAAACCGCCGCCGCCAGCCCGGCCGGCCCAGCGCCTACGATGACAACATCGCGAATGCGCGACTCATCGACTTTGTCCGAGAATCCCAGGCATTCGGCCAACCGCTGCGTGGTCGGATTGCGCAGCACGTTCTTTCCGCTGCAAATCACAACGGGTATCTCGTCGATCTTCAGGCTAAAACGATCGAGCAACTCCTGAGCGGTCGCGTCACTGTCAAGATCGATATAAGTGTACGGATGTCCGTTGCGGGTGAGAAACTCTCGCAACCGCAGCGTGTTGGCTGAGTAACCCGATCCCAGGATGGTGAGATTACTCGCGCCTTCCCTAATCAGCGCAAGGCGTCGCTGGATGAAGGCGCGCATGAAGACATCGCTGAGTTCGGAGTCTCTCGCGATGAGCGAGTGCAAGGCATCTGCGCTAAGTTCAAGAAAATCCCCTGGCTCGGCAACACGCCCGCGCGATAGAGAGCGGCCTCCGGAAATCAGGACCATTTCTCCTGAGAAGCCTCCCACGCCATACGTCACAAAGACGTCCTCGCCGGAGAGCCTCGTCATAAGAATCTCGAGTTTTCCTGAGAGCACAACAAAGCAGGGCATTCCCGTCTGACCCGGCTCGAACAGGATCTCTCCGGCCCGAACCGTTCTCGCAGTGCCGTACGGCCGGATGCGATCGATCTGGGCGGGGGTCAGGACAGGAAATGCCTCGCTCTGCCGGTTGGGTGTATTGATCGATGGCTGCATTGACTCGGTCATTGGTAAATGTCTTCCCGCGAATTGATGGCTCCGCTCCGCATTTGCACCATGATCATCTCATGCGAACCGATCGCAGCGTCTTCGTGCTTGAGCAACATGCTTTTCTCTATCCAGTTGTCCTCAAAATCGATCGAAGTGAAGGAAAACTTCCTCTCGCGTACTCGATACGAAGGTATCGCCGATACCATTGTCTAATTGTTTTACTCTCCTCACGTCTGGCCTAATCGCAATTGTTTGAGATGTACCTCGATCGGGTACAAGAAAAGCTTGTAAAGGAGAACACACCATGTCTCAACCTGTGCCGAACTCTGGGGCGCCATTGCAGCAAGAACAGAAGATGGAAACACGTGCGACCGCGAAGCGTATGACCCGGTTTAACATCATCGCGACAGCCGTGGCAGCGCTCGCCATCTTCGTCGCCGCGGCCCTTTACGCGCAGGACAAATACTTGCTCAAATCGCCGAGCGGCATCGCGTTCTCCGACTTCAGGGGATACGAGGACTGGGCTGTTGTCTCTTCCGCCCGGACCGACGAAGTCCTGAAGGTAATCGTCGCCAATCCGAAGATGATCACGGCCTACAAGACCGGCGTTCCCGGCAACGGCCAGCCTTTCCCGGAGGGCTCCATGATCGTGAAGCTACAGTGGAAGCCGAAGAAGAGCACGGAGGCCCCTTTCGTCGTTGATGTGCCGGACGTCTTTAAGCAGGCTTTCGTCATGGAAAAGGACAGCAGGAGATTTCCGAAAACCGGCGGATGGGGATACGCGGTGTTCAACTACGATGCCGCATCGGACAAATTCACGGCCGATCCCACAAGCCTCTCAGATTGCGGAAACGCGTGCCATACGGCCGTCAAGGCGAAGGACTACATCTTCCACCCCTACCAGAAGCGTTGAACCGCGCCTGGCGCGCATTCAAGTGCCCCGCGCAGAGAATCTGCTGCGCGAGCCTTTAGTTTCGGCGTCGACACCGGTCTCCTTCGGGAGGTGCGAGGATTTCTGCATGAAGGGGTCCCGGCAGACGGGATCAAGGTATCCGATTGCAGACCGCATCTCATCTCGCGCATGAAGTTAAGCGGCTGTCACGGGCCAGCTTGCCAATAAATACGGTCGACCTGGCCAGATATCTCATTGGGAAAACCATTGTGCGCAAGGCCGGGCGAATCAGGATGAGCGGTCGTATTGTCGAGACAGAGGCTTACCCGCCGGGCGATTCGAGTGGTCATGCCTATCGTGGACGAACGGCCAGAAACCAATCGCTATTCCTGGGCACCGGATTCGCTTATGTGTACTTCATCTATGGGACCTCGTACATGCTCAACGTTTCGGCAGAAGAACCGGGAGTTGGCGCGGGAGTGCTGATGCGCGCCATTGAGCCTCTTGAGGGAATCAACCGAATGAAACGGCTCCGTAAAACGGACAAACTCACAGACTTGGCGAGAGGTCCGGGGCGGCTTGCGGCTGCATTCGAAATTGACCAGCGGCTGGACGGAGTCGACTTGTGTGCCGATGGCCCGCTTTGGCTTGGGACTGCGGTTCGAGAGACTGCGTCCATTGGCACTACTGTGCGCATCGGCATCACGCGTGAGGTTGGCCAGCTGCGGCGTTTCTTCGAGTCGGGCAACCCATTCGTCAGCGGCCCCCGTCAACGGGAGAAGAAGTCGTCAGGCTTGCCTTGACTCGATTCGGTTTCGTATTACCGAGCCCACGGGTGAGCAAATACAGCGGCTCTGAGGCCCTGCGACGGCGGTTAATCAAGTAGTAACCTTGCGAATTACGGTCAACCGCAAGCAATCACTCTTATGAAGCGTCCATACGGAACTTTCCGACGATTTCGTCGGTTGGTATCCTGCGGAATACCGCGCAACTCCGATTGCCATTTGGTAATGCGATCACAAACGGGGTTCCGTCCGCGCTGGCGGAGCGCGAAAGATGGGCGGAACGAATTTGCGGCGAGGGCGCGGCATCGCTGCCAGGCAGTGGGAAGCCAACAATCTGCTGCAAAGCAAGAGAATTGTGCGCTGACATTGATCTGCCGCTACAATTCGTAACGGCGCATAGACTTGGAAACCGAGGGTATGAGAATGGCTGAGAAAACGATAGTTGAAAAGGCTGGGGAGACGATTGGGGTAGGAATCGGGATGGCCTCAGATGTGGCAGGCGCCATCAAATCGGCGGTAGTCACGGTGACAGAGGTTCTGAAGAAGGCACCTGCCAAAAAGGCAGTGAAGACGGCGGCGAAGAAAGACGTGACGAAGAAGGTTGCCAAGAAGGCACCTGCGAAGAAGGTTGCTGAGAAAGCTGCAGCCAAGAAGACTCCGGCTAGGAAAGCTGCCAAGAAATCCGTAAAGAAGCCTACAAAGAATGCTGGCCGAATTCGACGGTGATGGAAGTAGGGCGCGCCGTCAGTAACGAAACGTGACCTGTGAACCACTCCGGCGCCGCACCTTGCATGACTCATCGAGCATCGATATCAGCTCATGCTCGGAACAGGCGTTTGAATCTTCTCCTTGAGGCGCGGGTCGTATGCGATGGTCCTGGTGAAGGTCATGCGGATTCCATGTTTCGGTCGCAGGATGACCATCGGCCGCGCCTCAATCGTCTGGCCTGGAATCAGCTGAAAATCGTATTTTCTGAGCAGATCGCTCAGAATCATGAGGATCTGCAGCATTGCGTAATTCCCGCCGATGCAGCCACGCGGTCCACCCCCGAAAGGTAGATAGGTGAAGGGCGGGTGCAGCTTCTCGTTCGCTTTGGTGAAGCGCTCCGGGTCAAAGGTTTCGGGGCTCTCCCAGTAGCGTCGCGCATGGTGCGCGCCATACACGTACACAATGACCGTCGATCCCCGGGGTATGGAGATATCCCCCACGCGGTCGTCGGCGACCGCGTAGCGATCCACCATCCAAAACGGCGGGTAGAGGCGGAGCGCCTCCTGAATCACCTGGGTGGCAAACTCGAACCTGGGAACATCGCTGTAACTCACACGCGCGTCACCCAGCACGGAATCAAGCTCCCCCCGAACCCGTTCGAGACACTTCGGTTGCGTACTGAGAAGATAGAGAAGCCACGAGAGAGCATTCGACGAAGTCTCATGACCGGCAACCAGCAGTTGCATGCTCTCGCTCAGGACCAGTTCATCGCTCATGCCTTCTCCGTCGCTGTAACGGGCATCCATCAGGGTCTGAAGCAGATCGTGGCCCGGCGCCTGCTGGCGGCGTGTCTTGATGTACGCCATCAGAATACTGTCCGCGCGCGCCCGCATCCCTTCGTGTCTGCGCAGTTCGCCCGAGACTTCAAACCAGGGATTCAGGTAGGGCTGAAGCGTTTGCCGAACGATAAATTCCTGGACGGTGCAGATGGTGTGGCTGATGATCTCGATATCTTCGTTCTTCAGCTGGGCGCCAAACAGCGACCGGGCCACCATGGCGAAGGTCATCTTCATCAGGTGCGTGTAAATATCGACGGGACCCGCCTGAATTGCACGATCGAAGTCGCGCAGCGACCCGTCGAGGGAGTCCTGCATGATCGAGGAGAGATCCTCAAGTTGTTTTCGATCGAAACCCTTCTGGATCAGGCGCCGCTGGGTGCGCCACGCTTCCCCATGGGTGGTGAGCAGGCCTTTGCCCAGGAAATGTCCCATCCGCTTCACTTGAATGTCGGATTTTTGGTAATTCTCCGCGTTGGTCTTCAACACGTGCTGGATGACCGCGGGATCGATGGTGACGATCGCCTCTTTAAGACCACCCAGATAGAACCGGAAGGTATCCCCGAAGCGTTCGGTGTACCTGGACAACACCTGCGCGGCATTGGCGGCCATCGCGCGCGAGTCTGCAAAGGAGCGCCACCGGGAAACAGCAGGGATAGTCGCGGGCAACGTCACACCTCGCTGTCTGGACACACATCCAGGGGCTTGCGAGGAGCGGTTCGGAATCTCATGGGGTTTGCCTGAAGCAGTTGGATAGCCCTCGGTAAAGGATTAGACGCTCAAATCAGTCCGCGCTTCCCAGTTGCTTCAAAAGTACCAGATGATGCCAGATGGCACGCGTCATCGTGGGGTGTTGCCGATAGGGGACGCCAAACTCTCTGGCGGTCTCCTCCACAATCCGGGTGAGCGGAGCGTAGTGGGTGTGGCACACGAAAGGGCACAGATGATGGGCGATGTGATGATTGAGTCCGCCCGTGAGCCAACCGACGATCGGGTTGCCCGTCGCATAATCGGCCGTTGTCGCGAAGATGTGATAGACGCCGTTGTCGAACTCGCCGCGGCTCGTGGGAAAGTACGTGGTGTCGATCGTGTGCGTGGTCTGGAATACCAGCGATACCGTCAAACCGATGACCAAATGGACTAGGACGAATGCCCCAGCAACTAGTAGAGGCGATCTCCCCAGCAGCGCCACCGGCAAAATGAGCATGTAGGTGAGGTAGAACACCTTTCCCGCGAAGAGGATGGCGTATTCTCCCACAGGATGTTTGGTGCGCTTCAAATAGTCGTGTTTTGGGAAGAGAAAGGACTCAAAGTCCCTGACGAAAACGTAATCCAGAGAAAACATTGCGTAAAAGAACAGCGCATAGATGTGCTGGAACCGGTGCCACCGCGCACGGGGTTCGTGCGGCGTAAACCGGAAAATGCCGCGTCCGGTAAGCGCGTCGTCTTCACCCTGGAGATTGATGCAGGAGTGGTGGCCACGATGATGGAGGATTCGCCACATATAGGAGTTGATCCCGCAAACATCGAAGACGTAGTTCAGAGTCTTGTTCACGGACGGCACAGAAGAGATGGCGTTGTGGTTGCTGTCGTGGGCGATATTCAGCAGAAGGAAAGTCTGGGCGAGGCCGCCCAAAAGGTAGAGGGCAATAAACTTCCATGATTCCGGCTTGAACGCGTAGAGAGCGATCCAGCTGCCGGCCAGTACGGTCAGACCTGCGGCGATCTTGGCCCACATGCTGCGGTCGGCTTTGGGAGAAAGGTTTTGTTCGGCGAAGAACCTGTCGAGGCGGCGACGTAAGACTTTCGGGAAGGACGGCCTACCTGCCGAGTCGCCGTCGGAATGCCGCGCCACGGACTCAAATGGCACAAGATCATCGATGTCTGGCTTTACGGCGATCGCCGCTTCGATTTTAGACGTCAACGACGCCTCCCCAAACATATCTAGGCAATCCGGCATATTCCGGTCGATTGCATCGGGTTCCGCGGGCAGCAGCGGATCTGTTGTCCACCGCCGACCACGACAAAAGCTGATAGTAGCGCGAAGATTTATGGGGAATCAACGAAATTCGGATCAAGCCTGCCGGGCATGGGGAACCTCGTCCGATATCAGCACCAGTCGCATTGCTTGCTGGCTCTGCTACCATAAACCGATAAGCGATACATCGTCACCGAATGCATGATGCCTTTGTTCGGAATTCGGCCTGCGCGAGAAAGATGCACTCTGAGACTTAATCGTATCGCAACACAACCAGAACAAAGGCGAGCAGCAAGACCTTTCGCGTTTCCTGCCTGCTGAATTTTTGCTAATCGACCCTGGAGGGTATCGCTAATCGATGATGGCATCGATCGTAGACCAACTGGACAGGCTTGGTGACGAGCACCCGCATAAGCTTCTTTATTCGTACCTTGACCTGAATGGCAATCCGATCGAGTGCTACTCGTACGCGTCGTTTATCCACCGCACGAAGGCAATCGCCGGACACTTGCTCAAGGATGGTCGTTTCGCGGCGGAGGACCGACTTCTGCTCGCCTACCCGCCGGGGCTGGAAATGATCTGCGCGTTTTTTGGTTGCGTGCGCGCCGGATTGATACCCGTGCCGGTCTATCCTCCTAGCTCACGCGGCTTCCTGGGCGCCATGTACAAAATGGTCCATATCGCCAGGGATTGCCAGGCGGCGGGGATTTTGACCAGCGCCGACTACCATGCATCTCTGAAGACCAATCTCACCCGAAGCGGAGTCAGGGAGTCGGGCGTCGACGTCGATTACGTTTCTGGTCTTCCGTGGATCGTCACGGACGAGTTCGTGGATACGATTTCGGACGAACCGTTTGTCGATGTCTCGAAGATTCTGTTTCTCCAGTACACCTCGGGGTCGACGATGGAACCCAAGGGCGTGATGGTCACACACGAAAACATCCTGGATACCTGTCCACTCGTGATCGACCATCCCAACCCTGTCGTCGTATCCTGGCTTCCGCAGTATCACGACATGGGATTAATCGGATGCTACCTCTATCCTGCTCTGCGAGGCGGCACGACATATGGTTTCGCTTCCACGGACTTCATTCAGCGGCCGATCCTGTGGTTCGACACGATAACAACCTACCGGGCCACCGCCGCCGCCGCCCCCAACTTCGCTTACGACTATTGTCTGCGCGCCGGGAGGCTCCCCAGGGAGAGTCTGGAAGGCTGCGATCTCAGCTCGCTCCAGGTGCTGATGTGCGCCGCAGAACCCGTAAAGCCGGATACGTACACACGGTTTTTGGAGACGTTTCAACCGTACGGACTCAAGTCGGAGTGCTTTAGTGTCGCGTTCGGGCTGGCCGAGAATACCCTGGCGGTTTCACTCGGCGGCCGCAATATCGTTTCAGTCAACAAGCGCGCCCTCGCACTGGGAAAGGCACGCATGACGACGGAGGTTTCCGAGATCGACGCGTCCACGAAGATTGTAAGCTGTGGAACTCCGCTGCCGAGTATGGACGTCAAGATCGTGGATCCGGAACAGCACGTCGCTCTCCCGCCAGGCCGTGTCGGCGAAATTTGGATCGCCGGAAGCGGAAAGTGCCTGGGTTATTGGAATAATCCGGAACTGACCCTGAAGCAGTTTCGTGCGCGGCTTGTGGACGATAGCCCTTACGACGATGGCTACCTTCGAACCGGCGACATGGGATTCCTGCACGACGGCGAACTCTTCGTTTGCGGCCGCATCAAGGACATGATTATTCTTCGCGGACAAAACTATTACCCGCAGGATATCGAGAGCGTTGTGGAGAGAGCCTCCGGCCTGATCCGGCACAATTGCGTCGCCGCGTTCCAGATCCACGAAGACAGCGAGCCCGCGCTGGCGATCGTGGCCGAAGTGAAGAATCCTAAGGCGCTTCCAGACGCACGGAAGATTGCGCTGGCAGTCCGGAACTATCTCAACGTGGAAGTGGCTTTGATCTCCTTTATTGCGCCTCGTGCGATACCGAGAACCAGTTCGGGCAAGATCATGCGCCACAAGACGAGGCACATGTGGCTGGAAGGTCAGTTTACCGTTCTTTCCGAGTTTTCGCGGGAGAAGGACGCCGGGGCTTCTGAGTCCGGTTCTCAGATGCAGTCGACTTTCGACGAGTTGAAGGCCCGCTACAACCTGACAGGCATGGAATCGTACAACCTCGTCGAAGCCGGACTGGATTCCCTGGATCTTGTCGTGTTCATGCATGAGCTCAAGGAGCTTCTGAAGGACAAAGGCGCCGATATGCTGGCGCGGCAGGTTGATATTAGTGTCATTCAGCGTGTCAGCGTAGCCGAACTGTTTCAGCTGGCCGAACACCTGGAGCGCGCTCCCGAAGAAGCACTGGATATGCTCCGTCAGGCCCTGACGGCTTTCCGTGAAGAGCAGCGCGCAGCGGAAAATCGGATGATGAGCGACGACCGGAAACTCCTCTTCGCGCCTCCGGCACCTGCGTCATTGCCCGAGATTCCGGTCCTGAACCATGTGCTGCTGACGGGTGGAACCGGTTTCATCGGACCGTTCCTCATGAAAAGTCTGCTGGAACAGACGCGTGCGAAGATCTATGTCCTCGTCAGGGCCTCCAACGAAGTTCAGGGGAAGCAAAGACTCCTGGCTGCGATGGATTCGATGGGGCCTTGCCCGGCCCGGCTTATGCAGATGTTCGAGGCTCGCGTGATTCCCATCTGCGGCGATCTCGGGCTGCCGATGCTGGGGTTGACCCAGGACGTCTGGGATTTTCTCACGGGTGAAATCGACACCGTGTTCCACAACGGCGCAACCGTGAACTACCTGTTCACCTACGACCGGATGCGTGACGCGAACGTCCTGGGAACCAACGAAGTCTTGAGACTGGCGTTCGAAGGACGGCCCAAGGAATTCAATTACGTTTCGACGACCTTCGTCTTCGGCTGGGCCGTCAAATCAGTCCTGTACGAGACCGACTTCAACGAAAATATGGAGCTTCTTGATTTCGGATACAGCCAGTCCAAATGGGTAGCGGAGCAAGTGGTTGCCGACGCGCGCAGCCTCGGGCTTTCCACGCGAATCTTCCGTCCCGCTCTGGTGAGTCCATCGATTACGGGCGGCGGCAACAACTTCGATATCGCCGTTCGCTTAGTGGCGTTCATGGTCAATCACGGCATTGGCGTCGATGCCCTGAACCAGGTGAGCTTCGTTCCGGCGGACATCGTGGCAAACAATATCGTTGCCATCTCCACCACGCCCGGCACGACGAATAAGACCTATCACGTGGTGCGGGACGATTACGCGAACATGCTGGATATTACCGGGCTCATCACCAAATCGACTGGCCGTCAATTCGAAATATTTAGCGTTAAGAAGTTCGTTCCCGAGCTGATCCGGAGATGCCGAAAGGAAGATCTTCTCTTTCCGCTGCTGGATTTTCTGGTGGGCTCGGTGGACAACATCACCGCCATGGAGTTCAAGCGCTACGAAAGCTCCACCTATCAGGAGGCTCGCAATGCATCCAGGCGCGGCATCCCTGATCCGTCGCTCGAGGATACGGTCGGCGGCATTTTGAAATTCATGTACCGCAAAGGGATTATTTCCGTTGCCCCGCATGAGGTGAGCCCGGCGTCATCGCCAGCTGAGCCTCTCGCCTGCACGGACGCACAATCCGCTACTGCTTTTTGAACACAAGCTTCTCAGTGAGATGCTGGCCGGTTTCCAGCGTGGCTGTGCTGGTAAGCGTCATCTGTTCCCCATCCGCAGAGACTACCCACCGATCCGTCTGCGACACCTGATCGTCGCGCCGGAAGGTCGCCTCCACGGTGTGCGGATCGACCAGAGCCAGCGTCACCGTATCATTGCGGGAGTTTTGCACGTCGTACGGCTTTCCGTCAAAACGGGCGGTGTAGCTGTAGTCACCCGAAAAACGGACCGCGCCGCTTCCGTCTGCCTGGATTTTGAGCACTAACCCCTGGCGCATACGAGTCTTGCTGAGATCCTGCGTCCAATCGCCAGCGAGAGGGTCATTGGCGACTTTCGCGCCGCCGCCGCGCGTCCACACCGTGATCTGGTCGGGACGGGCTGGGCTCACCGTCGTGATCGCCAGCTCATTCCCATCGCTCGAAAGTCTGCTACGCAACGTCGCCACCACAGCTCCATCCTTCTTCTCCCGCACTTCGACGCGCTTCTTATCGATCTTGCGCAGCTCGATCTGATTGAACGCCGGATTGCCCGTTACGGGCGCGCCGTGCCCATCGGATTTCGCAGTGAAATCGAGATGCGTGTCACCCGACATGACGACATGCACTCGCTCGTGCAGAGATGTGATCGAGAGTTTGTTGGCAGGATTCAGGGTCGACTGTGCAGAGATGAGCGCCCAGGAACCGATGCGAGGGTCCGGGCCTCCAGGTTGAAGGGCAGCAACCAGCCCGAGCAACACGAATATACGAATGGTTCCTCCTCAACTGACCGCCCCAATTTACCAGATTCAGGTCCTCGGGCGAGTGAATGCTGCAAAGCTGTATCCCTGACACGATGCGAGGCCTGACGATACGACCCGGTTCCACACCGGCAACATCTATGGTGTCTGAAGTCACTCGGTGCCGGCAAGGAAGGTGAAGGTCCTTCAACTCAGCCGGCGATAATTTTGTATCATCCGGACTGTGATGCATCTGCGCCGTTTCCGGGTGGCTGGGGTGGTCCTTGCCGCCGTTGTTGCGCTTCTTCCCTTCTCTTTTCACTCGGAGCGCCATCTGGAAACGGCAACCCGTGTTGAGGGCAGCGAAGCGGAGACTGTCCGGCAGGAGCTGGTCAGTCGTTTTCATTCGCCATTCGTGGATCGCGTGGTTCTGGTGGTTCAGGGGCTCCCTCCCGCAGATTCGACGGAGGGCGAGCAAGTCTTGGGAACCATCGTGGAGGGACTAAGAGACGACCCCAGCGTGTCCGGCGTCGTTTCTTATCTCGAGTTGCGCGACCCGATCTTCCTGGGCAAGGGTGGTGGAACGTTTATCCTGGTGGGCCTGTCGTCGGCCGAGGGCCCCGTGGAATCGCTCGTTCCCGAGCTGCACGAGCGGACAAACTCTCTCGCCAGTCAGTTGCGGGGCCGTTACCCGAGCGTGAGGCTAGGACTGACAGGCGAACTTCCGCTGAATTTCGACATTCGCAAGGCCAGCGCTGATGACGTGCGGCGCGGCGAGAGTCTTGTGATTCCCGCGACTCTTGCACTTTTGCTGATGGCTTTCGGCAGCCTGGTCGCTGCCGTGATTCCATTGGCTGTTGGCCAGCTTGCCATCGCGGCTACTCTGGCGATTGCCGGGTTACTGGCCCAGCGATTCCATTTGTCCATTCTGGTGCAGAATTTGGCCACCATGCTTGGCCTGGGCCTGGGAATCGACTATGCGCTCCTCATGGTCAGCCGCTTCCGGGAAGCGATTTCCGCTGGACACGTCGGATCTGTCGCCGCGGCCATGGCGGCACGTCAGGCCGGTCGTACGCTCCTGATTTCAGGCTCGACGGTAGCCGTCGGATTCCTGGCGCTCCTTACAGTTCCTATCAGCGAAATCCGTTCCATCGGCGTCGCGGGATTCCTGGTAGCGGGAATCAGTGTATTGCTGACAAACACGCTCGTTCCCGTGGCCCTGGCATGGCTCGGCCCTCGGATTAATGCGGGCCGGATGCCGTTCACCGCCAGCCTGGATGGGGAGCGGGCCGCGCGGACGGGAAAGAGCTGGAGAAGATGGGGAATGTTGATTGTCGCCCATCCCTTTCTGGCCCTCTTCCTGGCGGGCGCCCCCATGCTTCTGCTCGCCTGGCAAGCGACGCGGCTGGATACCAGTGTCCCCAATGGGGATTTGCTTCCGGAGTCGGCGGAATCCGTCCAGGCGCTGCATCACCTGGAACAGATGGATCGAGCTGGCGTTGTTTATTCGTTGCGCGTCATTATCGAATTGCCGACGGATTCCATCGCGCAAACGGACTCTGGCTGGAATGCGCTCAATCGCGCCACCCAGCGGATCGAGAGCGACCCGCGTTGCGACCGCGTCATATCGATCTCAACGATTGCGGAAGGCAGCCGGTCCTCCCTCACGGACCTCTCGCGGGAGACGCGGCGAACGTTTCTGAGCAGTGACGGACGGGCAGCGCTGCTGGAAGTGTTACCCCGGGCTTCGGTTTCCCTGCGCGATCAGGTCAATTGGGTGCGGGAACTCCGGAAGACCGGCGCGCCCGCTCTCACCGGTGTGCCCGGCGCCACGCTACAGGTTGGAGGCATCCCGGCACTCAACGCCGACTATCAGACGATCATCGGGAACCACATTGCTCCGGTCATGGCGCTGGTCGTGGGCGGGACGCTTCTGGCGCTTCTGAGCGGGTTCCGATCGCTCTTCGCCGCCGTGAAGGCGATCGCACTGAACCTGCTCTCGGTTGCGGCCTCCTTCGGTGCGTTGGTTTTAGTCTTCCAGGATGGACACGGAAGTGGTTTGCTGGGAGTTGCTGGCAGAACTGGGAGCGTGTTCCCCCTTGTTCCTATCGTTGCCTTCGCAATCGTGTTCGGGCTCAGCATGGATTACGAAGTGTTTTTGGTCGCACGGGTTCTTGAAGCCAGGAGGAGCGGGCTGAGTGAAATGGACGCAATACCGGAAGGTATGGCCAGAACCGCAGGCTTGATTACGAGCGCCGCCGGGATCATGATCGTGGTCTTCGCTGCCTTCACCTTCGGAAACTTTCTGGTGATCAAGATGATCGGATTTACCCTGGCAGTGGCCGTGTTGATTGACGCGACATTAGTGCGGATGGTGATCGGCCCAGCGCTTCTTCGGATTGCGGGCGATTGGAACTGGTGGCCTGGCGGACTCACCACGGCACGCAACAGTAGCAAGACCTAAACCTGGCACTCGTACGCTGCGAGCGAACGATGAGATCGATTGAAACTGCGCAGGAGATGCTAGCGCGCAGAAGTTCCCGGCAGGATGTGACAGGCCGCCACGCCGAATCCACGCGAAGAGCCCGCCATGACATTCACGCGTAGCAACAACTCAAATTGGTTAATCGGGCCGGAAGTCGGGATACCGCACTTCTGCAACGCCATAGAGAGGCGCGGTGGATCGGTGACGAGTCTGCCTGCAATCCCGGTACCTTCACCGGTCGCCCCCGCAAAATCAGAACTTGGCCATCCTGATCGGGATTTTGGACAAAAGCGATAATCGCAAACGATTCGCCCGTGGTTCCGGTCGTAGGGATATATATTGACCGCTCATTCGGCCCTGGACGGGCGTTACGGATCACTTCTTTTTGCGAACCCTCGACAGTAAGAAACTGGAAGTCTAACCTGTCATTGAATAAGGAAACCCACGGATCCGATCTCGGACTACCCAAAAAAATAAAGTTGTCATCGGTCTTCAACTCTGAAAGCTGAGTTCTTGAAGCGGGCTGGACGTCGACTTTTCCTGAGCTGCCCTGAGCAAGTTCCGCAACATTCACGGCGATTTGCGTGTCACCTGGGGCCGCCCAATCTCCTCGAGGAGCGTTCAGGAGAGTTTACCTCTTCTCCGGTGTCAATTTATTTATTGTGCTCGGGAATGTAGTGATGATTCACGTAATCCCACAGCGAGATTCGGGTGCCGGTGATTTCTTGAATCGAAACCAGATTCGGATCGCTGGTGATCAAATGCGTGGGATGTTGAGAATCAAAAAGCGCTGATCAGGGAAGGACGGAGACAGGTGGGGGCGTGGGTCGCTAAGCGTCCTTTCTTACAATGCCCCAAAGAACAAGACTGAGCGCGGCGAGCAGCACCGAGAGGGCCGCGAACGCCCATGAAAATTCGCGCAAATGCGATCTGGAGGAGCCGGCGGATAATGCGGTCTGTGAACCAGGAACTGCTCCCACCGCAAGGACGTACTTTCCGCGGCCTGTGAAGCGGGAACGAGAATCTCTCTGGTTGCTAAAGAGTTCGAGAATGCGGCCCGCGAATTCTGACGCGCCTTGGAGACATCGAACTCGCGTTCGCCGGTCCCGGCTGCTGTCCGCGCACTTCGTATTGCTTTGTGCTTTGGTGTTGCTCTCTCCCGCCGCCGCGGAATCGCCGCTCGTTGGAGGAGCACCTCCTCTGCTGCTGGAGCGCAAGGCAACCTCTCATGGCGCCAAGCGTGAATTCAGGTCGATTACCCTGCCGCCCGGCCGTGGGCTCAATACGTTTCAGATCACGGCGAATCTGCCCGGCAAGGGCGAAACGGAGCTGTTGCGTTCCCCGTCGTTGGATGAAGCGGCCCAGAAGATGAACGGGCAAGGAGACGATGCTTTTGGCAATCTGAATCATGCCTTTGGCGGGGCGTTTCTCATCCCCTTCACCAGCCGAGCCGGCGGAGAACTGTCCGCCGACAAGAGTCTGGTGAACGTGGTATGGCACGGTTCGGTGCGGAGTGGAAAGGCATGGACACTGGGTTGGTGACGCTCCAGCCTCGTGCGTCTACGACCTGGCATGTGCGACTGGAGCTCTTCGATCCGCCGCAAGTCTCAACCGATGATTCGGTCCGCAAATAGGGCGTTAGATTCTCAACTTGCCCGCATGGAACGAGACTCCGAATCAGACAACGACGACTTCGACGTACACAGTCACGATGGCTAAAGTCTTGATCCCTTGACTGCTTGATACTGGGATCGGGCAGAAATCGGCGGAGAAAAGCCCGGCAGCACAAAAGCGGTACAAAATTTTTGGGATCCGATGTAAGTGGCAGGAAGATTTAGGGTTGGCTTTGGCTCCTCAGGTAGGACTCGAACCTACAACCCTTCGGTTAACAGCCGAATAGTAAAGCATGGAGTATCAATGTAATCAACGGAGTAGAGAGGAGCGAAGAGGAACGATCGGAGCCTCTTCGGCGCACAATTCGGCGAAATATTCGGCGAAGTTCTGCAATCTAGACGTTGGTCGTAGCGACCGCGCAACGACCCAAACCGCTTCTGGAAACCTGGTCGTGGACAGAACGCCATCTCTGATTCGCTGCATAATCTGGCCTTTTGTGAAAGTGTGTCTGGTGTTTCTCTACCCGTCAACCTTAATCGTGGGACCTCTCGATAGGTTTCGGAGAAAGGGTTAGCCTCCGATACATAGACATACTATAATCCTTCCGTAGCGTCGGATACTTTTGCTATAATCGTTGGCAAAGGGACTTGATTGCCATGATCGAAAGCCTCACTCCATCGGAAGCCGCTGTCGTTGCCGGTGTCTCGGTGCGCGATGTCCATCGCATGATCGACGAACACATCCTTCCCGAAGCGCTCTATACGGCCACCCAGACGCGGTCGTTCAAGAGCCAGGCCTGCGCACTGATCTCCTTCTACTTCCGCGCTGCCAACCGGCTGACCTCGGAAGAGCGGCAAAGGACGATCACTCTGGCGAGCGAATCAACCCCGGAGCCTCAAACCATTCAAGATGAGTTTCTGACCATCGACTTGACCTCGTTCCATAAGGAAGTGGAGGAACGGCTAGAGCGTCTTCTGGCAGCGCAGGAGATCGTGGTTTCGGACCCGGAGATCCTAAGCGGAACCCCGGTCATTCGGGGAACGCGGGTGCCAGTCTATGACGTTGCTGCGTCCGTCTCCGCTGGCATTCCAGTGGGCCGAATACTAGCCGCGTATCCGAGTCTCAAGCAGAAACAGGTCGAACTGGCTGCACTTTACGTCGAAGCTAATCCACAGCGCGGGAGGCCGCGCCAGAAGACCTCCCTTCCCCCGAATGCGAAAGTCATCTCAAGACGGACGGGGACCATCTCCAAGCCTCAATGACCAAGCTCCTCATAGACGAGTGCCTCAGCGCGGAACTCGCACTGATGGCCCGCGAACACGGTCACCACGAAGCGTCGCATGTGGTCTGGATTGGCAAGTCAGGCTGGAAAGACTGGGAATTGAAGCAGGTCCTGCTAGATGAAGACTGGGTTCTTGTCACTTGGAATTGCAAGGATTTCCGTGGGCCGAAAGACGCGCCGGGTTCGAGAGGCGTACTCGCGGATGTTCCGCTCCATGCTGGCCTCATCTGCATCGATGGACCGACTGGGATGGACCTCGAACTCCAACGGCTTCTGTTTGAGTTTGTCCTCGAAGAACTCGATCAGCAACCAGACCTTACGAATCAAGTCCTCGAAGTCACCATCAATGATTCGGATGAAAGCGTAGACATAGTCCGGTTTGAATTGCCGCCAAGCAAGTGAACGTTTCGTTGGCGTTCGCCGAATCGGGAAGACCGAGCCAATTCAACAGGCACAAGGGCTGGCGGATTGAACCGATACAGGCAGCGGAACACCCTCAAGCGCAGCTGGTCTCTGTGGAGCACAGCACACCGTACTTAGACGGCCCAGGTCCGCCTGCATCACTTTCTCGCCCGCAAGAACCATCATCGCTTCCTGCAGAATCTTAGCCGCGCCTGAGTGATTCGGTAGGACTATCCGGTAATGCATCCACTTTCCCTCACGGCGAGCGACGACGATGCCGGCGCGACGCAGGTAGGCCAGATGCCGTGAAATCTTGGGCTGGCTCTGTCCCAGGATTTCCACGAAGTAGCACACACACACTTCCCTGCCGTTCATCAGGTTCAGCAGCCTCAGACGGGTGCGGTCGGCGAGTGCGGCAAATAGCAGTAGCAGATCGTTGTTCTTCGGGGAAAGGCTCACATTCGTATTATATGCGCCTTGACACATGCGTCCAGAGGAGAATACATTCGCTTTAACGTATGCGAGGAGACACGATTATGGAATCAACTGCAGGCATTCCGGAACAAGTGAAGGAAAAGTATGGAAGCGCTGCACGGGCCGTAGCGGAGTCCGGCAGCGTGCAGGCATGTTGCGACCCCGGCCTTCGGTGTTGCGATCCGATCACTACAAACCTCTACAGCGCTGATCAGACGGGGATCATTCCAGCGAAGGCGGTCCAGGCCTCTCTCGGGTGCGGCAACCCAACCGCGCTAATCGATCTTCGGCCCGGAGAAACAGTTCTTGACCTTGGTTCTGGTGGCGGTATCGATGTGCTACTCTCCGCGAAACGGGTTGGTCCAGCTGGCAAAGCATACGGTTTAGACATGACAGACGATATGTTGGCGCTGGCTCGTGAGAACCAGAAGCAGGCAGAAGTTACCAATGTCGAGTTCCTAAAAGGCGAGATCGAGAACATCCCGCTGCCCGACAACTCGGTCGATGTCATTATCTCGAACTGCGTGATCAATCTCTCCGCCGACAAAGATCGTGTTCTCCGTGAAGCCTTTCGCGTGTTAAAGCCTGGTGGCCGGTTCGCAGTCTCCGATGTGGTCGTGCGCGGCAGCGTGCCCGAGGTAGTACGCAAGAGCATGTTGCTCTGGGTTGGCTGCATCGCCGGCGCGCTCGAAGAGAGCGAGTACATCGCGAAGCTTAAAAGTGCCGGATTTAAAGAAGCCGACATCGAGCCCACGCGCGTTTACAAGGCCGAGGATGCCCGGCAGTTCCTCACCGAGGCAGGCGTTAACGTGGACGCGATTGCTCCCCTCGTGAATGACAAGTTCTTCAGCGCATTCATCCGCGCCAATAAACCCAACACCGCATGCTGCCAGCCTGGTTGCTGCACACCGGCTCAGTCTGGAGCAAAGGAATAGTCATCATGCCCGATCCGTACAACGTTCTATTCCTATGCACTGGAAATTCCGCTCGTGCCATTCTGGCGGAGGCCGTTCTGAACCATAAAGCGAAAGGTGCATTCACGGCATACAGCGCAGGCAGCAATCCGTCGGGAATGGTGCGGCCTGAGGCGTTAAAGCAGCTTAAGAAGGCTGGACTGGTGACCGACGGTTTGCGAAGCAAATCATGGGATGAATTTGCGAACCCTGACGCGCCGATGATGGACGTCGTTTTCACAGTTTGCGACAACGCTGCGAACGAGGCGTGTCCGTTTTGGCCTGGACAGCCGATAACCGCTCATTGGGGGATTCCGGATCCCGCGGCTGTGGAGGGGACGCCGGAAGAGATCGAGCGGCCTTTCCGAGATGCGTTCACCATTTTGGAAAGGCGTATTGGGTTGTTCCTTGCGTTGCCCTTTTCGACATTGGAACAATTCGCGATTCAGAGAGAAATCGAAAAGATTGGTCGGCAATGAAAGCCTCGCTCAAACGGCGCGTCATTGCGGAGTTCACCGGAAGCCAGTTCCTCCTGTCTGCTGTGGTCGGGTCTGGAATTATGGGAGAGCGTCTGGCTGGAGGCAATATTGCCATCACCCTGCTGGCAAACACAATTGCCACAGGTGCGGCTTTAGTGGCGCTCATTCTCGCCTTCGGTCCGATCTCGGGCGCGCACCTCAATCCGGTCGTCACACTAGCCGACGCATGGCAGGGCGGGATCAGTTGGCGGGAGACTCCGGCTTATTTCGTTGCCCAGACTGCAGGCGCTTTCACCGGGGTCGCGACCGCTCACCTCATGTTCGGTCTTCCTATCTATTCAATTTCGAAGCACGCAAGGAGTGGTCCCGCGCAGATATTCAGCGAGTTCATCGCTACCTTCGGGCTGATGGCAGTGATATGGGGATGCGCGCGCAGTCGGCCCGCTGTTGTGCCGTTTGCCGTCGGCGCGTATATTACGGCGGCATATTGGTTCACAGCTTCGACCTCCTTTGCCAACCCCGCCGTAACCTTGGCACGTTCCGTAACAAATACATTCTCAGGCATATGGCCTGCCGATACGCCAGCGTTCGTTGCAGCAGAGTTGGCCGGAGCGTTTGGCGCAACGCTCCTGTTCCGCTGGCTTATGCCTCCCATTAAATCTGGATCGCTTGTGGCTCTTGTGAACGATGACTTGGCAGTCTAGGACTCGTCTTCTCCAGTGGTGTTGCCCAGCGGCGAAACTCTTCGCGGATGTTCTTCGTGGAGTTCGTGGTGCAACTCGTCAACCTTCGCTTTGGCCTTGTCTAAGGCCTTCCTGCCGGTTGAGGTGATTTGATAGACCCGACGGCTGTGTCCCCCCACGTTCTTGAGGACAGACTTCAATAGTCCGCCGCGCTCCAAGCCGTGCAGAAGGGGGTAGAGAGTACCCGGCCCGATGCGATACCCGTGGTGGGATAACTCCTCCATCATCGCCTGCCCAAAAATGGGTTCATGGGACGCGTGGACGAGCACATGAATCCGTATCAGGCCGAAGAAGAGTTCCCGCTGGTGATTGGACACAGATCAAATATACCTCCGATTTAACCAGAATCGAATACCGATAGTGTAATATCGAACTTCGATAGCGCTGGCAAATCTTAATTTCGATGGAGGCTGGAAGCACCGATGAGTTGCTGGATTCGCTGCCTGAAACTGATGCCGTTAATTCTGCTGATGCTGGCCGGCTCACGCCTGTGGGCGCAGGGTCCTCCGTATCAAACCGACGATCCAGTACCAGTAGACTTGCATCACTACGAGTTCTACATCTTCGGCGGCGTCGATGGCACACCGGCTGAGATTGACTCGACAGGGCCAGCCTTCGAGTTCAACTGGGGCGCCATTCCAAGAGTGCAACTACACACCATCCTGCCCTGGGGAGGTGTCTTTCCATCGAACAATCCTATTTACCTGCCGGGGGGAACGGGGCCGAGCGCATTCGGTCTCACGGACATGGAACTTGGCGTAAAACTCGCCATCATCAAGGAGACCAAGCACATCCCGCAAATCGGCACCTTCACGATGTTTGAAATGCCGACTGGAAGCTATGACAGGGGACTTGGCGTCGGCAAGGTCTGGTACAAGCTACCCGTCTGGTTGCAAAAGAACTATGGCAAATGGCTGTTCGATGGAGGCGGAGGCTACCAGGTGGTGCCGCAGGCCAACTATAAAGACTTCCCGTATACCGGATGGCTGGTGAAACGGGAACTGAACGAGCGTTTGGATCTGGGTACGGAACTCTTTGCGCACGGGCGCGAAGGCTTTGCCGCCGCTCAAACTGGACGCTCAGCGATGATCGACGTTGGCGGCTATTACCACTTCAAGCACAACCCCAACGAGCAGTTCTTGTTCTGCTACGGCCATTCAATCGCGGGGCAGACGGAGAACTATGCCTACGCAGGCATGTATTGGACCTGGGGTGGGAAAGTCGACAAGGCAAAAGATGTAGACAAGATGGACTCGGCTCGAAACAACTGGATGCAGGGGCCGATGCGCGGCACGGGATTCGAATAACCTGCGGAACGCGGCCAGCTTTAAGGTCGCCAGAAACGGAGGATACGACATATGGAAATTACGGCGCGCGCTCTTTGGACCTTACTACACGGTTTGGGATTTGGCGCACTCTATCTCCTCGCGTGTTCAGGAGCACTCGTTCAGATTTATCGCTTTACCACATCGGCGGCGCCGCTTGAATCCACTCCTGGCCAGGAACGCTTTCTGAGGTTTTACCTCTGTGCAATGTGTGTCCTCGCATGGGCCGCGGTGCTTACCGGAGCGTATGTTATCTATCGTTGGTATCGCGCCACGCCACCGCCGGGGACGACCGACCTCTCCATGTTTCCACAACACCTGCTGATGTCGAGTCCCACAACTATCGGCTGGCACTCACTTGGCATGGAGTGGAAGGAGCATGTCGCCTGGTTCGCTCCCATCTCAATCACGATGGTCGCGTTTGTATTGATCCGGTATGGCCGCGACCTTAAGAACCATCAGCAGCTTCGCGCCGCGGTGCTTTCCTTCGCCGTGGTCTCGTTTGTTTCTGCGGGGATCGCGGGGTTCTTCGGAGCGATGATTAACAAGTACGCGCCGGTTCAGGGCGGACCCACGATACAACTGAGTCAGGGAGGAGAAAAATGAGCACGCTGAACAACGCCGCCTCGCTAAATGCTCCGGCCCTGACAAACGGTTCCGGAGCCGCCGCCATTCTCGCAGCCGGTATCGGTTCTTTCACTCTTGCGGTGCTGGCCTGCGCCGGCGATAAAGTGGCCGCCATCAAGAACAGCCTAATTTTCTACAAGCCGACTGGCCCACTCTCTGGCGTTACCACGACAGCCATCCTTATCTGGCTCGTCGCTTGGGGAATATTGGAATGGCGTTGGCGAAACAGCACAGTCGGTGTGGGGCGTATCTGTGTCATGTCTCTCGCACTGCTCGGCTTGAGCCTAATGCTGACATTTCCGCCCGTCGTCGATCTTTTTTGAGAGAGCGTTCTTTCTTCGAATTTGATCGTATTTCCGCGAGGCCGATGTTTCCGCAAGATTATTCACGCCGGCGTTGCTGGGCATTCTGCGTGTCCGCACCTGAAGACTGGGATATACCGCGCCGAGAATCACCGCTACACAGATTTATGGGTTCGCATGTGCCTAATTGTCGACCAGCGTCAGAGATTGAGAAGCTTCGATCTTCTCTTGGATATCATGGGGCCAAGTGATCGACAGCCAGGCCCCTCCTTCTGGACGGTTCGACGCCGTCACACTCCCTCCGTGAGCGCGAACTACGGCTTCAACAAATGCAAGCCCTAGGCCATGCCCCTTGGAGTCTTTTCCTTTCACTCTCTGTTTGAATACGTGCACGCTGATCTCCGAAGAAAATCCCGGGCCATCATCCTCCAAAACCAGGGTCGCAGATTCCTCGGTTGCGGCAAGCGTTATGGAAACCGTGCAAGATGCGGGGACGTGGTTGAGTTCATTATCGAGAAGGTTTGCGATTACTCGATGAAGAAGGGCAGCGTCCGCCAGTACCGTTACTGGACCTGCGCTGCGCAGATTCACTCGAAGTCCTTTCTCCGACAGGGACGGCTCGTACAGGTCAATCATGATTCGAACCAGTTCGTCGAGATCGACGTTCGTACGTGAGAGTCTAAGCGCATCAGCATTCGCTTCGGCAACGTCGAGCGACGTATTCAGGAACTCCGACAATCGATCCAGTTCATCGATGGCTGAGACGATCTGCTCACTCGGCTCAATCTTTAGATCGCCCGACAGAAGGATCTCCAGCTTTCCTCGAATTGCCGTCAACGGGCTACGAATATCGTGGGCGAGAGACTCAGTGATGGTGTGCAGTTGATGCACGGAGCTTTCTATTCGGTCCAACATGTGGTTGAGCGTTAGCGCGAGGTGCCCCACTTCGTCGTTCCGTTTGCTGGTCGGAACCCTGCTACTCAAATCAGATTGCCCGATCCTCGATGCGGCTTCAGTGATCTTGCGAACATGACCGAGCATACGTCTGGTCACGAAAAAGACAATCGCGGAACCGAACAGCACGATGAGCAGCCAAAAGCAGAAAAAACGGAAGCGGAGATTGTTAAGTACACGTAATTCATCTCGTTCCGAAAGACCAAGATAGATGTGGCTTCCATCATCGAGCCGTACCGATGCCACTCGAAAAGGATGATTAAAGCCTCTGACATTCAAGTCGTACGGAACATCGGAAATGAACTTGCGCGCGCGAATCGCGGCTAAGTTTGGCAACCCGTCACCAGCACCTACCCAAAGCTTCAGAGTCCCATCGTCCCCAGTCTGAAGAAAAAAGACGGAGTCGTTCTCATTGCTGTTGGAGCGGAGTTTGTTTGGCACCTCTCGGCTCGCAAGTTCCGCCACTTCTCCCACGACCCGACCGTAGAGGCGGTCTTTCGGAGTTCGCCCGGCTACATCGCCGAGAACCGCAACCTCTCCAATGAGCCACGCGTCACTCCTGCGCTGAATGTCGTTCGCTACAAAGCGATGAAGCATGACAAAAACAAGCATTATGCCGATGGCAAATGCCAGAGTTGCCCAAAGAGAAATACGCCATGCGGCGCTACGCATGACGGGATTAGCGGTCTTTGAGGACATAACCAATACCTCGTAAAGTCGTAATCAGCGGCTCACGGCCTTCTGTATCTACCTTGCCGCGCAGGCGGTAGATATGCACATCAACAACATTGGTATTGGGTTGAATTCGCATCCCCCATACTTCGGAAAGAAGCATCGATCGAGTAACAACACGCCCGGCATGTCGGCAGAGATACGTCAGAAGCACGAATTCTTGCGGACTTAGATTTAAGACTTCTTCACCGCGAGAAGCTTTACGGCTTATGAAATCCAGCTCCAGGTCAAGTACGCGGAGGCGGGTCGCCTCCTCACTCGAAGCAAGATTCCGTCGCAAGAGGTTACGCAATCTTGCTAGCAGTTCTGCAAGTGCGAAGGGTTTGGTCAGGTAATCGTCGCCACCTTGTTCCAAACCTTTGACCCTATCGTCGACCGATCTTCTGGCGGAAAGTATAAGCACTGGGCTGCTCATGCCAGAGCGTCGAAGCTGAAGAATCAGGTCAATGCCATCTTGATCCGGAAGTCCAAGGTCGACGATCAGAACGTCATATTTGTTTCCGGAGGAGAGTTGGATAGCGGTCCTCCCATCTTTAGCGACATCCACCTCATAACCTGCATTGGCAAGCGGTTGCTGCAAGAAACTCTGAATCTCGGGTTCATCCTCGACCAGCAAAAGCCGCATGAATCATGGTAAGGCATTCTGATACACGAATCGAATGCTCCAGGAGGGTTTCAAGATGACGATTCGGTCATCTGCGTCCACTCATCGATGGACGAATCGGGAATGGCTAGACAAAGAGCAGAATTGCCGGAACAAACACTCCTGCCGCAAGGGTGAGCAGAACGACCGATTTCCCGCGCGCATACTTCCAATTCAAGGAGCGCGCCGCCGATTGTCTCTTCCATGAACAAATCGTCATCCTATTCCGCTCCTATAAAGTGCTATCAAAGGAACAGAGGGCTCGTCTCAAAGAGTAGCCGCTGAATCGAGATTACGGATCCTGTTCTCTCAAGTAGGCGACCTTCGCCGGATCGTCGTCGCTTCGTGGTCCAAGTTCTGAAGCCACACACGCGACACCTAATTCATTCCGAGCTGAGGGCCTACCACGCGTGACTAAGACTTACCTGAGACGATGCGCCTCAATGTTGTCTACTACGGATATGGAATTCGGACTGCGGGTCTCCCCACGCGACCTACCGGAGCTGATGGATGGCGACTGTAGCTATGAGGATTTCCGTGGCTGCTTGGGCAGCCTCGAGCAGATCAACCGCTGGCTGCTGGGATATCGACCGACTCTGGCCTGGCTGAAGCGGCTACCACCTGGATTGAGCGATCCCGTGCACATTGTCGATGTGGGCTGCGGCGGCGGCGATCTGCTGCGGCAGATTTCAGCCTGGGCGCGAAGGCGCGGCATAGCTGTCGAGTTAACGGGAATCGACTTAAATCCCTATGCGGCGCGTGCGGCAGCGGAGTCTACGCCGAAGGCACTCGGAATTGCGTGGGTGATTGGCGATGCCCTGGAATATCGATTGGAGAAACCGGTGGATATTGTCGTGAGTTCGCTGATGGCACATCATCTGGAAGATAACGAGGTCGTTGCACTGTTGCGGTGGATGGAAGCGACCGCTCAGGTTGGCTGGTTCATCAATGATTTGGAGCGGTCGGAGTGGAGCTGCCGGCTGTTTGAGTGGGTGGAAAGGATTGCGGGGTGGCACCGGTTTGTGCGGCACGATGGGCCAGTATCCTTCCGTCGGGCCTTCCGAGAGGAGGACTGGGTGCGGTTGCTGCCGGCGGCTGATGTCCCGCGAAATGCAGTGTCGGTGGAGCTCTGGCGGCCGGGACGGCTGTGTGTGGGGCGGTGGAAGTGAGGTCAGTGATTCTGAAGCGTCTCGTTAGACTGAGAAATGAAGCCTGTCGCCCCCCGGCGCCCTAGTGGCGCACCTTATCACGTCTAACCATCTGAGAGATGAATCATGCCATCTTCCACGCTATTAGCCGGCAAAACCTCGGGTTCCAGATTCAAGACTATTCTCTGGATCTCCCTCGGTCTCACCGCGCTTTTCGTCTTCATTACCTCAGAAGTTCTCCTTGTCACCGATTACCCCATGTACCATGCCTACCGTCTCCAGGTTATCGCCGACCGCGGCCTCCTCATCCCCCATACGCTCGCCGGAATCTTCGCTCTCTTGATTGGCCCCATCAATTTCTCATCGCGGATCCGCCAGCGTCATCTCACGCTCCATCGCGTTCTCGGCCGCATCTACGTGGTTTCCGTTTTTGTCGGTTCGTTCACTGGGATCGCTCTCGCCTGGGGACGGCCGGGCCTCCCCGGAACCTCCATGCAGGCCGCGGCGTGGATGGTCTGCACCACCGCCGCCTTCATCACCGCGCGCAACCGCCAAATCGTCCAGCATCGCCAATGGATGGCCCGCTCCTACGCCGTCACCTTTACCTTCGTCTCCAGCCGCGTTCTGAACCTTGTGCCCGCGTACTGGAGCCATCTAGGCGACGTCCTGTCGGCAGTCGGCGTCATCGCCTTCACACTTGCCTCTCTGCTGATCGTTGACATCGGCCTCAACTGGCACGAACTCACCACTCGCCGCGACTGATCGCCGGCGAGGGGTTATGAGATCTTGAGGATGTGGACTTGCAGAATTTCCTATCTCCCAAAATCGGTCCCCTCCAGCTCCGAACTGAGCACCGGACCGGAACCACCCAGCTGTCCAACTACCCTCGTAACCGCAGGCGTCTCACCCTCCAGAACCCACACCGTCACATCTTTTGGCTGAAGACCGAGCAGTGTCGCAAGCATTCCCAGGATGCCACCCAACTCCGGATGGATGCGAAACACCGTCGCCTTCAAGGTTTGTCCTGCCCTCTGAAACGGCTGCTCGCCCTGCGGCGAGACCAGGATTCGAATCAATCGCCCGCCGAAGACTGGCGCCAATATCCCAGCCCGAAACGGCGCCGTATTGGGCGACACATTCAGCAGCAACGTTCCTACGAACCCATTCGCCAGATCGTCGGGCAGGTCGATATGCTCGCTCTCGACTTGTATCTTGCCGTTCTTGTCTGTTGTACGGGTGGTCGCTGTGCCAGTAGCGGCTTCCACCGCAAAGTCGATGGGCTTTGCAAAGAACGGCCCTTGCTGGATGTGATGGTTGCGCACTAACCGAAATGTGCCCTGCTGCGTGTACGTCGTCGTCTCATCATCAATCGATCCATCCACAAATCGATAGGTCAGGCGCATCGTCACATCATCGCCCTGCACGTCCTCCGTAAACTCAACCCGAGCGATGATCTTTCCGGTCTCGGAGCGCGCCACCATAAACTCATGTCTCGGGAGTTGGATATGTTTCACTGAAATTGGTTCTGCCGGCGCTGCGGTGCTCAACAATATCGCCAAAAAAGCGCATACCTGGGAATTGCTTCGCTTCATCCATACCTCGTTCTAGAGTCCCGTTTTTGTGAGATGCCAAAAGGTCGAGAACACGAACAAGCACCACACAACTGACCTTTGAGACGTGTCTCATGATTGGAGGACAGCCAGCTTCTCGCCGGCTCTAAAATGACGATTTGTACAGAATGACTCGTCAGGCCGGTCTTTGGGCGTCTACTAGAAGTATGCAATCCCGCTACAAATTGTTTGAACATCCAGTGAATTAGGAGCAATGCTTTGCAAGACGAAGTTCTCATTCTCGGTGGTGGAGTGGCAGGGTGTGCCGCTTCGATCGCGCTCGCCCGCAAGGGACGAAGCGTCAGATTGATCGAACGCGAGCCCACACCCCGGCATAAGGTCTGCGGAGAATTCCTAAGCGGTGAGGCCCTTGAAGACCTGCATGCTCTCGACATCGACGTGGCCTCTCTTGGCGCGGTGCCCATCAACTTTGTTCGCCTTGCCGCAGCCAGACGCGCCGCGACGGCCCCCTTGCCGTTTCCCGCGAAGTCGCTCACGCGCAAGGCGCTCGATACAGCCCTCATTGCCGCAGCCATCGCCGCGGGGGTTCACGTTGAGCGTGGTCGCAGTGTGCAGTCGCTCAGCCGCGCGACTTCTAACCTCTGGCAGGCTGCGCTCGACGACGGCACGACATACGAGGCTCCAACCGCCATTCTCGCCACGGGCAAACACGATCTGCGCGGCCATGGTCGCCCGAAGGACCTCCAGCAATGGGTCGGCTTCAAGATGTATTACCGACTGTCTGCCGCCCAGACGGCTGACCTGGCGGACGCCTCCGAGTTGACTCTCTATTCCGGAGGCTACGGTGGTATCCAACCGGTGGAAGACGGCGTTACGAATTTTTGCTGTGTCGTGCAACGGCGTTATTTTGCAAGTGCCGGTCTTCGCTGGGAGGGCCTTCTTGCAAAAATACAGCAGGACTGTCCCCACCTCGCGATGCGGCTCGACGGCGCGGAGCCGCTGCTCGACAAACCGATCACCATCACTCATATTCCGTACGGTTACCTCCGCCGCGCAACCGAGGATGGGCTCTACTGCATCGGCGATCAGGCAGCCGTAATTCCGTCGTTCACCGGCGATGGGATATCCATCGCCCTGCATACTGCCCGCCGCGCCGCCGCCGCATATCTTGCCGCTGAGCCGGCGTCGGTCTTTCAGCCAAAACTGCGCTCTGCAATGCTGCCCCAGATGCGTCTTGCGGAGGCCGCCGCTAACGGCTTGAACAACGCACTCGCGCGCGCTGTTCTGCCGTTCTGCCTCAGGGTCTGGCCCGGCGCGATGCGCGTAACGGCCAGGCTCACACGCGTTACCCAGCCTGTCGCTGTTGCCCCACAGGCGTTCGCCAACTGAAATCGCGCCATAGCAAGAATTCTTGGTAGTCAAACCCTCCAGGGGGGAGATCGGATGAAATCCTTCGCAGTCTTGGCCTTCGCGGTCATACTAGCTACAGCCGCACTCGCCCAGCATCATACCTTCGCAGCCAACCCCGATGCCAGCGAGGTCAAGATAACGCTCAACACGACCCACGAGGTCGTCAATGGTACTTTTCACATTCAATCTGGATCGATTGAGTTTGACCGCTCCGCTTCCCATATATCAGGAATAGTTATCGTCGCAGCGGGAAGCGGCAAGACGGGAAACGACAGCCGCGATAAGAAGATGAATAAAGACATTCTCAAGGTGGACCAGTACACGAGCGTCTCCTTTGCACCCAAAACTTACACCGGGACAATCGCGCCATCTGGCGACTCAACCATTCAGGTGAGCGGAGTGTTCACCCTACTCGGCACTCCCCACGACTTGACGATTCCGATGCAAATTCACATGGATGGATCGAAGGCAACAGCGAGGGCGCATTTCATCATTCCCTATGTTCAATGGGGTCTCAAGAACCCGAGCTTCATGTTTTGGAAAGCTGAGAATGACGTTGCGATAGATCTCAATCTGGTCGGCCAGATTTCAAATTAGGCCTTTAGGGATGATTTACGGCGCAACTCTAAACCGAGTCCCTAGGCTAAATCCTGACTTGAGATTGTGTGGAGAACGGCAAGTCGTACGGGCCGGTAAATGTGGCGCCTGAGTTTGAGACCTCTCATGTTGAATGCAACAAGGAGATACCAGCCAATAATGAATATGCGTGCGATTGGGTTGGCCACTCTTTGTCTCATCACAGTGCCGGTGCTGGCATTTGCGCAAACCGACGAAATCCAGGTGTACGACGGAGAGATCGCGCCGCCAGGTATCTTCAATCTGATGATCCACAACAACTTCACGCCCAAGGGACGCACGGTGCCTGACTATCCTGGCGCGATCATCGCCAACCATTCTTATCAAGTCACTGCCGAGTGGGCGTATGGCGTTACGCCGTGGTTCGAGCAGGGACTTTATATGCCTGACCTCGCCCTATTCATCCAACTATGGCTCGACGATTAACGGCTTCAAGATTCGCGAACTATTTGCGCGACCCAACGCTCATGACCAAACCTTCTTCTATGCGGCCAATTTTGAGTTCAGCGTAAACCACCACTACTGGGAGTCAAGGACGATTACCTCCGAGATCAGACCAATCGTAGGGCTACACTTGCATCCGTGGGATTTCATCTACAACC